>Ga0209237_1000009_pt1 | contig 70038 bp, 72 predicted proteins | sample GraSoi013_1_40cm_2_FD_185820 | JGI IMG/M metagenome (GOLD analysis project Ga0209237, IMG submission 185820) | Grasslands soil microbial communities from the Angelo Coastal Reserve, California, USA - Sample 10_02_2013_1_40cm (SPAdes) (version 2) | ecosystem: Environmental > Terrestrial > Soil >...
CACCGATGCTCTGGCAACTGTACGATGACGATCCGATCAGGAAGTTGTTGGTGATAGGGTCGAAGGTTGGACTGTCAGCACGCACACCACCCACTGTGACGATGTTGGGCGCGCCGAATGCTCCGATACAAGCGTCCTCTGGAGCGGTGACGATGTTTGTTCCAGAAATGTCCTTGCCGGTTACGCCGCTGTTCCACGTGCTCGCACCACAAGCAGACCAGATGTGGCCTGGGATTATCGTGATGCCGCCTAGGAAGAGCTCAGTGAACGGACCCTTAGCCTTGAGGTTAAGGTCCAGAGTGAACTCGTCCAAGACGTTAATGTGAGCAACGTTGGCGAGCGATGTAGCCTGGAAAGCGCCTGTAGCATTGAGGTTGATGTAGCTGTACTTTACGTCCCAAGCTGTGACAGGACCAGCGTCCTGCCAGTGGTTAGCACGGTTCAGCGTCAGACGAAGATCAGCGGATGTGTTCGCAAAGTATGTCGAGTTACCATAGCCCAGTGTTGTAGAGGTGCACGCGGGACCGCCTGGGTAGCATAGGAAGCTGTGACTTGTAGTCATCCAGTCGATGTTCTGCAATATGGAAGAACACTGGCTGACACCGGCAATGCCTGCAAGACTCGCAGAGTTCGTACACTGCGGGTTCTGCACAAAGAGACTGTCATAGATGTTGGCTAGCAGGTACGCGTCCCAGAGGGTGGTGAACTGGAATGGGTTGAGGCTGTCGACTGGTGTCAAGAAGCTCTGGCGGAATGTTCCAGGTATAGCTGGGCTGCCACTGTATGCATTGAGCCATTCGAAGAAGTTCGCTGAGGCCGAGAAGCCGCCACCGAAGGCTGTGATCCAGCCTGGTGTCGTTGAGGTGCCCAGAGGCCAGTTGCTAAGACGACCCTGAACGTCGTTGCCGTCCCAGACTGGGATCGTGAAGGCATGGCTGCCATAGTAGTCCTCAGCCTGATAGCCAGCGCTGATCGCGCTGCACACCGGGGATGCGCCGATGCATGTAGTAGCTCCCGCTCCACCCGAGACTGATGTACCCGAACAGTTGGCGAAGGTTGGTGAGGCCTGGTTGAAGGTTGGATCCGTTGAGGGTCCAGGCGAGCCTAGGCATAGCGAAAACTCCATGGCCGAGCTAAGGCTGTCGTAAGTGGGGCTGCAGACGTACATGTAGTCGGACGCGGCGGGCGAGAATGTGGAGCTTTGACACGGTGAGCCTGCTACGTTACTGGCGCAGTCTGCACTAGTGCAGGTCACGGTTGTCTTAGTGGCAAAGATACTGTTGTATTCGAAGTAGGTGGTGCTGTCGAACGGGAAGACTTGTCCAAAGCCAAACGTTCCGAATCCCCAACAGTTGATCGGGATGCCGTTAGTGCTCGTGTTGAATCCGCAGAATTGGCTGATCGTTCCCTCCTCAGTCTGGAGGAATGGGCATGATCCGCCTCCACAAGCCGCATTGCCCGTTCCAGTGTTTGAATTGTCGCACTTGATTGGTTGGCCGGCTAGGGTTGTCCATGCGCCCCATGCGGGCGAGAAGAGTGCGCAAACGTCCTGGGCGATACCTTCACCCAGACTCTTCCGGGGTTCAGTGGTTCGGACGAAGAAGCAAGTGTTCGCCGTGGCAACTGGAGCTACGCCAGCACAGCCTGCTGTATTGATGGCTGTAACGACTGCGGGCCAGCCGCCAGTTGGTGCGACTAGTTCGCAGTTCGCGTTTGTCGTTACGCCGCTAATGCCGGCATCAGAGAAGGCTTGGATGAAGTGCTGTGCTGCAGCACAAAAGTCAGGGCTGCCGATCGCGGCCTGCCATGCGAAGTTAGTGGTGCCTGTTAGAGTGCCTGTTGGACAGGCAGTACTAAGACTGCAGTTGTAGGAAGTGCCACCCGGAGCACCCACGAAACAGTTCGAGGAGCCGGTCTGAGCGTACTTTGTATCCCATCCGCACGGATTAGCCGCAGGAAGTCCACCGTTCGTACAGCCTGCTGAGGTTGTACAGACGGGGATTGCCTGATCGTCAGGTACGCATGCTATGCTGAGGCATGCGGCGTTGTTCGCGGTGAAGCTCTGTTTGTTGAACAGGTGAGCAATGCCCTGGCGAAGCTCTACGCCTGCTGCGCTGCTTCCGTATCCCTGAGGTATACCCCATAGGATGGTCGCTAGGTTGAACTGGATCTCGAAGTATCCGTGGTCAGGCATTGGAAGACTGCATTGAACATTAGCGTTACCTGAACAGTTGACTGTGCTTGCTCCTTGCTGGGTCGCGGTTAGTGGCCAGTCCTCGCCGTCGATCTGATTTGTCAACAGCCAGTTGACTTGTGTAATGCTGGCGCCGTCACCCTGGCTGATAGACAGGGTCTGTTCTTGAGCGCCGGCTGGATACCACGAGCCGACTCCCGTTTCGGAGGTTGCATGGGCGGTTGGTATGGTTATTGAAGGTAGCTGAAAGAGGGCTGCTAGTGGGCCGGAGAGGCCCACGAGAGAGAATGTCACTACGAAGATTACGAGTAGTTTAGCAGTAGAAGTGCCTTTCAAATTTTCTCGAATGCAAACTGGAGGCTTAGGCTTTAAAAGATTATCCCTCTTGCAGAGACGATTTACATCCCGGGAATGACCGGGATATTCCTAGCTTACCAATAGTCCCATCGAACATACGCCCTAGGCTCACAATGGCTCCGGGGGAGGAGTCCGGGACTTTTTCACTAGTCCGACCACGAAGACGACGACGGCGATCAGGACTATCCCGAGTCCTAGTGTCTCGGGCAGGTTGAGTCCGAGAAAAAGCCCAAAACCAGCAGAACGGGGCTCTATGAGCTGAACAAACGCTACTCTCGCATTGTTAGGATCAACGAGCCGTCCTTGAATAATCGCTGTGTCGTTTTCGAGGATCTGGTTCGTTGTCGCGTTTCTAACCTCGTCGAGACCAACGTCAAGCCGATAGACCCTCGGATTGAGACCCGCAGTATTCCATTCATAGCTCAGGCTCGACTCGAGCGACGCTCCCAAGTTGACAACGGGCTCCGTCGCCACATTCTGATTGTTTATCGAGAGTCGAAGACTCGAATTTTCAGGGTTGACTCCGTTGTTTATTGCGTTGGCCACTATATGGATGATAGTGCCAGGAATAACTCCTACTGTGTGGTCGATGGAGAGCGAAGCGAATCCGAGGTCGACCCAGACCCGGATTACCTCGATGGTTAATGTGTAGTAGGCTCTCGCATCGTAGTTATCTTGCACGCTAATGGTTACTGGAGTCTCGCCGATATTAAGGAATGTGAACGTAGCGTTGGTTGAAGGCTTGAGGCCGACAGCAGAGGGGCTATTGTAACCATGTACATCGACGCCACTTCTCCAAGTCCAGTTATACTCTGTAATCACACCGTTAAGGTTCTGCGATGCCGCCGTGGCATTAAACGACACCTTCCGATTCGCAGTAGGTCTCGGGGGAGGAACGAAAGATACGACCGGTGGCTTGCAGAGATTCCCGCCGCCACAATCCTTGTTTGTAAAATAGCCATCATAGCCGACTGATTGCACCACGTTGAAGGTGTTGCAGGAGTTCCTGGGACAAGCGGGCTGGAGTTCCTGGTGCACAAGGTGGATGGCTGAGAAGCCAACGCCGACCACGGTAAATGTGACGCTGAAAAGCTTCCCCGTCGGAGTGGTTGTGTTCTCGCCTGAATTCGTGTAGAGGAAGAGGCTTACAACGCCAACGGCGTCGAATCTCGGATCAGGAAATGCACACTGAGAACTTGTTAGGCCGTCAACGCATTCCGCCGACACCTGAGCATCGTTTCCCAACACTCCCCCGGAATAGTCAATCCCTTGGAATCGTAGAATAGAAGTATTGTAGAAGACTCCGATTATGAAACCTGAGAACGGGGGCGAGTAAGTAACGTTCAAGTCGACAGTTATGGTTCCTGAAGTGTCACTCAGGTTTGCGGTAGCTGTCGGATTCACCGCGATCTTTGCAGCTACCGTCAAGACGAAAATGGTTGGGATTATCGGCGCTGGATTCTTTCCTGTAACCGTCACGTTGAACGCACTGTAAGGCGCAGTGGGAGGAACTGTCAAAGTCAACTTTGTAGCATTGCCACTCGGGGTAGGAATCACGCTTGAGGGAAGGAAGGCGCAGGTAGTCCCCGCAGGCAGATTTGTAAGATCACATGATAGCGTAACATTCGTAGCAGTAGCACTCCCGCTTGTGAGAGTTGCTATGATTGTCGTGAAGCCAGAATTCCCCGGAGTGAGCGCAACGCCTCCAGTGTTTGACAGAGTGTAGTCGAAACCACCCTGTGCGTGGACCTCTGCGATTGGATTCAGTAATGCACCAGACAATAGAGTCGAGGAAATGGCTAGAAGAACTAGGAGCAGAGTTCTCTTCCAAGACTTAGAGAAAATTTCAGAACGCCTCCCAACCTCGACTTGTTTCTAGCATTTCATCTGCAGCGTTATCTTTGAACCTCGGTTGTATTTTCCGTTTTAAAAGTTTATCCGAGTCCGTCCAATCGTTTCTATGCACGACCTCAGATCAACGATTGTTTTCCGTAAACTGGTGCAGAATTCACTCTCGTCATCAAATCCCTTGGCCCACTTCTGCTCTGATTCGAACGGTAACGAGTCGTCGTCATAACAAGCTGGCATGATTCGCACGATCCAGCTATGCTTGACAGGCGATCTCCTAACTGCTGAGGCACAGGTTAGCGGAATAACTTGCATCACCCGCGGCGGGCAGGGCGAGCGCGAGCAATGGAAGAGAGTGGAGAATATCTTCTACGAAATTGGGAGGCATCCGTAGTTTGAGTATCTGAGAACTATGCCCTCCCCCGGCACGAGGGTCTGGTTGCCCCATATCCCCTCGTGTATACGACCACCGTTGAACTGAACGCACATGTCCCAATACCAGTCCGACGTATACTTAGCATCCGAAGATGGAGGGGGCACTGTATATCCAAGGGTGTTTGTTGGACCGAGAGGATATCCCCAGACATTGAAGAAGTCCTGGAGCGTATAAGTCCTATCAACCGTCGACCTAATGTGAATCAGGGCGTACGAGGTGTTTCCCTTCGGGCCCTCTTGAGCGAAAACTGGATAGTGCCCGTTGACCCCCTCGCTGTCATACTGGTGATACGCCCAGATGCCGCCCCTGACCCCAACATTCACGGGCAAGACATTGCTAATGTAGGCGTTGCCCTGGAATAGCTGAGATACTTGAATAGCGATCGGAATAGTGAAATCTACTTTGGCTTGTGAAGAAGCAGTCGCCACGTAGTAGACTGTGAAAAGCAAGGCGAGGGCGAGCAACGGGGCCGAGTAGAGGATTATCCTCTTTCTACGCTGCCCCACCCCACTACGACGACGCAACAGGGACCCGCTAGCCATACGGTCTCCCGGCCTATTAGTGTTGCCTAATTCTCAAAGACTCTCTATGCGAAGCATACATAAGAAAAACCCCAGCCGAACGCGGCATTCAAAGACATCATATGACTTTTTCCAATCCTAGGATACAGAGACTATCCTTGATGCTCTACCGCTAAACCGAATCCATATATCCAATCAATCCCGATCCCATTTTGAAAGTCTGAAAGGAATCGGGGTTGGCCGTCAAGATTCGGATCGCATGCGATATCTCTACTTTCCTCCTTTTCGATAAACCCATAAACTCCCCTGTCAAGAGACAGTAGTGATATTCTAATGAAGAGAATCGTTGCCTTGACGCTATTACTGCTCGGCTCGCTATTCACGCTTCCACTCACTACACACCCAACGCACGGAGCGCCCGCCACCGGTATCGTTTGCATAGCCCCTCCAACAAGCACTCAATGTCCCGCACCTTTCACGGTTGGCAACGTCTCAGTGGGCTCAAGCTTCCTCATAGGAGTATTCATCGATAATTCTGAGGCAATGGGCGGGTTCGACATCTATGTCTCGGTCGACCTTACATATCTGCATCCCAATAGTGCTGCCCTTGGTACTCTGATCGTCACTCCATCGCAGACGTCTATCTGTGTCAACGATGTAGCGACTGCTGGTGCATGTACGACCAACAGTGCGAATGGTCCCGGCGTTGTTGAAGTTACCACGATAGAGAGTTCTGGGGGCAACGAGTGCGGTGGCAACGCACCCTGTTCTGGGATGGCGTTCACAATAAACTACACGGTGGTGGCAAAGACATCTAGCACGCTTATCTCATATCCCTCGGCTTTGAGCTGTGGACAACAGACCAGTGTAAGCGACAACACCTGCGTTTCGGTACAAGACGCCTTCGGAACCGTTGATCCTGAAACTATCCAGACAGGTACCTTCACGAGCATAGATCCTACGGCAAACTTCTTTGCCACTCCCAGGATCGGACCAGCGCCGTTGACAGTAATATTCGACGCGTCAATCAGCGCTCCCACTCCCACTCATACAATCACATCTTATGATTGGACATTCGCCGATGGAAATACTACGACCCTGACCGGCCCGACACTATCACCAACGGTCTCACACATTTACTATGCGGCAGGCAACTACAGACCGAACCTTCAGACGATAGACAGTTCTGGTAACATGAGCACTATTGTTGACACAGTGACAATCTCTGTCTTAGAAGATAACTTCACCATCGTGGCCGCACCAGCCAGCCTCAGCATCCAAACCGGACGGAACAATAATTTAACGATCACCCTGACGAGCATAAACCAAACGAGCGGAACCATAAACCTCTCAAACAACAGCTCCAACACACTAGGAATTATTGGAAATTGGACCAGCAAAACCATAGGCCTCCTATCCGGGAGGAGCGTAAGCACCGGGTTGATGATCTCAATCCCCAGTTCAACTTCACCTGGAACCTATAACATCAACATAACTGGAACTTACAATTTCAATGTCAGCAAGACCAGCCAGACAACAATCAGACACTCCTACTTCATAGCAATCACTGTCACATCATTCACCTATATACTGTCCAACTCCGGAGACGTCGATGTCATCAAAGGCGGTTCTGGTTCGACCAGGATCCAACTGACACTCAGAGGCGCCATTCCGCCCAAACCCGTCACTCTATCACTCACACCTGCTACTATCGCCATCCTTCCCACCGGAGTCACATACTCGTTCTCTCCTCCAACTGTGATTCCCACTCTTACAGGAAATTCGAGCATACTAACTATCCGCACAACTCTTTCGACTCCGGTCAGCGTGAGTGCCACTACAATCATAGTGACGGGGACCCCGAAGGGGGCCAATACCACCGATTCGGTGCTCACCCTTTTTGTATCAGACTTTTCGATCTTAGCGAGCCCGTCGTCCGTTTCAGTCCCACAGGGAGGAAACGGAAACTCTGTAGTTAGTCTTATTGGCGGAACTGGTTTCAATGGGAATATCTCTTTGACAGTGAAGCCGCTATCAAGCAATCTCATCGCATGTTGCAACCAGACGAGCATCCTCGTGACCCACGAATTCCAAGGCTTTTCGACGCTCTACATCATCGTCAAGCCTATGACACCTCCAGGTCCCTACAACATCACCGTTACCGGAGCCACGGGTCCCCTGACACATAGTTTCAACTTCACGGTAACCGTTCCAATTCCAGGCTTCAGCACTTCCTCCGCCCCATCCTCTCTCTCGATCACAGCGGGAACGACGGGAACCTCGACCATCAACCTAATCGGACTGAACGGTTTCGCCGGAACCATAACACTCTCGGCTAACAGTTCGGCCACACTGGGAATCTCCACGAGCCTCTCAGCCACATCTGTAACAATCACTTCCACCGGCGGCACCATGGGGTCCACACTAACAATCTCCATAACAGCAACAACGGCAGCTGGAACCTACGCGATCAACGTCACAGCAACATCCAATGGCATCAGCCACTCCACCATTGTCACACTCATCATCACCTCGCCCCAGTCCTCGGTCCAGCTGGCCGCCGCGACCCTTCCCACCCAGTCCGTAACGGCAGGCGAATCCGTGAGCATGACAGTCTCGGTAACCAACTCTGGAACCACACCAGTAAACATAACAATCACCATGGATGTCAACAGCGGCACCGGAAGCAACGTAACAGTCGCACAGAAAACAGTCATACTCAACCCCGGCCAGGCCGCGCAGATGATCACCTTAACATGGAACACTACCCAATGGTCCGGAGCAAACTATCACGTCTACGCCAGAATCATCGGATCACAGACCACTACGATCAACCAAGCCCAGAGCGCGGGCACCCTAGCTCTAACTTCCCCGCCTTCGAGCCCAGCGCCCGCCAATCTCAGTATCATTCCCTGGATATCTACGGGAATAGCGAGCGCAATAGCCGTCCTGTTAGGCCTACTACTATTCAGACGCCGACGCCCAACCGGGCCCACGGAATCTGTGTAGAAGACCGGACCCAAGCATAGCTGAGGCCAACATAATCTTAGGACTTCCTCTTCTTCAGGTTGGCTCTGTTAGCGCGCAACTTCTTCCGTCTGCTTCTCCTCCTCAAAAAGAGTCCAAATCCGAAGACCCCTAGAGCCCCCCCAAGGCTCGCCAAGAAGACGACGTCACCATACCACGGAGTCGGAGAAGGAGACGGGGGAGTGTCCACCTCGATCCCAACACTATCCTGAGTCGTCCAGCCAGCAATGATAGTCTCCGTCACATTTCTAGCACTCTTCACGAACTGCCCCGAAAAGGCTAGATTGTAGTCCCCGGGGGAGAGACTCGGAAATACAACCTCCCCCCCCGAACCCGTCGTCGCATTCTCAAACGGAGAAGCAGCAGACGAGTTGAAGATCCGGACAAGCACCCCCGACTGGAGTACTTTCTGAAGACTGTACACCGTCAAAAGCAACGCACCCAAGGCAGGCCCTACCACCACGAATTCATGAAACGATCCTTTGCTGCCATTGGCGTCCGTGACATTCAGCGTCACATCATAGCCGCGTGGAAACCCAAACGTGTGTAAGACTATTGGATTTGTCGAACTGGTGGTGGTTCCATCGCCAAAGTCCCAAGAGTAGTTCTTTATGCGGACGGCGGGACTGGTCGCGTTGAAGCTGCCTGAAGCATCAAAAATGGTCTGATGGCCCACAACCACAGTAGGCGTATCCGTCGACAGATAGTTGAAGAAGGCAGCCATTCCAGAATTGCTGAAAATCGCATCCTCCGTAGTTCTTGGAATAAATTGCGTAGTAGCAAACGCGCCCGAACCAGAGTTTCCAAGATCTGCACTGTTGATACGAATAAGACTCGTTCCTTTCACGGATTCATCGACTGAGAACTGGACAGAAAAGAGCAGAGCAGTCCGCGGACCAGCGACAGGATTGCCGCTATTCGAAAGAGCAGAGAAATGGATCCAACCGGCCACGTAGTCGGTTTGTTGCGGGCATTGGTAGTTAAAGACTGGGAACAGACACTCCTGCGAAACAAAGTTGGACTGAGCATCACCGAAGATATTGCCAGAATAAGATAAGTTCACAGCCCTGACAAGACAACAAGTTGGCTGTGGATTGGTGTAGTTTAGCTTCACATCGAAACCCGAGATGTTCTGACCAGCAGTCAGATTCAACATTACATTGACGGTGAAAGATGAACCGACAGTCGAATTATACGAAACCGGACTCAAGTATACGTTCGAGAACTTCTGAGCAGATGTTGCCCGAACAGGAGCATGCTGGACGAGAGAAAAGACTAGGAGGAGAAAGATAACCGCAACCCAACCCGCCTTCAAGAACCTCGTACATCCCTTACCTAGATGCTCAGATGAGATATAGACGGCACCGTGGAATATTGGCTTATCGCCAGACTACCATAGCAGGCTCGAATCGAGAATCATGCCTAATGCTTCCGAGCCTGACTCACCTCATCAGGGAGCCTTTCAACAGTCAGCTTCGACCCCAGAGGTATCTGCAGCAGTCCGACGATGATATCCAGGGAGTGATGTGTCTGAAAGTCGAATTTGTCGTCTCTCGTCAGAATGATCATCTCCCCCGCAAATGGAGTCTCGACAAGTCTAACACTGACAATCTCATCGAATCTCAAGTGGAAATTGTCCTTGTCCGCGCCCAGAATCTTTTCGGGAGTGATACTGTGTAATGCACGTTTGCTCAGCGACTCACCTCCGCTCTTCACGACATCTTCGACTCCGCCACTCAGCCTCCCAAAGAGAGCGGATGTCGCATAGGCTCCAGCGCCTCTCTTTCCTACATGCGCAACGATTACTCTCGCATTAGTCACGAACAGAATGAGCCGCTCGACACCGAGAGCCAATCGAGCGACAACGGGGATCTCGCCAACGATGGTCTCTGATTCTCGGCTCATGAACAGAGCAATATTTCTCTGAAGCTCCTTTTCAATCCATCCTTAGGATTCACATGGGCTAGGGCGCTCAGGCGGCTAATGAGATACTGCCAACGTCGAGGTATCATGGAGCCCCGGACGAGATTTGAACTCGTGACCCTTGCCTGTTTGCAACGGGTTACCAAGGCAATGCTCTAGGCTGGGAAGGCATCTACCAGGCTGAGCCACCGGGGCTTGCGCGAGTTGCGCCGCGACATTGCTAATTAACTTTAGGCGAATCCAGTCGGCAAGAAATGGTGAAGACTACTCCTGCAAGGTCATGAAGGGGCAGAAGGCATGAAAGTTCTGCGACGCGAGGGCGGAGATTCTAAGTCGTTAGCGTTTTAACATCTTGTCAACCCGATCCTTCCAGGCGGGCCAACGACCCATTTCTTCCAATGCATTCTTTTCCGCTTGCTCTTTGTTCATCCAGCGGGTCTGCATAGCAGACGCGACCAAGTCCTCGTACACCTTCTCAAAGGGCAAGAGCTTTCCCTTCATATCAGTGCAATGAATGCAATACGGATTATCAAGATCCTGAGCACCGTGCTCCTCCCGCGAAGCCAAAGGCCGACCGCAACTCTCGCACTGCATCGCCAAAGACATAGTATTCACCAAGACCAACGATCGCAAAGATACTAGATAACCGTACTTGGACGCACCCTCCCCCCAGCGCGGTTACAAGAGCGCTTCTGCTAAACCATTAATAATCCGGCACCCTCCAATCAGCGAAGAACGCTAGGGGAATGGTTCTATTGCGGAGAAAGGGCCACACGGCACCTTTCAAACTAACTACACTCATACTTCTATTCGGAAGAAAGAAAACCGAACAAGAAGAAACCAAGAACACAGCTGAACCCCTCAACAGGGAACCGTTCCCGGTCCCAGACATACTCAGGAAAACAATCACAAGCAACGATGTCTCCAGATCTCGCGACAGACTCCGACTTGCAAGTCTGGAAAGAGACATCATCGGAGACGCCCTCACAAAGATCTATGAAGCAGAAACCAAAGGACAGATCAACGACAGCGAAAAGAACCAGCTCCTACAACGATACAAGACAGACCTCAAACGGGTAGACGGAGAAATAGACACCCACAAAAGAACAGTGGACCTCTACGACCTTGAATCTGCCAAGGAAGACCTTCTCAAGAGCTTCCAGGAGAAAATGCTCGAAATAGACCTGAAGATAAGCCAGATCAGACCAACAGTAACCACAACATCTGAAACAATAACCAAGCCACCCGACCCTCCAAAGGCGGAGACAAACCAGCCAGCCACAAACGCTCCCAAAGAGCGACCGGCAAAGGAGAAGCCTAAGAACAAAGCAGAAGAGCGACTGGAGACGATCCGAGAAGAAGTACTCAAAGCCATGGAGCGGCTCGAACAGATAGAGACGGAAGGCTGACCCGGAACAATGTCATGGACTGACAAGGCACGAATAAGCGCGGCGGCCCAAGCAGTAAGAGAAATCAGAGACAACACAACCATCGGACTTGGAAGCGGCAACACTATCCTGCGAGCCCTTGAGCTAGCGGCGGAACGAATCAAGAAAGAGAATCTGAAAATCACTTTCATCCCAACATCGTATCAGACCGAAATCGCCGCGAGGAAGCTAGGCCTAAAAACATCAGACCTCCAAGAAGATACCGAGCCGGACCTAGCGCTGGATGGTGCTGACCAGATACAATGGCGAACCCTCGACCTAGTCAAGGGCGGGGGAGCTGCATTGCTGCGAGAGAAGATTGTGGATTCAACCGCAAGGAGGCTTGTCATCGTAGTTGACGAGAGGAAACTCGCAAAAACCTTGGGCGGACCACAGCCAATACCGGTCGAGATAGTTCCGTTCGGCTACGCATCAACCGTTGAGAAGATCAGAAAGATCTCTGAGAAGACAGTTCTGAGAGAGGCCGCAGGCAAAGTTGGACCCGTCATAACAGACAACGGCAACCTCATCGCGGATGTATATTTCAGAAGTCTACGCCGGCCAGAGATAGTTCACGAGAAACTCAAGAAGATCCCGGGAGTGGTGGAAACAGGATTGTTTCTGGGAATGTGCGACGTCGCTTATGTGGGCAGAAAAGATGGCCGCGTCGACATTCTCCGTAAAGGATGACATTCGAAGAACAGTGTGTGGTAATCCCTGTCTTAGGCAAAGTGCCGGGGGCGGGGCTCTCGAAAGAAGAGGCCTTTATCGAACCCGCGACCTCCGGATGTCTCAAACCAGATTATGAGTCCGGCGCTATGGCTCCCCTTACGGGGTCTGACCAAGCTGAGCCACCCCGGCAAAAAGGCCGGCGCAGAGTCTACTGCTAAAAAGCATTGGCCCAAGAAACATTAAACGCAAACGAAACCAGAAGAAAGATAACAAAAAGGACCCAGGCTTGTCGAGCCACAAATTCCTCACCCTAGATGACGTGGAGACAAGCAACAAAAGGATCTTTCTAAGAGTAGACATCAACGTTCCCCTAGACCCTTCTACACATCAGATCCTAGACGACACTAGAATCAAAGCCATCTCTGAAACCCTCGCGAGACTGGTAGATGCGAGGGTCGTGCTTGGATCCCACCAGAGCAGACCAGGAAAAGACGACTTCACCAACATGCAACCACACTCAGAGGCATTAGCAGAATGTTGCAATCAGAAAGTAATGTTCGTAGACGACGTCATCGGTCCCCACGCCCGCCAGAGAATAGCGAAGGTCGAACCAGGCGAGGTACTCGTCCTCGACAACCTAAGATTCTGTGCTGAGGAGAATATTGACGACAGACCTGAGAAGCTTCTAAAGACCCACTTTGTCAGACAGCTCTCACCACTCTTCGACCTCAACATCAACGACGCATTCGCAACCGCCCACCGATCACAGCCAAGCATCGTAGGACTGACGGATGCACTCCCGAGCGCCGCAGGACGATTAATGGAAAAAGAACTCAAAGCAGTCTCTGGACTACTCGTAGAGCCCAGACGACCATGCGTCTACGTTCTCGGAGGCGCCAAGGTCGAGGATAAGATCCCAGTCATAGAACACATTCTAACACGCGACAAAGCCGACAAGATCCTGCTAGGGGGAGTTCCTGCAAAACTCTTCCTCAAAGCGATGGACAAGAAAATCTCGGCAGAGGACGAGAAAGACATGGCTGGACTGCAAGCCCATGTCAAAAACGCAAGATCACTCGTGGTGAAGTACAGAGACAAGATCGAAGTTCCTGTCGACCTCGCGTATGAAGATGAGCGAGGAAAAAGAAGTGACCGAGGCACAGATGTCTCGTTGAAAGATTCAGCGCTGGACATTGGAGCAAAGACAATCGAAAAATATTCGAAAGCAGTCGACGGAGCCGCCACCACTGTCGCCAACGGACCCCTAGGAGTGTTCGAGAGAGACGGATTCGACCTCGGAACAAAACAGGTCCTTGAAGCCATGGCCAAAAGCAACGCCTACACGGTCATAGGAGGCGGACACTTGGTCGGCCTAGCTTCCATCCTTGGAATAGATGAGAGATTCAAACACGTTAGCACGGCGGGAGGCGCAATGCTCTCACTCCTTTCCGGCCAGAGCCTCCCAGGCGTAGACGCACTCGTCAGAGCCGCGGAAAGAATGCGGAACCAGAAACCCAACTGAACCACCGTACTCAGTAGAACTTATCTTAGCCTCAACTCCACCCACCACACGACAAGCCCCGGTAGCTCAGTGGTGGAGCGACAGCCTTGTACTCCTAGCGAGAAAGCTGTAGGTCCCGGGTTCAATCCCCGGCCGGGGCTCCAATACCTCCGCGTGCATAGACCCGGCAAAGCGCTTCACCCAAAGTCAGAGAGTCCTATCGCATTGGTGAAAGTGGCGTTTCGAGCATCGTATATTAGATGCCGTGGCCAAGAAATCTGCTAGAGAGCTGATGATGGATGGTGCCGAGAAGGTTTTTGAAACGTCGAACATTGGTGATAGCTGCGATCACGGTCGCTCTCTCCATAGGAATTGTCTTTGCAAGCGTACCGTACCTCCCACATTCCATCGCCCCTCACGGCTCCATTAGGGTCCCAGTATCACATTCTGTCAGCGGAGGAAACCAGACCTATCCGGGGTTTTTTGCCCTATCATTGCCTGGAATCTCTAACAGCGAGAGTTTTGCATTGGGAGTCACGGTCACGGGTGGAATCGCGAGCTTCTGTGTGTTACAGGAATTGACCTATCAAAACTGGGTGTCATCTTACTCCACGGTCTCGAACCCCGGAAACACTTTTCCAGCAAGCGCCTGCATTCTACGGGAGCAGACGACTCAGAGTGTACTATCATTCCTCCCCACTACCTCGGGAACTTGGGACGTGGCCGCTTTGAACACCAGTCTACAACCGATAACCGTGTTATTCTCTCCTGCTTAGCGGAGCGCTGATTACAAGGAGCCTTGCCGCTCGGATTGGAGGAATCGGACGACTGACCGGAGACTTATTCATCATTCGATTCGTAGTCCTCGGAGCAGAGAGAATACTGATGCAATGAGGACTAGTCCTGAAAAGAGCAGAAGAGCGTGTTGTAGCCCTGGAAGAAAACCTGCCACAGAACCATTCCCTGTCTGGATACTTGTGACCAGGTTCGGATTGCCAATAATGTTGACCAGCTTGTTATACGGTACATCAACGGTCATGATGGCTATCACCAACGGGATACTAGCGACGATACTCGTATTGATGATCATAGCTCTCACGGCAGAGGAGATTCCCCTCTTCGAGGCTGGAACTGAGCCCATGACAGAACTAGCGTTGGGGCTGCGGAATAGGCCGATTCCGAATCCGACAAGTACCAGTCCGGCAGCAATCTGAGCGTAGGATGTAGATGCGTCAATTAATGACAAGATGAAGACACCAGCGGATGCGACTATCAGACCGAGACTGCTCAGGCCTCGGGCCCCCCATTTGTCTGAGAGGGAACCGCTTATCGGTCCGATGAAGATCAAGGTAGCGTCGAGAGGGATCAGAAATATTCCCGCGTGAAGTGGATCGTAGCCTCTTACGAGCTGGAAATAGAGTGTCATTACAAAGGCAAGCCCTGCAAATGCGAGGCCGCTGAGAAGATTGGCAATGTTTCCAGCAGTGAAAAGTCGGATCCGGAACAGTGACATGTCCAGAACTGGAAACTTGGTTCGGCGCTCGACTAGAAAGAAGAAGACCATGAGGATGACACTCGACACGATGAGAACTAGGTTCAGAGCGTCCGTCAAGCTGCCGATAGTTAGGCCCAGCAGGAGGAGAGTGATAGAGCTGGAGAAACTGACCGCGCCCGGCACATCGAACTTTTCCCCCCGGCTCGGTTGAGAGATCTCTTTCAATCTCCGACGTGACCAGTATGTCCCGAAGATTCCGATCGGAACATTGACCAGGAAAATGGAGCGCCAGGTGAAGAGCTGGATGAGAATACCGCTGAGAGTATAGCCTGTGATCGTGCCGGCGTTAATCGCGACCTGGTTTATCCCGATGCCCTTTCCAAGTCCTTCGCCAGCGAAAGCATCCGTAACAATCGCGACGCTATTGACGAAGAGGAGCGCAGCACCAACGCCTTGAACAAGCCGGAAAACCAGGAGCTCCTCAGCGGTCAGGGAGAGACCGGAGAGAAGCGAGCCGACTGTGAAGATGGCGAAGCCCATGTTGTACAACCTGACCCGACCATGCAGATCTGCAATCCTTCCAATACCAACCAGGAGGACGGTTATCATGAGCCGGTAGATCGTGATGAACCAGACGCCAACAACCAGGTTGGTGTTCAGCGCGGTAACCACCTGGGGCAGACCCACCACTAGAATGCTCGAGTCCAGCGTGGCCATAAAGATGCCGACGGTTGTGACGGTGAGAACGACCCACTTGTACTCCAAGCACAAACCGCCAGACTAACAAGCGTTTCCGAGCCTCCGCCTAGCGAGGTATAAAACGACCCGGCAAAGAGAACGAGATATCCCGAGCTAGGCAAGATTCAGAGACTCGCCCGGAACAAGCCCTGATCAACAATCAGGCAGGGGTTCCATACGGTGCCCAGTTCACGCTGGCATTGACAGATTAACGCTGATTGAAAAACGTCTGATTAGCCTGTTCTGCGCGACAAACCGGGAATCTCGCCCGGAAACGTTTCGGACTGGAAACGCCCTTCCTAAAATTTTGAAAATAAAAAATTCCCACGACACAAAACAGCTTGTTTGGGAAAGAGTTGTGCCCTAGAAGTCGTTCCGAACAAGCATGGATCGCGAATCTAGAAAGGGCAGAGCACTTCTAGCGTGACTTGATTGCAGTTAGATCGCGTTTTCCCGAACGCTTGACAAGCCAGTTCTACGCCCAGAACGGTGGGACTCGCCCAGAAAACAAGCCACCTTGCAGAATCCTCCTCCCAAAAAAATTTCTATACGGTTGATCCTCGCGACACAAGAGTGGTCGCTGGGAGACCTACCGGAAGCCCAGGGCATTCCTTTAGATACCAAGCACAAACCGTCCTGACCCTAGGCTTGAGCAGACCCCAAGCACGCCTAGCAGACGACCTATTCGCCCTAGACCCCAGAATCAGATACGTAGCACTACTAGACCGGAACCACAAACTCGTAGAGTCAAGAATGCGGACCAGCGTAGCAAGCTTCACACCCGAAAGCTACGACCGGAAATTCATGGGAAGCGTCCCCCCACTAATACTCGACACACTATCACAACTCGAATCCCAGTGCGGACCACTAAGCCACATATCCGTACAATACGAGAAGATCGACCTCATATTCCTACCCCACAACAACCAGATCATCGCCATAAGCCTCGAAACAGGACCCCTAGAACCCATCCTCAGAAAACTTCGAGACAACCTAGGAGTACCCATCCACCTCTAAACAACCATTAAAAGAAAACCGCCGAGAGAGACGAAACCCGTACTAGAGGAATGCCAAAAACCCCGCCCGGCAAAAGCCAACTAGCCAAACTGGCACACGCCCACAAACCCACCCCACGCGCCCAGACACCGAGGAAGGAAGACTACATCGAAGTCATCAGCGAACTAATCCGCGAGAAAGGATACGCAAAACCAGTAGACATCGCGAAAAACCTCCACGTAACCCCACCCACCGTCACAGGGATGCTCAACAAGCTCCGAGAAGAACAGTTCATCGTCCACGAGAAATACGGAGGAATAGTCCTTACAGAGAAAGGTAGCAGCATGGCGGACGGGATAAGACAGCGCCACGGCCTACTCGTCAACTTCCTAAGACTGCTCGGAGCAGACGAAACAAGAGCCCAGAAAGACACCGAGGGACTCGAACACTATATCGACTCGCGAACTCTCGGACTTCTATCAAAGCTCGTCGAGTACGCGAGCAAGAATCCACAGTGGTGGAACCAGTTCCAGAAACATCCAGAAAACGTCTGACCACCAAACGTTATACAAGGCTAGACCAGTACCGCCGATCATGGAGCCGATACAATCCTACAACAAAATCTTCGAGCTGTTAGAGACTCACCAGAAATGGTTCGCCAACTCTCTCCCTCTCATAGCTAGCGAGAACATCCCCAGCCCAGCCGTGCGAGAGGCCATACTCTCCGACTTTGGCAACAGGTACGCTGAAGGCTGGCCCGGAGAACGGGTCTACGCCGGCTGCAAGTACATCGACCAGGTCGAACAGATCTGCATCGACCTCGCAAAACAACTCTTCAAGGTAGACTTCGCCGACGTCAGACCCATCTCAGGAGTCTGCGCCAACCTCGTAGCCTACACCACATTCACATCTCCAGGAGACACCATGCTCGCCCTAGCAATCCCCGCAGGCGGCCACATCAGCATGGGAAAGAAAGAGTTCGGCGGCACAGCAGGCTCCGTAAGAGGCCTAAGCGTCGAATACTTCCCATTCGACACAGAGGAAATGAACATCGACATCGACGTCACAGAGAAGAAAATCCAGAAACTCTCCGAGGAGGGAAAGAAGCCAACGCTCGCAATGCTCGGAGGCTCAGTACTACCCTTCCCCCACCCCGTCAAACAACTCGCTGATGTGTTTCAGGAATATGATACTAGAATATGTTTCGACGCCGCGCATGTAGCAGGACTTGTGGCTGGCGCTCAATTCCAGGACCCTCTACACGAGGGCGCGGATGCGATGACGGCCAGTACTCACAAGACTCTTCCTGGCCCGCAAGGCGGCCTCATCTTGTCGAAGCCTGAACATGGAGAAAGGATCAAAAAGTCAACCTTCCCCGGCAACGTGAGCAACCACCATCTCCATCATCTGGCAGGAAAAGCGGTAATGTTCGCGGAGATGCTCGCATTCGGAAAGGAATACGCGTCTCAGATCGTCAAGAACAGCCGCGCACTCGCATCGGCCCTCCACGAGAGAGGATTCCAAGTCTTGGGCGAGAAGAAAGGATTCACTCGATCACACTTGCTAGTAGCGGATATCACGAAGTACGGAGATGGCAAGACGATCGAGAAGAAACTGGAAGATGCAAACATCATCCTGAACCGCAACCTATTGCCCTATGATATCAAGGCGGGAAGACACTTCGAAGCGCCGGGAGGAATAAGATGTGGAGTCTCGGAAGTGACAAGGCTGGGAATGAAGGAGTCGGAGATGGAGGAGATAGCTGATCTTATGACAAGAGTAGTAATCAAACGGGAGGACTCTCAAAAAGTCGCGAGCGACGTTTCGGAGTTCCGAAGAGACTACCAGAAGGTCCACTACGCCTTCGAGACCAGCAAGGACGCCTACACCTACATCCACATCCGATAGGATTCATACTCACTCAACGATCAGGCACTCATCGAGTCGAAGCCAGTTCGCACCAGCCTTATTACCGACGATGTTGAAGCAGGCGAAAGGGAGGAATCAGGTTGAGCACTAAGCGGGAAAAGAGAAGACGCGACGAAGCGCCCATGCCAGCCGCCAGCGCAGGACTCTTGCGGTTTTTCGAAGAAGATACTCCCGGCGTAAAGCTCAGCCCCCAACTGGTCATAGTCTCTGGAGTCGGACTAGTTGCCTTCGCGCTACTATTCTACTTCCTACTTCCCGTCCATTCATAACATCTGCTCAGTAATCTTCGGCAAGCGTCCTCTGCAAATATGAAGGAACCGCTCTAGCGTCAAGCCCAAGCTTAAACCATAGTGCCCGCCTCAGATCCTCAGCAAACCCGGTGAAAATATAGACCTGGTCTGGGTCACACGCCTTGACAAAAGAGATCAGCTGGTCGAAATCGGCGTGACTACTCAACGGGAAAGCGGTGACTCTCCCATTCAGCGAGAGTGCCCAGCCGGTCGCATAGGCCCTCGAGAACCTCCTCCCGATATGTGTCCGATCGCTGGGCGTGGTAAGATATACGCAAGGATCCTTGTCGAGAATCGTCTTTCCGTCTCTAGACTCAGACGAAAACCAGTTTAGATGCACCCCGCTCTTGTGATAGGTCTCGTTGACGCCATCGAGTCTCGGGTTGACTATTACTGGGAGATGGGTGTAGACGTTGAATAATCGGACGACCTCCTGCGCCTTTCCCGCCGCGTAGACATGCAAGCATGGTATCCTTCCCTGTTTTATCGTCTCCAGAGTCCATTCGACAATTTCTGCATAGACGGTTTCTCGCGTTGGGAAACGGTAACGCGGAGATCCGTACGTGGCTTCGATGACGAGTACGTCGCATTGTTCGGGTTCTGCTGCCTTTGTGGTTAGAGTGTTGACGCAGTTGATGTCCCCTGTGTACAGTATCGATGTGTTTGGAGTATCTATGAGAAACTGGGCTGAGCCGAGCATGTGTCCAGCGTCAAGCGCTTTGACCCGGATGTCGTCCACCAATAGTTGGCTGTTGATCTCGAGGGGGCGAAAGTTCGCGATTCGATTGTTGTGTAGAGCGCGGTGAATATCTCTGGTCTGTGGAGTTGACTGTTTGAGTCCTTTGTATCTGAAACCGCCAGTGTGGTCTCCGTGAGCATGGGAGACGAGGACTCGGGCTGTCTTAGGAATTCTCCGTGTTGTGGATGGATCAATCACTAGGGTGGCGTTTGAGGCGCCGATGAAGAGTCCGTCGAGCCAGCCTACTCTATCTTCTCGCATTGCTCTTCGCCTCGGGAATAGTCTCCAGCCTCTGGACAGCGTCTAGGTGGAGGAAGGTTTCTCCTTTGGACTCTCTATTTACTACCTGCGGAATCGGACTTACTACGGTCGAACGTAGGATGACGGCCTCTGCCTCTGTGAGCCATATCCCTGGCGGTTCGTGGGAGACGACTGCTAGGCGTCCTTCGTAGCCGAAGTCGCGGTTGATCACTGCGAGAACTCGTTTGCCGACGAGCCGTTCGAGCATGTGAAATACTGTTGGGGATACGGAGGCCACGTTTTCTCGACCAGGCTCGGAGGGTTCACGGTTGGGACAGTTTTCCCTTAAAAGACCCGTATTGAATTAGGAGAGAGTGGGGGGAATATGACGTACGGATTATGGTGGATGGATCGTGAGGGATTATGGGAGTTCTGCTACCTTTCTTTCGATGGTCTGGCAAGCTTAATCTTGTAGATAGCCCTGAGTAGAGTTCAGTATGGGCATCATCTTGTCAGACGGTGCAGCATCGGCGGAAATTGAGGACGGTTTCGAGGATGGCGAGGAAGAGCCTAACATGGTGCGAATCGGAAAGAAGCCTATCATGAACTATGTGGTAGCGTGCATGACCCTTCTCAATACGGGAGTGGCTGATGTCATGGTGAGAGGACGGGGTCAGTCTATAACGAAGGCGGTTGAGGTTGTGGATATGCTGAGACGTGCGTTCATGAAGAATATCCGGATTCATTCTGTGGATATTGGGACTGAGGAAGTTAAGCGGGAAGACGGCTCGACCGCGAGCCTTTCCATGATCGAGATCATCGTCGGACACTGACCGACGAACATCTGATTTGTCCGAGCAATATTATTAGTAGTAGACTGTCCGAGCCAGTCAGCGATCTGTTTGCCGGCTGAGAAGTATCCCAAGATAGTCGTAACTCCTCCTGGTCCTAAAGCACGAGCGCTTGTCAAAGAAGACGAGTCTGTAATCTCCCAATCGCTGGTCCGGTTTTACCCGCTCGCTGCGGAGAGCGGCCATGGTTGTATTGTCAAGGATGTTGATGGTAACGAGTATATCGATTTCAACTCGGGGCTGGTCTGCTTGGCAGTTGGTCATTCGCATCCACGGGTCGTCTCAGCGATCAAGGAGCAGGCTGAGAAGCTGATCCATTATTCATGGACGGATTTCTACTACGAGAAGGTTGTCAAGATATCTGAAGAGCTGGTGAAGATTACTCCCGGGAATTTTGCGAAGAAGGTGTTTCTGAGTAATAGCGGGACGGAGGCGATCGAGGCTGCGATGAAGCTGGCAAAGTGGCATACGCGGAAGCACGCGTTTCTCTCTTTCATCGGCGGCTTCCACGGACGGACGCTAGGAGCGCTAAGCCTCACGGCTAGCAAGCCGTACCAGCGTAGACACTTCTTCCCCATGGTCCCAGGGGACACGCATGTCCCGTTTGCAGACTGTTACCGGTGCCCGTTCAAACTGACCTATCCAGAGTGTGGGATGTACTGCGTCGATTTTATCCAGGAACAGGTCTTGGACAAGTATCTGCCGCCGGAGGATGTTGCGGCGATGTTTGTCGAGCCAATCCAGGGCGAGGGAGGGTACGTTGTTCCTCCAGACGATTATTTCCAGCGGTTGAAGAAATTGTTGGATAAGAATGGGATTTTGATGGTTGATGATGAGGTCCAGTCAGGGATGGGACGGACCGGGCGATGGTTTGGGATTGAGCATTGGGGCGTTGAGCCGGATGTTGTCTGTACGTCGAAGGCTCTCGCGTCCGGCATGCCTATCGGCGCCACGGTTTCGAAGTCAGAGTTGATGGACTGGGATGGGGGCTCGCATGCGAACACGTTTGGGGGGAATCCGGTGTCGTGTGCGGCAGCGTTGCAGGTGATTGGCATTATCCGGGACGAGCATCTGTTGGAGAATGCTACGAAGCAGGGGAACTACATGATGAAGCGGCTGCGGGAGATGCAGGAGAAGTATCCGATTATCGGAGATGTCCGGGGGAAGGGTCTGATGATCGGGGCGGAGATTGTGAAGGATCCGAAGACGAAGGAGTATGCCGACAGGGAGGCGCATGAGATCATGATGAAATCGTTCCGGAGGGGATTGGCGATTATTACTGCGGGCCATTCGACGCTGCGTATTGTGCCACCGTTGATCATTACCCGGGATCTTGTTGATTCTGGCCTCGATATCCTCGAGGGTGCGATCAAGGAAGTCAACCAGACAGCAAAGTAGCTCTGGGACAAAGACCGCTCTCGCGTCGCGAGGATCATATTATCGGCCCCTTTTTTTCTAGAGGGCTCTCGCCGGTTGAAACTGTTCCGGGCGAGTCTTGCGGCTTGCGGCTTAGAATAAGCCAGTCAACAGTTTTTCCCGAATGGGAGTTATCCGCATGGTCAAGCGTGAAAACCTCGCATATCAAAATCGCCTGCCCCCGATTTGCGATTCGGGCACGTTCTCGGCGATTTTCACACAGAGATTCGATAAAGTGTGAAGGACTTTTTTAGATCAGACATACCCACCGGGGGGTCGAGAAAAAGATAACCGAAAACAAAAGTCAGCAGAAAAAAAAGATAGTAGACCGGGCGATATGCAGAGATTTGCCTCGAACGGCTGCTTTGTGTCGTGGGAATTTTCTATTTTCAAGATTTTAGGAAGAGGCCATTTCCGGTCCGAAACGTTTCCGGGCGAGATTCCCGGTTTGTCGCGCAGAACAGGCTAATCAGACGCTTTTCAATCAGCGTTCATCTGTATCAATGCAAGCGTGAATTGGGCACCGTATGGAATCGCCCTCCCAGATCCCGGATTAGGGTCCATTCTGCCCCCAGTCTCTCCAAGAGGACGGCGATGATCTCGTACCAGCGAGAAGAATATAATCCGGATTCAGACTTGGCTAGTTGACCTCTTCGGAGTCCCCGACCATTGACCACCTTGCCGGGAACCACATCTGGTTTACGATGGAAGGAGGGGACGGAGGGCCTACAGTTTGGAGAATTGTTTCTCGGAGGTATAGCAAGCACCTACATGGGCCGCGGCAGATCTAATGGCTACGGTCTTTACTTCACGGACCAGCGGATTATCGGCGTCAGGATGCGACTGTTCGCGCAAGCTCTTCTAGCTCCCTACCTGATTGTGATCATTTCACTCTATCTGCTGGTGCTCTTGGAGCTCGGATCAAGGGAGATACTATTCGTCTTCCTCCCATTTGTCATCATTCTGGCCGACCAGGCTCTTAGGGTTCTATCGAGAAGATTCTCGGAGAGAATTATCTCACGAAAGAGCGTTGATGTCGCCTGGCTGATAAAGCGGAAGAAAGATTTTGAGCTTTCGAAGAAAGAGATAGAGGAATTGCTGATGAAGAGTCCTCTGAGAGGACTGAACCTGGGAGGGAGCCGCGGCTATCTCAGGATCACACCGAAAGATCATCACGTGCAGCCGATAGAGATCAAGGTCCACGGCTGGAACCAACACCTGAGGCTCCGGGACCTCGTCATCAACTTCGCTAGTAGAGAACCGAGGGTCAGAGCGGTAGAGTACCCATACGGCCAATGAACCCACGGAACAATGACTCTAGTCGACAATCATAATCACATACTCCTCGCAGAAATAACGGAGATGCTTGCCGCGGCTAAAACGAACAACGTTAGTGAGTACTCGATCACGGAGCACGTATCCCAGTTCAGAGAGCCCAGAGAATCCATTAGATTTGGATCAATACACCCGAGCGGCAAGATCTTCGAGAGCCTGAAGGATTACAACGACGAATTCAGGAAGGCCGACCGACTAGCATATTCGGGGATGAAGATCAATCGAGGGCTTGAGGTCGATTTTTCGCCTCGCTTCGAGACGAGGCTGGGAGATTTTGTCAATCAGGAAGCGTGGGATATCCTTCTCTGTTCTGTTCACGAATTCGAGGACGGAAAGGATATCGAGAAAAGCCTTAGAGGAATAGTTGACCCCGTCTCGGCTCATGAACACTGGCGCGAATATCTGAGGCTTGAACAAATGGCTCTAGAGAGCGATTTTGTTCCCTTCAAAGCGCTCTCTCATCCGGTCAGAATCACGAGAGCCTCAAAGGCCGCTCCTCCCGAACTCGACGACCTCTTGTTAGACCTTGCAAGAGTAGCTAGGAGGAGGAATAAGGCTCTTGAACTGAACGGGAGGGATATCGACTACGCCCCTGAGCTGGTTCGAAAGCTTGCAATTGCCTGCTCAAAAGCTGGTTGCAGGGTAAGCCTTGGCTCCGACGCTCACCATCCAAGAGAAGTGTTCAGAAACATGGAGATCGCTATGGCTCTGGTCAAGGAGTTCGATCTGGAATCCAGCTAAACAGCTTCATCCACCCGACCGCGTTTAGCTGAAACTCCGCTAGTACTCCCGTGTTGTCTAGGGACTCATCGTAAGTCCTCGATGATCGCTCAAACTTTGCCGTTACTGATCATGGATCATGTCTGAACACTTAGAGTCTGCATGCCAGAGATTATTGACTCGACTTCATTGGTCACGCTACTCACTCTACCATCCTCCAGCACCAGAATCACATTACAGTCCCTCAGGGTGCTTGGACGATGGGCGATCATCAAGGTCGTCCTGCCTTTCATCAGCTCCTGAATCGTATCGAGGATCGCCGCCTCAGTATGAACATCCAGTGAGCTTGTAGGCTCGTCGAGTATGAGTATGGGCGCGTTCTTGAGAAATGCACGAGCCAGGGATATCCGTTGACGCTCTCCACCAGACAGCTTCATTCCCCGCTCACCAACCAGCGTGTCGTATCCGTTTGGTAGGTTTGTTATGAAGTCGTGAGCTTTCGCGGCGGTTGCTGCTGCAATAACCTCGTCCATGGTTGCGTTGGGCCGTGCGAATCGAATGTTCTCAGCTACGCTCGTCGAGAAGAGTACAGTCTCCTGGTGGACCACTGCATACTGGTTTCGAAGATCCGCCAGCTTGTAATCTCTCAAGTCGATATCGTCCAGAGTGATCAGACCCTTGGTCGGGTCGAAGAGGCGTAAGAGGAGTGTGGAGATCGTAGTCTTGCCTGAGCCGGTGGGACCGACTACGCCGAGACGGTTGCCTGATGGCAGATCGAAGGATATGTCGTGGAGTACTGGATGGTCCTTTGTGTACTCGAATGATACGTTCTGGAATGCGATCTTGCCTCTGGCTCTAGCTAGGGGAAGCGCGTTCGGTGATTCGGGCACATCAGGTTTTTCGTCGAGTATCGCGCGGTATCTCTCTACTCCGGTCAGCGACATTTGAATATCGAGTATTGACTGGCCTACGTTTCTGAGCGGACCGTAGAGCTGGGTCACGTAGTAGTTCACGACTAGAAGGCTGCCGAGAGTTAGGATGCCAGCTTGAACGTGGCCGATGCCGATGTAGAGCACGGCCGCTAGACCGGCTGCTGTTAGAATGCCTACGAGTAGGCTGTAGATTGCGCTGTCCACCTGGACCTTCAGCGACGCGGATAGGCTTGCATCATAGTGGGAGACTAGCTCCTTGTTCTTCCGTTCCTCCTGACCGTATGATTTTACAAGTCTGGAGGCGCCGAGGCTCTCTTGAGCCACGGCCATAGCGGCGCTCTCCGACGCTCTGAATTTGCGCCAACCTGCACGAATCCGTGGCCGAAATACGAATGTAAGAAGGAACATCAGGGGAGATACGAGGAGCGCTATCAGGGCAAGCTGCCAGTCCAAGAAGACCATGACAAGAATCATCGCGCCAAGAGTCAGGATGGAAGTGGTCAAGGGGATCAGGCTGTCGATTCCGAACGAGCGCAGCATCGGGGCATCGTTCAGAGTTCGATAGGCTGAGTCTGCGGCCCCCATAGTATCATGGTACGCGATGGAGAGACGTTGCATCTGGCGAAATAGGCGGGTCCGCACGTCGAGCGTCATCCGATTTCCGACTTTGTTGCTGTACCAGACATTCACAAGGTTCTGGAGGTAGGTCAGGACTGCAGCTGCCATCAGTATGCTGATCGCCAGCCAGAGCGCGAGGCTCCTGGAGACTTGTGATCCGACGAAAACGGTGAGATATCCGGGCAACGGCTGGGGACCGAGGACACTGTCAACCAAGAGCTTGATGGGTAGGGGAAAGATCAGCGTCATCGGCACAGCCAACAGAGACACTAGCAACAAAACAATGAGTGGCCAGAGGTACGGTCGAAGATCCTCAAAGGCTCGTTGAGCATGACTAAATCCCGACATACCATTAATCAGGCGGATCTGTCGAATAAACCCTCGTGACTACCAAATGCTTATCCAGAATGAAAAATCGTTTGCGAGTCTGGACTTAGAGGGACTGGCTCAAATCTTCAAACGAATGAGTATGTTAGAAACGCTGCTAGGATTCACAACGATAACAGTCGTTAGGCCGTTGGTCCTAATGAACTGAGCAAAGGGCTCGGTTCCACGTTTCATATGCAATAGTATCACTCTGCAAATATTGTCCCAACGCTTCCGGCATCCAATAGTCATGGAACTTGTTCCTGCGGAACAAATAGTGTGAGAGCGACTAAATGTCTCTGACGGCAGACCTTGGGCTGGGAGTGTTGTTCGTCCTAGCCTTTGGCAATGGAGCGAACGATGTTGGGAAAAGCATTGTGGCTCTCATGACAGACCCTGAGACGTCAACGTTTCGGCCGCGATACTCGCCTCTCGTCTGGGGAGGCTTATTCAGCGGCTTGGGCAGTGTCGCAGCCATCGTTATCTCGGTAAGATTGTTCTCCGCGTTCACACCCCAAGGTTTCCTCCAGACAGCTCCCGGGTCTTCCTTCATACTAGCGGCGCTTGCGGGCGCCGCGACTTGGATCCTGCTTTCAACTCTCCTGAGGATTCAAGTCTCGACAACGCATGCAATAGTCGGAGCTATCGTCGTTCAGGCCGTCTACTTGTTCGGGAGCTCTAGTTTGCAGTGGTCCTTCCTCATCTGGAGGATCCTTCTTCCTCTAGCCGCAGGTCCGTTTGCCGCGCTCCTAGGAGTCTACATTCTTAGCGGATTGTCTCACAGGAGAGAAGGTGAGGCGGATGAAGCCTCGTCAAGACGTGTTGGGATGGCTGATTGGGGCTCCTCCGCGGGCGTCGCCTTTGCGAGGGGCATCAATGATGCTCCCAAAATGGCCGCGCTCGGAGCATTTCTCCTGCTAGGCACTCCACAGGACACTGTCTGGTTACCTTACGTGGTCGTGGGCGTCGCTGTCGTCGCTGGTTCGTTAGTTTGGGGCGACCGGGTGGCGAAGACTTTGATTGGTCGTACCCCGCAGCATCGCGGGCACCGGTTGAAGGCTCATGCTGCTACGGCTTTCCTTGTCTCTGCGGGAGCATATTTCGGTGACGCCTTCTCAACGACTCACGTGTCCGACGGGGCAGCGGCGGGTCATCATGGTAAGAAGGGTAGGCAGTTCCTAGGATCGGCTCTGCGTGGCATGGCGACGGCTTGGGTGGTGACCCTCCCTATGGCAGGATTGTTCGCGATTGCTGCGTCTATTCTCGGTGGAGGGATCTGGGGCTAGTGACAGTCCAAACCTCGTCGAAGATAAGTAACGCACAGAACATTCCGACCCTTTTTCTTCTTAGAACCCCGGAGTTGTCTCACCCGCGTCGCAGACTCCTAGTAGCCCCCCCCGGTGTTTTTGGAGAGGCGTCTCGCTGGCTGGAACCATTCTCGCCAGAGACGCTTGTTTAGAACCCGAAACGGGTTCTGTCGATGATTCTCAAAGTTGGACTACTTCCCTTGGGATACGTGTGAAAACCCATAGATCAGACTCACGGGCTGGGATTCGAGAATTAAGCTTGTTCTGGGCGATTTCTCGAACCCATTGTTATGCGTCCGGGGCTGTCGCGCGAGACTTGAGTAGGCCCCCGGGGGGCTAGAAAAGATTCTGTGCTAGAGTCAGGATCTTTTTTCAGAAAAGAAAGACTCTGCACCGGTCCCGGTTTCAGTTGCCGGTTTTGGAGACCGATTTTGTGTTGGGTTTTCAGGAGCAGTTTCAGATAGCGAATTCGGATCCAGTTTTTGTAACCGAGTGAAGTTCATGTTGGTGATACTTTCGTTGGAGGGCGCTTATTCAGCGAAACCATGTATTCGGGTAGCGAGATTACTAGGCCTGGCTTTCCGGTGTAGGTTGATAGCCACTTGGTGAGGCAATCTTTCCTGTCAAAAATGTGGGTTGATTCACACTTGATGCTCAGGCGTCCCGGCCCCGACTCGAGTTCGACGATGTGAAGCGTTGGGTCGATAGGCGCAAGGTCTTCGATTCGTCTATTGTCAATGTGGAAACTGGTGACGTTTCCGCACAATGGGCATTGAGCTTCGGCCCTGAGGTCTGTCTTTAGCCCGTTGAGGAGTATGTCTGCTCCACACTTTACGTAGACCTCTCCCCTTTGCGGCAAGACCATTCGGTATAATGTTGGCGTATCGGAGAACCCGACCAGTCTTATGGGACCATAATACGGCATTCCTTTCAGCGCCTCAGCGTCTACTCGGCGCAGCAGCTGAGCTGGTCTATGTCCTTCCGGAAAGATGTCGCGGCCAGCTTGATCGATTCGGTCATTGTCGGGAACACGTGGACAGTGTCAATGACGTCGTCTATCGTAAGCCTGTGCTTAACCGCTAGAACAGCTTCGTGGATAATGTCAGCCGCGGTTTCCGCAAGAATGTGAACTCCCAATATCCTTCCGGTCGATGCTTCAACAACCATCTTGACCAAACCTCTCGTGTCCCTGATGACGACGGCCTTTGGCACCTTTGACATTGGTATGGTTCTGCATGTGCACTTGTAGCCTCGTTCGTGGGCTTCCTTTTCTGTAAGGCCTACTGACGCTACTTGGGGTGACGTGAATATCGCTCTCGGAACCGGTAGGAAGTCTATCTTCCTATGGGTCCCCAACAATGCGTTTTCGGCGGCCGTAGCTCCTTCCTTTGCCGCTATAGTTTCTAGCATTGGCTCGCCGATGACGTCCCCAGCAGCCCAAACGTGGCGGGCCGTCGTATGCATTTCACGATCAACTTTTACCGCGCCATCTTTTCGAAGTCGCACCGGCACCGTCTCTAACCCTAGCCGGCTCGTGTTAGGTTCTCTTCCGGTAGCCAATAGCAACTCATCTCCTCTAGCCTCGAACTCCCTCCCGTTGGCTGTGGCGACTATGACCTTCTCGCCTTGAGTTTGATAGACGCGTTTGACCTCTACTCCTGTCTTGATCTCGATTCCTTCGTCTTCCAGATACTGGCGTAGAGCATGAGAGATGTCTGGCTCCTCCTCAGGAATTATTCTATCGCTTCGTTGTAGGAGAGTCACTTTGGTTCCCATGTGGGAGAACATTTGGGCGAACTCGAGGCCTAAGGCCCGACCCCCAAGCACAACCATGGACGCTGGTTTGTTCCTCAGACTGAGGGCCTCGACATTCGTCAAGTAGCTCACGTTCTCAATCCCTGGGATAACAGGTATCCTAGGCGAGGATCCCGTCGCGACTACGAACTTTCTACCGTCAACATTGATTCCGTCGACCTTTACTCGAGTTTGAGAGACGAATCTTGCGTCTCCGCGGAAGAGTTTGGTTGAGGGTAGTGACTTCAGAACGTCTGAATACTTCACTTTCCGAAGTGCTCTTACGATCTGATTCTTCTGTTCTATGATTCTGTTGAATTCGAGTGTTGTTCTTCCGGGCCTTATTCCGGGGAATTCGCGATGACTATCGTAATATTGAAGCTCCCCTGCTCGGAGAAGGTTCTTGCTGGGGACGCAACCAACGTTAACGCATGTTCCACCGAGAGTGCTTCTCTCTATCATGGCCGTTTTTGCTCCCTGGTCGGACGCCTTGATTGCAGCGGCGAATGCTGCTGAGCCAGACCCTAGAATGACCAAATCAAACATACGTTTCGACAGTTGTATGACGGAATTGTCATATAAGCTTGCTACAAGATAGGGCCGGCTCGATGAGCTTAATTGTAGAGAGAGTCCGTATTACAAGCAGGCCTTTCATGAGCCAAAAGCTAACCCTTCGAAAGCCCGACGTCACAGCCGCCTCAATGCTGTTTAACGCCCTCTCGAACGAGAGCCGAGTGGGCATCCTGAACCTGCTTAGAAACGGTCCGAAGAATGTGAGCGAGATTTCTGAAGCTCTCAAGATAGAGCAGACCATGGCCTCCCACAACCTCAAGTGCCTAGCCTTCTGCGGACTAGTAACAAGTCAGAGGCTGGGAAAAACAATCGAGTACACTCTCAACCGAGAAACAGTCGAGCCGATTCTTCGCCTAGCAGACAGACACATCTCAAAATACGCTGTCAACCTTCGAACCTGCAAGACACTAGCGCGCTGAGAAAGAATGCAATGGATCACCGAAGAATATTCTCGACTACTTTTGAGAAGACGCGGCCTAGCTCCAGTGATTAGTAGGCGGCGCTCAAAATGGAGGCCGGAAATCCATGACGTGCTTCCCCTGCTCGAAGGAGCAGCAATGGAGTTCGGCCCAGTCAACGTCGTTTCGAACTCCCTGCTGCGAGGGCGATTCACTCCACCTCTCAAGGAGGTGAATTGATGCAAAAAGACCCGGTATGTGGAATAATGGTGGATGAGAAAAAGACGAAGCTAACCTCGAAACACGACAGCAAGCCATTCTACTTCTGTTCAGCCTCCTGCAAAACAAGCTTCGACAAAGACCCCCATAAGTACGGACATACGTAAACGACCAAAGAGGAATGGCTCATGACGGATGACGGTGGTCACTCGCGACAGAGCGAGAAACCGGAGACTGCTGGCTACACATGTCCGATGCATCCTGAGATTCGTTCACCCTCCCCGGGTACCTGCCCAAAGTGTGGGATGCAGCTTGTTCCCCTCAAGAAGAAGGAAGACGAAATGACAGCCCATCACGCGCATGAGCATGAGATGAAGCCTGCCTCCCAGATGTCCCGCTGGGAGAAGTTCAAGATGAGTATGACCATGACCATGGGCATGGAGCATACTGGTGTTGCGGGCCGAGAAATGGCGAGGTTGATGGAATTAGACATTCGCCAGAAATTCTTCTTCGCACTGATACTATCAGTCCCGATCATCCTCTACTCGCCTCTCGGAAAATTCATCTTCAGCTTTGAGCCGCCAGCCCCTATGCCAATTCCCTGGATTCTCTTCCTACTAACAACTCCAGTATACTTCTACTCCGGCTGGATCTTCCTCTACTCGAGCTTCAGAGCTCTCCAACAAAGAACGCTGAACATGTCAGTTCTCATCGCAACGGGCATAACGGCAGCCTACGGCTTCAGCGTTCTTCTCACGATTCTGCAAAGCGCAGATTCCTACTACGAGGCAACCGCCCTCCTCATCACTTTCGTCCTATTTGGTCACTGGATGGAGATGAGGTCTCGGCGCGGTACAACCGACGCCTTGCAGGCTCTGCTCCAGCTTGTTCCCCCTCAAGCGAGGGTTCTCCGAGATGGGAAAGAGAATCTCATTCCAACTTCACAGGTCCGGGTTGGCGACATCATTATTCTGAAACCTGGAGACCGAGTGCCTGTTGACGGGAGAATAGTTGATGGTGAGACGGCGATTGACGAATCTCTGGTAACAGGTGAATCCATTCCAGTTGCGAAAAAGGAAGGGGATAGTGTCATAGGTGGATCCATCAACCAATCTGGGTCTGTCAGGTTCGAGGCAACAAAAGTAGGCGACGAGACAGCCCTCGCGCAAATAGTAAAGCTGGTCGAGGCCGCTCAGAATTCCAAAGCGCCCGGCCAGAGACTGGCAGACAGGTTCGCCCAGTATCTTGTAGTGCTGGCAATCGGCGCAGGCCTGGTTACGTTTCTGGTCTGGTTTGCCGTTGCTCGGCAGCCAGTCCTCATCGCCCTAACCTTTGCTATCTCTGCGATCGTGATAGCTTGTCCTGACGCTCTGGGCCTAGCGACGCCAACAGCAGTCGCAGTTGGAACTGGCCTGGGCGCAAAACACAACATTCTGATCAAAGACGCGCCGACGCTAGAAGGGGTCTCTAAGATCCGATCTGTAGTCTTCGATAAGACTGGAACGCTGACAGAGGGGAAACCGAGAATCTCAGAAATCGCCACCGTTCAAGATTGGGATGAAGACGAGGCTCTGAGACTCGTTGGGGGGGCTGAAGCTGACTCCAATCACCCGTTAAGCAATGCTGTGCTTGAGGAGGTGAGGAGGAGACGGCTGCAGTTGCCGACAAGGATTGAGCGCTTCGAAAACTTGTCAGGTCTAGGAGTCAGAGCAAGAATCGAAGGGAAGGAAGTGCTGGTGGGAACTGTGAAGCTGATGAAACAGAACGGTATTGATACGGGTCCCCTGCGAGAAAAGATCGACCAGCTCGTCGAGAAGGGCGAGACCGTAATGGTTCTGGCCGTTGATGGCGGAGTCATAGCGGCCATCGGCGCAGCTGATAGTGTAAAGCCGACGGCCAAAGTGGCAGTGTCCAGGCTGAACCAGCTCGGGATCGAGACAGCCATGATAACAGGAGATAATCAGACAACCGCCGAAGCGGTCGCGAAAACGGTTGGGATAAAACGGGTATTTGCGGACGTCCTCCCACAAGACAAGGCAACATTCGTCAAGAAGCTACAAGATGAAGGAAAATTTGTCGCAATGGTAGGCGATGGCGTGAATGATGCCCCAGCTTTGGCTCAAGCGGATATCGGGATTGCAATCGGGGCCGGCACAGACGTGGCGATAGAGACCGCAAAAGTGGTCCTGATGAAGTCAGACCCTTCAGATGTCCTACGGGCGATAAGGCTCAGCAAGGCAACTGTCACGAAGATGAAGCAGAACCTCTTCTGGGCTTCATTCTACAACATCCTCGCAATACCCATCGCCGCCGGCATCCTCTATCCCAACTTTGGAATAATCCTTCGACCCGAGGTTTCCGCCCTGCTCATGAGCGCATCTTCCATAATCGTAGCGACCAATGCCGTACTGCTGAAAAGGACGGAAAAAAATCTAGTCACCATCTAGTACAAGACCTACCAACGTGGAAAAGAATCTCTCCCACCTACTCCAGTATTTCGGCACACTACAAGTCGGAGTTCTAGACCCCTCCCATAACACTGGCCCAATGGGATAGTCGCAGGCCCTATCGCCGATAAATATAGGTCGTGAGTTGGAACGATTGGTGACTCGACATGCCAAGGGTCGAGATTAACATGGTTGAGGGCGACCATTCTGTGAAGCAAAAAATTGCTTTCATGAGGAAAGCCACAGAGGCAGTTGTGAACGTGCTCCATTGTCCTCCCGACGATGTTCGGGTTCTGATTCGCGAGTACAAGCGAGAGAATGTCAGTCGGGCTGGTGTATCAGTCCTTGAGAGTGGCTAGACTTGCCTACTGTTAGAGTGGACCTTTTTGACTCGAAAATCACGCTGAAGCAGAAGAAAGAGCTCGCCAAGTCTCTAACGAGCGTTGTGTCAGAGACGCTCGGTGCCCCGAAAGACAGAGTGGTCATCATTTTCAAACACACTTTGAAGAACGATATTGCCCGCGGAGGGAAACTCGGAGGTACGCATTAATATTGAGTTGGTGCTGATTGTGGGAAGTTTGGGAGATGTTTTGGTCTGACAGTTGAGGAGAATCTTCGGTTGATGAAGACGTTGGATGATGCGTGGAATGGGCAGGACTGGGAGACTTTCATGAAACGGCATGCTGAGAATGTGGCGGTTTATTGGCCGGGTCAGCCGGAGCCGACTGGGGGACGTCACGCGCACCATTTGGAGTCTGTTGGGTTCTTCAAGGCTGTTGAGAACCATATCGAGAATGACCCGTACATGATTCTCTTCGGCCGCGGACTATGCTTGCTCTGTAGCAAGATGAACAGGCACCCATATGGGCCGTTTGAAGGGTCTTGATGGGCAGATCCACCCCGACTCACAGTAACTTCAGCCACGATGTTTCCCTACACCCTTCGGTTTGACAATAATGTCCCATGGATGAGGGAGACGACGCGACTTTCTAGATTAGTGATAGAGGTCTCAGACTCTACTTTACACATTCACTCTTTTCAAGCTCTTCACCAACGAGTCTCTACACCTCGTCCACTTGATACCTGTAGCCTCGACCAGTCCCGAGTTTCTTCGTTATCTTGACCGTGATTCCTTTGAGAGTTATTGTCTGCTCCTCGATCTTCCAGACCTGTCGAGCTAAGTCTACGTTGGAGAGAAAGAGCGAGCACTTCTTCTTGTCCATGTTGACGGCTATGACCATCGTCGGCCGCTTGTAACCAGCTATGACCTCCCTTGGATGGTCTTCCAACAAGAAGAATACGGTGTGTTCCTTGTCCAGAGCTACTTTACAGGCGGGTGGGAAGTCGGCCGGGACTCCTTTGTAGATTCGTTCGAACCAGTTGTCCTTCTTGTCACTCTTGCGGCTCATATGTTCGAATGAACTAGGAACTTGGAACTATTATCTTTGATGTAGCAAGTGGGATGTAAGATATCAGAAATAAGAACTAAGCAACTAACAAGTAGGAAATATGACCTAGGATGTCAGAAATAGGAAACTGTGAAATGTAAACTATGAAACAACCGCGAAATGCGCGTGGAACCCAAATATAGGGCTGTATGCACGCTATATTATAGAGAGAAACCCCGGAGAGAAGTCAGAACGCCCCGGCAAGGCCATCCTAGGTGGAATCCAGTCTTGCAGGAGCGAGGTCAACGCTCCTAAAGGGCTCTCTCTCCTAATCAGTGTTTGTAGGAGTCGGCCAAATCGAGCAAAATCTCCACAAATACGCATTAGAAGATGGGTGAGACAGTGGGTCTCGAACGATTCACCCACGAGGGAAGCGACTCCGCTATGGGCTTAATGAGGAAATGACTTTATTAGGTCCTGTTAGTGCTCATCGGGAACAGGGTTTTCACGAGTTGACTCAGGAATTGGTGGAGAAGAACGTCTCCACGGGAGAGACGAAAAGAGGTCGAAAGGCTGGGGCCATCTATTTTCCGAGATATACGTTGAAAGATGTGCTGAGCATTGCAGAAGTCATATGGACCCAAAATGTCGGCAACCCATTCGACATCCTGGACGTTGCAAAATCTGTAGGTCAGTCGCCTACCAGTAGCGGATTCATCACACGACTTGCCGCCTCTTTCAGATACGGGCTCACCGAAGGTAGTCCCACCACCAAGAAAATCACACTTACTGCTCTCGGAAGCTCGATAGCGGGTCCTACGGCCGATACCGATGTTAACGCACAGCTCCGAAAGGCTCTGCTATTCTCACCAATCTTCCAAAAAGTCTACTCATGGATGGACCGCAAACCTATCCCGCGTGAAGATGTCTTCAGAAACACGTTGATGAAACCCTCTGAACTCGGAGGATTCGGCGTCCCGAAGGAAGATGTGGAGGATTTCGTTAAGGTGTTCATGCAAAATATTGCTGACTATCGACTTGCAGACGACGTTCAGAACATACGATATCTACGGCTCGACAAATTGTCTCCTCCCGAGTCCGCAGTAGGAGAGACTGAGCCCAGGACAGACGAGCCATTCGAACCAACGCTTGAGGGAACTCAAGCCATCTCCAAAGTGGGAGTGGGACAAACACACTCTACGCCTCCGCCTGTCACTCCTCGCGTATTCATTTCACACAGCAAGAACACGAAGATCCTAGGCCAGCTGAAACAGATGCTCAAGTTCGGTGGATTCGATGCTGAAGTCGCCCAGGAGCGAGAGACTACAGCGATTCCAATTCCAGAGAAGATATTCAACGGCATGCGAAAATGCGACTGTGCTGTAATCAACGTGAGCGCAGACGAGCAAGAGAAACGAGATGGTGACACCTACGGAATCAACCAGAATGTCTTGATTGAGATTGGAGGAGCCTTCCTACTATACGACAGAAAGGTCATTCTCCTAGTTGACAAGAGAATCAAACTCCCCAGCAATCTTCAGGGCCTAAGCATTCTCTATTACGATGGCGATGAGCTGTCGTGGGACACAGGGATGCGGTTGCAAGATGCCCTAACGGGGTTCAGAAGCAAGCTCTAGGAGAGGACCCCGGGAAAGACCTGATAGCGCCAGACAAGACCATACTAGTTAGAAGCCAGTCTTGCCCGGGCTATGACGAAGTTCCTAGAGGGGTCTTCTCCGCTAATCAATCTTTTTGTGCGCAAGAACTCTGTCCATGAAAAGACCCCTCACACCAGTCACCTTGAGTAGTTGAGACTGAACCAGGGAGAAAATCTACATGTACATACGAAAGGCTATGTTTTATCGTGGAACTCCAAATGTTAGCGAGTAGCAACCGAACCAAATGTAAATATTGAATTCTGCCCCGAACTCAGCATGTACAGCGAAAATACTGGTCATGTAGTTGACGGGCATGCGCTCTACGAAATGATAGCTTCGACTTGGGTCTGAAAGATTGTTCTAAGATGTTCTAGGGTTAGTGCGATGTCTCTGATCGCGTTCATATTATGCAATGATCCGTGCCCCTCATCACGGGTTATTGCCAACTGGACTGGTAGTCCCAGCTTCTCGGCTTCCGCGGAGAATTTCTTGACAGGCTCAAGAGGGGTTATCGCATCGTTTTCACCGTGAAGTATCAACAAAGGCTTGGCCAGTCTCTTGAGGTGGGTTCGGCGATCTATCATCATACAATTCCGATTTCTCAGCCGGGGTTCCTCCAAAGAAGTGGACGCAGAACTTTCGATAGTGAGAATCTGAGAGATTGTAGTCCTCCTTCCAGTCACTCGTAGGTGCGATTGCGACACCGCCAGCCCACTCGTCGGATTGGGTCACGAGCCCCTGCAGCGTTAGATAACCGCCGTAGGAACCTCCAAAGAGGGCAGGTCTACGATCAGTCTTGATAGCCTCCATCGCGTATCGAGCTCCATAACGAACATCCTGAAGATCGCCGCCACCCAAGTCCCCTATGTTTAGATCTCTAAACTCCATCCCGAATCCATCACTACCCCGAAAGTTGGGAGCGAAAACGTGGAACCCGGCGATTGCCAAGGCCGGAATCTCGGGATACCACCAATCTCCTTGAGTTGCTGTGGGACCCCCGTGAAGATACATGACCAACGGAGCCTGAGGATTTGGATTCCTCAACAACCAACCCTGAACTCTCCGTCCATCGAAGCTCTGATAGTGGTGATTCTCAACCCGAATGTTCTGAGCAACAGAACGTGGGGCGATGAGATTGACAACAACACCGTCTCTGAGAGCTTGCAAGAACGGGGGTTGGAAGAAGCTGTTTGCCACCCATACCGGGCCATCCTTAGTCACGGTCGAGAATAGGGCAGATACGTAAGCCAGCGGAGCGGACCATTCTCCATTGCGAATGTTGACAATTCGCGGCGACAACCGGCCATCGTCCAAGATTACTCCGAACAGATGACTCTCGTCGACCCATTCCATGGATCCGAAACCTGGAATCCTCATCCGATTCAGCTCTTCCAAGGTCTCTATGGATCTGACTACGAGTTCTTGGTGCGTTCGCTTGTCAATGGAGTACGCGAGAAGTCCTTTTTCTGGGTAGACTGAGGGGGGATAGAATGGGGGAATCCCGGCCTCCGGGACCCATTGCCAATGATTAGGGTGGGCGATGTCGATGATTACTAGTTTAGCTGCTTCTCTTCCGACGGAGAATGTGAGAAGGTTTCTCTGGCTGTCGTATGCTGCGCCGAGGATCTGTTCGTTTGTCGTGTAGAGATCCTTCATTGTTCCGTTTCGAAGGAGAGACTTGACGTACACGGTCTGCTGGTTGTGACCGACAACTATCCACTCGTCGTCATTGACCCAGAAAGTGTAGAAGATTCGGCCAATCGGTCCAGTTATCTTCTGTAAGACGCTCTTCGAATAATCCAGGGTGTACAGTTCATAGTTTACGTCGCCTCCCTTGTCTTTTGGAAAGATTACGAGAGGTTTTGAGGGGTGTATTGCCGCCGCGCCTGCGTAGGGGAAAATAGGCTCGTCGCCTGGAGTTAGCAGCTGGCCCTCTTCTAGACTGTTGTCCCAACGATACAGGAGCGGGAGACCCGTCTTTGTGGAGACGTAGAGGAAGTCTGAGCGCTGCCTATTGCCTCCGAGGAAGTAGAAGAGAGGGTGGGAATGGAGAGAACTAACCATCTCATAGAACTGGCTCTCTCTGAAAGACGCAGGGTCTATCGTAGGACGCTACTCGTTGAGGCTAATGGCTTATGCGAATATAGCTTGCCCTGAGTCAGCTTCTCTCAAGATACCTCTCTAACGTCTTCCGCGTGAACGAGTCGAGCTCCAACCTGAACGCGGCGCCAGGAAACTCCCAAACGTACTCCTGTAGTTCGCACCCATCAAGCTTGACCTGTTGATCTCTGCTTTTGCAGAGGAAGTCGAAGAAGATGAAATGCTTCTTTTTCCAGAATTCCTCCGCAAATATTGCCTCCTGCATCAACAACATCTCGGCAACTTCCACATCTAATCCAACCTCCTCCTTGACCTCTCGGATAATGGCCTCTTTCATGGTCTCGCCGACTTCGATGTGCCCGCCCGGGAGGGTGTACTTGTTAAACCATTTGTGAGATTTCGTCAGCAGTATCTTTCCTTCCTCGTTGACTATCAACGCACCAACAGTCGGTTCAGGAAACACCTGACGGTGAGAAGCCTTCTGATCAGTCAATGTCGACATAGGCTTCATCCCGTTCTCGCCCCTTGTTAGAACTTTCCAAGAAAGATCCCGCGAATTCTGGCGATTATTCGCTAGTATCCCGATAAGGCTAAGAGCAAAATCACGTTTACCAGCCTTTTCAATGCAACGAATTCTTTGGATAGCCATAATCAGTCTATTCACATCTACTATTCTCGATAGACTAACGACCTTCATGGGGCTCTCCTCCGGGTTTGTGGAAACCAATCCCGCACAGGCATGGATGCTCGCACACTTTCCCTGGTTCTTCTACTCAACAGCGCTTATCGCTCCTGCAGCAATCGGTATCATAATGCTGGTCGGATTCCGATATTTGGAAGGACACCAATTTCAACTACACAGACGCTTTCTAGCATTTTTCTTCCTCGGTCTCAGCGTGTTCAGCTGGACCCCTGTCCTCCACAACACTCTCCTACTTCTACAGCCCGCATAACGAAGCCCCATCACCTCGAATTCATTCGACCTTACGACATCTGAGTTCCTGTAAGAAAAAGGGACTCTGTTTTCATTGGACAAGCCCCTCTTGACGACGCGAGGTTCGGCATCCTGCTACCCTAGAGCTGGACAATAGGGAACATCACAATTTAGATTGCCCTTACCATAGTCGGCGTAGAATACAACTTGTCAAGGGTCCAAGGAAAGGATTCGGATCTATCTAGCGAACTCCCATTCAGTAACCTGAAGGAAAGGTGTGAAGGGTGCAGGAATATTTCCGCCTGCAACGTGTGCGGGAGCTCGATCTCCGGGTTCGAACACATCGGCGTGAGGGCGGCAGCAGGTCAAGAATCGGGAATCTGGCACTACGCTAGCCCGTGCCGTCATCGGAACCAGCTCCGCGCAACCTCAGCCAATGTGAAATATGGTGGTGGTCCCCTCTGGAAGAACGGCTACACCTGGCAGAGCATCTACTGGGGCCCGTACTTCACAAGCTCTTCCGCGTCGGCCTGGGTGGCGAGTGTAGAGAAGGCTATCAGAGACATAGAGTCGGACAAGACGTATTCTGAAGGGCTATCGCAGTACAATATCGGAATAGGAAAGGCTAGTCCTCTCGTCAACATAAAGACGGCTCCTGCTGCGAAAATATCTGACGGGCAAATCAAACAGATCCTTGCTGGCTGGATTGCTTCAGGTACCGTCCCCAACCTCGGCAGCCGGGGTGCGTACAACATATTCCTGCCACCAGGAGTTACTGTGTCTCTCTTGCCGCTTGAAGCTTCCTGCGCGTTCTTTTGTGATTATCACAATACCGTCAACGGGTCCAAGGGTCCTTTCTACACTGTTGAACCTTATCCGTGTGCCAACGGTTGTAACCAGTGTACCAACAATCCTCTGGATACGCTGACGCAGGGTTTGTCGGAGGAGATGGTGGAGCTGAAGACTGACATGAACCCTGGAACGGGATGGGTAGTAGGAAACCTTGAGCTTTGCGACTATTGTGATGCGAAATTCGTCTGCAACCGTATAAGCGGCGGCGAGTACGTCAACTCTTGGTACGACAAGAGCAAGAAAGCTTGCTGGAAAGGAATCTAATCCCCAAATTTCGACCTTCCAAGAACCGTCTTGAGATCTGGAAGGATCTTCTCAGCTAAAGTTGACTAGTGGGCGAGGCCGGGTCCTGTGGCGGGGCTGGCGGTGGCATAGACGGACCGGGTATTTCTGACGGTTGCGGAGCTGTCGGAGAGACTTGTTCACCTGCTGGTTTTCTCTTCCGGAGTGTGACGAAGGCTGTGACTGCGATGACTGCTGCTACCACTGCGACCAAAATAGCGTAGAAAGTTGTCGGGCTTAATCCTAGGATCGTGACGGGTGCTGCAGGTGCTACACCGTTTACCTGGTACGTGAGCGCCTTGGCGTGGGATTTCGCGCCGCTCGTCCCAGAGATAGTTACTTGATACGTTCCAGCTGCACCCTTACAGAACAACGTTGAGTCAGTACTAGTCTTAACATTGACGATGCTGGAACTCATGCTGCACGTAAGCCCCGTTGGGCTGGAGGAAATTGCTAGATTAACCGAGAGGTTGTCCGGACTACTGAGAGTGAGGGTTGTCGTAGCAGTAGTGTTCACCAAGGTCGTAAGACTATCGTTACTAAGGGTCATTGCGAAATCAGGATTGGATTCAGGAATGTTGGTGCGAGTCGCCTTTATCTCCAAAGAACCATTCTCAAGATTAGGATACGATAGAAGATACGAGTGCTCTAGTAAGAGACCACTGCTCTCCTCCCAGACATACGGTATGGCCTGATGGAGCCCGGCCACGTCAAATGTGAAATTCCAGACGTTTACAGCCCAAGACGATTGAGCGTAATTAGCTACGACGGTCTCGTTGATCAACGGGGCAGACCCCACTCCAGCATTGTCACCCGCGGAGAGACCTCCTGCGACGAACCAGATGCCAAACCCGATGCTCGTGTAGTTCCCTATGCCTGTAGCCACGTTCCCCCACAGAACAAGATTTCTGGGGTTTGTTCCGTTATCGAAAGTCCAAAGCTGACTGAGGGTAATATTGTCCTGAGAGACATTCGTCACTGTCGAGTTGATGCTCGCGACATGCAGGAACGGTGTGATGAACGGGTTAGAAGTCATTCCCGGCAGGTTGCTCTGGAAATACGTGGAGATCTGACCATAGTAAACCCATTCTCCCTTTTTCGCACCGGGCGAATAAATCGTCACGCCAGAGACGGAGGTCAGGAGTGGAACGACTGACAAAAATGCGACAAGGACTAAGAGGAACGATAATATTTCTGCCCTTGTACGAACTGCCACTTATGTCCATTGTCTTTGTGATGCTGAGCGGTTAAAAGATTCCGCTCATGGAGACTAGAATGAATCGTCCATATGAGTGATGGATTGCCCAGATTCACTTGCGCTTCGGAGGAGTTGGTTGAAAGCGACGAGAATTCCAACACCTGACCATTAAGCCCCGGGGGTCGTGAGACCGTTCAGAGACGTCTCACCCTTCATCCTCTATCATAAGGAAATTGTGTCAGGAGAGAATTTCGTAAGTAATAACTAAGCCGCTTTTCTGCGGCTATCGCCGCGAAATCCCTTGAGCCGGCCGGCAAACTCAGTCATAGTTGACGTGGATAATATCTGGAAGATTTACCAGACAGGTTCCGTGAAGGTTGAAGCCCTGAGAGGCGTCAACCTCGCCGTCAAGAGGGGTGAAATGATTGCGGTCATGGGTCCCTCCGGGTGCGGTAAGACAACACTCCTCAACTGTGTGTCGGGCCTAGACGACCTCTCGAAAGGCAAGGTGTCGGTCGAAGGAACCGACCTTGCTAAGATGTCTGATGATCAAAAGTCCGAGTTCCGCGCCAAGAGAATGGGGTTCATCTTCCAAGCCTACAACCTCCTTCCGGTTCTCACCGCCCAAGAGAACGTCGAACTCCCGCTGTTGCTCGCCGGGGTCTCCGAGTCGGAGGCGCATCCTGCGGCTCTCGACGCGTTGAAGATGGTTGGCTTAGCAGAGTGGAAGTCTCACAAGCCTATGGAGTTGAGCGGGGGCCAGCAGCAGCGCGTCACCATCGCTCGGGCCTTGGTCAACAAGCCGGCGATAGTCTGGGCGGATGAACCGACTGGAAACCTTGACTCTGAGAATTCGCAGGAGATAATCAAGCTTCTTCGGAGCTTGAATAAGCAATATGGTCTGACGCTAGTCTTGGTCAGCCACGATTCGCAGATTGCTCAACAGACTGACCGGATCGTTCACATGCGGAACGGCGTGATAGAGAGAGAAGTCATCCCCACCGCTGTAGCAGCTTCCTAGCCTGAAGAGAGGGTCAGACACTTGAGTTCAACCCGTTCAAGACCTCTCCTAATCAGTCTCACAGTCCTAGTCTCAATCATCGCGCTGGGCGAACTCTTCGCGCTTCTCATGGATTACCAGAACAACAGCTACCTTCAGCAGTATGTCTCGAACAACACCTCCCTGATCTTCGAACAGATCATCGGATTAGCTTTGCTGGGCTCTGGAAGCGCATTCCTCGCCTACAAGCTTTCCACCGCAAGGCCGACCGGGAGACTGGGACGAGCATCCCGTCGAATCCGCGGTCTCTCCCCGATAATCGCAGTTATCATCGCACTAGTCCTCTACTTTACTGTCTTCAGTTCGATATTCGGAAGCTCGCTGATAGGCCTAGAGGTCTACGGCGTGATAGTTCTCTTCCTAATCACCCTCGGAATGATGGCGAGGGATAGAATCACCGTACGTATGAGCCTCAGAAACTTCGCCCGTAGAAAGACCAACATGGCGATCGTGATAGCGGGGCTCATGATCGGTACAGCCATGATATCCGGATCTCTAGTCACTGGAGACACGCTGACTAATCTCTTCACTCGAGGCGCGTACAATGGCTACGGCTACGCTGACGAGGTAGTCTACACCCAGAGCGGGCAAGGAGGATACCAATTCTTCGACATCGGCATCGCTCATACCCTCTACCAGAGCCTCTCCAGCAGCCCAAGCGCAGGCCCGCTGCTTCAGGGAGTAACGCCAGAAATACTCATCGGAGTCCAATTAGTGAACGATACCACCAAGGGCGTCGTTCAGGCGGGACCGACGGTGATAGGGACGTACAACAACGCGTCCCGGAGCCTCGGCGACTTTCATGCTAGTGACGGCTCAGTAATCCAGTCGAGCCTCACCGATACCGAAGCAATTGTGAACGACAAAGCTGCACGAGACCTTAACGCCACTGTTGGAGACCAACTTACAATACTCTCTCCGGTCAACCCGACATTTTTCGTGTCAGTGAAACTTGTTGGAATTGCAGTCTCGGATGCCCGGGGTGCATTCTCGGAAAACGACAATATCTTCCTCACCATGAGCACTGCTCAAACCCTCACGTATCATCCCGGCTCAGCAAACTACATCGCCATAACAAACGTCGGCGGACTCCGCAATTCCATTCAATACACTTCAACTGTTGGTCTAGCCGCTAATCAGACTCTCAACAGTCTTCAACAGCCCACTCCGAGTTTCGCCTGTAAGACGAGCCCAAATGTTCCTGGAAATTCAACAACTATCCTCTGCGCTTATGGATCGAAAATGGCTGCGGTCAACAGCGCCACGACTGGAGCCCAAAGCCTCTCCAACTTATTCTCCGTCCTTAGTACAATTACGATCATTGCAGGGGTAGTGCTGATCATCAACATGTTCATCATGCTAGCGGAAGAACGAAAGTCAGAGATGGGAATGGCTCGCGCGGTAGGCATGAAGAGAAGCCAGCTAACAAAACTGTTTCTTTTCGAAGGAACTCTTTACGCTGCCGGCGCATCTCTTGTCGGGGTCTTCGTCGGAATCGGGATAGCGTACGGTATACTCTACGGTTTCGGAAGCATCATCAGCGGTTTCTTCCCGGTAAGCCTAGCACAAGTTCTCGACAGCTTCACCTTTACCCCGGCCAGTCTCTTCACTGCCTTCGCGGAAGGCCTCTTCATCACATATCTCACGATCCTTCTAACCTCCTGGCGAGTCAGCAAGCTAAACATCATACGAGCCGTCAGAGACATACCCGAGCCTCCCAAAGGAGTCAGGACCTACACGGTCCTCTTAGTCCTAGGCGTTCTTCTCGCAATAGTTGGAGTCCTGCTTTTCGAAGCTTCCTTTGCAGCCAAGTCTGCAATAGAAGCGTTGGTTGGTCCCAGTCTGGTGATCTTCGGTGCGGGACTAATACTCTCTAGGTTCCTCTTGAACCGCTATGCGTTCACTCTCACGGGCATAGCTCTCTTGGTTCAGTGGGGCGTTCCGAGCTTCTCCTTCAACAACGGCATCATCCAGAACTATCCTTTTGGCCCCGAAGTCCTAATCGTAGGCGGAATGATCATGGTAGTGGGCGCCATCCTCCTCGCATTATACAACACTGATGTGATTCTCAAATTCTTGCGCCTTTTCTATCGAGGCAGAAAGCGACTCACTGTCATCTTCAAGACAGCGCTGTCCTATCCCGCAAGCAAGAGGTTCAGAACCGGCGCTACGGTCGCCATGTTTGCGCTCGTACTACTCTCTGTCACCGTAATTGCGTTCCTCACCGCAGAGCAAAGCGCGGCGCTAAACACAGTAGTGAAGCAGGACTCAGGGGGCTACGATATCGTGACCCGGACTACATTAGCAGTGCCCGACCTCGCAACTCGAATCGCCGGCGACTCAGGCCTTTCAGGCAAGATAACTGCCGTAATACCATTCAACACTACAACAATAACCGTCGTCAGGGACACCACTTCAGGAACAGAATTTGCACAAACACTCATAGTGGGAGGTGATCCCAACGCACCTCCGCAGAGCAACTTCTTCACTGGTAACACATTCAACATGGTATCTCTGGCCAGCGGCTACAAGACCGCTTCAGAAGTTTGGAACTCAGTTACGAGTAACTCCTCCAACATCGTCTGGTCCTTCGGATCTGTAAACTCAAACGGACCTCCCACAAGTTCCCCAGCTCCCGCGGCCGGCGACATCCTGCAACTTTACTACAACCCAGGAAACAATACCATAATCACTAGGACGGTTACTGTATCAGGCTTGTTGAATGGGGTCTTCTTCAACGGAATCGTAGGCACGAACAAGCTTCTCAGCTCCTTCGGAGTCGGAACGGGACAACTAGGATTCGTCAAAGTCTCAAGCGGAGTAGACCCGACCACAGTCTCAAACATCCTGAAGAAGGACTTCGCCCGCATAGGTATGCTGACTATCCCAATAGCCGCTATCATCAGTGCCTTTGTACAAATCGGCAATTCCTTCCTCGGAATCTTCGAAGCATTCCTGGCATTGGGGCTAGTTGTAGGAATTGCCGGACTCGGAATAATCTCGATAAGATCCGTGGTAGAGCGCCGGAAGGAGATCGGAGTACTCCGTGCGATAGGCTACAGGAAGAACATGATACTCTCAGCGTTCCTGCTCGAAAACAGCTACGTCGCGCTCCTCGGAATACTCATCGGAATAGTCCTCGGAATAGACCTTGGCTACGCCATAGCCACAAGCCCCGGTTCCGGACTTACCTTCGTCATACCATGGGTATCACTTCTCGAGATCATCGCCTTCAGCTACGGCCTAGCGGTTCTCACAACCATAGGCTCCAGCAGACGGGCCGCTCGCATCCCACCCGCTGAAGCCCTCAGATACACCGAATAGACGCGAGCCTTAAGTCAACACGCCGACACCTCGGAAAGTAGTTCCCTTGTCCAGCGAGCTTCAGCTCATTCACTCCGAAATCTTAGCGTGCACGAAATGCGAGCTTCACAAGAGCCGTACAAAGGCCGTTCCAGGCGAGGGTCCCCACGATGCAAGAATCATGTTTGTAGGAGAGGGTCCAGGTCAGAACGAGGATGAGCAGGGCAGACCCTTCGTAGGAGCAGCAGGCAAGTTTCTCACAGAACTCCTAGAGTCCATCGGGCTGAAAAGATCTGACGTGTTCATCACGAACATCGTCAAGTGCAGACCCCCGAACAACAGGGCACCAAGAAAATCTGAGGTAGAAGCCTGCAATCCGTACCTGCAGTCGCAGATCAGACTGATCAACCCTAGAATCGTCTGCGCGCTGGGAACCCCCGCCATCACCACGCTTATGGGAGATGAATACTCAGCAAGCAGGTTCCACGGAAAACTCCTGACGAGGGGAGAAGTTACATTCCTACCAATGTACCATCCAGCGGCAGCCATCTACGACGCCAGCCTCAAAGAAACAATCTTTCACGACTTCCAGATTCTCAAGCAAATATTGGAGAAAGAAGAGACCCTCAACGCTGATACTCCAAAGACTGCAGAGTCAAGTGGAAAGAAGCAGACTCTGGAAAATTGGGTGTAAGAAACAGATAGCGAGTCATCAAATTCCTCGCAGATAAAATTCGTATTATATCAAACGAATCTAGTGTCTTACGCCTGCAGCTGTCATCCGTTCCACGGGAAACGGGCTTAACCCAGTCGTCGTTGATGGGAAGGTAGTGAAGGCGTACTGTCGGTGCGGAGGCTCCAGCAACAAGCCCTTCTGCGACGGCACACACGCTAAGAACGGCTTCAAATCGCACCCGCACGAAGTCAAAGTACTCTAAGCAGACCATTTCGAACCGAGGAGACGCATCATCAGAGCATCGATCAAACAGTACTCCTATCGCGACTGCTTCTCTCGTTACGTCTGCACCTGCCCATTCCTATCTGAAGCGCTCATCTAGCCCTGGCTAAGTGAAATGTACCCGTTGCTCTTGCCGGTTTTTCATGGACGAACAGACCACGATCATGACACTCAAGAAGCAGGTCTCCGGTTTCAGGGACGAGCGAAACTGGTTGAAGGATGATACTCCGAAGAATCTAGCGATTTCGATTAGCGTCGAAGCAGCGGAATTATTGGAGCACTTTCAGTGGAAGACTGATCAACAGATTCGGGAAGCGGTCAAGGATAGTGTGAAGAAGAACCAGGTTTCGGACGAGCTTGCGGACGTCTTGATTTACTGCCTAGGTTTCTCGGATGTTTTGGGCATTGACATTTCTGAGGCTATCCAAGCGAAATTGAGAAAGAATGGAGAGAAATATCCAGTAATGAGAACATCATTAAGAGCTGAACTCTGATGGATAGAGCGAGTTGGCGTCCTCTTCAGAGCTAGACCTTTGCCGTTCCTGAAGCAGAGTCAAGAATTGCGCATAGCTCTTCTTCGACAGTCCCGTATTTCTTGGGGGTCTCGATAAATCTGCCGATTTCTTTCCAGTTCTTGTCGAAGACGATGATTGTTGGGAGTTTCCCCACACCCATCTCGTCTCCCATGTCACGGTAGTTATCATGGTCTATAACCCTGGCTTGAATCATGTTGTTCTTTGCGATCGCGAGAGACTTTGCAAGTGCGGGAACGTAGGCTACGCAGTCGCCGCACCATTCGGCTGAGAAGACGATCAGATGGTATTTCTGGTCAATATTCTCCATCCTATTGATAGAGCTAGGATTCGGCGTGTACTCCTGTAACCGACGCTTCATTGCGTGCTTGGACCGTTCGATCTTTACTTCATTGATGTAGTCGAAGGGGTCCTTCCCGACTCGGAGCGCCATCATAACTAGCTCACAAGCAGTGTCTATGATTTCTCGATCTGGGTTAGAAATACGGTGGAGGCTTCTTTCTCCCCGTTCATATTCTCTCGGACCTTGACGCCAACCAATCTTACAGTGTCTCCGGTTCTTAGGCTTTCAGTCTTCTGCGCGTGGGTATCCCAGAGGCTGACCCTTACCCTACCCGTACCATCCTCCAATTCAATATTTGAGACTCTTGTTCTCCGACCCTCCTTCGTCTCTATCTCTCGCAGATCACCTCTCTCAACGATCTTACCCTCGATACTCCACAGCGAGGGTCCGGGTCGCAGAGACTCAATAGTCGCAATGGGAATGTCAGGGACAAAGTCTGTACTCTCCTTCTTGACAGAAGCCTTTGACCCGACATTGACATAGACCAGACCATTCCTCTCAGTAACCCAGTGATTCACTATAGCCACAAGCGAACCTTCACCGAGTTCGAGGACATTTTGAGCTTGGTTGTCCCAGAACTTCGCTATCATCAATCCCACCTCGTTGGAACAAAGTGCCCAGGTGGGACCCTGCTCTGATTGGCTCTTCTGAAGCTTGAGGAGACGTACGCGGAGTAGATCCGACGCTCCAATCTTAACCGCTGCGCTCGACACGCCATCTGCACTGAATCCTTGCGACTGGGCTCTCCTTAGGATCTGGAGATTAGCCCGAGACCCAAGGTGAAACTCTACCTCTCCAGCCCTCCCAAACTTAGTGTACCCGTGCAGGAGCCTAACTTGCGAACCGAGAGTCAACGCCTCCCTCGCCACAGTGTCCGCTAAAGAATCCCAGAAAACACTAGTAATCTGGCCGGAAGGGTCTCCGACCCTCATTCTCAAGACCTTCCCCTGCGTCCCGTCAGATCGTTGAAACTCGTGCACATCGCTGACCGAAATCACCTCACCAGTAATCGTAGAATCATTCAATCCCGCATGAACGCTGGATATCCGCTGGTCCTTCAGATCAGAGCTTGAAGGAGGCGAAACCGAGAGCTGCTGAGCCAACAGCCTGATCGCGCCTTCGTCTGACAAAAGACCGTGAGATTCTTCCTTCTTTCGTTCGACCATCGTCAGAAGCTCGTCTCTGCCAATCTTCGGATTGCCAGACAGAATCTGGTTTAGAAGATCATCAAACGCTGGCATAGCGGCTAGTCCCAGAACATGCGCGTGCGCTCGAACTCTCTCTCAGCCCTCAAAATACTCAGGTATAAACTATCTTCCCCACCACTACGATTCCGCAATATCCGAGTCGCGGTGGTCGGACCCACTCCTCTAGCAGCTAGGACCAAGCCTGCTTTCTTTCCGTAGGTCTGCAAGAGACCTGCGGATCGCCACGCGGTCATCCATTCCTTCTCTTCCTCGCCGGATAACTTTGCGCTTCTCATTTTTTTCAGAATAATCTTCGGCAGAGCATCATCGCTGAGGTAAGTCGCCGCGATCAATGTCGACCGACACTTTGGACAACGAACTTTGTCCTGCAAATTATCGACGGTCCTAATGCCATCCCACTCTCCACAATTCATACACAACAGCCGCAGCTTTGTGGAGAGCAGTCTGCTCTTCACCACATCAATAATAGAGGTCTCCTCAATCGCCGGACGAAGAAGCCCGTGAGGAACGATCCGATCCAGAAGGGGCAACGCAAGCGGAGTGCACTGACCCGCGTCCTGAATGACATCTATTGAGACCTCGCCCGAGCTAACCATTGCAAGAATCTTCTTCGCCCCCTCAACATCCAGCTTCTCGGTAAACAGTTCGCGCCGGGTTTCCTTATTCGCGATGGAATTCTTGAAAATATCAACCAATAACCGCGCCTGTCGCGCTTTGTACTCTGCCTGTCGACTCACTGCCCCAATCCTCCGGAGTACATGCCAGTGCTTCCAAGCGAAAAGATCCGACGCCTCAACTGTCTCGTGAATCATCGATTCAAGATCGTTCGGCGTTAGTTTTCTGAACTCTTCAGCAACCATGTGAGCACTCACAGGTCGAGGGAATATCAGACCGAAACGGTACTGGTCGACCTGGGTGGCAATGTTTGATCCGAGCCTGGAGCCGAAGAGCGCCGCCATCGCGTTTGCGAGCGCTTCATTGACTAGGTTGCCGGCACATGTGTGGACGATTACGCTGTTTTCGAAACCCTCAATCAGGATGAGCTTGTCAGAGGGAATCTTCGCCTGCTTACTCTGGAGAGAGAGTGTTGAGCTTACTCTCTCCCTCTCCGCATCCTCCAACCCGTCGTCTACCTGACTAGTAAGTCCGAGCGTGCGCCTCATCCTGCCCACCTCAGACGCTACATCCATCTGGACAGGAATCATGTCCCCCTCCCAGCCTGGAATCGCTTTGAGACTCGGGGGCGCAGCCTCCACCTCTACATGGTACTTCTCTTCATCCACCGAAATCACTCGCCAAGTCTGTCCATGAAGAATGAACTCGACACCGGCAGTACATCGCCGGGCTACAAAGTCCTGGTCTAGGGTACCGATGCGGCGCTTGCGGAAGAAATCGAAGACAGTGTACTTCTGCACATCGGGGATGACTGAGAGGTTCTCGAAATAGTACTGGAGCGCCTTCGGGTTGCGAGGTGAATAGGAGTCGCCGAACTTTCGAAGTAGACGCAGCTCGTCCAGCTGGTGGATAGCCTCCTCCAGCTCGCCAACCTCCAGATCTCTGAAAGGATAGGATCGCCGGACCAGCTGAAGAATCTCTTCGATAGTCATACGGCGCTGCTGCATCAGCATGCCGATGATCTGATGAGCTAGAACATCAAGCGCTTTCTCGTGGATAATCGGTCGCTCGAGCCTTCCCTCTTTTGCGCGCTGGATTAGCACCGCTGACTCCAGAATGTCATCAGGAGTGATAGTGAGAATTATCCCGCGTGAAGTCCCACCCAGCGTATGTCCGCTACGACCGATTCTCTGGACAAGCCGGGTTGTCTCTCTGGGAGACGTGTATTGGATGATGAAGTCCACGCTACCAATGTCAATCCCGAGTTCTAGCGAGCTAGTGCAGATGAGGGCTCTTAGCGAGCCTGCCTGGAACTCTTTTTCCGCTTCTTCTCGCAGCTCTCGGGACAGGGAGCCGTGGTGAACCTTTACACCAACCGCGCCCAAGGCAAATAGTTGAGATGCTAACGCTTCCGCATGTTCCCTAGTGTTCGTAAAAACTAGTGTTGATTTGTGAGCCTCGATCAGTCCCAGTATCTTCCGAGCACGAGCCACCGTGGAGATAGGAAGCCCGAGCCTCGAAGCTTCTTCATGATCCTTCCCCGTCGGTGAGACAGATCCGACGCTGATCTGGAGACCTCTCTCCTCGTCAGAGCGTAGAATACTAACTTGCCGGTTCGTCCCGACTAAGAATTGTCCAATCCTCTCGGGTTCTCCAATGGTCGCTGAGAGCCCGATTCTCTGAAACTCTCGCCCCGTCAGTTCGATCAGCCGCTCCAAGGCGATGGAGAGCTGGACCCCCCTCTCATCCGTCGCGAGTTCGTGAACCTCATCGACAACAACCCATCGTACGGCTCGAAGATGTTCTTTCATCCTCTTCCCAACCAGTATCGACTGAAGAGTCTCAGGGGTAGTGATCAGCATGTCGGGAGGACTCTTGGCCTGTTGAGACCTTGCACTAGTGGGCGTGTCGCCGTGACGCACCTGGATCTTCACATCAAGGTCCCGACCCATCTCTTCCAATCGCCGCAGCAGGTCCCGATTCAGCGCTCGGAGAGGCGTAACATACAGAATTGAGATGCCATGAGTCTTCTCTGAAGAACGAGCTTCGAGAAATTTGTCCAAGACTGGCAGTATAGCTGCGAGTGTCTTTCCGGTTCCGGTCGGAGCGATGAGGAGGACGTTTTCGCCCCTTAGAATAGCAGGGATGGACAGTTCCTGGATCGGACTGGCTTCTAGGAAGCCTTCTTTCTCGAGTCTCTTTAGGACTGGAGGTTGCAGGACTGAAAAGGCCGAGCTAGGCATCTACTGCTCTAGATACTGTTCGGCGGTTCATAAACCCTAGAAGGCGACTCGCTCGACTGATCCGCGAAGAGTTTGATCGATTATGGCGAGGGTTTCGAGGATCTTCGGTTCGCTAGGTACACCGTCGGGGCGAAGAGGAGAACTACGATTGAAGCGACGAGCGCAACTATTTCGGTTATGGTTATTCCAACCGGTACGGGCACTCCGACGAAGAAGATCTGGGCTTGGTCACCTGGGACCAGGAATACGTACTCGATGGCTGCGACGATTCCCGTTATTGCAGCAATTCGGGGTTTCTTGAAGATCAGAATTAGGGAGGCGAAATCCAAAACGGTCCCGGCGAGGAAGAGCGGAATCAGAGCGTAGGATCGGAGTGCAGAGAGAGGGCGAGTCTCGAGCCCTGCGGGCGTGAAGAGGAAGCCGCAGACCGACATTACTGCGAACGTGGTCGCAAGGACCTTCTCGTTTCTAGAGAGCTTCATTCAGTTAGTCTTCTTCCTCTTCCTTCTTCTTCTTTTCGCCGGGCCTCTCGCTGGCGATGTAGAGAAAGATGAGGATGACGGTGACGAAGCTTAGAACGTAGAGTATCAGCTGCAGTAACGAATATTCTGCGTCAGGTGTGAGGTAGGACACGCCCACTCTACCATTTCGAGATGATTCGGCGAGCGGCGGCTACTAAAACTTTCAGCTACGCATCGAAGAGCCCAGCTCTCTCGCCGGATCAATCGCCGAACTCATCCAAGAAGCAGGAGGACAATCAACCATCCAGGAAAATCGGACGCAATTCCGCCTGTGAGAGAGTAGTCTGTTTCAATTCTTGCGTTTGAGGATCACAGAGACGTAGTCTTGGAATGGCTTGTCGAACATTTCTCGAGAGGACTGATGAACGTCCCTGAAAACGGGGTGTGCGGCAACAACTTCAAGAAACGCTGCCCATTGCTTCCACGTGTCCTCGTCAATCCATTTCCGTCTGTAGAGGAAGTGGATTCTTTCGAAGAATCCGTAAAGCATGATGACGTAGTTGCGGATGACCATTTCTTCGCGAGAGTATGACTTTTGTTCTCGGCCGAATGGTCGCCCACTTATGTTGAATAGCTCGAGTTGGAATGCGTAGAGCTCAGGCCTCTCTGAGAGCATCCTCATAGCGTCACCATAATCGTCCATTACCTTCTGGTAGGCCTGTTCTTGGATTGCCTTGTTCTGGCTACGGAAGGAGAGCGTGAAGATGACAAGCGTCAGTGATAGAACAATCGTCTGGACAATAGTACTCCAGACTGTAGGATCCGAAATATCGACCAAAGTATGCCGTCTCTTTCCAGAGTTCTAAATAACTCTGACCGCGACAATTGTTCGATTCCTCTTGGAGAGATACTGATCTCAGAGCGCCTAACCAGATAGGCCCGTTTCCCCCATTTGATAACTAGGATCACTCCACTTCGAAGTAACCTCGGCGTACTGCGAATCGGCAAAGTCTAACACGCCATATTGGCCGAGAGCCTCAGCAATCTGCTGCGCGACCAGGTGATAGCATAACTGTTTCTTGTTGTCCATCACTCGGAAGTAGTAGTCGTCGCAGGTGCAGAACATACTATCAGGCATAACTTGGTACTCTCCTTTCCGGCCCTTGACGACCCAGAAGGTTCGGCCGCTGGGCTTGAAACGATAATTGACGACATTTTTAGCATCAACTAGTGCTAAGGCTTGTGGAAGCCGTTTCTCGAAAACCTTAGACAAGGCTTGTTTCTGTTCTCCCGTCAGAAGATGGGTCCGGCGGAGCTCCTGAGAGACCTGCTTCAGAATGCCGTCCTCAGTTGGCTTGCCTGTCGTCGCCGCTCTCTAGAGCATCGGCACGTTGGCATATGATAGGGTTTCTAACTCAAAATCAGGGAACAAAAGGGGAGGGGCGGGTGTCAAAGAATCCGGACTGGGACATACCTCGCCACGCTTACGATACTCTCTTCGCGGCTGCTGCCTTCCGCTCTCCCCCAGCCTTGAATGTATTGCCAGAAGCTTTCGCCCTCGAGAGGTACAGATGCAACTATAGGTTCTATCTCCATGTCCGAGAAGAACCGATCGTAGATCGTGACTCCTTCATGGCGTAGGGGTGGGCTGCAGTAGCATGTTTGGTGCCATTCGACCTTGCCTCTGTTCATTACGGCTCTCTTCATTGATGCGACGATTTCTTTGCCGTCAGGTTCCTGAACGTCTATGGTCCCATCGTTGAGGAGGGTCCGGAACCTCCCTAGTTCAGCAACTACAGGCCGAGCCCTAACAAGATAAAGCGTGATTGTTTCCTCGGTATTTTCTAAGTCGTCTTTCCGATCTTGGCGGCTTGGCTACCTTAGCTGTGAGTAGAGGTTCCTTCCTTGAGCTTTGCCTTTCGTTGCCTCGATTGAGAGGGCGGCCCTCTTTACTGCTCTTCGACGGATCTCAAACGCGGGGGCGTTCATGCACGCCACGCAGATTGGGCCTTGCCCTGTTTTGTGGATCGTTGGAACCAGTGACGATAGAGGACCTTGGTTATTGTGGGAGTTCTTTCCAGTTCCCAAATCTAGACTTCCTTTATTCAAACTCATGTTTCATTCACACAAACCAACCTTTCACATCGGCTATTAAACTCTTGGTTTTACTGACTAAAACATTGGTATGGCTGATTCAGAAAGCGCTAATAGTAAGTAAACTCCTTACTTGGTAATTAGAATATGAGAGCTTGAGGACATTCAAGTTCATCCGCGACCCCAACGCCTTCGAACTAATGGCCGACGATACCCGCAGACGCGTAGTCTACCTCCTAAGAGCGAAAGAAATGACCGTCGGCCAGATCCACCACGAACTCCAACTAACACCCCAAGCAATCTACCACCACATCCGCAAACTCCTAGACGCGGGATTAGTGGAGGTGGCGAAAGAGGAACGGGTCGGCCACTTCATCGAAACATACTACCGGGCAACAGCAGAAGTCTTCGAATTCATCCACGGCGAAGGAGGAAGCGAGAAGTACGGCGAACAACGAACCCGCGACGCTCTTCAAGCCATGAACCAACTCGGCATCAACGCCAACGTTAACGATGAGATCATCGCCAAGATGATGAAGATCGCAAAACAGAAAGACAAACTAGCGCTGACGCCCGAAATGGAGGAAAGGATACAGGCGCTTGAAGGGCTCGACTTTATCGGAAAGCAACAGATCGCAGACTACGCCAACCTGCTTATGATGAGCGACAAGCAATTCGAAGAATGGCTAAACTTCGAGAGGAGCAGACGCAACCTGCTAAAATCTGCAGTAGCCCAGCCGATCCAAGTCACAGTCAAACAGTCAAGGGCGAAGTAGGTCTTTTCCAAGAACTAGTAGGAGTGGATCCTTCAAGTACTTCATAGCCGGCTTTGATCCCAGTTTTTTGGCCTCTTTTCGTTTTTTGACTTGCAAATATTCGTCTACGTCGAGCTCCAAGAAGACTTCGCCGATGTCTCCCATCGTTTGTTTGAAATAATGCCTTTCGTACAATTTCCTTGCTTTGGCGTGAATTGTTGAGGTTTCGACTCCAATGGCGCCTCTCGCGAGAGAGTCTGTGATCGCCTCTTCTAGCAGAAGTGTCCCCACTCCTCTTCTCCTGTGTGTCTTGGTAACGAAGAACGCAGATATGAACGAGTTCGGGGCTCCGTCGATGATATCCTCATGCATGACATAGTGGACGAAACCGATAATTCTAGAATCAGTTGTGGCAACAAGCAGTTCTCCCTTCTTAATTGCCCTTCGTACTGACTTTAGTCGTCCAGAGCTTGGTTTCCAATCAAACCATTCGGAGAGAAGACTGTCTATAGCGAGGGCATCTGTCATCAAAGCTCTCCTTACTACAACTGCTTTGAACAAGCCTCATCGGGGCCCCTCCAGCAGAGCAGATTATCTCTGACAGAGGATAAAGCCTCCGCCTAACGCTGCGCCGCCACCCGTCTGAAGGCGTCTGTTTCTAAAGAGTCCTTGATCATATCATCAGAGACATTTCCATCAATTAACGAGTCTGAACTTAAACACAAGATCCCATCCGATACAGCTGGGGGATGCTACGCCTTGCCTGAAGTAGTGGTTAAGCCTGTAGCGGACCAGCCTGCTCTCCTGATGGAGAGGGAGGGTGAAAGGGTGCTGGTTGTGGCAGATTTGCATCTCGGCTGGGAAGTTTCCCTCTCCCATCAGGGAATACACGTACCCTCACAGGTCCCACGCCTGCTCGAGAAACTCCGCAAGATCATCAACGACACTCATCCCCGACAACTCATCCTTCTCGGCGACGTGAAACACGCGGTCGCAAAAGTTGAGCTGGAAGAGTGGAAGTATGTCCCGGAATTCTTTGATGGTCTCGTCGAAATAATCCCCGACGTACAGGTTGTGCCGGGGAACCATGATGGAAACCTGGAACCACTCACACCTCCGAATGTCAAAATCAGTACGTCCGAAGGAATCTCCGTCTGGAACAAGGTAGGACTCTTCCACGGCCACGCCTGGCCCTCACCACCATTGCTAGGCTGCGAGTTCTTGGTCATGGGCCATCTCCACCCCGTCGTCGTCTTCAAAGATCCCCTAGGCTTCCGCATCACCCGCCAAGCATGGGTCCGGGCCAAGAGCAATGGACAGAAGCTCGCAGAAGGAGTGTTGAAGCATGAGTCGGTCAAGTGGGAAGGCGATTCAGCGGAAGAGTATAGGAAAAAATTCGGCGTATCAGTTGTTGACGCCGACTGCATCATAATGCCTAGTTTCAACGATTACCTCGGGGGACAGCCGATCAACCGAAGCTTCAGAGAAGGATGGACAGATCTGTACCGGGAATACATGGGACCAGTGCTAAGATCGGGTGCGGTCGACTTTGAGAATGGCGAAGCCTACTTGTTTGACGGAACATATCTAGGAAGAATTCAGGACTTGAGAAAGTTGGACCAGGAGACTGACTAGTTCTTCTCGTCTCGAGGCGCCATATTTGCAAGCATTGTTCCGAGGTTCGTACCGTTCAACTTCGCGATCTCACGCAGTAGATCGTAGTAAGACCGGACGTGGCGTTTGCCATCTCTAGCATGGTAGAGAGCGAAGTTCGCATACATTGTGGGAACAATCTCGTGATTATACATCGGATACTGAGTTTCAGCTAGGCCCAGTTCCCCGAGCTGTTGTGAGATGATTCCCTCTTTGAGATCTCCAGCCTTTCTGCTCTTCCGTTTGCGCTGGCGGGCTTTAAGCCGGTTTCCCTCCATCCGGCAGTCGGCGCTGCAGTATTTTTCGCTGAACCAGCCGAGGAACTTGCGCTTGCAGACGAGGCATGTCTTGAGAACTTTCTTGTCAGTTGCTTCCAACGCTTCTTCCTTGCCCGTTCTAGTTTGTCGCTCCCAAGTCTACGTCGTACTGGTATAAAATCTGGTCGCATCTACACCGCAAGAAGCAACAGTCTCGCGGATTGTCCTTGCCATGTTTTTTCATTGACCTAGTCATAGTAAGAGCTAAAGCGATACTGGTTGAACTCGGGTTTCGAGGGGCTGTCGGCTAGCCAGGTCTAGAAGGCTTATCATCAAAAAGCCCGGACTGGCCGCGTGGCTTGGGAGCCATCATTCCTGGCCGCGAACCCACGAAATCGCCGGTTCAAATCCGGCCAGCCCCACCATAACCGCGGTCTCAGATCCCAATTCTTATGATATGTGCTACTGCCTAGTTGAGGAATCCAGTCTGGGAGAAGATCTAGAGCATTCGGGCGACGCTCTGGAAATACTTCACGCCCTTCCTACCATTCGTCGCCTGGTCCAGCGCCTGTTCCACAGCATCTTTTGGACTCGAAGCTGAAGAGACCTTCACGGTCTTTCTGTCATCAAGGAAAGTATCCGCGATCTTGTCCGCAGTCCCGCCCGTCCCTGTCAAAGCCACGATGGGCTTCCCCTTCTGATAGGCAACACATGCTTCGATGAAAGTTCCAGCACCACCACCCACGACTATGGCGGCGTCTGCGGCGTATGCTGTGATGAAGTTCCGGGCAAACCCGATCCCCGTAGGAATAATGATGTCGCAATACGGATTCGCATAGCTCATATCCTCGTTGGGAATTATCCCGACCACCATTCCACCCTTCTCCTTAGCGCCCCTACCTGCCGCCTCCATCACCCCACCCAACCCGCCCGTCACGGTTATCGCGCTCCTAGCCGCTATCTGCGAGCCCACCTCTTTTGCCGCATCATAAGTCGCCTGCGGACAGTGATCCCCGTCCGAGCCGATGACCAAGACTTGGATGAGCCGCTTGTAGTTAGACTGCGCAGTCCTAGACGCGACTCCCCTAAACAAAGCCAAACATCACAGTTGAAACTGAGTGAAGGACTCAACCATGCGTCGAGACCATAATGAGGCTAATGTAACCGTTCATCAAGTGGACAAGGTTTTAATCGCAACCCGGCCCGCCGACTCCCAAATTCGCGTTTGCATGATGTCTCATGTCAAGCTTCAAACCTGGGAGAATTGAGCGCGTCGCAGGCCCTGTCATCGTCGCCGGAGACATGCTCGGTGCCCAGATGTACGAAGTCGTTCGCGTGGGTGACCAAGGCCTAATCGGAGAGATCATCAAGATCGAGGCAGACCGGGCCACAGTACAGGTCTACGAGGAGACCGCAGGCATACGACCAGGAGAGAAAGTGGAACGCTCAGGCAAGCCGCTATCGGTCGAGCTCGGGCCTGGAATCACTGGCCAGATCTATGACGGAATACAGCGACCCCTCACGATCCTATTCGAGAAAACAGGACCCTTCGTCCGACGAGGACTAACCCTCCCACCCATCGACAAGGGCAAGAAATGGCACTTCGTCCCGACCATCAAAGAACAGACAGCTGTAACTGCTGGCGACATTATCGGTCACGTCAAAGAAACCAGTCTCATAACGCAGCAGATAATGGTCCCATCCAACACCTCCGGCAGAATAACGTCCATAGTCAACGAAGGCGACTACGCTGTCGGTGAACCCGTTGGTGAACTCGACTCGCCCGGCGGCCTCGTCCCGCTGTTCATGCTGAACACTTGGCCAGTACGAACAGCCAGAGGCTTTAAACGAAAACTCGCGAGTAACACGCCTCTGCTAACGGGCCAACGTATTATCGACTTCTTCTTCCCGATCGCGAAGGGAGGCACTGCAACCATCCCCGGCGCCTTCGGCACTGGCAAGACCATGGCGCAGCAACAACTCGCAAAGTGGGCCGATGCTTCAGTCATCGTCTACGTGGGCTGCGGCGAGAGAGGAAACGAGATGGCAGAAGTCTTGGAGACATTTCCAAAACTCGTCGACCCTCGAAGCGGCGAGCCAATAATGAACAGAACAGTGCTCATCGCAAACACATCCAACATGCCTATCGCTGCGCGAGAGGCCAGCGTCTACACTGGAATCACAATAGCAGAATACTATCGAGACATGGGCTACGACGTGGCATTGATGGCCGACTCGACCAGCAGATGGGCCGAGGCCATGCGAGAAATATCAGGACGACTTGAAGAGATGCCTGGCGAAGAAGGATATCCTGCTTATCTGGCATCGAAGCTCGCAGAATTCTACGAGCGTTCGGGAAAAGTCGAGGTCCTCGGATCTGATACCCGCGTCGGGTCCATCTCCATCGTCGGCGCAGTCTCACCACCCGGCGGGGATTTCTCGGAACCTGTCACTCAGAATACGCTGAGAATTGCAAAGGTCTTCTGGTCTCTAGATACGGACCTAGCGTCGCGGCGCCACTTCCCGGCTATCAACTGGCTGACCAGCTATTCCCTGTACACGGATATTCTGGACGACTGGTATCGCAAGGAGATTGGTCCCGAGTGGACGATGATGCGGAAGGAGGCGATGAACCTGTTGCAGAGGGATGACGAGCTTCGAGAGATCGTGATGCTTGTCGGACCTGATGCGCTCTCGGAGAGCCAACGGGTCATCCTGGAGGCTGCTAGAATGATCAAGGAGGATTTCCTCATGCAGCAAGCCTACAATCCTGCCGACACTTACTGTGACAAGATCAAGATTGACCTGATGATCAAGCTCATACTCGACTATTACAAGATCATGCAGAAAGCGGTCGACGAGAACATTCCGCTACAGAAGGTTCTAGATCTTCCGGTAAAGACAGAGATCGACAGGATGCGACTGACCGCGGCGGATAATTTCCCCAGCTTCGCTGAGCATGTCGAGGAGGAAATGAGCAAGGAATTCAAGTCGATCGGAGGAAAGTAATCGATGGCACTTGCAGGTCTAGAATACACAACAATCAAAGAAATCTCGGGACCGCTACTCTTTGTGGAATCTGTTAGGGGAGTAGGATACGGCGAACTCGCCCGAATCAAAACCCCTAGCGGCGAAGAGAGAAGAGGCCAGGTCCTCGAAATAGGTGGAGGAGTCGCAGTTGTACAGGTTTTCGAAGGAACAACGGGCCTAGATGTGGGGAAGACCCGGGTTAGGTTCACCGGTGAAACTGTCAAGCTACCCGTATCCAACGATATGCTGGGAAGAATCTTCGACGGCAGCGGGCGTCCCATCGACGGCGGACCCAGAATAATACCTGATGATTATCTTGATGTCAACGGCAACCCCATCAACCCGTTCGCGAGGGAGTATCCGCGGGAGTTCATCCAGACTGGCATCTCAACGATCGACGGCATGAATACTCTCGTCCGAGGCCAGAAGCTCCCACTATTCTCCGCATCTGGTTTACCTCACAACGCGGTCGCGGCCCAGATCGCCCGACAAGCCAAGGTTGTAGGCTCACATGAACCATTCACGACAATATTTGCCGCGATGGGCATCACAGCGGACGAGCTTCGCTTCTTCAGAGACGATTTCGAGAAGCAAGGCGCGTTCGACCACGTGACCATGTTTGTCAACCTTGCGGATGACCCCGCGATCGAGCGAATACTCACGCCGAGATTGGCTCTCACAGCCGCCGAGTACTTCGCGATCAAGCAGGGAAACCACGTGCTCGTCATTCTCACAGACATGACCAACTACGCTGAATCATTGCGCGAGATATCTGCAGCTCGAGAAGAGGTCCCCGGACGAAGAGGCTACCCGGGCTACATGTACACCGACCTTGCTACCATCTATGAGCGAGCGGGGCGGTTGAAGGGGACGAAGGGCTCGATTACTCAGATGCCTATCTTGACGATGCCCGGAGATGACAAGACGCATCCTGTTCCTGATCTAACAGGCTACATTACGGAGGGCCAGCTCATGGTTGACCGTTCACTCCACCGGAAGGGCATCTATCCGCCGATAGACCCCGCACCCTCGCTCTCGCGACTAATGAAAGAAGGAATTGGTAAGGGCAAGACACGAGAGGATCACAGGGAAGTCTCTGACCAGCTCTACTACGCTTTCGCCGAAGGACGATCCTTCCGTGACCTAGTCGCAGTCGTCGGTGAAGAGGCACTCTCGGCGCGCGACAAGCTCTACCTGCAGTTCGCTGAAGAGTTCGAACGGAAATTCATCAACCAAGGCCTCTACGAGAACCGAGACATAGACACGACTCTCGATCTTGGCTGGGACCTTCTCAGCGTTTTGCCAGAGACCGAATTGAAGAGAATCGACCCGGCTACAATCAAAAAGTGGCTTCCGAAGAATCGCGGGAAGAACAATTAGAAATTGCCGGATATTCTGCCTGGCGCTCGTCCTACCCGGATGGAGCTGATTGCTCTCCGGAAGAGACGGAACATCGCGCAGAGAGGCCAGGACCTTCTCCGAGAGAAGCTGGACGCGTTGATGATCGAGTTCTTCCAGTTTGCCCGGGAGATTACAGCGTTGAGGGCTAAGACTCAGGATATTCTGAATAGGACGTATCTGCGATTTGCTGAGGCTCAGATGTTGATGGGCTCGACGAGGCTGGAGGAGACGTCTCTGACGGCTCAGGACAGGTTTGACGTGGACGCGTCGACGAGGAATGTTATCGGGGTCTCGATTCCGGATGTGGAGGTTCAGCTGAGACCATTGGAGGGTTACCCCTACTCGATGATTGGGACATCAGCAAAACTGGATGAGGCCGTGGCCCTGATGACGGAAGCTGTGAAGAATGTAGTGGAATTGTCAGCCGCGGAAGAGGCGATTCGTAGATTGGCTGAGGCGATAGCTGCTACGAAGAGACGGGTCAACAGCCTGGAGTACATTGTCATTCCGAGGATCCTGAACACGATACGCTACATCGAAATGAGTCTACAGGAGAGAGCGAGGGAGGACTTTTTCCGGCTGAAACGAATCAAGACACGGCTGGAAGAGGAGAAAGAAGAGGAATTGATTGCTGTCCCAGCTATGAGCTAGAGACTCCGTCTTAGTGTACTGAGCTCCATTCATTGTTGCAAGTATCACATCTGAAACTCTTCGTCTTCCCTGTACGTCCCTCGCGGGTTGAGAGTTGGATGTTCGTCGAGCCGCACTTGGGACAGATAGTATGATAGAGATTCGTCTTCAACGTATCCACGATATAGCAGGATTTTGAATGGTCATTCCAGAACATGCACAAGTCTCGGACACAGACGGAAGCCATAAGGGGGCAGATCATCTGGTTGAACTTGCTCGTCGCCGCTCGCAGAATGCGCCTGAAAGTAGGGTCCCGCATGTCAAGAAACGGTTCTATCGTGGCCTCAGGTAGCGAGTCCTCTTGAGCCTCACTCTGAGCCTCGTCTGCCGCCATCGTTTAGAGCTTCCTCTAACCAGCATTCTCGAACTAAGCTCCCCGAATAGCTAAGCGTGGTGTCTCCGGAAGCAACAGCTAGAAGGCACAGACCCCCTTGGCCGGTGAGAGATTTTGCTAGTCGGAATGCTCAGTAGTTTTTTAGGGGGCTGAACACCCAATCATTGATAGGCGCTTCTCGACAGTGCGAGTTCGGCTCGTAGGCTTCGAACCTGACCTGGAGAGGGTATGCGCTGCCGCCATGCGCTCCTGTTACTCGCCCCACCCGGGCTACCAGTTGTTCGCTCATACATCACCCGACAAGGCACTGGAGGGAGAGAAGGTCTTCGACGAGGAACGGATAACGGGACTATTGAGACGATCCCTAGAACTGGGACACTATGATATTCTGGAACACAACAGCATCACGTGGCTCGTGGATGCTAGCGAGAAAGATATTCTCTCCCTCCTCGACTCGTCAAAGTTCTTCGAGACAAGCCAGGTCGACGAGGAGAGATGGATCGTTACAACTAACCTCAGAGTCCTGGTTGAACTCGCACGAGCCAAAAGCCCGCCAACCCTTAGCAGAGAACTCGTAGCTACCCTCATCACAGCAGCACCCAGCATAGCCTCCACCCTAGCTGCGACAGTCAAGAGTTGAACGGTACGGCAGCGAAAGTCATCCTGTTCAGCTACACCAACTATCCCAGCCTCATCTCCAATCTTGAGAAGGAGGGTGTCAAGATGGGGCAGAACGATCTCTTACGACACGGGAGCTTCACCTTCGACCTGCAAGGGGTCAGCCGAGCCGCCAGCCACCAGATCGTACGTCATAGAATTGCCAGTTTCTCTCAACAGTCACAACGTTACGTGAAGATAACCCGGAGCTACGGATACCTGAAACCATCAGGAATCCCCGAAGACCTTAAGGTTCCAGTAGAAATTCACGGACAGAAACTCGACCTGAACTTTTCCGATGTGATGGACCTGACTCGTCAGGTTGAGGAGGGACTCGTCGCCAAAGGAATCAAAGCCGAGGACAGCAGATACCTCCGTCCCAACGCTGCCACAACAAACATTGTGATGAGTATGAGTCCCCGACAGCTGATCCATTTCTTCAATCTGCGATGCGCCCCAGACGCACAATGGGAGATTCGAGACCTTGCCTGGTCAATGTACGCAGCTGTCAGCCTCGTCGCCCCGGAGGTGTTCGGGCCGCTCCCGGCCTCTAATGAGAGCGATTACGTCAAGAAACGGGTCTCAATTGTCAGCGATCTCGTCCAGAAGCAAACTGCGATGTTCGACAAGACCGTTCCAGGGGAACTGTTCCACTTGGAACTCCAGCCATACCTCGACTTTGCGCATCCAGTTGATGGTTACGTAAGAAAATACTGAATTGCGCAACAGGGGCTTCTTGCGAGAGAGACCTGCCCGATGATTCTAGCCTACTACGCCTTGTCGTTGTAGCTCGTCCTGGATGCCGGCGCGTATCTGTTTCAACCGGACGCGGTGTTCTGCGTATTCATCTCCGTTGATTCGTCCCGCTTTGAAATCCTCGTCGAGCTGTTTCATCTGGGCTTCAAGCTCTACGACCCGCTTCCTCAACTGGTCGAGGTATGATGTGGAAACTTCTGGACCAGCTATCTGGCTGGGCGTGAGCGACGCTTTGATGGTTCCATCCTCTATCCGCATTATGCTGTCTGCCACGCGAGCAACGTTCTGATCATGCGTTACCATGATGACTGTCTTCCCTAGTCCCCGATTTACCTTGACAAGGAAGTCGGTAACCATTCTTGCGTTGACGCTGTCCAACTCGCCTGTGGGCTCGTCGGCGAGGAGCAAAGGCGGGTCGTTTGCGAGGGCCGCTGCGATGGCTACTCTCTGCTGCTCTCCGCCACTTAGCTCATCAGGTTTGTGATCCTGCCGGTCGGAGAGTCCAACAATGCTCAGAAGCTCCTTTGTCCTTGACAAGCGTGACGATCTCGGGACTCCTGCGGCCATCATAGGCAGCTCAACATTCTCCTCTGTTGTCAATGTCGGGATGAGGTTTAGGGCCTGGAAGATGTGACCAACAACATCTCTGCGATAGCCTACTAGCTCCGTTGGAGCGAGATCGGTGAGTGTCGTATCGCCCACCTTCACGGTGCCGGCGGTTGCCCGGTCGAGTCCGCCGAGTATGTTGAGGAGGGTAGTTTTTCCGCTGCCACTGGGGCCGATAATTGAGACCATTCTACCCGCTTCAACTTTGAGACTGAGACCCCTCAGCGCTTGGACTTCTATTCTGCCGAGCTTGTAGGCTTTGACTAGTGAGTTAATTGTTACTTCGACCGATGTCAAGCGAATCTCACTGTTCTGCTCATCTTTGAAAGGTCTTTCCGCGCTGCCGTCAGGGCGGGTATGAAGACTCCAGCCAATACGAGCGCGACGATGACGAGAATGTTTGCGGATGCCCAGAGTGGGAAGACTACTCGTCTGGCCGCGAGAATTCCAAGGTAGCTCTGGTCTAGGGAGTTCTGTCCGAGGGCGTCTCCCCAGACCACGATCAGTCCGACAATTGCCGCCAGGATTAGAGCGAAGATTACTAGTGGTAGGAATTCTGTGATGAGAAGGCCTGCGAGCTGTCGATAGGATAGTCCTCGGACCGCTACCATGGTGATCTCTTTCTCCCTTTCTCGGTAGCCTGTGTAGGCGATCGTGCCGACGCCGATGCTTGCCGCGAGTGCTGCGAAGGCTGTTCCTAGCCGGAGCACGTTCTGGGTGCCGGCGTTTATGACTCCGGGGACTCCTTGGGTGGCAACTTGGGCTGTTGTTATTGTGAGACTGGGATAGGCAGCCTGTAGGGAGACAGCGAGTTTCGTGAGAGAGACATTTGGCGAGGCTTTGACTAGGACAATGTTGGTTGGGTTGAACAGAGTTGCGTTTGGTCTTATCAGTCCGATTGGTATGTACGACCAGCCTTCCGGTGTGAAGGAGCGGCCAAACGGTCCTCCGGATGATTGGGAGTAGTCTGGACCGAAATAGCTGATCACTGACGCGTTTATTGCTCCGTAGTAGAGGATGATCGTGGTCCCGATGGGGAAGGAATAGTATGAGGCGACTCCATGATCCAGGACCATTGTGTGATTGTTGGCTGTCATGGCGTTGAATACTGCGTTTATGTCTCCTGTGAACCAGTTAGGTTCGTAGTATGCGCCCTGTCTCCATGTCACAGGGTCTATGGCTTTGATCTGGATTCCTCCCGCGGTAGCCGTTCCTGAGAAGTCGGACTCGGATGTCGCTCCTGTTATGTTACTCCAGCCTTGAAGCTGGTTTGCGATCAGGGTCGCGTTTGCTATCGAGGTTATTCCTGAGAGACGTATGTCGGAGCCTACTGCGACTTCTGCCTGTCGATAATTGTAATCCTGCTGGCTGGCAAGGTCGCCTATCACCCAGATGGAGTATCCGACGATGAGGGCGACGATGAATACGAGGGCTGCGACCCTTCGAGGGTTTCTGAAGACACTCTTTGATGCGAGTGCTGCAACATCGCCAATCATCCATCTGGAGATGCTGGAGAATTTTCTGTGAAATCGTTCGGCTAGCCCGGTGGATAGTTGTGCTGCTCCGTAGAGGAAGAGGAAAGGGCCGATGAAGGATAATGCGAAGCTGAGGACGGCGGCGATTATGAGGAATAGGACTAGGAGAAAGTTTGCGTTGTAGACGTACCTGCCAATATTCATGTAGTTTATTCCGATTGCAAGCGTGATTAGCTGGTAAGCGCCTAGGGTTAGGGCTAGTATTGCGCCCCGTTTTCTGATGGGCCGTGTCTCTTCGAGGTAGACATAGCCCTTCAGAGCTTGGGCAGGATCCATTGCTGCGGCCTGGCGGGCCGGAGTAAGAATTGCGAAGAGTGTGAGGACTAGCGTGAAGATTATTGTGATTATGGCCGTGTCGCTGGTTAGAATCGCGGTTGCTCCAGAGCTGCTGCCGAGAACCTGGAGGAAGAGAGGATTCAGAACATATGCGAGAGCGATCCCTGCCAGTCCCGCGAGTAGACCGACCATGACTCCTTCAGTGATGAAGTGACGGACCAGCTGGCCTCTCGTGAATCCTCTCGTCAACAGCAGCCCGATCTCCTTGCGTCGCAAGTTGAAGGATGACTGGGAGACAGTCCGTCCCACGTACCATGCCATGAAGAATACTGGAATAGAGACCGCGGTGAAAGTTAGTCTGAGTGAGAATATGGTCGTCGAGAATTCTTGCAGTTGGCCGAGAAGATTATCGCTTGGTGAGAAACCATACTGCAGAGCAAGGTTCGAGATTCGAGCATCTATCTGCTGGACTGTCGATATGCTGCTCTCTATCGCGAAGGGACTAATCAGCCGGTTCCGGTCTAAGTACACGTTCACCTGTGCTGAGATGCTGTAGAACCTTGAAACATTACCAGTCGAAAAAGAGTTGTAATTCTTAGCCAGCACCGGAAGAAAAGTCTGTTCCCAACTGACGATAAGAATACTTGCCTGCTTGCTGCCTATTACTGGACCCGGATTCCCCGGAAATGGCTGGTAGTAATAACCGATGCCTAGAGTGTTAACGGCTACCGTGTCGAGGCTGACCGACCCAACTACTGTTAGAGTTACGTTGTATTTCGTCGAAGAGTTGGTGTAAAGCGTGTACGTGATCCTTCGGCTGACCGGGTAGTTCTGCGCCTGCTGCGAGTCCGAATTTATCAACGTCTCATTTGCGTGAAGCGTCTTTCTTCCAGAGACCAGCGTCATGTGCTGATAAAGAACCGAACTATCTTGGATTCCAGTAACGATAATGGAAGAAGAAGCATTGAAAGGATTGAACAGGTTGGACGTTCCGACAGGTTCAGCGGCTGCTACCCCATCTATCTTTTGAAGATTCGAGATGAGGCTCTGGACAGATGAGTTCAAACTCCTCCCTCCATCAACAGAGAAAGCGCGTAGCTGCATGTCGACGGGGGTGTTTGTGAGTTGAGCGTCGAGGGCTTGTTTTCCGACCGTATCTGCTGCGACGTTGATGCCGCCGAAGAAGGTCGCTGCAAGTGTCATTCCGAGCGCTAGGGCGGCGAAGAGCTTCCAGGACCGGGTGATCCTCTTCAGAGCGTAGGAGAGCAACGACGAGTGCTGAGTGCGATGCTGGGCATGTATCAGTCTTGCTAATTATCCACGAATTGGTGAGCGAGAGTCTCTTTAATCTCGGAGATGCTCTGTTAGTATGGGGAGCCTTTGACCCCGAAAGAACGAGAGTTGCTAACGGGAATGGGAAACTGTTATGCAGCTTGTCATGCGGACTTTGAAGAGACTCTGGAAATGGTGGGCGGCTCGCGGGGACTGTCCTCTGAAGATGTCAAGGCAATGTTGGTTGCGATTCGGATTAAATATGGTAGAGATGATGAGTATAGGAGTCTTAGAAGCAGGTTCCCTGAGAGTTTTCCTATTTAGCGGGAGGACCTTCAAAAATTGACGAAGTGTCCATGCTGCCAGGCGAGCTTCAAGCCCCATGATTTTCAGGATCTTGGAGAACACTTCTTCAAGCAGGCTCTGGGAAGCGATGCTGGCCACGTAATGTGGCTCAACCGGAACATCACCAAGACCAAAACCGACCCGAAGATTCTCGCCAAGCTACTTGGGAAGTTTTTCGATTTAGGCGAGGAAAATCTGCAGAGCTGGGTTAAGCATCGGTTCATCGAGAAGTTCTATGGGCCCCGGCCTCACCCGTTCGTCGAAGCACTTCAACATCCTAGTCGAGCTACGCTGTTGGGTTATGTGGTTGAGCACCAGCACTTTCTCAAGCAGTGGGTCCGATCATGCTCTTTCATAATGGCTCGCACAGATGCGACAGACGTAGTCTTGTATGAGCTGGACAATATCAACACCGAGTTCGGAGGAATGGGTCCCGGCCGGCCCAGCCACTATGAGTTGTTGTTGAGGATGGGTGAGAGTCTGGGCCTCGAAAGAAGGAAGGTGTTGGCAACGCCACCTCTCCTCGAGACTAAAGAAGCACTTCAACTCTGGGACGGTATCTGCCAGAAGGACCATTGGGTTGAGGCGATGGTTGCTATGCATGGGCTGGAGTTGATTGCTAATCGCAATCTCAGGAAGGAGGGAGCGAGGGTTCACTACTTCGATCCGACGATTCTCGAGAGCGAGACGGTAACAGAGGCGACTAAGGCGTTTCTAAGAGAAGGATACGAGGCTGATGTAGGACATTCAGAGGAGGCTTTGGATCTAGCTACAAAATACGCTGGTCAGCTGAGTATTCTGGAAGATGTCCAGGCAACTTTCATGAAGTCGATTGATGCGTTCGATCACTATCTCATGGCTCGGTTGGAGAGAAGTAGACAGTTTGAGAGTTCCTGAGAAGGGCTGCGCTCTCTGCGAGGCCACATGGGGCGACTACTGGGAAGATGTGGAGGGGCAGAGGATGTTCTTCTGCTGCGACATCTGCGCGGTCGAATTCAAGAATATGATCCGAGAGATCAAAGACCAGACAGGCTGGAACATCATCGATGAGATCAAGATGACTGGAGATTATCGGGGTCGAGACTGCATCGCTCTAAGAAATAGTGAAAAGTATCACTTCTTCATCAGATTTGGTTCCAGAGGCCAAATAGAAGCCTTCATGGCAAAGATTGGCTGACTCACAAACAGTGGGGCGCGTCCGTCAGAAGGATCTGAGGTGACTAGGTGAGTGTCGTCTGTCCTAAATTTTCGACTTGGGCCAGATCTTCTTCTCGCTGATCAGGAACCTGCCTGCAAAGGTTACTAGAATACTGTCAAAATTGGACAGGAGCGGTTGGATAGAGAGAAAGGTCGTAAATCCCCATAGTATGGGGAGTCTCAGGAGAAGGTCCGCTGAGGCGATTGAGTTGAAGAATGTGAACCTCCGGATGAGTCCAGTCGCCCGTGCTCTTCCCCTGAAAACCAGAGCGTCGTTCATGAGGAAGTTGACCAAAACTGCGCCTTGACTGCTGATGATCGCGTACACAAGGTAGGAGGAGCTTCCAAGAATGCTTGCGAGTAGACCAGTCAGGGCTGTGATTTGAGTCAGAATATACATAAGGTATACGTTGAGGAATAGGCCCAGTCCTCCTACGAATCCGAACTTGAAGACGAGCCACGCTACGGGTCTCCATCTGCTCGGTTTGGCGACAGGAGGGTACATTCCGAACCCGGATGAGAATCTCGTGTCGCGCAGGGCGGCACGGTAGAGGGCAGCCTGTGAGTATTGTCTCCGGCCCAGATTCTCGGTCAGGGGGTTACGTAAGCGGTCCTCTAATGTCAAGAGATACCCGGGCAGTTAGAGCTAGTGGGCTTGACCATGATATAACCGATACCCCGACGGTCGACCGCCATGAGCAAACTCGCGTGGAACGATCAACGATAGAGGCGGGT
>Ga0209237_1000010_pt1 | contig 70026 bp, 70 predicted proteins | sample GraSoi013_1_40cm_2_FD_185820 | JGI IMG/M metagenome (GOLD analysis project Ga0209237, IMG submission 185820) | Grasslands soil microbial communities from the Angelo Coastal Reserve, California, USA - Sample 10_02_2013_1_40cm (SPAdes) (version 2) | ecosystem: Environmental > Terrestrial > Soil >...
ATCTCCGCGGCTCGTGGGTCCCGGTCCGGGGGACCGAAGTACTCTTCGTGCGGGTGCCCACATCTCTGACACGCGACCCAGATCACCGCCGGCCTATAGGCGAGGCAGAATTTCGGCCTGCTTCTGAATACATACGGGCGCATGACGCCCTCTGCTGCTACCGCTCCACGGCCCAGCCGCGCAATGCGACCGCGACGGACACAACGGGTCAAGTCTGGGCACCTGGCACGAGACCCGTCAATCCGTGGTCCACGGCATGCGCATAAAACAGTTTGGGCGGATGGATTCGCACATGTCACTGGCGTGCTCGTGGCTGCGAGCACGGTCACGCGCAACTCCGGTGGATTCCCTCTTCTCCTAGACGTGATACTGTACAGATGTGCAGTCGAATGTCTGCCTGGGGTGCAGCAACGAGCTTCCGCCGGAAGCGTTTGCCTTCAGACTGAAGGCGCTTGGACAGCGCCAGTCTTACTGTCGCGCGTGCCACCGCGACATGCATCGCGCCTACTACCAAAGCAACAAGGCTCGCTATCTACAGCGTCAGCGCCTCAAGCGTGAAGCGATCCGCCAACTCCTGGAAGACTTGAAGACGGGACCGTGCGTCGACTGTGGTGTTCGCTACCCGCCATACGTCATGGATTTCGATCATCGAGACGCTGCACAAAAGGAGTTCTCGATCGCCAAGGCGGATGACCGGACCTCATCGATCAAGAACGTGCTGGCGGAGATCGCGAAGTGCGATCTCGTTTGCGCAAACTGCCATCGTGAGCGAACCTATGGGCCGGTCGGGAGTCGTCTAACGGTAGGACAGCGGCCTTTGAAGCCGTGAATCGGGGTTCGAGTCCCTGCTCCCGAACCACTTCTGAGAAAAGACCGGTCGCTCGACTGACCGATAGGATCGGCGGCGCCCGCGGTCCACCATCTCGCGCATGCGGAGTAGCGAAGAGGGCCAGGCGGTTGTCGAGGCCGCCATCGTGCTTCCGGCGATGGTGTTCCTGCTGCTGGTCGCGCTCCAGCTGACGCAGCTGCAGCAGGCGAGGATCCTCGCTGAATACGCCGCCTCCGCGGCCGCGCGCGCCGGCATCGTGATGAACGGGGACCAGACCAAGATGAAGCAGGCGGCGACGCTCGCGGTCCTCTCAGGCAGTGGCCCCTCCGACGGGGTATCGGCGCTCGCCAAGACGCTTCTTCGTTTCCAGGCGGGGGATGCCGTCCTCCGGCCCTTCGGCCTCGAGCAAGTGCGCGTGTACGTGCACAACCCGGTAGCGCCGGACTTCGCTCGGTGGGGAAGGCACCTGGACCGTCAGGAAATCGATTTCGACGACGTCCGTCCAGGCGCGACGGAGGCGACGCTGCTCTCCCTGCAGATCCGTTGGCTCTACGAGCTGAAGGTGCCGTTCGCGAACAGGATGATCCAGGCGATCTGGGTGGCCGCAAAAGGCGGGCTGCTCCGCGACGGCACCCCGGAGGGCGTTCCGATGGCGGCGCTCGCCGCCGCAGCGCGCGCCGGCCGCTACTACCTGCCCGTCCAAGCCTTCTACACCATGCGGATGCAGTCGAACCCATACCGGAAGTGGGCACATCCGTGATCGGCGCGCTCCACCGCCTCCGCCGCTGCGAGGAAGGGCAGGCGCTGGTGCTCGCGGCGATCTTCGGGCTCGTGCTGATGCTCTGCGTGCTCGGGACGGTGAACCTGGGCCGCACCGTGTACCAGAAGGTGCAGCTCCAAGCGGCGGCGGACGCAGCGGCCTACTCTCAGGCGGCGGTGGAGGCGCGAGTGATGAACTTCACCGCGTACACCAACCGCGCCATGGTCGTGCACTACGCCTCGGTCATGGCCGCGACCAGCTATCTCACCTGGCTGCATTTCATCTGGGCGGGGCTCAAGCCTCTGCTCGAGGTCCTCGGCCACCTGCCGTACATCGGGCCCATCGCCTCAGCGATCGAGAACGGTCTCGGTGCACTGGTGCGCGTCCTCGACGCAGGCATCGCGGCGCTCTGCCCGCTGCTCTCCGCCGCGAACATGCTGCTGTACGGGCTGCAGGAGGGTGCATGGCATTCGGCATGGCTCCGGCTAGGCAGACCGCTGCCGCCGGAGGCCCATTCCGGTGACTCGGCTGCGCATCCGTACCAGCCGATCTGGCCGGCGGTCCTGCCACTGGCGAACCAGGCCGTCTTCGCCCAGACGCGCGGCCATCTCACGATGCCGCAGAACGCGGAGGAGTCGCTGCGGATCCTCACCAACGCCAAAAACCCTGCCGTGCAGTTGGCGCGGCTGCACATGCTGGAGATCGCCAACTCCGCGCGGCAGCCCTGGGTCGCGTACGGCGATCGGTACGACGACGCGACGCTCTCCCCCATGGCGCGGCACTTCCGCTGGGGGTTCTCCATCGGCATCGCATCGATGCACCTGGGCAGCATCGGACGGACCGAGATGGGAGCATATGCCCCCCGGACAGGGCTCGCGCGGACACAGACCGCGCCGCCGCAGGTCTGGAGCGGGCAGCGCCTGCGCCTGGTGGCGAAGGCATTCGGGTTCACCAAGCGGCTGAACGTGCTTTCGCTGGTGGAGATGGACCAGCTCTACGCCCCCTTCCCGAAGTCCGAGCACCAGTACTACCTCCTCTTCTCGGCTCCTCGCTGGTTGAGGCGGATCCTCCCGGGCATCGGGCATGTCCGCGACGCAATGAGCGAAGCCCTCCAGCGCTACGCCCCTTCGCCCGGGCAGCGCATGTTCTGGATGTCGCCATACGTGTATTTCGCGTCGCAGGCGAGAGCGCGGCCGGGTCTCGGGCCCAGGGCGGAGCTGGGCAATTTCGCGCAACCGGACGTGATCGTCGGCCTCTCCTTCGACGCCGCCGACTCCGACTCGGAGGGCAGTGAGACCGATCGGCGCCGCTTCTCTTGGAACGGCCGTGGAGCAGGGGCCGCCTGGGTCGACTTCCGGTCGACGGGCGCCGGCGCGTTGCGAATTCCGGGCCTCCCGCGTTCGTTACGGCCGCTGCACCGTGGGTTGAACGCGTTCGCCGCGGCGCAGGCCTACTACCATCGGCCCGGCGACTGGAAGGAGATGCCCAACTTTTTCAATCCGCTCTGGGGTGCCCGGCTCATGCCCGTGCTCGAGTCCAACGTGGCCGCGCACATCGGGCTCACCGCCGTGCCCGGACTGCAGCAGATCCTGCTCCACTGACATGCTTCGGCTGCACACCGAGGATCAGGGCAGCGCGTTGACGGAAGCGGCGATCGTGTTTCCGTGCCTGGTCCTCGCCATCTGCTGGTCGGCCGCGCTCACCGACGTGCTGATCCTGAAGTGCAAGGCCGCCGAGGCGCTGCGATACGCACTCTGGGAGAACACGGTGTTCAAGCCGCCAGAGCGGATCGATGCGGAAGTCCGCAGCCGGTTCGCGGACCTGCGTTCGCCGAGCCGGATCCGGATGCAGAACACCGGTCTGCTCATGTATCCGCTTGCGCGCAACCTGGCGTGGCAGGCGGAGGTGGACTCGACCACCGCCGAGGTTTCGCTCGGCGGATCCTCGCGATTGGAGAAGACCGGCGCTCCGTGGGACCGGTTCGTCGACGTCGTCGCCGGGACGCTTTCCCGCTCCGTCGATCCCGCGACCGCAGCCATGCGGTTCAACACGCGCGGCCTGGCCACCGCCCGGGTAGCGCTGGCGCATGCACGCCATGACGCGCGGTCACCGATTCTGCAGGGAGGCGACCTGCCCGGACTGCGGGGCGGAGGCGACCTTGGTCACGGACGCGCGCTGGGGGACTTCCATCTGCAAGCGCCGCTGCCTTCCCAGTGGCCGATGCAGCTCGTGTTCGACACCTGGAAGGCCTGGCCCAAGCCGGCAGTGTACTCGCTGACCGGCGCCGGCGCTGACGTGAGCACTCCTCCGTCGCGTACGTATCCGGAAGTGGAGAAGCAGGTCAGCGCGCAGGTTGGCCGCATCGCGTTCCTGGGGCTCGACGGCATCGCCGGTTTCCGCGATCTGCGCGACTTCGTAGCCCGCGTGATGCGCTCCGGCGTGAGCAGGACACTCGCAGGCGGCACCTTGCCGGACATCCTCTCGACCGACCGCATGGACGACGTGGCGACCAATCGGGGCCCGATCACGATCCTGCCGCCTGAACGGGCAGCGGAGAGCTGGGTGCCACACGAGTGCGAGATCGCCGGCGTCATGATGCCGTGTCCGACGCAGCGGGCAGGCGACGTGACCACGGCGGGCGCGGCGCCGCGTTACCTCGATGGAGAGCACAGCATCGGCGATCGCGTCGACCGCACGCGCTACACGGTGCCGTACCGGATTCAAACCAACTACTGGATGCGCTACGGCGGGATGGATCGGGAACTCGACTCGACGGAGCTCGCGCCGGTGGACCCGAGGCTCGCGGCAGGGAACGGGTACGTGAAGACCTACCGCTGCCGCGGGCACTTCTTCGCCGGGTCGACGAAAGCGCAGGCGGCGAACAGGTACCGAGGCTGCCGATGAAGGCGCTGCGGCTTTCCATCGGCTTCGCCACCGCGGGAGCGGTTCTGTTGGGCGGCACCTGGGCCGGCGGCGCGTTCGCGGAGCTGGCGCGAAGCGGGCAAGCGCGCGCTGGCGGCGCGCCGCCCTATCCGAGCGCCGGCGAGGTGCGCCTTGGCGAGTCGCTGGAAGTCAACGGACAACCGATGGAGCTCTCGCTGTTCTACACGGCCGATCCGCCGGCGCGCGTGATCCGCTTCTATGCCGACGGCTTTCGTGCACGGGGCCTGACGCCGATCATCTCGCGGGAGCCGGCGCTCGCACATGCGGCCGCGTTCGATCCGAAGAGCGGACTGCAGAGGTTCATCAACGCCGTCGCCCAACCGGACGGACAGACGCTGGTGATGGTGGGGGCGACGAACCCGCGCAAGCCGCCAGGCCTGCAGACGGCGGCAGACGCCGCGCCGTTTCCAGTTCCGCCCGGACACCGTGCGTATCTCGGATTCAGCGGCGTCGATCCAGGCGCCAGGAGCGAGAGCGCGCAGTTCGTCAGCGCCCTGACTCCGCGCGAGGTGGCAAGCTTCTACCGCGCGGCGCTCGCCGCGCAAGGCTTCTCCGAACGCGCTGGCGCCTCCAGCGATGGCCTGCTGACGTTCACGAAGCCGGGTGTCACGCTTTGCATCGCGCTGCAGAGGCTCGACGAGCGAGCCGGCGCCGCGGTTTTCGTCACCCGCACCGAAGGGGCCCTGCAGTGACCGCCCGCCGCCGCCGTCTTCCGCACGCCCGCGAGGAGGGACAGGCACTGGTCGAGTCCGCCCTCCTGCTCGCGACACTGCTCGGGGCCCTGGCCGTGGGAGGCACCTGGCTGCTGAGGACGCATCCGCAGATGCTGCGCGCCATCGATGCGCAGGTGCGGGGTCATTGCCTCGCGCTGTCGCTGCCGTTTCCCTGATCCCAGCCGGGCGGAAAGACGGAATGGCCCCCCGACGTCCCGAAGGAGACCAACTCCATCGACTGACGCGACGACTGCGCCTTCACCAGGCCCCAGAGGGGCACGGTTGCCGTGCGCCACACGCGGGTCCCCGCGATGCGCATCGTCTCCGCCGCGAACGTTCCAGCCGGCACCCGGACGCGCCGCGCCCCGAGACGGGCGACGGGCGGACGCGTGTGGATTCGAGCCTCCGGAAGCTTGATGCGATCCATCGGGACCTCGATGGGCTGCTGCCCGGCGAGCATCAGGTACATGCGCTCGACGTTCCGGGGGAAGAGCGAGTCTGCGCGCAGGAGCAGCCTGGACGCGGAAACGATCCCGTCGGCAGACGCCGTGATCAGCTCGATCCAGTGCCGCCCTCCGGTGGCAGCGGGCAGGACGGTCGCGCGCACCCGGAGGTCATCGCGCCCTGGCGCGCGTACCAGGTACTCCACCCAGGCTCCGGGCCGCGGATCGATGCGCCCCATCGCCTCGGCGAGGTCCGGATCCGCGAAGAGCGGCGAGGGCGCCGCGGCAAGCAGAAGCGCGAGCAGCACAGGGAAGCCTAGAGCGCATTTCGGTGGACGCCGCAAGGCTATGATGCCGCGGTGATCAGGACCGCGTATCTCTGCGCCTACGGGGCCCTCGCCGCCCTCGGCGAGGCACTGGTCGCTCGCCCCGCCCTGGCCTGGGTCCGGGCGCAGGGAATCTTCCACACGACTCTCGCTTGGGAGGTTCCGTACGGCGCCCTTCTCGCTGTCGCCGCCGCCGCGCTCGCCTTGTTCACGCTCTGGCTGGCCTCGCGCGCCGCCGTGGGCCGGACCGCGCCGCTCCCACTTCACGTCGCCTTTCTCCTTCTCGTCGGCCTCTGCCTCTCCCTGCGCTCCGCCTCCGGCGACCCCCGGCCCCGGCCGGACCCCGCACCATTATTGCTCGACGCGATTCAAGTCGCCGCGGACCAGCTGGACCAGAGCTACGCCGGCCTCTACGCCCCCGATGCTTCCCAGTTCAGCTCTTCCCTTGCCCAAGTCCGTCCCCCGCCATTTCGCCGTCTTGGTCGCCAGGTCCCGCTGCACGCGCGAATCCTCTCCGGAGCCGAATCGGCACAGCTCACCCCTCTGCCCGACGATCAGCCCGGAACCATCTACGTCGCCATTTCGCTCGACCGCCACTCCGCCTGGCTCACGGCAGTATCGCTGACCGGGATCCTGCAATTGCCCTCTGGCAGGCCGGCAATCGCGGAAGCCCGCTCCGGCACGCACTCCGCCCCCGGCACGGACCCCGCACTGCCGTCGTACCCGCGGCAGTCACGAAAATGAAATCCTGGCGTGCCTACCGGTCGAGCTCAGATATCGAGATTCGTCGCATCCAGCGCGTGCTTCTCGATGAACTCCCGCCGCGGCTCCACTGCGTCTCCCATCAGCGTCGTGAACATCAGCTCCGCTTCCGCCATGTCGTCCGCGTGCACTTCCAGGAGCGTCCGCGTCGCCGGATCCATCGTCGTCGTCCAGAGCTGCTCCGGGTTCATCTCGCCCAGGCCCTTGTAGCGCTGGATCTCGAGCCCCTTCGACGCCAACCGTTTGACGATGTCCACCAACTCGATCGGGTTCTGCGCAGCCTGCCCCGCGCCGCCGTCCTTCATGGTCAGCTCGTAAGGCGCCTTTCCCAGCCGCGCGAACTCGCGCCGCAGCCGCTGCAACTCGGCGAAGTCCGGTCCGCTGAGCAGCACGTGATCGACCGCCGTCTCGCGCATCGCGCCGTTGTGCCCGAGCCGCACGACGATCTTCTGGCACCCATGCTCGGGATCTTCCGCGATCTGGAGTGCGAGCGTCTCGCCGGGCTCCGCCCTCGCCAGGGCCGCCTGCAGCGCCTTCGCCTGGGCGGCGAGAAGGGGCGGCGAGCGCAGAGCTTGTGCATCGATCTCCGTGGCCGAGAGCACCGCGTCTACCACGCGCCCGTCGCGGCGCTTGTCCACCTTCCCCAGCAGCCGGCGGTACTGCAGCACCTTGTCGAGAAGCGACTTGAGCTGGTCGCGGGTGATCTCCGCGCCACCCTGCCCGCGCACGATCGCGCCCTCCGTGCCCAGATTGAGCAAGTGCGCGTCCAGCGCCGCGTCGTCCTTCAGGTAGATCTCCTTCTTTCCCTTCGCCACCCGGTAGAGCGGGGGCTGCGCGATGTACAGGTGATGCTTGCGCGTCCCCTCCTCGGTCTGCCGGGCCACCACGTCGTGCATCTGCCGGTAGAAGAACGTGAGCAGCAGCGTGCGGATGTGGCTGCCGTCCACGTCCGCGTCCGTCATCAGGATGATCTTGTGGTAGCGCAGCTTGTTGATGTCGAACTCGTCGTGAATGCCGGTGCCGATCGCCGTGATCATGGTGGCGATCTCTTGCGACGAGAGCATCTTGTCGAAACGCGCCTTCTCGACGTTCAGGATCTTGCCGCGCAAGGGAAGGATCGCCTGGGTGCGCCGGTCGCGCCCCTGCTTCGCCGAGCCGCCAGCCGAATCACCCTCCACGATGTACAGCTCGGACTTCTCCGGATCGCGCTCCTGGCAGTCAGCGAGCTTGCCCGGCAGCGACGCGGAGTCGAGGGCGCCCTTGCGCCGGACGGTCTCGCGTGCCTTGCGGGCCGCGATCCGCGCTCGCGCCGCGTCCGCGACTTTCGCCATCACCCGCTTGGCGTTGGCCGGATTGCGCTCCCAGAACTCGGTCAGCTTTCGCCCGACCAGGTCTTCGACGATGCCCTTCGCTTCCGTGTTGACGAGCTTGCCCTTGAGGTTCCCTTCGAACTGCGCGCCCGGGATCTTCACCGAGACCACGGCAGTCAGTCCCTCGCGGATGTCCTCGCCGGAGGGCGATTCCTTGATCTCCTTCCAGGAGCCGTTCTCCTCGCCGTACTTGACCACCGTCCGGGTGAGCGCGCTCTTGAAGCCGATCAGGTGCGGACCGCCATCCACGGTGTTGATGTTGTTCGCAAACGAGAACACCTTCTCGTCGAATCCGTCGTTCCACTGCAGCGCGACGTGCACCTCGGAGCCATCCACCTCTCCGCGCACGGAGATGGGAGGTTCGAAGAGCACCGTCTTGTTCTTGTTCAAGAGCTCGACGTACGCGACGATGCCGCCGTCGTACTTGAAGTCGTGGCTCTTGTCGGAGCGCTCGTCCCGCATCAGGATGCGCAGCCCAGGGTTGAGGAACGCGAGCTCGCGCATCCGGTTGGAGAGGACGTCGAAGTTGAAGTCCGTAGCCTCGAGGACGGTCGCGTCGGGCTTGAACGTGACCTTCGTGCCCCGCAGCGACGTCGTCCCGATCGACTTCACCGGCCCCTCGGGAATGCCGGTCTGGTACCGCTGCTTGAAGATCTTCCCATCGCGATAGACTTCGACCGCCAGCCACTCGCTGAGAGCGTTGACGCAGGAGACGCCGACGCCGTGGAGGCCTCCGGACACCTTGTACGAATTGCCGTCGAACTTCCCGCCCGCGTGGAGCTTGGTCATCACCACGTCCAGCGCGTCCATCGGCTCCGTCGGGTGAGGGCCGACGGGGATCCCGCGGCCGTCGTCCTGCACCGACACCGAGCCGTTGGCATGGATGGTCAGCTCGATGGTCCTGGCGTAGCCGGCGAGCGCCTCGTCGACGGAGTTGTCCACGACCTCGTACACGAGGTGGTGCAGGCCCTCGGCGCCGACTCCGCGGATGTACATGTGCGGGCGCTTGCGGACAGCTTCCAGCCCTTCCAGGACCTTGATGCTGTCAGCCGAGTATTCACCCGGCGCAGGCACCGGAGACGGTGCCCGCTTCTCGTGCGCTGTCTCCAAAATCTCACCTCTGGGAAGTACCGGGAATTATCACCCGAAACGGCCAGGAAGCAAGGCGAAAAGACCTCTCCATCACTCTGAAAACAGGGTATTTTCTGGAGCGATCCGCCCGCCCTCCACGCGCTGGAAAACGGCTTCCCGGACGGCGCTTTTCGCGACCAGTTTCGGGTCTGTGGTCGTGAGGACCACCTGGCCGTCCAGAGCAGCCAGATACGCCATCAGGAACGAGTTCCGCGCCGGATCCAGCTCGCTGGAGACGTCATCCAGCAGCAAGAGCGGCGCGCGCCCTCGGAGCGATCTCAGGTTCTCGATCTCCCCGATCTTGAACGCGAGCACGATGGCCCGCGATTGGCCCTGGCTCGCGTACAGCCGCGCCGCCCTGTCGCCGAGCGTCAGCCCGAGGTCGTCCGCATGCGGTCCGACGCTCGTGTATCCGCGCTCCCGATCGCGCGGAAGGCGCCGCCGCAGCGCCTCGAGCAGGCGCTCCGCGAGCGCTGCTCCGCCGCCGGCCAGCCCATCCGAATCGCGACCGGCGGCGAGGTAGACGAGGTCCAGTGACTCCTCCCCGCGCGCGACCTCCGCGAACGCCCGCTGCGCGTGAGGGCGGATCTCCTCCAGGACCTCCTCGCGCCGTCGCCGGACTTTCGCCCCCAGCCTGGAGAGCGGCTCGTCGAAGCTCGCGAGCAGATCGGGCGGCGCGTTCTGGCGCAACAGCTCGTTGCGCGCCCGCAGCGCCCGCAGGTAGTCGCGGGAGTCCGCGAGATGCGCGGGATGCCGGTTCTGGGCCGCGCGATCGAGCAGCTTGCGCCTCCCTTCGGGGCTTCCCTTCACGACCGCGAGATCGTCGGGCGTGAACGCCACGGTGGCGAGACCGCCGAAGAGCTCGTCCGGGTCGCGGACCGGTTTGCCGTCGACGCGGGCGGAGCGCCCTTCCCTTCCCACCTCCACCTCGACTTCCCGCACTCCTCCAGAAAGCTCGAACCGGCCGCGCACGAGCGCGGCCTGCTCGCTGCCGATGCGCACCATCTCGGCGAGCTTCTGCGCCCGCAGCGGCCGCAGCGTGCTGAGCAGGTGGCAGGCCTCGAGGAAGTTGGTCTTCCCCTGGCCGTTCGGCCCGAAGAGCACCGTCGTGTGCCGCCCGAGCTCGATCGGCGCTTCGGCGAGGTTGCGGAAGGCGCGGGTGCTGACGTCGAGCAGCAGCACTTACTGCTTCACGCACATGTCGATCGGCACGCCGGCACCGGCGCTCCTGCACTGGTACGTCGCCGGGCACCGCGGCGGTGGCTTCTTTGCCTTGGGGGTGACGTCGACAGGCGCCCCTGGCATGACCTTCTGGGTCCCCGCCTCGAACGAGGCGCAGGGAAGGACACAGATTCCCGCGTCGAGCGGCTTTCCCTGCGCATCGCTCCGGTGCACACAGCGTTGCGACCGATGCTTGCACTCGGAGTTCTTCCGGCAGCTCTTGCCCATGCCGACCGTGCGTGGGTCCCGGGAGATCTGCTTTGGGAGCCGCCCTTCGCTGGCGGCCGCGAACAGGAGCGCTGCCAGCAGGAGGTGCATTCAGATGCGCATCGGCATGATCACGGCGGTGTACCGGGCCCCCGCGCCCGGATCGCCCGCCGGCTTCAGCACGCCGGGAGACAACTCGTCGCAGAGCTCGACGTTCATCTGGGCCGTGTCCACGACCTGGAGCACGTCCATCAGGTACCGCGCGTTGAAGCCGATCTGCAGCGGCTGCCCCTTGTAGGAGACCGGAATCTCCTCCTTCGCATCGCCAAGATCCGGGTTCTGCGAGGTGACCCTGAGCGACCCCTCCTGCAACTCGAAGCGGACCGCATTCGTGCTGCGATCGCTCGAGAGCAAGCTCATCCGTTTCAGCGTGTCGAGCAGGCGGGGCCGGTCCACGATGACCGTGCGATCGGCTTCCTTCGGAATCACCTGCTGGTAGTCCGGGAACGTGCCGTCGATCAGGCGCATCACCATCGTGACGTCGCCCCGGCGGAACACGCCCGATGTCTCGGTGAATCCCAGCTCGCAGGCGCCGGTCTGGTCCTCCGACAGCAGCCGGCGCAGCTCGAACAGCCCCTTGCGGGGGACGATCACGCCGCGCTTGAGGTTGAACTGCCCCTCGAGCGGACGCTGCACCAGGCTGAGCCGGTGCCCGTCGGTCGCCACCATGCGGACGTTGCCTTCGCCGGTCTCGAAAAAGACTCCGTTCAGGTTGTGGCGCGTCTCGTCGGCCGAGATGGCGAACTGCGTCTTCTCGATCATCTCGAGCAGCGCGGTAGGTTCGACCGGGACGAAACTGACCTTCTCCGCGCGCGGAAAGGGAGGGTAGTCCTCCGCCGGCTGTCCGACGATGTTGAACTCCGCGGCTCCCGAGGTAAGCCGGACCCGGTTGTTCGCCTCGCGCCGGAGCACCAGCGACTTCTCCGGGAGGGCGCGGACGATGTCGTAGAGCTCCTTGTGCTTGATCGCTACGCCGCCTCCCTTCCGCACCTCGCATGGATGGGTGCCGGTCACTCCGATCTCCAGGTCGAAAGCGGAGACTCGCAGCCTTCCGTCCTCGGTCGCCTCGAGCAGCACGGAGCCGAGGATCGGCATCGTGCTCTTCTTCTCGACGATGCCCTGTGCTCGGTACAGCGCCCGGGAGAACTCGTCGGTCCCGATCTGGAGCTCCATCTTCTGCGTACCTTTCTAACCAGGAAAAGAGGGATCTCGTAGTGCTCTTAGAGCTTGTGGATCTGTGCGTTGGGCGGGTTGAGCGGCAGGATCGTTGATCTTTGGTCTGCGGACAACTGATTCGGATCGCTGTGCGAGGGCTGTGCGGCGTTTGCCGCGGCCACGATCCACATGGTGCGCGCAGCGTTTTGCACAGGCGGGCGAGCAGTCACTAGGAATTCAAGCGGCGGAGGAGGGACTGCACCGTCTTGGACAGGTCCGGCTCCTCGTTCATCAACTGTTCGATGCGTTGCTCGGCGTTGATCACCGTCGAGTGGTCCTTGCCGCCAAACTTCTCGCCGATCACCGGATAGGAGAGGCCGGTGATCTTCCGCGTCAGGTACATCGCCACCTGGCGGGCCCGGGCGATGTTCTGCTGCCGGCGATCGCCCTTGATGTCCTGCGGCTTCACCTGCATCGCCTCGGCGACGATCTTGATGATCGTCTCCACGTCGGGCTTGTCCCCGCGCACCACGAGGATGTTCTTCAGGACGTCCTGGGCGAGCTCGACGGTGAGCGCAGCGCCGGTCAGGCTGGCGAACGCCGACAGGCGGATGAGCGATCCTTCCAACTCGCGGACGTTGCTGCGGATGTGCGTCCCGAGGAAGAGGGCGACGTCGTCGGGAAGGGCGATGTGATCGGTCGCGGCCTTCTTCTTGAGAATGGCGACCCGCGTCTCCACTTCCGGCGGCTGGATGTCGGCGATGAGGCCCCACTGGAACCGGCTGCGCAGCCGCTCCTCGAAGCCTTCGATCTCGGTGGGAAGCTTGTCGGAGGTGACGAAGATCTGCTTGCCGGCCTCGTGCAGCGCGTTGAAGGTGTGGAAGAACTCCTCCATCGTCTGCTTCTTGTTGCTGAGGAACTGGATGTCGTCCAGCAGCAAGATGTCGCACTTCTCCCGGTAGCGCGCGCGGAACTCGGGCATCCGGTGCTGCTCGAGCGCGTGGATGAGGTCGTTGGTGAACGACTCCGACGAGAGGTACACCACGTGGCAGTTCGGGTTCTGCCGCAGCGCGTGGCTGCCGACGGCGTGCACCAGGTGCGTCTTGCCGAGCCCCACGCCTCCGTACAGGAACAGAGGGTTGTAGGCCTTGCCCGGCGCGTTCGCGACCGCGGTGCAGGCGGCCACCGCGAACTGATTCGATGGTCCGACGACGAAGGAGTCGAACGTGTACTTGGGGTTGATCTGCAGTTGCCGCGCCCCCGCGGGTGCCTCGGACGGGGGAGGGGAGGTGGCCGGAGGCCTGCTTTCGGGGGCGGGGGGCGCCTCGGCGACTTCCTCTCCCGGGGCGCGTTCGCGGACGACGAACTTCACCGCGCAGGTGCGCCCCAGTTGGGCCTCGAGGTCCTGCAGAAGCACGTCGAGCAGGTTGTCGCGCACCCAATCGATCATGAACCGGCTCGAGTGGGCGAGCGTCAGCTCGTCGCCCTCCAGGCTGACCGGCTTGATCGGCTCGAAGTAGGTCTGGAACGTGTGTCGTGAGAGCCGTCCTTTGAGGCGATGGATCGCTCGCGTCCACAAGTCCGTCGCCGCCCGCTCCGAATCCAGCGGATTCACTACCGTAGGGCCGTCCACAGTGTTGTTCACAGTTGTGGACAAGGAGCCAGGCATCTGAAATCCCCCAGGAGTTTCGGAAAAAAGACACCTCTCGAGCGCGCGTCGCGGCTCGCGGACGTGGGTTTCGCTTTCTCCGGAATGTCCGCCTGCAGACAAAACAAAAAACAGCGCCGCGGACCCTAGCAAACGGTCCGAAAGCGGATCAAGCAAGATCTCCAAAGTGGCTGGATCGACGCAGGATCGTTGCTTGCGTGCAAGAATTCGTTTGGTCGGCAAACGATCCGTCCGCGCTGTAGCCGCGGCGCGTACCTTCCTTGACTTGCCGGGGTACGCGTGGTTTCTTGCCGCGCTTTTCGCTCTCAGGAGGCAGTCGTCGTGAAGCGCACGTACCAACCGAGCAAGGTCCGCCGCAATCGCGAGCACGGGTTTCGCAAGCGGAACTCGACCAAGGCGGGCCGCCGGGTGCTCAAGCGCCGCCGGGCAAAGGGTCGCAAGCGGCTCGTCGTCAGCGCGCCGAGGAAGTAGTCAAGGGAGGGCCCCTTGGCGGCCTTCGCATTTCCGAAGAGCGCGCGCCTGCTCCGGCGCGCCGACTATGTCGCGATCAAGCAACGCGGCAAGAGCTTCGCGGAGGGTCCGCTTGCGGCCAGCTTTCGTCCGCGGGACCCGGCTCCGACGGGAATTGCCGTCGCAGGCGCGCGCGTTGGACTCACTGTGTCGTCGAAGGTTGGGGGCGCCGTGACGAGAAACCGGATCAAGCGGCGCTTGCGCGAGGCCGTCCGGCTGGAGCTCGCCGGTCTTCCCCCCGTCGACCTGGTGATCGTGGCGCGCGCCTCGGCGTCCACCGCGTCGGTCGAGGAGCTTCGAGGGTGGCTACGCGGCGCGGCGACCCGTATGAGATCGGTGCCATGATGCGCCTGCTGTCGCTGCCGCTGCTGGGCTTGCTCTGGGTCTATCGGACACTAGTTTCGCCAGTGATTCCAGTAGCTTGTCGCTATCATCCCAGCTGCTCGCAGTACGCGCAGGAGGCGGTGCGCGCCCACGGACCGGTGCTCGGTTCCTGGCTTTCGCTGAAGCGCTTGCTCCGTTGCCATCCGTGGGCGCCCGGTGGGCCCGATCCCGTGCCGCCGCCGTCGCGAAAGAGACTCGCATGAAGAGCCAGAACCAGAACCTGCTCGTCGCCGTCGCCATCTGGCTCGCCTGCATGTTCGGGCTCTACCTTTTCTTCCCGGAGAGGATCGGGGCCGGGAAGCGCGCCCCGCAGCAGAAGCCCGAGGCGCCGGCCCAGGCGCCCGTCACGACAGCGCCCGCGCCGCCTGCGGGTCCGGTGGGCAGCGGGGCCACGGTTGCCTCGAAAGCGGCCGATGTTCCACGTGGAACGCCGGGTCCAAAGCCTCCCCTGCGCACGGTGACGTTCGAGACGCCGCGCGTGCGCGTCGTCGCCACCAGCGAAGGTGCCGCGATCCAGAGCGTGCAACTGCTCGGCGAGAAGTGGACCCGGCACAAGGGTACGAAGGAGGAGTCCCAGATCGACCTGGTCTCCCCGCGCGCCGGCGAGGCGCTTCCCTTCACCACCGTCGTGACCGGCACAGATGGGAAGGCGCTGGTCACGGCCACGACCGCATATGCGCTGGTGAAATCCGACGCCACCAGCGCGACGTTCCGGGCGGAAGAGGGAGGGGTGACGATCAGCAAGACGTTCTCGGTGAATCCCGAGCACTACGGGATCTCGCTGCTCGTCGAGTTGAAGGCGGCGCAGGGGATCTCCGGCCAGCTTTCGATCCTCTCCGGTACGCACGCGGAGGAGCCGCAGGGAGGGTTCTTCGCTCCGCACACCAGTACGCCGGCGCGGACCATCTGCGCCGCGGGCAACAACAACGTCGAGCGGTTGGCCATCGGCGCAAAGCACCCGGTTTTCGAGGCGCCCTCTGCCCAGTTCGCCGGCATCGACGAGGAGTACTTCCTGAGCGCAGTCATGCCGCCGGCAGGCGTCCCTGCCTCTTGCCGCCTGGAGGCGCACGGCGAGAAATCCGGGTCCCTGATCGCCTCGCTCACGGTCCCCGTGCAGGTCGCCGCCGGCGGGGACTCGCAGCTGCTCTTCCAGGGCTATGCCGGCCCGAAGGACGAGTCCGAGCTCATGGCGGTGGCGAAGCCCCTGAAGCAGTCGATCGACCTGGGGTTCTGGGCGGTGATCGCCGAGTTGCTGCTCGGGATCATGAAGTTCTTCTATCGGGTGGTGCCGCCGCACAACTGGGGCGTCGCCATCATCCTGCTCACGCTGGCGATGAAGGTCCTGACCTTCCCGCTGCAACACAAGAGCATGAAGTCGATGCAGGAGATGCAGCGGATCCAGCCCCAGCTGGAAGAGCTGAAGAAGAAGTACGCCGGTGACACGCAGCGCCAGAATCTCGAGCAGATGAAGCTCTTCAAGGAGCACGGGGTGAACCCGATGGGCTCCTGCCTCCCGATGCTGATCCAGATGCCCATCTGGTTCGCGCTCTACAAGACGCTGCAGGTCTCGGTGGAGCTGTACAACGCGCATTTCATCCGGGGCTGGATCGAGGACCTGACCTCCAAGGACCCGTACTACATCCTGCCGGTCGCGATGGGCATCACGATGATCCTCACCCAGGTCCTCACTCCCGCGCCCATGTCGAACCCCAGCCAGAAGACGATGGGTTACGCGATGAGCGGGTTCTTTTCCCTCCTGATGCTGACGCTTCCCTCTGGCCTCACCCTCTACATCTTCACCAACAACATCCTCTCCATTGCGCAGCAGATGTATCTGCGCCGCAAGCTGCGTCCTCCTCCGGTCAAGGCGAGCGGCCAGACCGTGGAGGTGGATAAGAAGAAAGACGATCGGTCCGGCGGTAGCGGCGGCGCCTCCGGCCGCGCCAAGATCCGGGCCTGATCGGATGGCGGACCCGGGGAACAGATCCGCGAGGAAGAATCCGCTGTTCGGCGCGGCGGTGGTGAAGGCCGTGCTGCGCAAGCGCGACGGCGTGAGCGCGAGCAGCGCGCTGTACGAGGGCATTCTCCGCGACCTGGGCGTCACGGACGACCAGGTCGAGGCCTACCTCTCCGCGCACGCGGACGAGGTGGAGCAGGCCATTCGCAGCCACGGTCGCCGGGGCGATTAGAGCGGCGGTCGCAATGTTGCCCGGTCAAGCGCGAGTTGGTCGCATCTCGTGGGCGGATTGGGGATTGGTTGCAGGCCCTCCGCGTCGCCGCGGAGCGGTTATGACATGCACTGCGGTCCCGGCCACCGGAGGCGGGTTTTCGAGGATCCGCAGTTGGTTGGCAGTTTCCCGGCGGGCCGGAAACAGCCTTGCAGACGATGGATGGCGTTCGAGGGAGGCGCGCATGGCGGACGTCCAGGGAACCTTGTTCGTGGCTCGGTCCACCGGTCCCGGAACGGTGCGCGAGGAGAAAGTGCCGTTCGAGGACCTGCAAGCCCTGCTCGATGCCTGCTCCGCTGCCGAAGGAGCAGCGCTCGTGCGGGTGCAGATCGCAGGCACCAGCGCCGGCCAGCGCAGGCGGCTGGTGCTCGATTTTGGCTACTTCGGCCGCGACGGCGAGGAGTGAGCGTGGACGCCGCGCAGCTCAGGAAGATCGAGGAAGGGGCCGGGCAGATGGGGATCCGGCTCGCCCCCGAGCAGCTCAAGCAGCTCGGCCGCCATGTCGATCTGATGCTCAAATGGAACAAATCGATCAACCTGACTGCGATTACCGATCCCGACGAGGTGGCGGAGAAGCACGTGCTCGATTCCCTCGCCGTGGTGCCCGTCCTCCCTTCGGGGAGCCTCCTCGACGCAGGCACCGGAGCCGGATTCCCCGGAATTCCCGCGGCCATCGCCAGGCCCGACCTGGAAGTGGTGCTGGTGGACTCCATGCAGAAGAAGGTGGCGTTTCTCAAGACCGCCCTCGCCGAGCTGCGCCTGCCGAAGGCGAGAGCATATGCGGTGCGGCTGGAAGGGAATCCCTCGAAGGAGGACCTTCCCCGCGTGCACGCGGCGGTGTCGCGCGCCTATGCGACCGCGCAGGAATGGCTCCAACTCGCCCAGCATTACGTGCTGCCGGGGGGCGTGGCGATCTGCATGCTCGGTCCGTCGGACGCGCCGCCCGACCGCCTCGGCGACCTGGCCCTCAAGCAGCAGCTGGCCTACACGCTGCCATACTCGAAATCCCAGCGCCGCCTGGCCATCTACAAGCACCTCTAGAGAGCCGAACCGCTTGCCACCCGTCGCGAGGGCGCTGAGTCCCTACGCCGAGGCGCTCTGGCCCTGTTCCACGTGGAACAGGCTTCCTTTCAACCGCAGAGCGCGCAGAAGAGCACCTTCAAACGCGGGCGCCCGGTTGCGGGGGACGGGCGGCGTCGCGGATGCCGGCGTCACCGTGCTCGAGTTCGTCCACGATCGCCGACGAGAACTGCTCCAGGTCCTCCGGTTTGCGGCTGGTGATCCAGTTCCGGTCCTTGACCACCGGCTGGTCCTTCACGTTCGCGCCCATCTGCTGGAGGTCGTCCTGGATCGTCTGCCAGGCGGTCAGGGTGCGGCCCTTGACCAGGTGGGCGGCTATCAGCAGCTGCGGGCCGTGGCAGCGGCGGCGATCAGCTTTCCCTCCTGATCGAACTGCTTCACGAAGTCGACCATCCGCTTGTCGACGCGGAGGTGGTCGGGCGACTGCCCGCCCGGAATGAACAGGGCGTCATAGTCGGCTGCCTTCACCTGGTCGATCGACTTCTCCGCCTTCACCTTCTCCTTTCCCTTGTAGCCCTTGAGCTCCTCCCCGGCCTTCACGCCGATCACGTCGACCTGGTAGCCGGCTGCCTTGAGGCGATCGTAGGGGATGCGAAACTCGGAATCCTCGAAGCCCTGTCCTAGAACACAAGCGATCTTCATCGGTGTCTCCCGTCGGGGACACCATGGAATGGTGTCCCCCGTCGCCAACCGGCCCTGAAGATGCGGGCCGTGGCGCGCTCGCGGAACCCCTCTTCGCGCACGGGGAAGGTGCGACCGGCTCCTTGATCGATGTCGGACCCGCGTGGTAATCGCGCCTCACCACGGAGGGGAGGGCGCATGGCGTTGGTGCTCGCGGTCGTGAACCAGAAGGGCGGGGTGGGCAAGACGACGACGGCGGTGAACCTCGCCGCTTCCCTCGCGGCCCACGAGCACCGCGCTCTCCTCGTCGACCTCGATCCGCAGGGCAACGCCACGAGCGGCGTTGGGATCGCCCGCGATCAGGCCGATCGGACCACCGTCTACCACGCCCTGCTCGGCGAAGCAGATGCGCGCTCGGCCGTCTTGCCCACCGAGGTGCCGAATCTGTTCCTGCTGCCCTCGAGCACCGACCTGGTCGGCGCGGAGCTCGAGCTGGTTTCCATGGAGGAGCGCGAGCTGCGCCTGCGGGACGCGCTCGAGGCACTGCGCGACGCCTACGACTACGTGCTCATCGACTGTCCGCCCTCGCTCGGGCTGCTCACCATCAATGCGCTGGTCGCGGCGGACCGGGTACTGGTGCCGCTGCAATGCGAGTACTACGCGCTGGAGGGCCTCGGGTCCCTGCTGCGCACCATCGATCTGGTGAAGGGATCGCTCAAACCCGAGCTGGAGATGGAGGGAGTGGTCCTCACCATGTTCGATGCGCGCAACAACCTCGCGCGCCAGGTGATGAAGGACGTGCAGACAAACCTCCCCGGCCAGGTCTACGACACGGTGATCCCGCGCAACGTCCGGCTGAGCGAGGCGCCGAGCCACGGGCGCCCCGCCATCCTCTACGACATCGAATCGAAGGGCGCGCAGAGCTACCTTCAGCTTGCGGAAGAGTTGCTGCAGCGCCACCGCGCCGCGGCCGCCCAACTCAAGCACGCGTAATTGCAGGAGAATCGAGTGACGGAATCGAAGGCGCAGGTGAAGCGGCCGGCCCTCGGCCGGGGGCTTGGAGCGCTGATTCCCGGCGGCTCCCCCGCGGAGCGCAAGGGCGTGATGAACCTCGGCATCGAGGAGATCCGTCCGAACCGCGCGCAGCCGCGCCGCCATTTCGACGAGCGGCACATCGAGGAGCTGGCGGAGTCCATCCGCAGCAAGGGAGTGCTCCTGCCCCTGATCGTCCGGCGGGACAGCGACGGATACGTGCTGGTCGCCGGCGAGCGCCGATGGCGGGCGGCGCAGAAGGCGGGGCTGCGTGAGCTGCCCGTGATGGTTCGCGAGGTCACCGACAACGAGTCGTTCGAGATCGCGTTGATCGAGAACATCCAGCGCGAGGACCTCAACCCGGTCGAGGAGGCGGAGGCGTACAAGCGCCTGATCGAGGAGCACGGGCTGACGCAGGAGGAACTCGCGGCGCGCGTCGGCAAGGAGCGGTCGACGGTCGCGAACGCGCTGCGCCTTCTGCGGCTCCCGGACGCAATCAAGGAGGCCATCGTGGCCGGCCAGCTCAGCATGGGACACGCCCGGGCGCTGCTCGCGATTTCCGACGAGGGCGATCTGCGCAAGGCCGCCGAAAAGGTGATCGCCGAAAACCTCTCCGTCCGGGCGGTGGAGGCGCTGGTCCAGCGTCTCAAGTCGCGGCGCCTGCCGGGCAAGAAACGCGACGCTCACGGGGGCGCGCAGGTGCGGCACTTGATCGAGAAGCTGCAGCGTAGACTGGGCGCGAAGGTCGGGCTGAGGGACCAGGGGGGCAAGGGCGTGCTGGAGATCCGGTACAGCAGCCTTCAGGAGCTGGATCGCGTGCTCGCGGCGATCCTCGGGGAGTGACCATGGGCGAGACCAACGCCGGCGCGGCCGAAGCACCAGCTCCCGAGTTGCGCAGGACCGACGGCGCCGGGCGCGCGCCGCGAATCTCGCCGCGGGCCGAGCCGAAGCTGGAGCTCACGGCACGGGCCGTCTGCGTCGCAGTCGTGGTGGCGGCGCTGATGGGCGCGGCGGAGCCGGTGGTGGTCCTGAAGATCGGCTATGGGCCGAACATGTCGGTGGTCAGCGCGTTCCTCGGCTTCATCGCCATCTCGCTGATGGGGCTCGTCACGGGCACGCGCGGGACGCGCTGGGAAAACAACCTGGTCCAGACCGCCGGGACCGCCGCCGGCTCCGGCGTCGGCTTCATGGCGGTGGTGCTCGCGGCCATCGACATGCTGAACCAGCGCGGGCTGCTCGACCTGCACCTCTCCGGGCCGCAGATCTTCGCCTGGCTCGCTCCTTCAGGGCTGCTGGGCGTGCTGCTCGCGGTACCGCTGCGCAAGCACTACATCGATCAGGAGAACCTCACCTTCGCGGATGGCACCGCGGCGGGCGAGACGCTGCTCGTGCTCGACGAAGGACCGCGGCAGGCCAAACCGCGCGTCGCCGCGCTCGCCGCCGGAGGGTTCGTCTCGGCCAGCTTCACCGTCCTGCGCCAGGCGCTCGGCTGGATTCCCGAGACCTTCAACTTCACCTTCATCACGCCCCACGCGGCGGCGCTCCGGGTCGGCACCGAGATCGGCGTCCTCTCCCTCGGGGCGGGCATGCTGATCGGGCTGCGGGTGACGCTCTCGATGGGACTCGGCATGGTGCTCGCCTGGATCGTCGCGCCCGGACCCTTGCTGCGTGCCGGCCTCGTTCCCTCGCTCACCTTCAACGCCGTCCTCCAGCGCTGGATCATGTGGCCGGCCACGGGGCTGATGGTCGCCGGCGGGCTGGCGGCGCTCGCGCTCAAATGGAAGGTGATCGCGAAGACGTTCCACGGTCTCGGCTCGAAGGACGTGGACGCTGGGGGCGACTTCCCCATGAAGTGGGTGGTGTGGGGAGCGATCGCCTCCGCCATCGTGCTCGCGGCGGTGCAGAAGATCTCGCTCGGCTTCCCGCTCTGGCTCTCCTTCGTCTCCGTGCTCCTCTCGCTCATCCTCATGCTGGTCGGGATTCGTGTCCTCGGCGAGACGAACTGGGCGCCGATCAGCGCGATGGCGAACGTGATGCAGGCGGTGTTCGCCGTGCTCGCTCCGGGCCACGTCCCGATCAACATGATCGGATCGGGCATGAGCGGCGCGGTGGCGGCGAACGGCGAGCACCTGATGCAGGACTATCGGGCGGGCAAGATCGTCGGGTCGACGAACCGGAACCTCACGATCCTGCAGCTGATCGGAGTTCCCGTCGGCGCCCTGGCGGTCGCCGTCGCCTACCCCCTGGTGCGCGCCAGGTATGGCATCGGCGGGGAGGGAGGGCTCTCCTCGCCCATCAGCGTGAAATGGGCAGGGTTCGCGGAGCTGTTGTCGAAGGGATTCGGCGCGCTTCCCACGAGCGCCCTGTATGCGCTCGTCATCGCGCTGGTCGTCGGCGTGCTGCTCACGCTGCTCGAGTTGCATCCGCGGGCTGGCCGCTGGGTGCCGTCGCCTACGGCCGTCGGGCTCGGGATGTTGATCCCGGGATTCGCCGTGGTCCCCATGATCATCGGGGGTTTGGTCCAGTTCGTGTGGCAGAAGGTGAGTCCGAGAAGGGAAGAGGTCTACAACACGCCGCTCGCGTCAGGGTTCATCACCGGGGAGGCGCTGGTCCTGCTCGTGCTCGCTGCCGCCTCGTTCAAGTAGAACTGCCATCCGCCACTGCCGCCGGAACGCGGCATAGCGGCCGCTCTTGTGGTGTTTACCAGCCGCGGATATGAGACGCCTTTCCACCCTGCTCCAAGCAAAGGACTGACACGAACATGGCACAGAATACCGCTCCCGCTCAGACGCCCATCTCCGGCCCTTCGATCGTGGCGCCGCTTCCGACTCCTTCCTCGCGCAGCCCCGAGCTCAACGCGCTCCTCGGCAAGGGGAGCCAGTTCGAAGGCAAGCTGATCTTCGAGGGCACCGTCCGCATCGACGGCAAGTTCTCGGGCGAGATCATCTCGACCGACCAGCTGATCGTCGGCGAGGGCGCCGAGGTGAAGGCGAACGTCAAGGTGGGTACCATGACCTGCTTGGGCGACTATCAGGGCGACGCGACCGCCTCGAAGGCCATCGAGCTGAAGGCGCCGGCGAAGGTGCGCGGCAATCTGACCACCGCCTCGATCGTGATCGACCGTGGCGTCTTCTTCGACGGCACCTGCAAGATGGACACCGGCTCCGGCCCGATCCCGGCGAAGAAGTAGCAAAAACAAACCGCAGAGCGCGGAGCGCGCAGAGGAAGACAGATCCTCCGTGCGCTCAGCGCGCTCTGCGGTGATCCGAAGCCGGGCTTACTGCTTCGAGACGGGCGCCGACTGCGTGTGCGGCGCCGAAGCCGCGACCTTGATCTGCCGCGGCTTGGTCTCCGGCCGCTTGGGCAGGAACACGCGCAGCACGCCGTCCTTCGACTCGGCCGTGATGTGCTCCACGTCTACGGTGCTCGGCAGCGTGAACGTCCGGCTGAAGGAGCCGTAGGTGCGCTCGACGCGGTGATACCCGTCGCGCTTGTCCTCGTGCTCCAGCTTGCGCTCGCCCTTCAGGGTGAGCGTGTTGCCCTCGACCTGGATCTCGACGTCCTTCGCCTCGACTTCCGGCAGCTCCACCTTCAGCGTGATGCCGTCGGAATCCTCGAAGATGTCCACCAGCGGCGACCAGGTCGCCACCATCGACTGCTCGTCCTCACGTCCCGCGGTCCCGCGGTAGGCGGAATCGAAGGTGCGGAAGAGCTGGTCCTGCAGCGCGAGCAAGTCGCGGAAAGGGTCATTACGACGAATGATGGCCATACCTCTGCTCCTTTTTTTGACAAAAGAATCCTACCGGATGCCGGGGGCTATTCCCTCGTTCCCCATCGGCGACCGCAACGTAAGACGGCAAAGGGCCGCGTCAAGACCCCGCCGTTCCAGTCGGCTGATTCTTCAGATCAACCGCTCGGCGATCGCTTCGAATGCTTGCGTGGCTACTTACGCCGGCCGCGGCGAGGTGCTGGTCGCTCCAGGCGGCGGAGCGCGCGCCCGTTCGGCAAGTCCTCGACCAGGCCTCCCGGGACGCCGCCCTCGGCGACCACCGTGGCGAGCGGGTGCTCCTTGTGGCGGCCCTTCGGGCGGCGCATCTTGCCGAGCTCTTTCTTCGCCACGCGGACCAGGCGATCGGCCGCGACATCGAGCGCGCCGTAGACGTCGGGGGTGGTCGCCTCGATCTGGATGGTCCGCGCACCCGGCATGCGGAAAGTCAGGTGGCACTGCTTCGATTCGCCGCGGTTGCGGTTGTCGATGCCGACCTCGACGCGCAGCTCGGCCGCCTCGTTGTCGTAGAAGCGGCGCAGCGGTTTGAGCAGGTGCTCTTGCGCGTAGCGCCGCAGGCCCTCGCCGACCCGCATCTGCTTGCCCTGGACGATGAGCTTCATGCGCCAAAACTACGCATAGCCACTCGACGCCGCAGCGCATTGACCCTGTCTGTCCCACGTGTTAGGTAGCCGCGCCTTCACGGTTTTGCAGGAGCAGCCGCCTTGATCGCCTCGAGCGTCGCCCGACGTTACGCCCGCGCCCTGCTCTCGCTCGGCGTGGAAGAGGGCCGCTTCGAGCAATACGGCGACGAGTTGGAATCCGTCCTTGCTGCCATGAAGCAGAGCCGGGAGCTCGGATTCGTTCTCGTCAACCCCGGCTATACGCAGCCGCAGCGGCATGCAGTGGTCGATGCCGTCGCCGGCGGGCTCAAGCTGTCTGCGGTGACGGTCAATTTCCTGCGGCTGCTCGTCGACCGCCAGCGCATGGGGGCGCTCGCCGAGATCGCGCGCGTGTACCGCGCGCTGGTCGACCGGCAGGCGGGCCGGATCCGCGCCACGGTGACCTCCGCCGGACCGCTCGGCGAGCACGAGTTGGAGCGCCTGCGGGAGGCGATCGGACGCGCGACGGGCCGCGCCGTCGTGCTCGAGTCGAAGACGGATTCGTCGCTCATCGGCGGCGTGGTGGCGCAGGTGGGCCCAACGATGATGGACGGGAGCTTGCGCACCCAGCTCGAGCGCATGCGCCACGAGCTGAAGAGGGGGCCGCTCTAATCACCGCGCAGTCACGGAGCAGAGCAAATGGCGGAAATCCGGGCCGACGAAATCAGCCGCATCCTCCGCGAGCAGATCAAGGGCTACGGCAAGCAGGTCGAGGTGAGCGAGACCGGCACCGTCCTCTCCACCGGAGACGGCATTGCGCGCGTCTACGGGCTCGAAGGGGTGATGGCGGGAGAGCTGGTCGAGTTTCCCAAGGAGCTGATCGGGTTGGTGCTCAACCTCGAGGAAGACTCTGTCGGCGTCGCCCTGATGGGCGACCAGGAGCACTTGCGCGAGGGCGACGTCGTCAAGCGCACCGGCCGCATCGCCGACGTCCCGGTCGGGCCGGAAGTGATCGGTCGCGTCCTCAACGCGCTCGGCGAGCCGATCGACGGGAAGGGTCCGGTCGGAGGCAAGGAGCGGCGCAAGATCGAGGTGAAGGCTCCCGGCATCGTCGCGCGCGAGTCGGTGAAGGAGCCGATGCAGACGGGCATCAAGGCCATCGACTCGATGATCCCCATCGGCCGCGGACAGCGCGAGCTGATCATCGGCGACCGCCAGACCGGCAAGACGGCGGTAGCGGTGGACGCGATCATCAACCAGAAGGGCCAGAACATGTTCTGCATCTACGTCGCGATCGGCCAGAAGCAGTCGACGGTCGCGCGCGTCGTGGACCGGCTCAACCAGCACGGATCGATGGAGTACACCACCGTCATCACCGCGAGCGCCTCCGATCCCGCGCCGCTGCAGTTCCTCGCGCCCTACACCGGCGTGACGATGGGCGAGTACTTCCGCGACAACGGCCAGCACGCGCTCATCATCTATGACGACCTCTCCAAGCAGGCAGTGGCGCACCGGCAGCTCTCGCTGCTCCTGCGCCGTCCTCCGGGGCGCGAGGCGTATCCAGGCGACGTCTTCTATCTGCACAGCCGTCTGCTCGAGCGGGCCGCGAAGCTTTCCCGCGAGCGCGGCGGCGGCTCGTTGACGGCGCTGCCGATCATCGAGACGCAAGCAGGCGACGTCTCCGCCTACATCCCGACCAACGTCATCTCCATCACCGACGGGCAGATCTTCCTGGAGACCGATCTCTTCAATGCCGGCCAGCGCCCGGCCATCAACGCCGGCATTTCCGTTTCCCGCGTCGGCGGCAACGCGCAGATCAAGGGCATGAAGAAGATTGCCGGCAGCCTGCGCCTCGAGCTGGCGCAATATCGTGAGCTGGCGGCGTTCGCGCAGTTCGGGTCCGACCTGGACAAGTCGACGCAGGAGACGCTCGCGCGCGGCGCCCGCCTCACCGAGATCCTCAAGCAGGGCCAGTACGTGCCGATGCCGGTCGAGAAACAGATCGTCCAGATCTACGCCGGCACGCAGAAGGACAAGAGCGGCGTGGTCTGGATCCGCAACATCGAGGTATCCGACGTCCAGCGCTACATGCAGGAACTGGTCGACTTCATGGAGACGCGGTATCCGCAGGCGCTCAAGCTGCTGCGCGAGAAGAAGGATCTGACGGACGACGTGCGTGCCGCGCTCGACCAGGCGCTCGAGGAGTTCAGGAGCGTCTTCAGGACGACGCCCGCGAAGGCATAGATGGCTTCCCTCCGCGCCATCCGCAACCGCATCAAGTCGGTGCGGAACACGCAGAAGATCACCAAGGCGATGAAGCTGGTTGCCGCGGCCAAGCTGCGCCGCGCCCAGGACGCGGTGGTGCGGACCCGGCCCTATGCCCAGGCGCTGGACGAGCTGCTCGGCTCTCTGGCGGGAGCGCGGGCGGCGGCGGAGATCCCGCCCCACCCGCTGATGGAGGTGCGCGAAACCCCCCGCCGCATCGAAGTGGTGCTGCTCACCAGCGACCGCGGCCTCTGCGGCGGCTTCAACTCGAACATCATCCGGCGCGCGCAGCGGCTCCTGGTGGAAGAGGGCGACAAATACGAGGCGATCCAGTTCTCCACCATCGGACGGCGCGGGCGCGACTTCGCGAAGAGGCGCGGGATCGAGACCCGCAAGGACTACGTCGGGTTCTTCGGGCGGCTGCGGTATGCGATGGCGAAAGAGGTCGCCGACGATCTGATCGTCGAGTTCCGCGAGCGCAAGCTCGATGCCGTCCATCTCCTCTACAACCAGTTCAAGAGCGCCATGTCGCAGGCCATCACCTTCACCCAGCTGCTGCCCATCGTCGCGCCCCCGTCCGCGAAGCGCGAGGGCGAAGGCGGGTTCATCACCCCCGAGCACCTCTACGAGCCTTCGCGGCCGCAGCTGCTCGAGAGCCTGATTCCGCGCCAGCTGGCGATGTCGATCTGGCGCGCGCTGCTCGAGTCCGAGGCTTCGGAGCACGGCGCCCGCATGACGGCGATGGACTCCGCCACCAAGAACGCAAACGAGATGATCGGGCGGCTCTCGCTCGAGTACAACCGCGCCCGGCAGGCGTCGATCACCAAGGAGCTGATGGAGATCGTCTCCGGCGCGGAGGCGCTGAAGTGACAGAGAGGTCACGATGGCAGTTGCACTGAGCGAAACGGCAAAATTTGGCAAAGTCACGCAGGTGATCGGGCCGGTGGTAGACGTCGAGTTTCCACCCGGGTCGCTTCCCGAGATCTTCACCGCCTTGACCGTCTCGAACCAGGGGATCTCCGACAAGTCGGACAACCTGACCATCGAGGTCGCGCAGCACCTCGGGGAGAACACGGTCCGCTGCATCGCCATGGACTCGACGGACGGCCTGGTGCGCGGCCAGCAGGTGAAGAACACCGGCGGCCCGATCTCGGTGCCGGTCGGCAAGGAGGTGCTGGGGCGCATCCTCAACGTGGTCGGTGAGCCGGTCGACGAGAAGGGCCCCGTCCGCGCCACCCGCAGGCTCCCCATCCACCGCGACCCGCCCGAGTTCCAGGAGCAGGACGTGCGGATGATCCCGTTCGAGACCGGCATCAAGGTCATCGACCTGCTCGCGCCCTATCTTCGCGGCGGCAAGATCGGCCTCTTCGGCGGCGCCGGCGTGGGCAAGACCGTGCTCCTCCAGGAGCTGATCAACAACGTCGCCAAGGAGCGCGGTGGCTTCTCCGTCTTCGGGGGCGTGGGCGAGCGCACCCGCGAGGGCAACGACCTCTACGCCGAGTTCATCGAGTCGAAGATCATCAACCTCGAGAACCTGGAGAAGAGCCAGTGCGTGCTGGTCTACGGGCAGATGAACGAGCCGCCCGGTGCTCGCGCCCGCGTGGGCCTCTCCGCGCTCACCATCGCCGAGTATTTCCGCGACGAGGAGGGGCGCGACGTGCTCCTCTTCATCGACAACATCTTCCGCTTCACGCAGGCGGGCTCGGAGGTCTCGGCGCTCCTCGGGCGCATTCCCAGCGCGGTCGGATACCAGCCGACGCTCTCCACCGACATGGGCGAACTTCAGGAAAGGATCACCTCCACGAAGAAGGGCGCCGTGACTTCGGTGCAGGCCATCTACGTCCCCGCCGACGACCTGACCGACCCGGCTCCGGCGACGACCTTCGCGCACCTCGACGCAACCACCGTGCTCTCGCGGGCGCTGACCGAAATCGGCATCTACCCCGCCGTGGATCCGCTCGACTCCACCAGCCGAATCCTCGACCCCCAGATCGTCGGCGAGCAGCACTACAAGGTCGCGCGGCGGGTGCAGGCGGTCCTGCAGCGGTACAAGGAGCTGCAAGACATCATCGCCATCCTCGGGATGGACGAGCTCTCCGACGAGGACAAGCTCACGGTGGCGCGCGCGCGCAAAGTGCAGCGCTTCCTCAGTCAGCCCTTCTCGGTGGCCGAGCAGTTCACCGGCATGAAGGGAAAGTACGTGAAGCTGGAAGACACCATCCGCTCCTTCGAGGAGCTGCTCGACGGCAAGCACGACAACCTGCCCGAGCAGGCTTTCTACATGGTCGGCAACATCGACGAGGCCGTGGAGAAGGCGAAGACGCTGGCGCGTTGACCATGGCCCTTTCCCTCGAGATCGTTACTCCGGAGCAGCGCGTCCTCACCACGGAATGCGACGAGGTCCGGCTGCCGGGCGTGGAAGGCGGTTTCGGCATCCGGCCGCGGCACACGCCGCTGGTCGCGGCCCTCGCGCCGGGCGAGTTGGTCTACGTGACCGGGGGCAGCGAGCACCGGTACGCGGTGGGCGAAGGTTTCTCCGAAGTGAGCCACGATCGCGTGCGGGTGCTCGTCGAGGAGGCGGTCCGCGCGGAGCAGATCGACAAGGGTCGCGCCGAGTCCGAGCTGAAGGATCTGACTGCGCGCCTTTCCTCGATGCGTCCGGACGATCCCGCGTACGAGTCGAACCGGGCGCGCGTCGAGCGCGCCGCGGCACGCGCATTCGTCGCCGGACGGGGCTGACCCATTCGTCAGCGTATGGGCCTTTCCGGCGGCGGTGGACGGCCGAAGCATGACACAGGATGCTCACTCGACCGAGCACGTCTCTCGAACCCCAAGCTTGCCGCCAGGCTCGCCGCGAAGAACCGTGCAAAGACCCTTCCGCGAGCGATGTTCCCGTGATGGTGCTGCCTCTCGGTTGAGTACAGCACCGCTGAGCGAACTCATCCTCGACGCGGCAGCGTGATCTTCTGGATGCCACGCCGCAGATCCGCGACGTTGAAGTTGATCAGCAGCCCGCGCGGGCACCCGGAGAACCTCAGGTGCGTGAGCAGGCGCGCACGGTGCCAGTCCGTGACGGCGTCCACGCTCAGCGCCTCGACGATCAACTCGCCGGCGACCAGCAGATCGATCTGGAGCCCGGTGACGAGAACGAGACCCCGGTAGCGGATTGGGACCGTCTTGTCCTGTTCGAACGGAATGCTTGCGTTGCGCATCTCCTCGGCCAGCGCGAGCCTGTAGACCGAGTCGAGCAGTCCCGGTCCGAGGACGCGGTGCACCTCGCTTGCGGCCGCGACCACCGGCCGCGACCAGCGGTCGCGATGCATTCTTCCCCCACGCCGGTCCGATTTTGAATCACCAGCCCGGGCGCGCGCGGGGGTTACGCAACTTCCGGGCCGGCTGGAATCAATCCGCGGCCGGGACGGCGTCGTCCGCCAGCTCGTCGGTGCCGCCGAGCACCTCGCGGATGAGCGCCGCGACCTGGGCGTCTGGCAGCTCTTCGCTTTCCGGCGCTCTGGGCAGCTCGATGCTGAGGGCCGCCCTGCAGGAGAGCTCTTCCAGCAGGAACACGGCGCCGTTCCTCAGCTCGACCTTGTCGCGCGCGAGATCGGCGCGAGCGCCGCAGGTGCATACCGGCTCGTCGAGGTCGAGCAGAACGCCCTCCCCGAAACGCGGCAGCTGGATGTCGACGCGCCGCCCGCACACGGCGCATAGACGCGCAACCGGCGCGATCGGAAGGAGCACGCGCCCGGGGACGTCGATGGCATAGAGCGTGTAGTCGCGAAAGCCTTCCGGATCCGGCTCGCCGTCGAGAGCGTACGGGTCGCGCCGGCCCTCGTCGTCCGTCCACACCACTTGCGTGACCAGGGTCGCCGCTCCGGTCCCGGCCAACAAGGCGCCCGCGCTCGCCGCAGCCGGCATCTCGATGGTTTCCCCATTGAAGCGCTCGAGGCGGACCTCGGCCGACTCGTCGAGAACGCGCAAGTCGATCAACCCGCGCCAGAGGCGGGACAGATTTGGCAACGGCATCGGGCGCTGCACGTCGTCGGGAACGATCCAGCGCCGGTGCACGAGGCCGAGGTCGCTGTGGTCGCGCTGCGGGTCGACTCGCTCGCGGGTCACCGGCATGGAGCCGAGGAGACTAGCACGCGCGAATAGCGACGGCGGCCGGCGCGGAGCATACTGGGGCTACCGAAGAGGGTGCCCGGATGTCCGAGCCGAAGACGCGACGCAAGAAAGTGACCCGGAAGGCCCGCCGTCCCGCGCAGCCGCGCGAGCGCACGGGCGCGGCGCCTCCGCGGGGCGACGGCGGCGGAGACTGGAGCGAGCTCGCCGACCGGGCGGCGAAGAAGGTGCGCGAGTTCGCCGACAAGGCGAAGCCCGCGGCCGAGAAGATGGCCGTCGACGTGACGGAGGGCCTGGACGAGGCGTTCAGCAAAGTATCGCAGCAGGCCCGCGATCTGATGGCGAAGGGACAGCATACCCGCGTCCGGATCAAATTCCGCGGTAAACAGATCGCGGAGCTGCCCATCGCCGCGGTCGCCGCGGCCGAGGTCGCGACCTTCTGGTGGTTCGGGCCCCTGCGCGTGGTCCTCGCGCACGTCGTGGGCAAGGCGATCCTCGACGTCGAATTCGTGTCGAACGCGGACCACCACGTCGCCCAAGGTCGCAAGCTCCTGGGGGACGGTGAGCTGGAGAAGGCGATCGCGGAGTTCGACAAGGCGCTGTCGATGGACCGACGCCACGCCGGCGCGCTGCTCGGAAAGGGGATCGCGCTCAAGCTGAAGGTAGACAAGGCCGCCGCGCGGGAGTGCTTCCAGGCGGCGGAGGACGCCGACCCGCGCGGCGACGCGGGGCGGGAAGCGCGCCGGCACCTCGACAATCTGTAAGGGCCTACTTGTTCAGCCACTGATCGACCCCGCCATGGCTCGAGCAAGCGCCGGAGTGGTGCGCGGAGTAGGAGATCGTCCCGTCATTGCAGGTGACCTCCGCCTTCGCCGAGGACTTCGCGGCTGCCGGGAGCGCCAGCGCCGCCGCCGCGAGGAGCGAGATTCCGATGTTCCGCATGAGGCCTCCGACCACCAAGCTGGGCAGCGATCCGCCCGAAGTCGCGCGCCGGGCGGGCGCCTTCCTGGTCGAGGATCCGACGGGAATCGGGCTGCTTTTCCGCCCGAGTTTCCGATGGCCGGGAGCCTGCAAAACGAGTAGAACACCCCCTCCTTTCCAGAGGCGGAAGAATGGCAGAAGCAACCGGTCCACAGCTCGTGCCTGTCGCCATCGAAGACGAGATGCGTCAGGCGTATCTCGACTACTCGATGTCCGTCATCGTCGGGCGTGCCCTCCCCGACGTCCGCGACGGCCTCAAGCCCGTCCATCGCCGGATTCTCTACGCGATGTTCGACCAGGGGATGCTGCACAACAAGCGGTACAGCAAGTCCGCCGGAACCGTCGGCGAAGTGCTGAAGAAGTACCACCCGCACGGCGACGCCTCCGTCTACGACGCCCTGGTGCGCCTCGCGCAGGACTGGAACATGCGCGCGCCCCTCATCGACGGGCAGGGCAACTTCGGCAGCATCGACGGCGATCCGGCGGCGGCCTACCGCTACACCGAGGCGCGTCTGACGCGGCTGGCGGAGATGATGCTGGCCGACATCGACAAGGAGACCGTCGATTTCGGACCGAACTTCGACGATTCGACCACCGAGCCGCTGGTCCTTCCCGCGCGATTTCCCAATCTGCTCGTCAACGGCAGCGCAGGCATCGCCGTCGGGATGGCGACGAACATTCCGCCGCACAACCTGGGCGAGACCATCGAGAGCGTCATCCACCTGATCGACCATCCGGACGCGCCGCTCGGGCAGCTCCTCGATCCGAAGCTCGGCGGAACGCTGCCGGGCGGCATCCAGGGTCCCGACTTTCCCACCGGCGGAATCCTGCTGGGCGTCGCGCCCATCCGCGCCCTTTACGACACGGGCCGCAGCATCCTGCGCATGCGCGCCCGGGTGGAGATCGAGACCGACAAGCGGACCGAGCGCGAGCGCATCGTGGTCACCGAGGTGCCCTACCAGGTGAACAAGGCGCGCGGCGTGCAGCTGATCGGCGAGATGCACAACGACAAGAAGATCGAAGGCATCTCGGATCTGCGCGACGAGTCCTCGCGCGAAGGCATCCGCGCGGTCGTCGAGGTCAAGCGCGGCGCCATCGCCGGCGTCGTCCTCAACAATCTCTACCAGCACAGCTCGCTGTTCCAGGATTCGTTCGGCGCGACCATGCTCTCGATCGACCGCGGCCAGCCGCGCACGCTCGGGCTCAGGGCGGTCCTCGAGAGGTTCATCGCGCACCGCCGCGACGTCGTCACGCGACGCACCCGATACGACCTGCGCAAGGCAAAGGAGCGCGAGCACGTCCTTCTCGGCTACAAGATCGCGCTCGATCACATCGACGAGATCATCGCGTTGATCAAGGCGAGCGCCTCGCGCGACGAGGCCTCGCAGAAGCTGCAGGGCTTCTACGCGCTGAGCGAGATCCAGGCCAAGGCCATCCTCGAGATGCAACTGCAGCGCCTGACCGGGCTGGAGAAGGAGAAGATCCTCGCCGAGCTGGCGGAGGTGCAGACCTTGATCACCCGGCTGTCGGCGATCCTCAGCTCCGAGAAGCTGCTCCTCGACGTGATCAAGGAGGAGCTGCGCGAGGTGAAGAGCCTCTTCGCCGATGCGCGCCGCACCGAGATCCAGGGAGAGGCGAGCGAGCTTTCCGACGAGGACCTGATCGCCGAAGAGGACATGGTGGTGACCATCAGCCACCAGGGATACGTCAAGCGCAATCCGGTGTCGCTCTACCGCGCGCAGCGGCGGGGCGGCCGCGGAAAAGCCGGCGCGGGCACCACCGACGACGACTTCATCGAGCAGATCTTCGTCGCCAGCACGCATGACTACGTGCTCATCTTCACCAGCAAGGGGCGGGTGTTCTGGCTCAAGGTGCACGAACTGCCCCAGGCAGGTCGGGCCGCGCGAGGAAAGGCGATCGTCAACCTGGTCCCTCTCGCGCAGGACGAGAAGATCGCGGCGCTGCTGCCGGTGAAAGAGCTGCGCGCGGTGAAGAAGGGCGAGGAAGAGGGCGCGGAGGCGGCGGAAGAGCCCGGAACGAAGGAGGAGCCGGGCGCGAGCAGCGAGGAGGTCGAGGAGACGGAGGCGACGCGCGTCGCCGCCAAGGCGGTCCAGGTCGCGGCCGGGCCCTACATCGTCTTCGTCACGCAGAACGGCCTGATCAAGCGCACCAAGCTGCAGGCGTTCGCGCGGCCGCGGCCGAGCGGCCTCAAGGCCCTCTCCATCGAGGACAACGACGAGCTCGTCGCGGTGATGCACGCGAACGGCGACGAGGACGTGATCATCGGCACCGCCCAGGGCATGGCCATCCGTTTCGACCAGAAGGAGGTCCGGCCGATGGGGCGCGCGGCCTTCGGCGTGAAAGGCATCACTCTCGAGCCGGGCGACAAGGTGGTCGGGGCCGAACTGGCCAACCCCGGCGCGACTCTCTTCACCATGACGGAGAACGGCTTCGGCAAGCGCACGGCGATCGAGGAGTACCGCCTGACGCACCGGGGCGGGAAGGGCGTGATCGACATCAAGACGGGCGAGCGCAACGGCAACGTGGTCGCCATGCTCCAGGTCATCGACGCCGACCAGGTGATGATCATCACCAACAAGGGAACCTTGATCCGCAGCCGGGTCGCGGACGTCTCGATCATCGGGCGCAATACCCAGGGCGTCCGCGTCATGGCGCTCTCGCAGGACGGTGAGAAGGTCGTGGGCGCGACGCGCGCTCCCGAGGAGCGCGAAGCGGAGGCAGCAGCCGAAGCGGCGGCGGACCAGGCCGGAAACGAGGACGATGACGGCTCTGCGCCGGACGGCGAGTCCTGAGCGGCCGGGCCCAGGCTCTACGGGTATCTCCGAAAGACCTACCCCGCAGCACCCGCGCGCACGATTCCCACGTTGCGACGGGTGGCGCACGGTGGTACCGCATTCCTGGTGACGCGAAAGATCTTCCTCGCGACGATTGCGGTGATGCTCGCCGCCTGCGGACGGCCCGCGGCCCGCCTGCAACATGCGCGGGACCTCGCTCTGGCCGGCCACCACAAGACGGCGTTGTTGGAGGCGCGCGCCATCCTGCTCACGCTGCGCGATGAGCAGGGCGAGAAGGTGGACGCCGTCCGCCGTGGAACGCTGAAGCTCGCCGGCGATCTCTGCGCCGTCTATCTCGACGATCCTCGCTGCGCGGCAGCGGAGTACCGCGAGTTGGTGAAGCGGTATCCCACGGCCTCGGAGGCGTTCGAAGCGCGCGAAAGGCTCGGCGACCTCGACATGCGCATCGGCGACGTGAAAGGCGCCATCGAGGCCTGGCGTGACCAGGTCGCCACCGCGCCAGGACGCCCCGGCGCCGACATGGCGCAACTCAAGATCTCGCGGGCGCTTCTCGATCAGGGCCAGTTCCACGACGCCCGCGCCGCGGCCTCCGAGCTCCAGCGCCGCTGGCCCAAGTCCCCTCTCGCGGCCGCCGCCGCGCTGCTCTCCGCCTCCAGCTATCACCTCTCCGGACGACACGCCGACGCGATCGCGGCGTACGATGCGGTCGAGCGCAAGTACCACGGCACGCAGAAGGGTGCCGAGGCGCTGTTCGAGAAGGGGAACTGCCTCGCCGAGATCGGCAACGACGACGCGGCGGTCAAGGCATATACCGCCGCGCTTCCCCACCACGACTCTCCCGATGCCGTGCAGTTCTCGCTCGAGCGCGCCGAGCGGCGTCTACAGCGCGGAAGCCCGGTGAACCCGCGCAACACGGCCGCGGTCTGGGACCGCGGGTACGCCCAGCGGCGCGCTTCCGCGCAGTAGGCCGGCCCGTACAGTTGGCAGGACCGCTTCCCGTTGCTCTTTACCGTCGCGGGCAGCGGCGCTAAACCGTGCCGCCATGTCGTCCCTGAAGACCGACCGATCCCGGCGAGAGCTGGCGCGCGCGAAGACGCTGTTCCCCGGCGGCGTGAATTCTCCCGTGCGCGCGTTCCGCGGGGTCATCGGCGACCCGCCGTTCATCGCCCGCGGCGAGAAGGCGCGGCTCTACGACGAAGACGGCAACGGGTACATCGACTACGTGCTCTCCTGGGGCCCGCTGCTAGCCGGGCACGCCCATCCGGCCATCCTCAAAGCGATCGGGGAGGCGGCGGCGCTGGGAACGAGCTTCGGCGCCCCCACGGCCCGGGAGAGCGTGCTGGCCGAGAAGGTCCGCGCGCTGGTCCCCTCGATGCGCAAGCTGCGCTTCGTCAATTCAGGCACCGAGGCGACGCAATCCGCGCTGCGCGTCGCACGGGGATTCACGGGCCGCGAGCGCGTCGTCAAGTTCGAGGGCTGTTTCCACGGCGCGACGGATGCGCTGCTCGTTCGCGCCGGCTCCGGCGTGGAGACGCTGGGCCTGCCGGATTCGCCCGGAGTGCCGGGAGCGCTGGCCGCGCTCACCACCGTTCTGCCGTACAACGACACGGTCGCGGTCCGTGAATATTTCCGCGGGCCCCAGGGCCGGGACACCGCCGCGGCCATCGTCGAGCCGGTGGTGGGGAACATGGGCGTCCTCGTCCCGCGGCCCGGGTTTCTCGAGGCGGTACAGGAAGAGACGTGCAAAGCCGGAGCCCTGTTCATCTGCGACGAGGTGATGACGGGGTTTCGAGTCGCCCGCGGCGGCGCCCAGGAGCGGTTCGGGCTGGAGCCGGATCTCACCTGCCTCGGCAAGGTGATCGGGGGCGGGTTGCCGGTGGGCGCCTATGGCGGACGCGAAGATGTGATGAGCCAGGTGGCGCCGGAGGGTCCCATCTACCAGGCCGGTACGCTCTCCGGGAACCCGCTGGCGATGGCCGGCGGCATCGCCATGCTCGACCTGGTCGCGCAGCCGGGCTTCACCGAGACTGTCGAGCGCCGAACAGAGGAACTGTGCGGACGGCTGCGCGAGGAGTTGAAGCGAGCCGGTGTCGCCGCCCAGGTGAACCAGATCGGGTCGATGTGGACCTGCTTCTTCGCCCGGGATGAAGTGTACGACTACCCGACCGCCAAGAAGGCGGATACCGGCCGTTTCGCCCGGGTGCACCGGGGGTTGCTCGAACGCGGCGTTTACCTCCCGCCCTCGCAGTTCGAGGCGGCGTTCCTCTCCAGCGAGCACGGCGCGCAGGAGATCGAGGCGACCGTGACTGCGTTCCGGGCGGCGATCGCTGCCTAGCGCACGGCACGGTGGGGCGAGTCGCCTACGAAGCGAGATCGCCGATGGTGCAGAGCAGCGCGGCCACCCAGGAGAGGCCGAGCATCGCCTTCGCGAATTTCGGTCGGACCGGGGCGATCGGTGGCGCGTTCTGCGCGGCCCGCGCGATCCCCACGAAGGCGAGGGCCGCGGAGGTGAGGAAGAGGAGTGCTCCGAGTTTTCCGTAAGCGTCCCGGTGCGCGAACCAGCGGGCGGGAAGGTCGAGGACGAGATACGCGGAAAAGAGGTATGCCAACGGAAGTCCGCAGAGGAGCAAGAGGTCCGCGACGCTGCCGACCAGCAGGGAAACCGTCCCCTTGACCGCTCTCGCGATCTGCCAGAGGGCTTTCAGGCGCTCGGCGCGAAGGCTGGCGCGGTGCGCCTGACGCGAGCTTCCGAGCAGGGTGCTGGACGGCCGGAGCACGAGCGCGAGCATAACATGCGCGGTTTGACTGTCACTTCGCGCGCATGCTACACGGCCCTGCCTTTGCGGGTGGGCAAGTGGGCGGCAACGACCAAGGCGACCGTCGGGAGGGGATCGGTGAGGGGATCGCCTCCTCTTATCGGAAGGCGGGACCCTACATCGACGCCAGCTGGCAACTCGCCGGGGCCGTCGGCGCCGGCACTCTGGCGGGTTGGTGGCTCGACAAGAAGCTCGGCACCGGCCCCTGGCTGCTCGTCGTTGGCGCGCTCTTCGGGATCGGGCTCGGGTTCTACCTCTTCTTCAAGATCTTGATGCACATCGACAAGGCACGGAAGTGACGGAGACCCCGAGCAAGGCGGCGCCGTTCGCGATCGCCAGCGCGGCGATATGCGCTCTCGGCATCGGCATCTCGCTGCTGTTGCCGGAGCCCGGCCGCGGGCCGGCGGTCTATGGCGCTGCATCGGCCGCGCTGGGCGCTCTCTGCGCGTTCTCCGCACTGGCCCGTGGCGTGACGAAAGGTTCTACCGGTGTATTGACCGGATTTTCCATCGGATTTCTCTGCCGCGCCGCCTTGGTCGCCGCCGGTCTCTTCGCGTCCGGCGCCCGCGGCAATCTGGCGCTGGTCTACGTCGGCGCGTTCTTTACGCTCTACGCTGCGACGCAGGTGATCGAAGTGCTGTTCGTGCACGCAAGCTCGCGACCGCAGGGAGCGACCCCATGATCGTCCTCCTCGCCGCACTGCTGCTGGCGCAGGCAGAGACCGGGCAAGAGCGCAAGGAATTGCCGGTGCCCGATACGGCGCATCCCGCGGTGAACGAGCATGGGGCCACCCTCGGCCACCAGGAGGCGGCCGCGGAGCGGAAGGGCGAGCACGAAAAGGGCGTTGAGGAGCACGAGGCCGGGATCGCCGAGCACATCTTCGAGCACGTCGAGGACGAAGTGGTGGTCCCGCTCGGGTTCTGGGCCGGTCACCGATACATCCGTCTGGACATCACCAAGCACGTCATCAACATGTGGATCGCTGCCGGCATCCTGCTGATCGTCGTGGGGCTTGGCGCTCGCAAGCGCGCGGTGGTCCCCAGGGGTGGGTACAACCTGCTGGAGACGTTCGTGATCTTCATCCGGGACGAGATCTCGGTAAAGAACATCGGCCACCACGCGAACCTCTACACCGGGTATCTTTGCTCGGCGTTCTTCTTCATCCTGTTCATGAACCTGTGCGGCCTGCTTCCCATCCCGGCTTACCACGGGTTCCCGGGGATCTCGACGGCCACCGGCAACGTCTCCGTCACCGTGGTCCTGGCGCTGTTCACCTTCGTGCTCACGCAAGTCGCGGGCATGCGCGCGCAAGGCGTGGTCGGGTATTGGACGCACCTCGTCCCCTCGGGCGTGCCCGCAGCGCTCTGGCCCCTGATGTTCGTGATCGAGTTCTTCGGCCTGTTCACCAAGCCGTTCGCCCTGACGGTCCGCCTCTTCGCCAACATGGTGGCGGGGCACATCGTCATCTTCTTCCTCATCGCGCTGACGCTGTTCATCTCCGTGTACGTGGCCCCGGTGTCGGTGGCATTCGCGCTGGGCATCTTCATGCTGGAGCTGTTCGTCGCGCTGGTGCAGGCGTACGTGTTCACGATGCTGTCGGCGCTGTTCATCGGGATGACGCAGCACGCACACTGATTTCGCCTGTGGGCGAAAACGCGGGCTGGGCTTCTGGCGGCCTCGGGTCCATACCCCGCGACAACATGCCACTCTCCGCCGCCGGAGCCAGGGCATCGAGGAAGTGGGAGGATCTGACATGAACCAGTTCTCGCTCGGGTACTTCGCCGCGGGCCTCGGCGCGGGCCTCGCGGTGCTCGGCGCCGGTTTCGGCATCGGCCGGCTCGCCGCGGCAGCCATGGAGGGGACCGCCCGGCAGCCGTCCGCCGGCGGCGACATCCGCACCTCGATGATCATCGCGGCGGCGCTGATCGAAGGCGTCACCTTGTTCGCGGAGGTCGTCTGCATCATCCTCGCAGTGAAGGTATAGAGCACCCGGGTGGGGGCCTGTGATACAAGGCCCCCGCTCCACGGAGGAGTTCCGATGGTCGTCGCAGCGGGCCTCACCGACGTCAACTTCGCCCTCAGCTTCTGGACGGCGCTCACGTTCCTCATCCTGATCGTGGTGCTGGGCAAGTTCGCCTGGGGCCCGATCCTCCAGATGCTGGAGACGCGGGAGCGGACCATCGCCGACGCGATCGAGTCGGCGAAGAAGGAGCGGGCAGCCGCGGAGGCCGCTTCCGCGGAGATGAGGGCGGCGCTGGAGAGGGCGCGCGCGGAATCGGCGGAGCTGATCCGCAGGAACCAGCAGGAGGTCGCCGCCGCGAAGGCGGACCTGATGGCGCAGGCGAAGAAGGAGAGCGAAGATCTGCTGCAGTCGGCGCGCAAGACCATCGCCGAGGAGAAGCGGCAGGCCCTCGCCGAGCTGCGCTCGCAAACCGTCGACCTCGCCATCGAAGCCGCGAGCCGGCTGGTGCAGATGAACCTGGACGAAACGAAGCAGAAGCAGCTGGTCGAGGAGTTTCTCTCCCAGCTTCCGAAGGAAACCAGGGTCTAGGCGCCTACTTGAGCTGCTCGGAGAGGTAGGTTCCGGCTCCGATCTGCTTGATCGTCTCCTGCTGGGTCTCCAGCCAGTCGACGTGCGCTTCTTCCTCGTGAAGGATGCGCTCGAGAAGGGTGCGGGTGCCGTTGTCGCCGGCGGTGCGGCAGGCTTCGATCCCCTCGTTGAGCCGTTTCACGGCGTCGTACTCGAGTTGCAGGTCGAGCTGGAACTGCTCGGGCACCGTCTGGCCGACGTTCACCTTGCCGTATCTCTGCAAGTTGGGCATGCCCTCCAGGTAGAGGATGCGCTCGATCAACTCGTCGGCGTGCTTCATCTCCTCGATGCTTTCCTTGCGCACCCGCTCGTAGAGGCGGCCGTAGCCCCAGTGGTGGCAGAGGCGGGCGTGGAGGAAGTACTGGTTGACCGCGGTCAGCTCGGCCGTGAGGACGTCATTGAGCAGCGTGATGACCTGCTTGTCGCCTTTCATGCCCCCTCCGGCTCAGAGAGCGGCGGAAGCTAGCTCAGGCTCGCGACGGGAGCAATCGGCACAGTTGACGGTGCAGGCGCGCTGGATGCGCTGCTCGATCGATCCCTTGCAGCACCCGCAGTCGCCGCCCGCGCCGCAAGCGCGGGAGACGTCCGCGAGGGAGTGCGCGCCATCGAGGATGGCGGCGTCGATCTCGCGATCGGTCACGGACTGGCAGATGCAGAGGATCATCGCTATCTGAAATTGAGAATGAGTCTCAATTTCAGATAGGAGTGTATCGTCTGGACCGCCGCGATGCAAGGCCCGCCGCACGACCACGTCCACGGCCACGTCCACGTTCAGGTCAAACGTGGGCCGGGACGCTTGGCGGTCAACTGACCAGGCAGGCGCTCTAGGGACGGTACAGCGCCTCGTACTGTCCCGCCGCGCGGTCCCAGGAGTGGTCGCGCGCCATCGCCCGCTCTTGCGCTGCGCGCCAGGCGCGCTTGTCGCGCCAGAGCACGAGCGCCCGATCGAGCGCTTCTAGCAGCGCGGTCGGGCTCTCCTGCTGGAAGCGGAAACCCCACCCCTGCGGTCCCTCGGAGATGCTGTCGTTGAGGCCTCCGACGGCGTGGACCAGGGGAAGCGTCCCGTAGCGCAGCGAGTAGAGCTGGTTCAGCCCGCACGGCTCGAACCGCGAGGGCATGACGAATACGTCGGCGCCCGCCTCGATCCGGTGGGCCAGCCCGTCGTCGAAGCGGAGCTGCGCCGATACCCGGCCGGGATACCGGGTGGCGAGCGCCGCGAATTGCTCTTCCAGCGCCGCGTCGCCGGCCCCGAGATGGACGAGCTGGACCTTCCTCTCCATCATGCCCGGCACCGCCTCCGCGAGGACGTCGTACCCCTTCTGGTGCACCAGCCCACCGATGGTCGCGCAGACCATCGTCCCCGGCTCCTGGTCGAGACCGACCTCCTGCTGCAGCGCAGTCTTGCAGGCCGCCTTTCCCGAGAGGTCCTGCGCCGAGTACCGTTGCGGGATCAACGGATCCTTGTCCGGGCTCCAGCGCTCGTAATCGACGCCGTTCATGATCCCGGTCAGATCCGCCTGCCGGTGCCGCAGCAGCCCCTCGAGCCCGGCCCCGGTCTCCGTGCTCTGCACGATCTCGCGCGCGTAGGTGGGCGAGACGGTGGTCAGCTTCTCGGCGAAGACCAGGCCGGCCTTCATCAGATTGAGCTTTCCGTAGAACTCCAGCGCGTCGGGATTGAAGAGATCGACGGGGAGATCCAGCTCGCTCATCGCCTCGCGCGGGAACACTCCCTGGTACGCCAGGTTGTGGATGGTGAAGACGCATCGCGCCCGGATGGGCGAGGGCCGCCCGGCCCAGCCCCGCTTGACGATCAAGGGCACCAGCGCGCCCTGCCAATCGTGGGCATGGATGGCGGCCGGGATGAAGTTCCACTGGCGGGCGGCCTCCAGCGAGCCGGCGCAGAGGAGCGCGTAGCGCTTGTGATTGTCGCGGTAATCCTTGCCGTTCTCGCCGTAGAGGTCCCGGCGGTCGTACCAGGGGTTTTGCAGGAAGAGGTAGCGCAGCCGCTCGGCCGGAGCGTGCACGTGGATGTGCGCCCCGGCGTTGAGATTCGGAAACTGCACTTCCACCCGGCGGCCCGTATCGCGCAGCCCGAACTGCTGGGCGTCGATCGACGCATAGCGGGGCAGGATCACCAGCACGTCGTGGCCGCGGCCCGCGAGCGCACGCGGCAGCGCGCCGATGACGTCGCCCAGCCCGCCGGTCTTGACGTATGGCGCCGCTTCCGAAGCGACGAAGAGGATCTTCACGGAAAGACCTCCGTCTGCCGGAGGAAGCTCGCGGCCTCCTCCGGTGGCGTGGGATTGATGTAGCACCCGCTCGCCCACTCGAACCCGGCCTGCTGGGTCAGCACCGGCTTCACGTCGAGATGCCAGTGATAGAAGTCGTTTTCTGGGGTCCGCAGCGGCATCGTGTGCAGGAAGAGGTTGAAGGCAGGCTTCTCCAGGGCCACGTCGACCTTTCGCAAGATCGTCCGTAGCGCGTCGCCGATCGCGCCCAGCTCTTGTCCAATGGCCGACTGGAACGACGAGCGGTGCCCCCGCGGCAGGATCCACAGCTCGAAGGGGCTGCGCGCCGCCCACGGCGAAAGCGCCACGACCTGGTCGGACTCGAGCACGATGCGCTCCTTCTCCCGGACCTCCTGTGCAACGATGTCGCACCAGATGCAGCGTTCCTTCTCATCGAAGTGCCGCCGCGCCGCTCGCAGCTCCGTCTCCAACGTGTCGGGCACGAAGGGGAGCGCGATCAGCTGCGAGTGGGCGTGCGAGAGTGTGGCCCCCGCGGACACGCCCTGGTTCTTGAAGGCGATCACGGACTTGAGGCGCCCGTCGCGGGAGAGGTCAGCCATCCGCTCCTGCCAGGCCCGCAGCACGCTTTCGAACTGATCGACGGATTGGTCCGCGAGGGTGGCGCGGTGGTCGCGCGTCTCGATCACCACCTCGTGCGCGCCGACGCCCGCCATGCCGTCGAAGATGCCCAGCCCCTCGCGCACGAGCTGGATCTCGGTGCGAAGCGCCGGATATCGGTTGGGAACCACGCGCAGCGACCATTCGCCGTTCTCCCGCCGCGACAACACCTCCGGCGGCGTCATCGCCTCGTTCCCTGGGCAAAATGGGCACACCCCGCCGTCGCTCTCCGGCATCGCGCGCAGAAATGCGCTCGGGCGCTCGGCCCGTTCGGGAGCAATGACGACCCATCGGCCCACGACCGGATCTCGACGAAGCTGGGGCACGTGGGGAGCAATCTAGCAAAAGACCTCACACGTGCCAGTTCGCCGGCTCGAAACTCTGGTCCGGCACCGTCAGCTCCAGCTCGCCGTAGCGAGGAAGGCGGTCTACTTCGACCGCGTTGCGCATCAGCCGGAGCAGCATGCCGGCGCGCTCGCCGGCGAACAGCCCGAGAGCGCTGACCGCGACCGCGAGCTCCACAATGTCTCCCGCGCGTCCGGAACCGCACTTCACTCCCCGCTCGTCGAGCACCGCCGTTTCGGCGCCGCCCGGATCGACTCGCATGCGCAGCGTGCGCTCGTCCTTGCCGCGCATGATCAGGATCCGCAGCTCGCCCGAGGTATCCGCCCCGTGTGTGGGGTCGAGTCGCACGTACAGGTCGGTGAGCGAGAAGCCATACCAGAGCTGCGAGAAGGCCCCGCTGCCTTGGTACATCGCGCTTCCGCCTGCCCTTCCGGGCCGGTAGAACCCCGCTCCGTTCCACTCGAAATAGCTGCGCGAGTACCCGTCGATCAGCGGGCGGATGAGGCGGCGCGGGACCAGCGAGATCGCCCCCGCCTGCGACTTGTCCTTGTACGGCGCGATGATCGGGCGGGCCAGGCGCTCCGGAGGCGCCATGCCGATGTGGCGGAAGACCTGTTCCACGTTGCGGCGGAAGAGCGCGTCGAACTCGGGTGCGTTCTCGGTGGTGAAGTCGTCGCCGTACCACCAGAACCAGTCGCTTCCCTCCGCCGCGAGCGCCGCCTCGTAGGCCTTCTCGAAGACCTCCGGCGGGCGCTCCGGCCGTGCCCGCTCGAGCGCGGTCCGGGCCTGCCCCAGCAGCGTCCAGGCCTGGTTGTCCTCCGCATGGCCGATCCAGACCCGGAAGTTGGAATCGATCCAGCTGCCGGAATGGATCTTCGCGATCCGACCCTGGGGCGGCCGGATCGCGATCTCGTCGCGCGGCAGCACGGCGCTCAGCTTGTCATCGAACGAACCGTAGAGCGCGTCGAGGAACCGCTCGCCGGAGCCGGGATAGTGTTCCCACGGGTTCTCGCCATCGAGGGCGATGGTGAGGGTCGCGTCCTCCTCCGCAGCCGCGATCCGCGCGCGCAGGTCCTTCGCGGCCTCGTGCGCCTCCATCTTCGCGTACCGGAATCCCACCCGGTCGCTCAGCTCGCGATCGCGGAAGAACACCGCCACCTCGCCGCACATCCAAGGCTTGTGATGCAGCGGCTTTTCCGCCGGCTTCTCCAGCTCGCTGCGCTCGAGGTTTCCCTGGTCGGTCGCGCACCAGCGGACTCCTTCCGAGCCGAGGATCTGCAGCACCTCCGGCGAGACCGCTCCTTCGCTCGGCCACATCCCCGCGGGCCGGACGCCGAAGTCGCGCTCGGTGCGGGAAAGCCCCCGCCGGATCTGCTCGCGAGCATCCTGCGGAAAGTGGAACCGCGGAGGGAGCGCGGCGTCCGGCATCGCCCGGCGCGCCGAATCGCTGTCCACCAGAAGCGGCAGGATGGGGTGGAACATCGGCGAGCAGGTGATCTCGACGCTCCCGCGCGCGGCCAGCGCTCTCCAGCGCGGGACGATGCCGGCGGCGATCTTCCGGGAGACGTCGAGCAGCTGCGTCTTCTCAGCCTCGGTGAACCCCCGTTCCTTGCGCACCAGCTCGGCGACGAGCCGGTGCTCGCGACGCGCGGCGAAGCCCATCCAGGCGAGCATGAAGTGGACCTGCAGGTCGATCAGCTCGTGCGTGGAGAACCCTTCCTGGGCGCGGAGCAGATCGACCCTTGCCATCTCGGTGCCGCGCTTCGCCAGCAGCTCGCGGTAGCGGGGCACAGGCTTGACCCAGACCTCCCAATCGACGGAGAAGTCCTGGCGCAAGAGGTGGGCCCGCTCGGCGTCGGTGAGCGAGTCCACCGGCTTGCGGGCGATCTCCTCGTCTCTGTCGACGGCGCTTCCCGAAGCGTACGCCTCCAGCTGGAGCAGGAGCGAGGGCGCCCAGTTCGCGACCGCGCGGGCCCGCTCCTTCCGCTCCAGCGCCGCCGCCATGTCGTTGTAGGCGCGGGTCGCGTGCAGCCGGACCCAGGGAAGGATCGGCTGCCCGGAGACCGGGTCGCGGTACTCGGGCTGGTGCAGGTGCCAGAGGAGGACGACGCGCGCCAAGGACGCCTCGTTCAGGCCGAAAGCCGCATCCCTTTGGGAACGATCACGATCCCCTTCGGGCTGACGAAGAAGCGCCGCTTGTCCTCGTCGGGATCGTACCCGATGTGCAGTCCGGCGGGGATGTCCACGTTCTTGTCGATGATCGCGCGGCGGATGCGGGCGTGCCGGCCGACCCGAACGCGCTCGAAGAGGATGCTCTCCTCGACGTCGGCGTAGGAGTTCACCCGCACGTTCGGAGAGAGCACCGAGCGATCGACACGGCCGCCTGAGATGATGCAGCCCTCCGACACCAGCGAGTCGGTGGCGCGGCCCACGCGCTTCTCCTCCTCGTTCGCGAAGACGAACTTGGCCGGAGCGGCGGTGTGGGCCGGGGCGGTGTAGATGGGCCAGCGGGCGTTGTAGAGGGAGAGCTTGGGATCGACCGCGACGAGGTCCATGTTGCAATCGTAATAGGTGTCGAGATCGCCGACGTCGCGCCAGTAGCCCACCTCCGCCGGCAACTGTCCGGGCACCTTGTTGGTGGCGAAGTCGTAGACGGCCACCAGGGTGCGCTTGTGCATCTCGGTGATGATCGACTTGCCGAAATCGTGCGCCGAGTCCTTCCCCGCGTCCTGCACGATCTCGCGGACCAGCGCCTCGGTGGTGAAGAGGTAGTTGCCCATCGAGACCAGGGCGGAGCGCGGGTTTCCGCTCATCGGTTTCGGCTTCTTCGGCTTCTCCTGGAAGTCGATCATCCGCCCCTGGTCGTCCGCGGTGATGACGCCGAACGAGCTCGCTTCCTCGATGGGCATGGGGATGGCGGCGACCGTGCAGTCCGCCTTCTGCGCGACGTGGAACTCGAGCATCTGCCGCACGTCCATGCGGTAGATGTGGTCCGCGCCGAAGACGAAGACGTGATCCGGCTCCTCGTCGGTGACGAGGTTCAGGTTCTGGTAGATGGCGTCGGCCGAGCCTTTGTACCACTCGGGCCCGGTGCGCTGTTGCGCCGGGACGCTCTCCACGAACTGCCCCAGCATCGGGCTGAGCCGCCAGCCCCGGGAGATGTGCGTGTTCAGCGACTCCGACTTGTACTGCGTGAGCACCTTCATGCGCAGCACTCCGGAGTTCGCGAAGTTCGAGAGCACGAAATCGATGATGCGGTATCGCCCCCCGAACGTGACGGCCGGCTTGGACCGTTCCTGGGTGAGGGGAGCAAGGCGGCGGCCTTCACCGCCGGCGAGGATCATGGCGAGGGTTTTTCCGACGGACATGCGCGCGACGGTAGACCCCCGCGCGAAATGCTGCAATGGCGCCGCGCTCGGCTGTTCAGCTTCCGGAGACCCGCTTGGATACAGGGGGCTTCGAGGGCTCCGGTTTCGCGGCGGTGCTCTTCTTCGGAACCCCGTTCCGATCCGCGAACTGGCGGATGATCTCGTCCATCTCGTTCTGCGCCTTGCGCACCAGCTGGGCGCGGTCATGGAAGGTGAGGAACGCGCTCTTGAAGCCGGCCACCAGGATGTTGCGGATGTCGTTCGCGGTCAGCCCGAATTGCCTGGAGACGATCGACAGCTCCTTGGTCACGCTGGTGTCGGTGATCAGCCGGTTGTCGGTATTGATCGTCACCCGGATGCCGAAGTCCAGGTAGAACTTGAACGGGTGCGACGCCATGTCCGCGACGGCGCCGGTCTGGACGTTGCTGGAGGGGCAGCATTCGATCGGAATGCGGTGGTCGTTCACGTAATTGAGGAGATCGCCGTCCTCGCGCAGCCGGACGCCATGCCCGATGCGGTGCGCTCCGCAGTAGTGCAGCGCCTGTGCGATGGAGGGCGGGCCATACGCCTCGCCGGCGTGGACGGTGCAGTTGATGTTGTTGTTCAGGATGAGCTGAAACGCGTCCTGATGGTCCTTGGCGGGATTCCCGTGCTCGGCGCCGGCGAGATCGAAACCGAGCACTCCTCGGTTCTTGTACGCGACGGAGAGCTCGGCGAGCCGCAGCGAGGTGTCCGGGCTCATGTTGCGGATGCCACAGACCAGCACCCCCGCGAGGATGCCCGTCTCCCGCGTCGCGGCGCGCAGGCCCTCGAGGACCGCCTCGACCACCACGGTCGGTTTCAGCCCTTTCTGCAGATGCAGCACCGGCGCGTAGCGCACCTCGATGAGCTTGCAGTTCTCCGCGGCAGCGTCGCTGGCCAGCTCGTAGGCGGCGCGATAGAGCGAGTCCTCGGTCTGCAGGACGCTGAGCGTGATGTCGAAGCCCTTCAGATACTCCTCGAGGCTCCCGTGCCGCTGGCCGATCTTCATCGACTTCGCGAGCCCGTCCTCGCTGTCGGCGGGAAGCCTGATGCCCTGCTGCTCGGCCAGCTCGAGCATGGTTCGCAGCCGCAGCGACCCGTCGAGATGGCAGTGCAGGTCGGTCTTCGGGAGCGCGTGAAGCAGATCGTCGGTGACGGGGACGTCGGGGATCATCCTCTGACGGATCTAACGCATCTGCAGGGCCGGATCACGCTATCTTCCCGCCATGACCTGGCTCGCGCTGAAGCTGTCGTCGTGGTTGATCCACGCACTGGTGGTGATGGTGTCGGTGGCGGCGGTATCGAAGGAAAACCCCAAGAACACGCTGCCGCGCGCGCTGCTGGTCACTTTCCTCGTCGCGGTGTTGGTGACGCCGTTCGCCTGGTTCTGGTTCCTGCTGGTGCCCGGGATCATCGCCTTGGTGGCCTGGTTCCTCGTTTACACCGTCGCGTACGACATCGGATTCGGACAGGCGTTCGCCGCGGGCCTGGTCCAGGTCGCGCTGGGACTGTTCGTGGACTACCTGCTGCCGCCGCGCATGTGGTAGCGTCGGCCGCCGAAGGCGGCTCAGGCAGTTCATCACGCCGGGTCGATGAAGCGGGCGAGGACCTTCTTCAGGCCGACCCCCGGGCCGAACCGGACGACCAGCTTGCGGTTCAGCCCTTCGCCGTCGGCGTCCTCGACGGTGCCGATCCCGAAGCTCGGATGCTTCACGCGCGCGCCCAGACCCAGACCGCCCACGCCAGGCACCGCCTGTTTCACCACCGGTTTCGAGGCCGGGTCGTACCGCGATTCGCGCATCTTGTTGCGCGTCGGCAGCGGCGACTCCTCGCCATATCGGGGCCGCTGGTCGAACTCGTCGTAAAACACGTCCTTGCGCGCCCGCTCCTGCATGGGCGACAGGCGCTCCAGCGCGGCCAGGCCGTCGGTCAGGTCGGGGGGCAGCTCGCGCACGAACCGGGAAGGCAGGTTGTAGCGGAGCTCGCCGAACAGCGACCGGCAGCGCGCGAGCGAGAGCGCCAGCCGCTTGCGCGCCCGCGTCATCCCCACGTAGCAGAGCCGTCGTTCCTCCGCCATCTCGGCGGGATCCTCCTCGCCGGAAGCGAGCGGACCGGTCTGTCCCAGCGACCGGGAGGAGGGGAAGACGCGCTCCTCGAGTCCGGTCATCCAGACCGCGTCGAACTCGAGGCCCTTCGCGGCGTGCAGCGTCATCAGCGAGACCCGATCTCCCCCGCTGGCGGCGTCCGCGTCTCCGACGAGCGCGAGCTGCTCGAGGAACCCGAGCAGCGGGGTGTCCGCGCGCCCGTCCTCGTCGTCCGGAGCGGCCGCCGCGAGGGCGGCGAGCGCGTCGGGACGGTCGCCGGGTGGATCGTCTGAAACTTGCGGGCTTCCCAGCGACCCCGGCGCCGAACGGACTGCCCGCAGGTACTGGGCGCGGGTTTGCGTCAGCGGATTCGGAATCACGGGCTTGGGTTCGGCGCTCGCCGGTGCGGTCGTCGGCGGCTCGGGAGCAGCGGCTTCTCCTGCCCACGCGCGGTCGAACTCCCGCGCGGCGCCCACCAGCTCGAGGAGGTTCTCGAGCCGCTCTTCGCCCTCCTCGCCTTCGAGGCGCAGACGGTCCGCGTACCCGGTCTCCTCGACCACGCGCTCGATGGCTTTGGCGGCTCCGTCATCCGCCGCCACGCCTGCGCGCAGCTTGTCGATCAACGCCTTGAACGGCGCGAGCTTCGTCCGCGCATTCGCCGGCATCTCCGGATCGTCCGAGCTCAGCGCCTCCCACAGCGAGAGCCCCTGCCGGTTCGCGGAGGCCCGCAGGTGCTCGACCGTGGTATCGCCGATTCCCCGCGGAGGGGTATTGATCACGCGCAGCAGATCGCCGTCGGAGCGCGCGTTGACGCAGAGCCGCAGGTACGCGGCGATGTCCTTCACCTCGGCCCGATCGTAGAACGAACGCCCGCGCACCACCCGGTAGGGGATGCGCCGCGCGCGCAGCGCGTCTTCCAGCGCGCGCGACTGGGCGTTCGCGCGGTAGAAGACCGCCATCTCCGCGTACGACGTCCCGCGCGCGTTCTCCGCGTAGAGCTCGGAGGCGACCCGGCCACCCTCGTCGCGCTCGTCCTCGGCGAGGAAGACGCGCACCTTCTCGCCCTCCGCGGCCGCCGTCCACAGCTTCTTCTCCGCCCTCCGCTCGTTCTTCTCGATGATCGCGTGCGCCGACGCGAGGATGCGGCCGGAGCTCCGGTAGTTCTGCTCGAGCCTCACCACCTTGGTGTCTTTGAAGTGCTTGGGGAAGTCGAGGATGTTGTCCACCTCCGCGCCGCGCCAGCGATAGATGGCCTGGTCGTCGTCGCCCACGACGCACAGGTTTCCGTGCACCGAGGCGAGCAGGCGGAGCAGCTGATATTGCGCCGGATTGGTGTCCTGGAATTCATCCACCAGGATGTGCCGGAACCGACCCGCGTAGTTCTGCAGGATGTCGTCGCGCTTGCGGAACAGCTCGGCGACGCGGACGATCAGGTCCCCGAAATCGACCGCGTTCGAGGCCTGCAGGGCGGATTGATACCGCTGGTAGACCTTGAGCGCGGTCTTGCCCGGCACGTCGTACTCGGCCACCCGGACGTCCGCGGGCAGCAGGCCGGCATTCTTCCAGCGATCGATGCGGGAGAGGTGCTGGCGCGCGGTCCCGACGTCGAATCCCAGATCGCTGGTGGCTCGCTTGGCCTCCGCCAGCTGGTCCGCGTCATCGTAGATGGCGAAGCTGCGCGTGAGCCCCAGCGCCTCGGCCTCGCGGCGCAGGATTCGCGCTCCCGCCGCGTGAAACGTCGCCACCCAGAGGCGCTGGGCGTCCGGCCCGACCAGCTTCTCTACGCGCTCCCGGAGCTCTCCGGCCGCCTTGTTGGTGAAGGTGACGGCGAGGACCTCGGCGGGGCGCGCGAGGCGCTCGCGGAGCAAGTGCGCGATGCGGTGCGTAAGCACGCGAGTCTTGCCGGAGCCGGCGCCCGCCAGGATGAGCAGCGGCCCTTCGCCGTGGCGTACGGCTTCGAGCTGCGGGGGGTTCAGGACCTTGGCGAGGGGATCGGACACGGGCAGGAAGTCATAACCCAAAAACGCTACCATGCCGCCGTGCCGCCCTCGCCCGCTCCGGTCCGCATCATCCCGCTCGGCGGCCTCGGCGAGGTCGGGATGAACTGCATGGTGGTGGAGTCGGGCGGTGACCGGGTGGTGATCGATTGCGGCCTGATGTTCCCGAACGCGGAGCAAGCGCTCGGCGTCGAGGTGATCGCTCCGGATCTCGCGTATCTCAAGGCGGCGGGAAAGGTCGACGCCATCCTGCTCACGCACGCCCACGAGGATCACGTGGGTGCGCTGCACTACCTGTTGCGCGAATTCCCGGAGGCGACGGTCTGCGGCACCCGGTTCACGCTGGCAGTGGTGAAAGAGAAGCTCGCCGAGCAGGGGATCACCGCCGATCTGCACGCGGTGGAGCCGCGGACCATGGGGATGGTGGGCAACCACATCGATTTCGAGCCCCTCCAGGTCCCGCACAGCGTGCCCGACGCGGTCGGATACGCCCTGCTCACCGAGGCGGGCCTGGTGATCCACACCGGGGATTTCAAGGTCGACTGGAGTCCCGTGGACGGAAAGCTCCTCGACGTGCGGCGGTTCGCCGAGCTGGGAGAGACCGGCGTCGCCTGCCTCCTCTCCGATTCGACCAATGCCGAGCGCGAAGGCACCACCGCCAGCGAGCGCGAGGTCGGCGAGTCGCTGATGCGCATCTTCGCCGGCCCGATGGCAAAAGGGCGCATCGTGGTGGCGATGTTCGGTTCGAACATCCACCGGGCACAGAGCGTCGTCCGGGCGGCGCTGGCGCAGAATCGCAAGATCGTCCTGCTCGGCCGGTCGATGCAGACCAACGTGCGGCTGGCGCTCGACCTCGGGTACATCCGCTGTCCGCCCGACTCCTTCGTCGATCCGGAGGGCGCCGGCCACTTTCCGGGGCGGGAGCTGGTGATCCTCTGCACCGGAGCGCAGGGGGAGCCGCGCAGCGCGCTGGCCCGGCTGGCGCTCGGCGAGCATCCGACGGTACATCTGGAAAAGAACGATCTGGTGATCCTCTCCAGCCGCGTGATCCCCGGCAACGACCGCACCCTCGGCAACATCATCGACCACCTGATGCGGCGCGGCTGCCGGGTCATGTCCAGCAGCACGGGCTCGACCGAGCTGGTGCACACGAGCGGTCATGCCTGCCAGGGAGAGCAGCGGATGATGATCGACCTCGTGCGCCCCCGCAGCTTCGTCCCCATCCACGGCGAGTACCGGATGCTCGCGGCGCACGCGCGCACCGCGGAGGCGGCCGGCGTGAGCCCCCTCGCCTGCGTGATCGCGGAGGACGGCGACGCGGTGGAGCTGCGCAAGGACGAGATCGTCGCAGTGGTTCCGAACGCCGTTTCCGCGGGCCGGCTCTACCTCGACGCGCGCGGCGGGTTCGCCGACGTCGGCGAGGTCGCGCTGCGGGATCGGCAGCTCCTCGCCGAGACCGGCATGCTGGTCTGCCTCTGCGTCCTGGATCACAAGAGCGGCGAGGTGGTGCGCGGGCCGGAGCTCCTGGGAAAAGGCGTCGCCGGCCTCGACGAATCGCGGATGGCACAGGCGCGCCAGGCGGCGCTCGACGCGCTCGCCGAGCTCGCCCCCGCCCAGCGCACCGATCACGGCATGGTGGAAGAGGCCCTCCGCCGCGCCGTGCGCTCCGTGTGGAGGAAGGGCCTGGAGAAGCGGCCGATGGTGCTGCCGGTCGTCCTGGAGATGTGACATGCCGAGCTTCGACATCGTCAGCAAGGTGAACGAGCAGGAAGTGGACAACGCCTTCCAGCAGGCGAAGAAGGAGATCGATCAGCGCTACGACTTCAAGGGGACGGAGACGTCGCTCGAGAAGGTCAGCGCGCCCGAGAAGGGGCTGAAGATCCGCAGCACCACCGAGCAGCGCCTCGAGGCGGCGCGCACGGTGCTGGTGGAGAAGATGGCCAAGCGCGGCGTGCCGCTGAGGGGCCTCAAGTACGGGGCGATCGAGCAGAGCGGCAAGCATGTCTCGCAGGTGCTCAGCTTCGTGCAGGGGATCGAGACTGAAAAGGCGAAGGCCATCGTCAAGGCCATCAAGGACAGCAAGCTGAAGATCCAGGGCTCGATCCAGGGCGACGCCGTCCGCGTCTCCGGGAAGAGCCGCGACGATCTGCAGAGCGCGATCCAGCTGGTGCGCGGCAAGCAGGACGAGCTGAAGTTGGATCTGATGTTCGAGAACTTCAGGGACTGACGCTTGCGCGCGTGCTCGAGCTGCACGGGATGGGCCCGTTCGACATCCACTACATCAATCCGGCCGACGATCCGTCGAAGGGCGCCGCGGCGGCGAAATGACGGTGCGTTGGGCGGGGCGCGTAGCCACGCTGTAGCCGTAAGGAATACACGCACAGGCTGAATTCCGGCGCGCGGTCTGTTATACGGGGCCCCTTTTCAGGACCCGATGAACAACACCGCGCTCCCAGCACAGCCTTCGCTGTACCTGCTCTCGCTCGGCTGCCCGAAGAACCGGGTGGACAGCGAAGTCATGCTCGGCAGCCTGCTGAACGAGGGATACCAGCTCGTCGAGGACGCCCGGGATGCGGAGGTGATCCTGATCAATTCCTGCGCCTTCATCGGAGAAGCGAAGCAGGAGTCGATCGACGCCATCCTCGAGCATGCGCAGCTCAAGGAGACCGGCCGATGCAAGGCGCTGGTCGTGGCCGGCTGCCTCACCCAGCGCTACGCGGACGTGCTGCAGCAGGAGATGCCCGAGGTCGACTACTTCGTCGGCACCTCCGCGTATCCGCGGATCGCGCAGATCCTCAAGGGCGAGCGGGATCGCGCGGTCATTCCGGACCCCGACTACATCGCGGACAGCCGCACGCCGCGCCGCAACTCGATGCCGCGCTGGACGGCGTACGTGAAGATCAGCGAGGGCTGCGACAACAAGTGCACCTTCTGCATCATCCCCAAGCTCCGCGGCCTGCAGCGCAGCCGGCCCATCGCCGACATCGTGGCGGAGGCGCAGCGGCTCGTCGCCGAAGGGGCAGTGGAGCTGAACCTCGTCGCGCAGGATTTGACCGCGTACGGTCACGATCTGCCCGACCGCCCGAAGCTGCACGAGCTGCTGCAGGCGCTCGGCGATGTTCCGGCCCGGTGGATCCGCCTGCACTACGCCTATCCGCGCGATTTCCCCGAGGACCTGATCGATGCCCTGGCGACGCAGCCGAACCTCGCGCGCTACCTGGACATGCCGCTGCAGCACATCAGCGATCCGGTGCTGCGGCGGATGAAGCGGGGGCGCGATGCCGCCTGGGTGCGGCGGCTCGTGCGCAAGATCCGGGACCGGGTGCCGGATCTCACCTTCCGGACCAGCTTCATCGTCGGTTTCCCGGGCGAGACGGACGACCAGTTCCAGGAGCTGTGCGACTTCGTGGAGGAGATGCGCTTCGAGAAGGTGGGCGTCTTCCAGTTCTCACGCGAGGAAGGGACGGAGTCGTTCGCGCTCGATGGCCAGCTTCCCCAGCGCGTCAAGGCCCAGCGGCAGAAGAAGCTGCTCGGCATCCAGCGGAAGATCAGCAAGGCGCACCAGCAGCGGCTGATCGGGCGCGCCATCGACGTGCTCATCGAGGGCGTCTCGGAGGAGACGGATCTTCTCCTCGAAGGCCGCTGGATGGGCCAGGCGCCGGAGATCGACGGCAAGGTGTACGTCAACCGCGGTCAGGCGCGCGCCGGAGAAATCGTGCGCGTCGAGATCGAGCAGGCTGGCGACTACGACCTGGTAGGCGGCATTGCGGGCGCAGAGGGGCCGGCGCAACAGGTCGGCGCGGTTCGCGCCGCCCCGCAACGTCCGCGCTTTCCCATCCTGTCGCACTGAGGAAACGGTCCGCCGGTCAACTCCGGACGCTGCTCAGGTAGAGGCGCCTCTGCAGCATCCAGCCCGCGAGCGCCGCCGCGGCGACGCCCCCGACGTGAAATACCCAGAGATGAGGCGCTTGCGCATGCGCCGTACAGGCGAGATGGAGCGCGGCCTGCGCCGCCAGGGCGCCGGCGGCCGCGGTCGCAGCGGGGAATGCGGCGTTCGCCCCCGCCCTCCACAGCACCAGCGCCGTGGCGACCGCCGCCCCAGCCAGCTCCAGCGCGAGGCAGTCGACTCCGACGCGCGTTGCGAGCCCCGGCCCCGTGTCTGCAAAGCCCGGGATGCCGCCCGCGCCGATGGCGAGTCCCGCCGAGGCGGCGAGCGCGACCCAGGCGCCGGCGTGGAGCGTTCCAGCGGTCGCGCTCAAGGCGGTGGCGAGCGTCAGGACGAGAAGAGCCGCCGCCCAGCCTTCCAGATCGCGATGATGGGAGAACAGGATCGGAATGGCGAAGGCGGCCACTGCCGCCGCGGCGCGCAGTGGCCACCGCGAGGGGGTCAGCTCGGCGAGGATCGGCGCGGATGCGCGGCGGAGCGCGCGGCGAGAAGGCGGCGGCAGCTCCGCGCTCGCCAGCGCCGCGACGAGCTTCTCCCCCTCCCGCAGCGCCTCCATGCAGCCGGAGCACCCGCGGGCGTGGGCGAAAAAGGTCTCGCGATCGAGATCGCCCTCGGGCAGTGCCGCGATTCCAGCGGCGTTCGCTCGCAGGTCGTCGCAGAGGCTCACAGGAGCCCCTTGAGCCGCTGGCGGAGCGTCTCGTATCCGCGGAAGGCGCGCAGCTTCACCGCGCCCGGCGTGGAGCAAAGGACGGTCGCGATCTCGGCGAACGTCATTCCCTCGTACCGGTGCAGGTGGATGACGGTGCGCTGCGATTGCGGCAAGGCATCGAGGGCAGCGCGCACCGCGTCCTTCACGTCCGTGTCGAGGGGCGGATCCGGCTGCGGCTGTGCCTCGGCCAGCGCGATCGCGTCTTCGTCCGCGTCCTCGGGAAGGCGAAAGCGGCGGCGCAGCTCGTCGATGCGGACGCGGGCGGCGACTGCGAACAGCCAGGGACCGAGCTTGAGGTCCGGCCGGTATTGCGCCCTCGCGCGATGCACTTTCATGAACGTCACCTGGAGCAGGTCGTCCGCCACTCCCTCGTCCCGGAACGAGCGCCGGAAGAATGCGTGCACCCGGGGCGCCAGCCGGGCGAAGAGCTTTTCGAACGCCCGGGCATCGCCCGCGACGTAGGCCGACATCAGCTCTTCGTCCGTCGGTCCCATTCAGGCCTTACGCAACAGTCGCGCACGAGGTTACGCGATCGAGGCGCAAGATGTCGGGGGGCTCCCTAACCCGTGGCTTCCTCTTCCGACTCTTCAGACCCGAACAGCTCGCGCACCTTGGCGAAGAACGACTTCGACTGCGGGTGCGCGTCCTCGCCGGCGAGGGTGGCGAACTGCTCGAGCAGCTCGCGCTGCTTCTTGGTCAGCTCCTCCGGCACCTCGACGGTCACGCGCACGTGCTGGTCGCCGCGCTGGTAGCCGTTGAGGTGCGGAACGCCTTTCCCGCGCAGCCTGAAGACCTTGCCGCTCTGCGTGCCGGACGGGATCTTCATCTTCACTTTCCCGTCGAGCGTCGGCACGTCGATGGTGGCGCCCAGCGCCGCCTGGGTGAAGCTGATGGGGACCTCGCAGATGACCTCGGTGTCCTCGCGGATGAAGATCGGGTGCTCCTGGACGTGCACGACCACGTACAGGTCTCCCGGAGGGCCGCCCCTCTCTCCTGACTCACCTTCGCCGGTCAGCTTGAGCCGGGTCCCGGTATCGACTCCCGGCGGCACCTTCACCGTGAGCACGCTTTCCGTCTCGACCTTGCCCGCGCCTCGGCAGGTCATGCATGGGTCGGTGATGACCTTGCCGGTCCCCTGGCACTGGCCGCAGGTCCGGGAGATCTGGAAGAACCCCTGCGTCATCCGCAGCTCGCCGGCTCCGTGGCAGGTGGGACAGGTCTTCGGTCCGGTCCCCGGCCTGGTGCCCGACCCGTGGCAGACGGCGCATTCCTTGTGGCGGGGAATCTTGACCTTCGCCTCGGTGCCGAAGGCCGCCTCGGTGAAGCTCACCTCCAGGTTGTAGCGGAGGTCCGCTCCCCTCTGGCGCGCGGCCCGCGACCGCCCGCGCTGCCCGAAGATCTCGCCGAAGATGTCCCCGAAGATGTCGTTGATGTTCCCGCTGAACCCCGCCTCGAAGGGGCTGGGCCCGAATCCGCCCGGCGCCTGGTGCCCGAACCGGTCGTAGCGCGCGCGCTTGTCCGGGTCGCAGAGGACTTCGTACGCCTCGGAGGCCTCCTTGAACTTCTCCTCGGAGACCTTGTCGCCGGGATTCTTGTCCGGATGGTACTGGACGGCGAGCTTGCGGAACGCGCTCTTCAGTTCCTGTCCAGTTGCGGTTCGGGCGACCCCGAGGATCTCGTAGTAGTCACGCTTTTGCGACACCTTCACTCCTCGGACAGGCAACCAAGCGCTCGACGCGCCACGTCTAACGTAAGAACAACGGGATTCTTGTCAATCCTCCACATCAACCGCAGAGCGCGCAAAGCGCCCGGAGATTGGGTTCCCAAGCCCACAAACCTCTGTGTGCTCTGTGCGCTCTGTGGGTGAAAGCTCTAGGACTTTGCGGCGGTTTTCTTCTCGCCGGGGTCGCTGGAGGAATAGAGGGCGTCGGCGATGCGGTAGGCCGAGCCTTCCAGGCGCTGGACTGCGGCCTTGATCCGGGGAAGGTCTTCGGAGCCGACCACCGCCTTGAGCGCTTCGAGGTCCGCCCGGATCTCCGCCATGTCCTTCGCGGGCAGGAGCGTGGCGTACTCTTCCAGGGCCTTCTCGGTCGTATAGATCAGGCCGTCGGCGGAGTTCTTCACGTCCGCCAGCTCCTTCTTCTTCTTGTCCGACGATTTGTGCTGCTCCGCGTCCGCGATCATCTTCTGGATCTCGCGCTCGGTCAGACCCGAAGACGCCACGATGCGGATGCTCTGCTGCTTCCCGGTGCCGAGGTCCTTGGCGCTGACGTGGACGATGCCGTTCGCGTCGATGTCGAACGCCACTTCGATCTGGGGCACTCCGCGGGGCGCCGGTGGGATGCCCACCAGCTCGAAGCGCGCGAGCGTCTTGTTGTCCGTTGCCATCTCGCGCTCGCCCTGCAGGACGTGCACGTTCACGATCGGCTGGTTGTCCACCGCCGTCGAGAACACCTGGGACTTTCGCGCAGGAATGGTGGTGTTCTTCTCGATGATCCGCGTGTTCACGCCGCCGGCGGTCTCCACGCCGAGCGAGAGCGGAGTCACGTCCAGCAAGAGGACGTCCTTCACCTCGCCCTTGAGCACGCCGCCCTGGATCGCCGCCCCGATCGCGACGACCTCGTCCGGATTGACGCCCTTGTGCGGCTCCTTGCCGAAGAAGTTCTGCACCACCTGCTGGACCTTCGGCATGCGCGTCATGCCGCCCACCAGGATGACGCGGTCGATCTCCTTGGTGTTGACGCCGGCGTCCTTGAGCGCGATGCGGCACGGCTCGATCGTCTTCTGCACCAGCTCGTTGACCAGCTCCTCCAGTTGCCCGCGGGTCATCGTCTCGGTGAGGTGCTTGGGGCCGGTCGCGTCCGCCGCGATGAACGGCAGGTTCACGTCGGTCTCGGTTGCCGAGGAGAGCTCGTGCTTGGCGCGCTCGGCGGCCTCCTTCAAGCGCTGCAGCGCCATCCGGTCGCGGCGCAGGTCGATCTTCGTCGCCTTCTGGAACTTCTGGTTCAGGTAATCGACGATGCGCTGGTCGAAGTCCTCGCCTCCGAGGAACGTGTCGCCGTTGGTCGCCTTCACCTCGAACACGCCCGAGTTCAGCTCCAGGACCGAGATGTCGAAGGTGCCGCCGCCGAGGTCGTAGACCGCGATCTTCTCGGCGCCCGAGGTGCGCATGCTCGCGCCGGTCTTGCTCGCGACGCCGCCCTGGGCCTTGTCGAGGCCGTACGCGAGCGCCGCGGCCGTCGGCTCGTTGATGATGCGAAGCACGTTCAGGCCCGCGATGCGGCCGGCGTCCTTGGTGGCCTGGCGCTGCCCGTCGTTGAAGTAGGCGGGGACGGTGATCACCGCCTCGGTCACCTGCTCGCCGAGGTAGTCCTCCGCGGTCTGCTTCATCTTGGAGAGGATCATGGCGGAGATCTCCGCGGGGCTGTACCGCTTCCCCCGCAGCTCCACCCAGGCGTCGCCGTTGTCCGCCGAGACGATCCGGTAGCTGGAGACGGAGATGCTCTTGCGCACCTCCTCCGAATCGAACTTGCGGCCGATCAGGCGCTTCACCGCGAAGACGGTCGCTTCCGGGTTGGTGACGGCCTGCCGCTTGGCGATCTGCCCCACCAGACGCTCGCCGGCCTCGGTGAAGCCGACCATCGATGGGGTCGTGCGGCTGCCCTCCGAGTTGGGAATCACGACCGGCTCGCCACCCTCCATCACTGCGACACAGCTGTTGGTGGTGCCGAGATCGATGCCGATGACCTTGGGCATTGAAGGCGCTCTCCCCCGATCCCTTCTACCTCAAGGGTCCGCGCGGTCCGAAATTTCGGAGGAAGCCCCGCGTGGGAGGATTCAGCCTTGTCCCCCACCCTCGCCGTCCGTCGCCGGAGCGGCTTGCGCGGGGGTGCGAGGCTTGGCTACCACCACCGCGGCGGGCCGGACGAGCCGATCGTTGAGCTTGTATCCCCTCGCCATCTCCGTCACCACGGTGCCGGCGGGCTCGTCGCTCTCCTGCTGCATCAGCGCCTCGTGCAGGCCGGGATCGAAGGGCTTCCCCAGAGCGGAGAACCCCGTCACACCGTGCTTGGCCAGCGTCGTCTCGAACAGCTTCTGCACCAGCCGAACTCCTTCGATGACCTGCCGCGGATCGTGCTGCTCGGCGTGATCGAGGGCGCGCTCGAGGTTGTCCATCACCGGCAAGAAGTCCTTGAGCAGACGTTCGATGCCGAACCGCTGCACGTCCTCCTTCTCCTTCAGCGCGCGCTTCTTGAAGTTGTCGAACTCCGCGGCCGTGCGCAGCAAGCGCTCGTGCGTATCCTTCAGGCGATCGGAGGTCTCGCGCGCGCGCTTGAAGGACTCCTCCAGCTGCGCCTGCAACATGGCGACCTTCTGCGGATCGGCGGCCTCGCCGCCGGAATCGGTGCCGCCCTCCGGCACCCCTCTCTCGTCGTCTACTGCGGCGCCGGGCGGGACCTGCGTATCGTCGGGAACCAAGTCGTCTCCTCCAAAAGAGGCGGTAACATAGCGCAGCGGAGCGCTCCGCCAAGGGGAGGCAGGGCTTATTCTTCGTCGGTCCCGTCGAGGGTGAGCCCGACGGTCCGGGCCGTCAACTCGACGAGGGGGACGACCCTGGAATAGTCCATCCGCGTCGGTCCGATGACTCCGAGCGCGCCGACCACTTCTCCCTTCAGCCGGTACGGCGCCGCCACGATCGCGAGGTCCGGTTCGACGATCCCGCTCTCCGCGCCGATGAAGATCCGCAGCTCCTGCGCCGCGAGCGTCCGGTCGAGCACGGCGAGGAGCCGCTCCTTCTCGTCCAGAGCGCGGAAGAGCGCGCGGATCTTGTCGAGATCGTGCGCCAGCGCCTTGTCCTCGAGGAGCGAGGCTTGCCCTTCGATGTGCACCGCGGGGGCCTCCAGCTGCACTGCCTCGGCGCCGAGTGCGAGCGCGCGCGCTTGCAGCTCGCCGAGCTCCCGCCGATCGCGTACCAGCTCCTCGCGCAGCCGCGAGCCGGCCTCGGCGAGCGTGCGGTCGGCGATCAGGGAGTTGAGGTACCTCGCCGCCTCGTCGAGCTGCGCGGCGGTCATCGGTTGTTGCAGCGCGACCAGCCGGTTGCGGACAGCGCCCGAGCGGGCGACGAGCACGGCGAGGAGTCGACCCTCGCGAAGCTGGAGAAACTCGATCCGTTGCAGCCGCTCCGACTGTGGCCGGGGCGAGGCCACGACGCCGGCGTGATGGGTCAACGAATGGAGCACGCGCGACGCCGCCGTCATCAGGCCCTCGAGCTGCGTCGCCTCGTGCGCGCGCCGCGCGATCTGCTCCCGCTCTTCCGGCAGCGGCGGCTTCACGCGCAGGAGCGCGTCGACGTAGTAGCGGAACCCGTGCGCCGTCGGAATCCGGCCGGCGCTCGTGTGCGGCTTCTGCAAGAAGCCCATCTCCTCCAGATCGGACATCACCGAGCGCACGGTCGCCGACGACACGTCGACGTCCTGCCGCCGGGCGATCGCATGACTGCCTACCGGTTCTCCGCTGTGGATGTAATCGCGCACGATCGCCGCGAGAACACGGCGCGATCGTTCGTCGAGAGCGCCCTCGGCGCTCTTGGGAAATCCCGCGGTCGTTGCGCGCGCAGCCATGGGTGAGGAACGGTAGCCGGGTCACCTGCTCCATGCAACGGCCGGACGTGAACGTCATTTGCCCTTCGCGCGCCTCGGGATACAGTGGCGCCGAGATGGCCACGCCAGCGCATCAGGAACTGCTCGGAACCGACGAGCACGAGGCGCCGCTGCGGTCGCTGGCGGCGCCGAGCCGGCCCCTGCCGCCGCAGGTTCCGAGCAGCCCCGGACTCAAACCCGTCCGTCCGTCCCGCGGCGGAGGCCAGTCCCGGCGGCTGGGATTGTTCTTCAAGGTCTTTTTCGGCGACATGAGCATCTGGGCAGTGCTCTCCGGCGTCCTCGTCTACGAAGTGATCCGCCGCGGGTTGGATCCGCAGCGCGCCATCGTCGGGGTGCTGGCCGGCCTGCTGGTCGCCGTCGCGGTGTCCGTCGGACTCAAGCAGATCGCGAACCGCGTCGTGCGGCTGAACCGGAGCGCCCTCGAGATCAGCCGGGGCGATCTCTCCAAGGCGCTGCCCAGCGAGAGGCCCTCCTACCTCGGCGCCGACGAGGTCGACGAGCTGACCGTCGCCATCTCGCACATGCAGGAGAACCTCCGCGACCTGGTCCGGCACATCCAGAACACCAGTCGCGCCGTGGCCGATTCGGCCGATGAAATGCAGGTCTCCACCGGCAACGTGACCGCGTCGGCGGAGGAGATCAAGGAGTCGATGGACCACATCGCCAAGGGCGCCGACGAGCAGCTCAGGCTGGTCGAACGGGCGAGCGCGCTGATCACCGGGATCGCCACCTCCATCAATTCCAGCGCGAACACCGCGCAGGCGGCGGCCGAGGCCGCCACGGCCACGTCCACGGCGGCGCAGTCGGGCGGAGCGGCGGCCCAGCTCGCGGCGGAGAAGATCAAGAAGGTCTTCGCCGAGATCGAGGCCGCCTCCGAAACCGTCTTCGCCTTCGGGGAGAAGACGCAGGAGATCAGCAAGATCGTCGTCGCCATCACCGGCGTGGCGCAGCAGACGAACCTGCTCGCGCTGAACGCGGCGATCGAGGCGGCGCGCGCGGGCGAATACGGCCGCGGTTTCGCCGTCGTCGCCGACGAGGTGCGCAAGCTCGCCGAATCGGCCGGCCGCTCCGCGGAGCAGATCAGCCGGCTGGCGCAGGAGATCAGCCAGCGCAGCCAGCACGCCGTGGCCGCGATGAGGGAGGGCATCGACGAGCTCGGTCAGGGGCGCGAGGACCTGGCCCAGATCATCCTTTCTCTGGACGAGGTCGTCCGCGCCACCCAGGAAGGCACCGCCCGCGTCACCGCCATCTCGCACGCCGCCAAGGAGCAGCTGGCCGGCTCCGAGGAGATGGTGAAGGCCATCCGCGAGATCCGCGAGGTCGCCTCCTCGAATGCCAAGAGCACCGAGGAGGTGTCCCGCGCCATCCGGGACCAGGCGGTGGTGACGGCGTCCATCGCCTCCGCTTCGCAGGAGCTGACCAACCTGTCCGTGGAGCTGCAGACGGTCGTCTCGCGGTTCAAACTGGAGTGATCTGATGCCCCGCGCCGTCATCTGCCTGCACGGAGGCAACCGCTACGCGCTGCCGCTTTCCGCGGTGCGGCGGGTGACCGAGATGACCTTCGTCTCGCGCGTCCCGCGCGCGCCGCCGGCGTTGCTCGGGGTGATGAGCCAGCAGGGGCGGGTCGCCGCCCTGATCGATCTGGGGCCGCTGGTCGGCCTGAAGGCCCGCCCGGCGCGCCCGGAAGGCAAGGTGGTAATGCTGCAGCGCCCGAGAGGTGACGTCGGGTTGTACGTGTCGGAGGTCGCCGGGATCGAGGAGATCCCCGCGGAAGCACGCGAGCTGAAGGAGCCGTCGGGAGCGGTGCTCGCGCAGGTGGATTCAGCCGAGGGTCCCGTGAAGCTGATCGATCCGGAGCAGCTGCAGCGGGCCATCGACAACCTGGTGGAGGCGTAAAGCGATGCCCCAGAGGCGAGTGCTGATCGTCGACGACGCGCTCTTCATGCGCAACACCCTGCGCGACATCTTCACCGCCGCGGGGTTCGCCGTCGCGGGAGAAGCCGACGACGGGGTGCAGGCAGTCAACCTGTTCCGCGAGCTGAAGCCCGATCTCGTCACCATGGACATCGTGATGCCTTACAAGTCCGGCATCGATGCCACCCGCGAGATCGTGCAGCACGATCCCAATGCTGTGGTGATCATGTGCTCTGCGCTCGGGCAGGAGTCGCTGGTGATGGAGGCCATCGAGGCAGGCGCCACCGACTTCATCGTCAAGCCCTTCCGCGGGGAGGACGTGCTCGCGGTGGTGAAGAAGGTGCTCGGCGAGTAGCCGTCATGGCGCACGCGCCCCACAAGTACCTGCACGCCTTCGTCGCGGAAGCGACGGAACAGCTCGAGCAGCTCGCTTCCGAGCTGGTGAGGATCGAGCAGGAGGCTCCCGGCGGCGCGCTGTGGGATTCGATCTTCCGCCGCGTGCACTCCGTGAAGGGAAGCGCGGCGACCATCGGTCTCTCCGGCATCGTGGCCATCGCCCATGCCGCGGAGACCCTGATCGGCAAGCTGAAGGCGCAGCATGCGAGACCCGAGCGGACCCACGTCGACCTGCTGCTCCAGGCGACCGACGCGCTGGTGCAGGAGGTGCAACACGCTTCCGGAACCGCGCATGCGCCTCGCGCCGACGAGGGCGCTCCGCTCGCGCTCGCGGCGAGGCTCGCAGAGGCGTCCCGCCTCCTTCCCGACGGCGTCCCGACGCCGCCGCCCCGGATCGCGGCGCAGAAGCCGCTGGCGGACCCGGGGACCCCGAGGCTCGACGTCGCGTTTTCCCTCTCCAAGGCATGCCAGGCGCCGGGAGCGCGCAGCCTGATCGTGCAGCGGAAGCTGAAAGGGCTCGGCGTCCTGCTGGAGATGGACCCGCAGCCGGCCGCGCTGATGCAGAAGAGGGGCGGCGTTCGCGTCACCGCGCTGCTCGCCACCGCGCGCCCCACCGACGAGGTGCGCGCGGCGTTCGAGGGGATTCCGGAAGTGGAAGAGATCGAGGTGCGCCCGGCTCCCATCGCGAACGCGCCCAGCCCCGAGCCGCAAGCGGCCGAAGAGGGTGGCGCCGTGCGGGCGGTCCCCGATAGCGCCGGGACGGAGGAGGCGCGGACCGACGCGACCGTGCGCGTTCGCGCGCAGGCCCTCGATCAGCTCCTCGACCAGGCGGCCGAAGTGCTGCACGGGATCGCGCGGCTTCGCGAGGCGGCCCGGCACTTGCCGGAAAACGCCGCGGCGCAGTTCGAAGCGGAGATCGACCGCCTGCGCCGGACGGCTCGCGATCTGCACGGCCGCGTGATGAACGCGCGCCTGACGCCCTTCTCGTCGCTCACCGAGCGGCTCCCCCGCGCCATCCGCGATCTGGCACATCGCCTCGGCAAGGAAGTCGAGCTGGAGGTCCAGGGCGGCGCCGTCGAACTGGACCGCACCGTCATCGAGGCACTGGCCGATCCGCTCACGCACCTCGTCCGCAACGCGGTCGATCACGGGCTGGAGACGAGTGCGCAGCGGATCTCCATGGGCAAGTCCGTGCGCGGCCTGCTCGTGCTGTCGGCGCGCCGCGAACGGGACAAGGTGCTGGTCGAGGTGAGCGACGACGGGGCCGGGTTCGACGGGGAACGGCTGCGGCAGCGGGCCATCGACATGGGAGCGCTCTCGCCCGACAGGGTCCCCGAGATCAACGAGCAGCAGAGCTACGAGCTGGCCTTCCTCCCCGGCCTCTCCACGCGGGACGAAGCGACGGATCTGTCCGGCCGGGGCGTCGGCCTCGACGCGGTCAAGTCCGCGGTAGAGGGGCTCGGCGGCAAGATCGCGCTCCGCTCCGCGCCGGGGAAGGGGTCGCGCTTCACGCTCGAGCTGCCGCTCAGCGTGTCGATGGCGAACCTTCTCCTGGTGCAGATCGGCGGCGAGTTGTACGGGCTGCCGATGACCCGCATCGTCGCCACCACCGAATACGATCTTTCGGCGCGCGGCGGAGAAGGATTCGAGGCCCGGTCGCTCGCCGTCATGGGCCAGCTCGTCCGCGCCTATTCGCTGGCGAAGCTCTTCGGCCTTCCCTCGCTCGCGCCCCCAGGCCCGCGGCCATTCGCGGTGCTGGAGGTGGACGGGATCACCTTCGCGCTCTCGGTGGACCGGCTGGTGGGGCAAGAGGAAGCGGTCCTCAAGCCTCTCTTCCCCCCGATCGATCGGATCAAGGGCCTCGCGGGCACCACCGTGCTCGGCAACGGACGGCCACTGCTCGTGCTCGATCCGCGGGGGCTGCATGAGCTGGCGGAAGCCTCGCAGCGGCTTCGAGGGGCGGCCTGATGCAGCAGCGCCGGCCCCTCAATCCGCTGGAGCTCACGCCGCAGCAGATCGAGGCGATGCGCCAGCTCGCGCAATTCGGCTCCGCCGACGCCGCCCGGTCGCTCGGGAGGCTGCTCGGCACGTTCGTCGAGGCGGCGCCGCCCCGCGTACAGGTGGCGCCAAAGGGGGCGGTGGAGCGCGTGCTTCAGCCGGACGGCGCCGCGTTCTCCGTTCATTTCGAGGTGGAAGGGGGAGCGCGGCTGCGCTGGATGATGCACGTGACGCAGGAGGGGGCGACGCTCATGGGCGGGCTCCTGCTCGGCGCGCCGGGCGGAGCCATCCAGAAACCGACGCTGTATACGAGCGCCCTCGCGGAAATGTCGAACATCGTGGTGTCGAGCTACGTCGGCGGCGTCGCGGCGGCGGTCGGGTTGACCCTGGTGCCGTCGATCCCGCACGTCGGCTCCGGCACGCTCGCCGACACCATGCAGGCGGCGTTCGGCGATCTCGATTCCACACTGCTGCTGGTGACGGACCTGCGACTTCCGGGCGTCCGCTACGCGGGGCGCATCGTGGCGACGCCCGTGGAGGAATCGCTCTCGCGCCTGCTCTCGATGCTGGGCGTCGTGTGATAGATCGCGCCCGATGGACGCGCGGGCGCTGCGAGAATTCCTGGAACTGGTCAAGGCGGGCGAGATCGCCATAGAGGACGCCGTCCGGCGGCTCGGAGAGCTGCCCGTCCAGCAGATCGCGGAGTTCGCGCAACTGGACGGCGAGCGCGCTCTGCGGATGGGCGTTCCCGAGGTCGTCTACGGAGAGCGCAAGCGTCCGGAGCAGATCGGCGCGCTGGTCGCGCGCCTGGTGTCGCTCGGCCAGGCGGTGCTGGTGACGCGCATGGCGCCCGAGGCGGAAGCCGCGGCGCTCGCGGCGGCGCCAACCGGCCGATACGACCCGATCTCCCGCACGTTTTCCGCTCCGCCACCCGGGGGGCCGCCGCCCCGCGAAGGGCTCGTGGCGGTGGTCTGCGCCGGGACCACCGACATTCCCATCGCCGAGGAGGCCTGCGCGACCGCGCAGGTGGTCGGTGCCCAGGTGGAACGACTCTACGACGTGGGGGTCTCGGGATTGCATCGTCTGCTGCGGCACGCTCCGGCGTTGCGCCAGGCCGACGCGGTGGTGGTCTGCGCGGGCATGGAGGGAGCCCTGCCATCGGTCGTGGGAGGGCTCGTGGCGCGGCCGGTGATCGCTGTCCCGACCAGCGTCGGGTACGGCGCTTCCCTGGGCGGGATGGCGGCGCTGCTGGCGATGCTGAACTCCTGCGCCGCCAACGTCTCGGTGGTGAACATCGACAACGGCTTCAGCGCGGGCTTCGTCGCCGCACTGATCGCGCGTCAGTCGCACGCCGCGCGCGCGGAAGGGGAGGGGCCACGGGAGGCGCGCACCAGATGAGCACGCTCGTCCTCGAGCCCGTCGGAGGAATCGCCGGCGACATGGTGATCGCCGCGCTCCTCCACCTCGGCGCTCCCCGCGCGGCGTTGGACGAGGGGCTGCGCCGCCTCGGGCTTTCCGGGGTCTCGGTGGAAGCGCGCGAAGTGGAGGTCGCCGGGATTCGCGCGCTCCACGTCGAGGTCCGCGCGCCCGAGGAGGGCCACGCGCACAGGAGGTGGCGCGAGATCCGGGACCTCCTTTCCCGCGCCCGGCTACCGCCGCGCGCCGCCGAGCTGGCGCAGTCGAGCTTCGCGCTGCTCGCGAAAGCCGAAGGGCGCATCCACGGCATTGCGCCGGACGAGGTCGAGTTCCACGAGATCGGCGCCCTCGATTCCATCGTCGACCTGGTCGGGGCTGCGCTGCTGATCGATGCGCTCGCGCCGGGCCGCGTCGTGGCGCTTCCTCCTCCGTCCGGCGGAGGCACCGCGCTGACCGCGCACGGCGTCATTCCCGTCCCCGCTCCCGCCACGCTCGAGGTGCTGCGCGGGCGAACCCTGCGCCCGAGCGGTCCCGGTGAGCGGACCACACCGACGGGTGCGGCGATCCTCGCTGCCTGGACGGAGGAATCGCCGGCGGTTCCGGAGCTGACCGTCGATCGGATCGGCTACGGCGCGGGGACCAAGCGATGGGAAGACGCGCCCAATCTCTTGCGCGCGGTGCTCGGACGGACGGCGGCGCCGGCGAGCGAGGCGGCGTGGATGCTGGAAGCGAACCTCGACGACCTTTCTCCCCAGCTGATCGCCGCCGCGCTGGAGTCGGTGCTCGCTGCTGGCGCCTTGGACGTGTGGGTGGCGCCGCTCACGATGAAGAAGGGGCGGCCCGGGCATCTCTTCGGCGCCCTCGCAGCCGAAGCGTCCCGCGCTGCCGTCGAAACGGAGATCTTCAGGCAAACGACCACATTGGGGATCCGGGCGACGCGCATCGAACGGCGTGTCCTCGAGCGGGAGATGGTGGAAGTCGACACGCCGTACGGAAAGGTGCGCGTCAAGGTCGGCCGCCTCTCGGGGACATTGGTCAACGTCGGGCCGGAATTCGAAGACTGCAGGCAGGCGGCCGAGCGGTCGGGCGTTCCAGTGAAGGAAGTGATGGCGGCCGCTCTCTCGGCATTTCGTGGAGCTCGCTGACTCGCGGTAGAGTTTCCGGTCGGGGGACGAGAGACCGACCGTTGCCACAGGTTCGAACATCGCCCGTTGCGCTCGTGGGACCGGCGGCGCTGGCGCTTGCGCCGCAGCTCGCCGCGGCTGGATTCGATCTGGCCGACGGTGGTGCGGCAGTGATCGATCTGCCTGCGGCCGCCGGCCAGCTCGTCGAGGTGCGCCGCCGATATGCGCCTGTGGTCGGCGTCCTCGCCGACGGAGCCGCGCCGGGCCCGGACGCGGAGGCGCTCGACGGCCTCGTGAGGCTCGGGAATGCCGCGGTGGATCTTCCCCCGCTGCTGCGAACCCTGATCCGCGCGGCCCGCGATCGCAGCGAGCTCGAGCGACTGCGCAGGTCCGAGGACAGCGAGCTGCGCAAGACCAAGGAGTTCCTCGAGCGCCTGATCGACGCCACCTCCGACGGCATCGTCGCGGCGGACCTCAGGGGCGGAATCCTGCTCTTCAACAAGGCCGCCGAGAGGATGACGGGGTTCTCGGCGGCGGCGCTGGTGGGAAAGACGAGCGTGCGCGAGCTGTACCCGCGCGGGTTGGCGGAAAGGATCATGCAGCGGCTTCGCGCCTCGCGTGCGGCCGGCGAGGAGTTCGGACGCATGCGCTGCGAGGTGGTGGCGAGGGGCGGCGAGGTGATCCCGGTGGATCTCTCCGCCGCGATCGTCGCCGAGGACGGCCGCGACACCGCCACCGTCGGCGTCTTCCGCGACCTGCGAGAGGAGCTGCGCCGCGAGGCCGAGCTGCGCAACACGCGCGAGCGCCTGGAGGAAGCAGAGAAGGCGGCGGTCGTCTCCGAGCTGGCCGGCGCAGCAGCGCACGAGCTGAACCAGCCGCTCACCAGCGTGCTGGGTTTCTCCGAGCTGCTCTTGCGGCGCACGCAGGAGAACGAGAAGGGGCGCGAGGAGCTGGCCGCCATCCTCCGGGAAGCGGAGCGGATGGCGAACATCGTGAAGAAGATCGGACGGATCACGCGGTACGAGACGACGGCGTACGTGGGCAAGACGCGGATCGTCGATCTGGAGCGCGCCTCCAATCCGCCACTGCAGATGGGAGTGATTCGGGACAAGCCGTAGCCTACCGCGGCACGGCGAGCAGCGCGTACGCCTCGACGCTGGGCAAGATCGTCGAGACCGCGAATCCGGATGGGTTCAGCGGGATGCGCTCTCCGTCCTTTCCCCCGCTTCGCTCCGGCGCGAACCAGTACGCCGCTCGCCCTCCGCCCGCCGCCTGGCCGGCGATGGTGACCTGCACGCCTTGGGCGGGAGCGAACGCCCCGTCCTGCAGCTCGAGGTTGACGAAATGGACGTCGAGCTTGCGCTCCGGGTCCAGATACGCGCGCGCGAGGAGACGGCCCCTTCCGGTGAGGGTCACCTGGGCGCGGCCTCGTCCGGCCAGTTCGCGCAGTGCGCGCGCGATCGCCGCCTCCTGCGCCCCATCGTCGAGGGCGAACACGCGACCCTCGCCGACGCGGTCGAGACCGGACTTCACCTCGGGAAAGAGCGGCTCGCCCGCGCGGCCTTCCTCGTCGATGGACGTGCACTTGCCGAGCATCAGCACGTCGCCTCCGCCTTCGACGTACCGCCGCGCCGCCGCCGCATCCGGAGCCGGCAGCGCGGCGGCGCCCGCGAGCACCAGGAGGCGCGCGTGTACCCCGCCCGCGAGGTCGAAACGCACGGCGGGCTGCTGCTGTGCCCTGGCCAGCGCGGCCACCGCGGCGGATGTCGCGCGCTGGTGTGCCCCCGTGGTCCAGTGGTCGCAGCGGGGCGAGAGGAGCACCTCCGCGTCGAAGAGTGGCGCGGACGGCCGGTATCGTTCCCGGGCGAGCGCCAGGAACTGACGATGCTTCGCCAAGGCGGCGCGCGCGTCCTCCGGCGCGTCGTCCGCGATCATCAGATCCGTGTCGCACGCGCTAGCGAGCGCCGCGAACAACTGGACCTGCGCGGCTGTCGCGGGAGCTGGCAGTATCGCCACCGCCGGTCGGAGCCCGAGCGCGGCCCGCGCCGCCAGCAGGGGCAGGAGCGCCTCTAAGGGATCCAGCGAGGGCAGCTCGAAGACCAGCCCGTCCAGGTGCCGGCATAGCTCGAGGGCAAGGGGCGTCAACGTCCCCACCCGTCCGAGCACCGCCATCTCCACGCTGCGATTGCGGCGCGCTTCGTCCCGGGCCCGGAGGATCGCGCGCTTCGCCGCTTCCACCGATTCCGACAGACGCAGCGCCTCCTTCTGCCGCGCGAAGGGGCGCTCTCGCTGCGGGAGCGCTGAAGAGCGCAGGGCATCGAGCGCGTCGAAGGGCTCGAGATGATCGCCGAAGCTCTCGCGCAAGTACTCCACCAGCGCAAGCTCGCAGCTGCGGCAATAGCCGGCGCCTTCCGGGCCCAGCCGGTACCAGCGATCGAGGCCCTCGAGGAGCACCGCTTCTCCGGACAACGCCGCCCGCGCTGCGAGCGCTCCGGCGGCGTCGCGGCCTTCCAGGGAGCAAGCGCAGCGTACCGGCACGGGCGTTCCGTCCAGCGCCACGCACCGATCGGCCTCGCCAGAAGGTGCGCCGATGTCGGCAGCGACGACCCAAGGGACCTCGCGGACCTGCGGCGCTGGCGGCGCGGTGCCGGCTTCCAGCGCGGGCACGGGGGCGGCGGCCGGCAGCGCGCCTTCCTCTGGAACCCCGGGCGCGCCCGGCTCGCCCGGTTGCGGCAGCGGG
>Ga0209237_1000012_pt1 | contig 68671 bp, 57 predicted proteins | sample GraSoi013_1_40cm_2_FD_185820 | JGI IMG/M metagenome (GOLD analysis project Ga0209237, IMG submission 185820) | Grasslands soil microbial communities from the Angelo Coastal Reserve, California, USA - Sample 10_02_2013_1_40cm (SPAdes) (version 2) | ecosystem: Environmental > Terrestrial > Soil >...
TTGGAACTATACTGGTTCTGGTAGGAGGCATGGTGTCTACAGTTGCTGGCCTTAGTGCAACCACTTTTTCATCAAGCAGGGTTTCGTTTGCAATGGGAAGGCAGTACAACCTCCCTTACATCTTTAGCTCCATTCACCCTAAATATCATACTCCGCACTTTGCGATAATCGCCTCTGGTTTTATCATGCTTGTAATGGCTGCGTGGCTTCCAATAGAGCAGCTTGCACTAGCTGCTGGTGTATTGTTCCTATTTCTGTTTACACAGGTCAATTGGGCAGGAATTCAGATTCGAAGGCTTTATGGCCACAAACTCGATTACGGATTTAAGATCCCACTATTTCCAATTATGCCAGTTATTGGAATATGTGCCAAAGTAGGGCTTGCTCTTTTCCTCTTATTTTACAATCCTTTGAGCTGGGCAATTGCCATCGTCTGGATATTGATTGGGTTCTCAATTTACAAATTGTATATTGCCAAAAAGGAGATTGAGCACTATGCTCCATTAGTAGCAAACGAAGGACCATCGCACAGAAAAGATTACCGTATAATGGTTGTATTTAACAAGAAAACTGCAGAGAAGCTGGTAAAAATAGCGTCGGCAATTGCAAAGGACAAGAATGGCGAGATCTCGCTTCTTAGTATAGTGACGATACCTATTCAGATACCACTTTCAATGGGACAGGGATTTGCCGAGACCACCGTAAAATCTGTTGGTGAAATAAAGCATTCTTTGCCGCAATCCTCTGATTATAGATATCTGATAAGATTGACCCATGATACTACAGAAGCTATACTTGCTACAGTTGAAGAACAAGGAATTAACTTGCTTGTGATGGATTTCTATGATCTGCGCAACAACAGGAAATTACTCTCACTTACTACCTGTGACATATTAGGAGTACACATCAAAAAGGAATTTGAGAAGGAGATCTCAAATCTGGTAGTCTCCTATGACAAAGGAAGACACTCAGATTTGGGACTTGAAATAGCCCACTCCTTTTCTAATACCCTGGGAAGTAAGATTCGAATTATCAGAGGAGTTGTCGAATCGCCAGAAGAAGAGCGTGACATCCTAAGCAGGATTAACGAAAAAATGTTCGATTTGGATCTGCGAAAAGTTCCTGTCGAACGGGTTTATACAACAAGTCTTGACATCACAAAGGATCTGTTACAGAATCTAAATCAGAAACCAGAGATAGTAATCGTAGGAGCTGGAAATCAGGCAGACCAAGCATTCAGTCCAAAGACAATTGAGATTGTGGAAAAGTCTTTGTATAGTGTCTTTGTGGTTCGGAACTCTAGGTTATCAAGTATCAAGGCCAGGTACTTTTGGCATATGATTGCTCCACGACTGATGGAGAACAGAATAATTTACAAAATATATCGCATGTTATTAAAACTGGTCACACTTAGAAAGAAGACTCCTTCTCCCCACGAAGATTACTTTGCTCCCAAAATCTAGTCAATACTAAAATAGGAACCCATTGCATATATTATCAAGTGCGAGCTGGTGGACGAGGTACTGCTACGGCAGAGGAAACTCCTCCCTCCATGCAGCAAGCGCGATCAGGCGACTGATAGCCAGAGATGGCTGGCAACAGCACAGAAAATTATCCGACCTGGAGTACTGTGATGGCAAAACCTGAGGTTTCCAGCAAACGGAATGAAAAATCTGTCCCGCGCGGAGCAAGGCCAAATCAAACAATAAGCGCTGCACTTTGTTTAGGTAGGCCGCATAGCGAAATCTCGTAGAACAGAAGGAGGGTTACGGCTAGCACGCACTTTTTTTTTAACTGGTGTGATTCAGAAATAAAAATTGTTTTAAATAGGTGATTTCTTCTCGTCGTCTTTGTCCTCGCTTGATTTACCCTTTTCATCTGTTGCAGTGTTCGCATTATTCGTCTTCTTGTCATCGTCAAATCTATCTGCCCAATGTCTTCTTTCCTCGTATTCAATGGGCTTACTTGGACCTGTATCCTTGACTCTCTTTAGCGAGTCTTTCATCTTTTTATTACTCCACAAGAATATTCCTCCCGCAATTACCGCTGCGAAGGCTGCCATTGCATAAATTGTCATCGTTGAAAGACCGCCAGCTGTAGCGGTTCCAGTACTGCTTGATGCTTGTGCTGTTGTTGAAATAGCGGGCTCACCTTGGACATAGTATCCAAGTGCATGACCATCTACGTTTATGGTTCCTGAACTTGCCTTCTCATTTGTCTTGAGATGATACTTGGCATCTGCAGTAAAGTCCTCGTCGATATTTTTTACATGCAATGATCCCTGTTGTATTCCACTCTGTCCTGAAGCCAATGTGGTAATGGCCACTTTCTTGCCCCCGAAACCTAAGGCATCTGAATCCTTTACAACATATGATGGATCAAACAGAGTATCCCACTTGTCAATTGGCTGGCTCAATAGAGTGCTGGCGTCAATCAAGTTCTGGTTCAAATCAGTCTCTGCCTTGGTTCCCTTCAATATGTTGTATGCGTCTGGAACCTGGTTTTGTACGACACCAAGCGGGAAGTTAATCTCCAAGTCTCCATACTGCGTGGTGGGAATAACTACTGGATCAGTCATATTAAATCCAATCCAGGCTGCATCAAAAACAGTATTTTCAGTACCACCGCCCTTCTGCAAGATGTATCCTGTAACGGTTGGAGTAAGTGTTATGGTATAATCAATGGATGCACCCTTGTCATCGCCGTTTATCACAACTTTGTAGTTTATTGCCAACTTTGTAATAGTTGCAAGGCTCTTGTGATTTGCAAGCTGTGTGTTTAGCTGCTCCATAAATGACTTGATGCTTGTATTGTTATCGGAATTGTCAGTGAAATTAACAGTAATTGATTTGCCGTTTAGTGCATCCTTTAGTTTTCCACCATTTGAATAATCAAAGGATACATTTTTTGAAAATTTGAAGGTTGGAGTAATTGGACTGCCTTCAATAGGAAGATATGCGTTCAAATCAACGGTTGCCAATACTGGTACCATTGTTCCGAAAACCAACAAGCTCAAAACTGCACAAGCGACAAGGAGCCTAGTCACGGTTCAGATTTCTTTGGCTGAGAGTAATAAATCTTGGCATTAAATTTCATCCGCAAGAGTTTCTAAATTTTATTGGTAAGAGTAATATGGCACTTGACAGTTCTTAGTAACTTCATAGGGAAGCTAAATGATTACAATTCTTGCTGGCGGAACAGGTTCCGTAAAACTTGTACGGGGAATGTCTTCACAGACTCGTGACATTTCTGTTATTGCAAATGTTGGTGACAATTACTGGCTTTACGGTCTTTACATATGTCCTGACATCGATACTATTCTTTACGGATTGGCTGACATACTTGATACACAAAAAGGCTGGGGAATAAAGAAGGATACCTATGGCTTTTTGCGCCAAATGGAGGTGATGGGTGAAGAGACTTGGTTTAAGATTGGCGACAGAGACGCTGCCATTCATTTGATGAGAACAAACATGTTAAAAAATGGAAAGAACCTCTCCGATATTACAGAATGGATGTGCCGAAAATTTGCCATTGACACAAAGATAATTCCCGTTACTGATAACAGCGTTGAAACAAGAATCGTGACAAACAAAGGCGATCTGCACCTTCAAGAGTATTGGGTAAAGTACAAAGGGCAAGACAAAGTGGAAGGGATAAAATATGTCGGTGCAGACAAGGCACGCGCAAACCCGGCTGCAGTAAATGCTATACATGATTCCAAATTGGTGGTAATTGCACCAGGTAATCCCCTGACTAGCATAGGTCCAATTCTTTCGATCAAAGGAATCCGAAAGGAGTTGTCCAAATCTAAAAAGAAAGTAGTTGTGGTAAGCCCACTGATAGGAGGTTCTGCAGTAAGCGGACCTGCTGCAAAGTACATGGAAGCTGCTGAGCTTGAGGTTTCCGTGTATGGTCTTGCCAAGATGTATTCAGAGGTAGCATCACATATAGTCATTGATGCTTCAGACAGGACTCATATTAGAAAAATAGAGAACCTGGACATGAAAGTACATGAAACCAAGATAAAAATGAACGACAAAAAAGACGAAGACGCTCTTGCCCAATTTATTTTAAAACAAACGCATGTCTAAGTTACGAGTGGGTGCAATAGTACCTGTAAAAACTTTTTCAAGAGCTAAAACACGCCTAACTCTTTCAGATCAAAAAAAGGAAAAGATATGCCAGATAATGCTGGAATCGGTATTAGATACCATATCACAATCAGATGTAATCGAGAAAACTATCATTGTATCCAGGGACGAGACTGCACTTGGGATAGGCAAGAAATTTGGAGCAATTCAAATCTATGACACCGAAGAACTAGGTGTAAACAATGCCGTTTTGCTAGGCGACAATTACTATGCTAAGGAGAGCTTTGATGCAACACTGGTATTGCCTCAGGACATACCTCTCGTCCAAACCCAAGATATCAGAACATTACTTGAGATGAGAAACTCTGAGAGATGTGTTCTTGTTGTACCATCAAGAAAGTTTGACGGAACCAACGCGTTACTTAGGATGCCTGCAGATGTTATCAGGACACATTACGACGAAGACAGCTACAAGATCCACCTAAATAGTGCAGAAAAGAAGAACGCAAGTTCGGCTCTTGTCTTAATCAGAAGGATGATGTTAGATGTAGATGATCAAGATGACCTCTCGCTTGTCATCAATCATGACTCACCTGTCTCCAATCATATAAAGTCCGTATTGGATTCATAACACATCTATCACGTTTGCTTTATTTCAGCTGACTCTTTTTTTGATTCGATGTAGTTTAGAATTTTTATTATTATACATATCACTCCAGTCATCACAAGTATCCCCTCCATGGTACTAGAGAAAGGATTTGAAGACTCGTCACTTATCGAAGTTTGAGCTAGATTTGATACAAAAAAAAGATACGAGAATGTGAAATAGTTTGCTGCCCAATGAATCAGAACTGCGGGAGCAAATCCATATCTGACATAGACCCAACCTATTATGATTCCAGCAATTGACGCCTGTGAGAACTTGCCTGGACTCCACGGCGTGCCGGAAATGATATGAGCTGCTCCAAAAAATAATCCAATAGTTATGACAAGTATCATTGCTTTTCTATAGTTTGTTATACCAAGATAATGTGAGGGCCTCCACAGTGATTTGAAGAAGAGCTTCCATGATACCTGATTACAATACATCATATAAAGTGGAATCCCTACAAGTAAGATTCTAAACCCTGACTCTTCTGTCAATGGCGCAACTGTAAGCTGGAAAAAACGTATCAAACTATTGCCAGTCTGAGGAGATTCAATTTTTACGCCAAAGCTTTGCTGAACCAAGTCAACTAGTAAAGAAAACAAGATTAGAATTGTAAACCAGGTAATCATATTGACAAGCGCATTGTCCTTGAACGTTTTCCACCCTTCCGACATTACATGTGATAACGTTCTCATGAATGTGGTTCCAGGACCTAGAAATGAAATGGTAAATAAAAAAGCGTAGATTGCCCATGATATCATAAAGCCATCGCCAATCTCAAAGGAGACTGGCAACTTGTAGCCTATTCCTCCAAGAAAAAGATCAAATCCATTTATAGGATATTGAAAGTTAATCTCCTTTCCTAAATCAGAATCAAACATTACATAGCATCCAATGGGAAAGGAAAGAACCATCATTCCAAATATCACAGATACCAAGCCAGAATATGGAGTAGATAGGATCCTGTTTATCTTGTCTAGTTTTAACAAGTTAAACTCAATGAACTTCGATGGAAGCCTCGGGAAATCCGAGCTTTACTAGAGTGGATTTTATAGTATCTCTGTGATCCCCCTGAAGGAAGATGTATCCATCCTTTACTGTTCCACCACATGCATATCTTGCCTTTAATTCTCGTACCACCTTTCCAAGATCATTCATCTTTGGATTTACCCCTTCGATCATAGTACCTTTCTTTTTAAAACGTCTCTCTTCTATCCTTACAACGATTTGGGTTTGATCTTTTTCAAGTTCACCACAAGCACACAAATCATCGGGAAGTCCGCATGTATTGCAGATTACCGCCATTCAGAATAAAAAGACAAATTCCTACTATTAAGCCTTGTTCATGCCTATGTTTTTTATCTAGACTTGGATAAATCAAGATGTGTCTGAAGATCTTAGAAAAAAAGCCGTGGAGATGCTTCTAAACGGTGCTACACTTGTAGGCGAGCCCTGTCCATACTGCATGGGCGTTCGAATCATAAAAGACGGTAATGCCTTTTGTGTAAATTGCGGAAAGCAAGGAAGACAGGAAACACTCCAATCCACGCAAGAACCAGCTGGAAACAAAGACTCGCCCCTTGAGAAACTAGAACAGAAATTAAAGGAACTCACGAATGAGCTTTCAAGTGAAAAAGATTATGAAAAACAACAGCAGATTCTACGCTCTATAAGCGAGATAATCTCTGTTAAGGAGAAACTCAAGAAACTCTGATCACAAAAGTATTTATTTAAACTGCCTTAAGACACGATATCCATGAGCAGCAAAAAATCTGCACCTCTACCGGCTTCAAGTGCGGGTCTATTGAGATTCTTCGAAGATGAGACCAAAGGATACAAGATACGACCTGAAATAGTAGTAGCCATTCCAAGTGCATTAATTGCCATATCGTGGATTCTAAAAACAATCTTCCCACCATGACTGATAGCTCTGATAATGTGGCCCGCATTCACAAGCGGTACACCCTGACAACTTTTACGCCATCATCATACTACGTATCACTTGCTATTTCAATTGGTGTAGTCTGTCTTACGGTATACGTGTCATCGCTATATTATTTCAAGACTGACAAGAACTTGGTGTATGCCATTCCATTAACTTTAGGAGCATTGACAATTACTCAGTTAATTGACAGGAAAATTCTGAAGACTGAATATTCTAAATCCTTACACATGTCTGCATTTGGGAATCTTCTTTGGCTTGTAACGGTGTTGGGTGGCTTGCTATCCATGTATGTATTCTCAAAACCGCAGTTGGTATATCTTTACATCACAGAGGGGATGTTTCTTTTTGCAAGTTTTCGAATCGGCATATTTACGTCAACGATTGGCGCCAAAGTCAAAACAGCTTGGGCAATATGTCTGATACAGCCACTTGCAATCTTTTTTGCATTTGTTCCATATTATCTATGGATTCCAATGCTTGCAGATGCCAAGTCCCTGACTTTTGGTATTGCCTTTCTCTTGCTTGGTACTTCATGGACTATACTAAGCGACAGAGCCACAGGCAAGCTCTCACGGACCCACAAGATGCTTCAAGCATATGTGGCCGCATCGACTAAAAATGATCCCGCACAGATGGAGACAATCATAGAAGAACGCTCCGAAGAGTCTACGGTCTCTACATTCCAGATTGTATTTCGAGCAAAAAACATCGAGTGCAGACTAGTATTACCAGATGTCCATCCAGGACCCTTTCATCCAATCGGTGGAAGCAATATAACGTATCTGATATACAAGAATCTCAGTTCTTCTGCAATGGTTATGCATAGTGTATCTGACCATTCCCTTAATCTGCCATCAAAATCTCAAGTGGACCTGTACCTTTCTAGCCTGCAGAAAAGCTCTGCCATCCAACAGGGGGTAAAATGCACAAAGCCAGTCTCAGTACAGGTAAACAAGGCAAGAGCAGTGGGATTGCTATTTGACAAGACTGCTGTATTGATTCTTTCCTTGTCCCCGCATGGCATGGAGGATATACCATCCTATGTAAAGACAGAGCTTGAACAATACGGGAAAAACCGTGGATTTGAGCGAGTCTTAATTGTTGACAGCCACAATGCAATGGGTCAGATAATTCAAAGAAACGATGCCGATGATCTTCTAAAAGCTGCCAAGTCCAACTTGGATACTCTAATTGCCAAAGAAAAAATGGGACTTGAAGTGGGATACTCTAATTCGGAGTCTTTGAAAATTAGCACCGATGACCTTGGGCCGGGAAAGCTAGCTGTTATGTGTTTGAAAATAGGAGATGAGAAATTCTATCTTGGGTGGGCTGATTCAAATAACATGCAAAATGGCCTCCGAGAACATATTGCAAATCATCTCTCCAAAAATGGATATAATCTGCTTGAAGTCTGTACGTCTGATACCCATTACAAGGCACGAGAGGCAAGAAACAAGCATGGATATTTTGAGTTTGGAAGCCTGGCAAAGTTTGACGATATTTCAGCGTGGTTTTTGCAACTTGCAGAAGAGTCTGAGAGAAACCTCTCACCATCTTCCTTTGAGCTACTAGAGCAGGAAACAAGAGTAAAGGTCATGGGAGACAAGCAGTTTGAGGACTATTCAAAATCTCTTGACAGAGCCATGCGTATCACACAAGGCTTTCTTATCGGAACCACGATACTATTCCTTTACACGTTACTTTGAGAATAAAATTCGTCAATATTCCCAGAAAACTCCTCACAAAACGAATCAAGTTGATGTATTGGAATAATTGGAACACCCTCTAAAAATTTCATATCTTGTTGGTACAGTGTTACAATAGCTGGAATTGCTGCATGAACCTTTTCTTTTGCTAAAAACTTTCTTGTCCTCTCAATTTGTTTTACGACCGCAGACTCTAGCGATGACTGGCTCATTTTATTCCAATGCTTGCAATCAATTAAAATTGCCGTCCCAGACTTGATTCCTACCACATCTATTTCCATTCTAGGATTGGTAAGGATTACATTTTTATCAGTATCAAAGTCTCTGCTCTCAAGTATTTCTGCTGCCAGCGACTCAAAATCCTGCCACTGCAATAAACGCGACACTTCGTCAACTGCAGCCCCCATCGATATGGCCAAAAGAGCTGCCTTTAGCCTGTCATTTTCTTTGAAATATATCATGTTATCTTGGTAGGTTCCAATTCCGTTTTGCAAAAAATTATCAAGAATGGATGTTGCCAGTAGCTCACTTGTTTGGGTTGCCATCGAGAAATCCTTGACTGAGATCCCACCTGGGATTACGCCTTTGATTCCCCGAACTAGTGATTGAAGATTCAACAAGGGTATAATTTCTTGCGGATTTATAAAATTCTATTTGCCGTATGATATAACAATAAGATAGGTCTCTTTTTATCTTATTTGTCTTTTGACGGTTTCTCTAGTTCTGGGCCAAAATCTAAGATGAAATGTTTTGCAACTTGCCTTAGTTCCTTTAAAATCCTGGCTAGATTTGGTCCTTTTCTTGATGGGGCCACCAATATTATTAGGTAATCATCACATAAAAATATGATCGTGAATTGTTCCGTTACCTACCTTTTGGGATTTTATAAAAATTAATTTTGTTTGTTCATTCTTTGATTAGTACAGGATGGTTAAATACAGTTCAAATCAAAGCAAATCATGAAACTGGTTCTGCTTCTCATACTAGCTTTATTTATTTTCGGGTCAAAGATGGTACTTGGTGACAAGGGAGCATACTTTGACAAAGTTGAGTTCATTCAATACTCTGACGATAACACTGCAATTGAAGAGGTAAAAAACGGCCATTTGGACATTTACTACTCTGCCATTCCATCTGACAGGCTGGACCCACAGTCAAGACAGGCCCTCAGCGTATTCCAGTCAACTGGAAGCACCTATGGTTTGCTTGTAAACCCGGGCAATTCGTCTGACAAGTTTAATCCATTTTCTATAAGAGAGGTTCGGTTTGCATTAAACTATCTAGTAGACAGGGACTTGATTGTCGATGAATTATTACAAGGCTACGGGATTGCAATGGTTTCAGCCTACAAACCCTATGACCCCGACTATCTTTTGATATTAGATGAGCTTCAATCATTTGATTTCAGGTACAACCCAATACTTGCAGATACCATCATCTCAGAATCACTAGAAAAAGCTGGAGCCAAGAAACTTTCTAACAAGTGGTATTATGGTTCAAATCCAGTTGAGATAACTATCTTTATTCGAAACGATGACCTGATACGAAAATCAATAGGCGAGGTTCTTGCCTCGCAGCTACAAAAAGAAGGCTTTACAGTACACAAAGATTACGGTGACCTTGCCAAGGCATATTCAGTTGTCTATGGTTCAAACCCTTGTGACCTCAAATGGAACATTTACACCGAAGCCTATACCATGAGCGGCTTTGTTAGATATGATTCTGTTATAATAGCACAGATGTATTCACCTTGGTTTGGCAACATGCCTGGCTCTGGCAATCCAGCATACTGTAACTACAAAGATGACTATATCGATTCTATATCTCAGAAAATATTTGTGGCAAACTTCACGTCAGCCGACGAGCGAACTGGACTGATGAAAAAAGGAGTACACGAAGGCATCAATGAATCGGTCCGTATCTTTCTTGCAACAAAAACAGATCAGTTTGTGGCAAATAAAAAAGTACAAGGAATCATAAATGATTTTGGGGCAGGAGTCACTAGTAGGTTTACACCAATAAATGCACGAGATGACTCCAATACACTATCAATAGGTGTAAAAAAGATCTACCAAGGGGCATGGAACCCAATTGGTGGTTTTGCTGATTCATACTCCCAGCAGATCTGGGGTACAGTAGCTGACTCGGGCGACTTCAGAAACCCATACACGGGTCTTGTCATACCAGTTCGTTCAACATGGCAAGTAGTGGCGGCAGGACCCAACGACAAGTTTCCGGTTCCACCTGACGCCATAAAATGGACTCCTGGACAGCAAAAATGGGTTAATATCGGTCCTGGAATGAACGCTACAAGCAAGGTAACGTATCATCTGAACTTTGGAAACTGGCACAACGGCCAACCAATGGACATGAATGACGTACTCTATGGTATCTACTTTACATATCAATGGGGACAGGACCAATCCCAGGCAGGAAAGACATTTGATTCGGAATTCTCCCCAAAGGCAGTTCAAGCTGCAAAGACTTTAGTTGGGATCAAAATACTAGACAAAGACACCATCGAAGTATACCAGAACTTTTGGCACTTTGACCAAGGCGAGATAGCAGACTCTGCGCAGGTCTGGCCGGCCATGCCATGGGAGATTATCTATTCAATGGAAAAGTCTGTTACTGATGGTAAACTATCATTCTCAAGGTCAGGCGCTGTAAGCAACAACATAGACTGGTTGTCACTACTTGTACCAAAAGACGCTGATATCATCAAATCAAATCTAGAAGAATTTGGAAAAGATAATCTAGTACCAGCTGCACTTGTAAATTCTACTAAAAGCTATACCGATTCTAGATATTCCGCTTCGGTATCATGGATAAACCAACACAATCATGGCGTAATAAGTAACGGTCCGTTCTTTTTAGACAACTATTCTCCTGAAGCTAGAACCATAACAATAAAATCTTTTGATGACTCCAGTTATCCACTTGGAGCTGGATACTGGAAGACATTTGAGAAGATAAAGATTCCAAAAATAGAGAGTGCCAAAATTCCTAAATTGGTATCAATTGGAAAGGAACTTGATATACCACTTGATATCACACCAAACGCCACTGCATACTATTTTTTGATAAACTCGGAAGGAAAAATTATCGACAAAGGACAAGTAAAGTCAAGCACAGGCATATCTGATATCATGATTCCGCCAAACAAGACCGCAGACCTTAGTCCTGGGGCAAATGACTTGCAAATCTTTACTGTATCAGACTTGGCATACCATCCTGACATCTTGAGAACAAGCTTTCTTGCAATAAACGGAAATTATACCATGCCTGTGGAACCATCCCAGGCTTTGTACCAGTCCATAACTGCAAACTCTGGCTATATTCCAGGAATTGGACTCGTAGCTGGGCTAGTTTTACTAGGTGTTATACTAAGAAGGGTACGACGTAAAGTGCCACGTGAGGGTATGCCATAATGGGATTTGCAAGATACCTTGCCAAGCGTGCTATTACCATGTTTGGCGTATTGATGGCCACTTTATTGATTACAGTAGCACTTGTTGGCTCGAACATGGATACAATACTAAAGCAGAGTGTAGCAGTAGAGGTACGAACGGCGATAACAAATGACAAACACATCATTATTGATTTCCCTTCACCTGAAGCTCTGGAAAAATACATTCAGGATCAGATAAAACAAAGGGAAATCGTCCTTGGGCTAGACAAGCCTTGGTACACGCCGCAACGTCTGGGACTTGCAATGTACAGGATCTTGACACTAGACTTTGGTCATGCAAAATTTTTGACAAGTGATACTGGTTCTTCTGATGTCAAAGATATCATACTAGAGAAGATGCCAAGAACCATACTTCTTTTTACTACTGCTACTGTAATAATATCAATTATTGGAATCCTTGTTGGCGCAATAGCGTCAAGTAAGGTGAACTCTAAAATTGACAAGATTACTTCTGCGTTTGCAGTTATCAGTAGTAGCTTTCCTGTATGGTGGGTTGGTCTTTTAATGATATTTTTATTTGCGTTTGTATATCCAATATTTCCAGCGCGTGCGACTCCGACAGTACCGGTAACTGACCCTGGATACTATCTATCACTATTATATCACATGTCACTGCCACTGATAACGTTAGTCCTAATTGGATTTGGTTCATGGTCGTATCTTGTCCGCAACTTTCTAGTCGGTGTACTCCAAGAGGATTTCATCATGGCAAAAAAAGCCGCTGGTATTGACAAGAAAAAGATCTTGTACAGCCATGCGCTCAAAAATGCCGCACCTCCAATTATTACGATACTAGCATTAGGTTTGTCTGGCTCACTTGGGGGGTCAATTATCACCGAAGCTGTATTTGACTGGCCAGGGATGGGAAGACTATACTATGAGGCAATAGGCGTTCTTGACCTGCCTGTCATAATAGGTGAGACGTATGTCTTGACAGCATTCTTTCTTGTCAGTATCTTTTTGGCAGACATTTTGTATGGGTACTTTGACCCAAGGGTGAGAAGACAATGAGTTTTTCTCCAAGAGAGATTCGAGACGAGTTTTTGAAGAACAATATTGGTCTAATTGGTATAGGAATACTTGGAGCCCTTTTTGGTTTATCAATAATTGCCTTTGTTACAATTCCAGCCGAGTCCCTTCGACAATGGAATGACCCGGCAAGTTGGCTTGCCTATCCAAAATCGGCCATGCCAGCGTGGATAAATTATTTTCTTCCGCAAAAGATTCCAGAGCATCTCGTACTGTTACCGCAGGCCTCCACTCAAAAGAGTGGTGATATTATATCAGTTACAAACTTGTTTGCAGTAGACTATCAGTATGATTCGTTTCCAAGCGATTTTATCTACCAGTATGGTGCCAAATATTCCGGTTCGCCGTTGATTTTCATGTCAGTGGCAAGACCTGATGGTATGGTACTGCAATTGATATCCACCTCGCTACCTTCCGCTAGAACCGAAGCAAAATTTACTGGAATGATATTTTCAACTGATGATTCCATGAAAAAAAATCTCAAAAATAATTCAGGCAAATTTTCATTTTCACTTGATACTCTATCTTCTGGAGATATCGTATTTTCAAAACTTGACCAAAACAAGATTCTAAAGGGGCACTATATCTTCAAAGTCACTATATACAATGTAGGTGGGAACTTGTCCCTTGATGAATCTAAATTCATCCTAGGAGGCAAAGTCTATGGTCTTATGGGTACTGATGAACTACGACGGGACCTGGCAGTAGGGCTGTTATGGGGAACACCTCTGGCACTTTTTATCGGTATTACGGTATCAGTTGGCTCTGTCATACTGGGGCTAGTTTATGGTGTATTTGCTGGATACAAGGGTAAAAAGACTGACGAGACCATGATGAGACTCAACGATATCGTATATGCAATGCCTGTGCTGCCACTCTTGATTATTCTAGCTGTTACAGTTGGGAACAGTATATTTCTAATCGTTGGGTTTTTGGTCATATTTGGATGGGTTGGCATAGCCAAAGTGTCAAGAAGCATGGCACTTCAGATAAAGGAATTACAATATGTCGAGGCCTCAAAACTAATGGGACAAAAGGGTTGGAAAATAATATTTAAGCATATTATACCACAACTTCTTCCATATACCTTTGCAAGTATAGCCATATCAGTTCCAGGGGCTATAATTACTGAAGCAGGACTTAGCTTTTTGGGACTAGGAGACCCAACATTTCCCACATGGGGTCAGATCCTACACGATGCAAGCTCTTATGGTGCAGCCGAGCGCGGTCTGTGGTGGTGGATTATTCCACCTGGCATCATGATTGCAATTACCGGCCTTGCATTTGTCTTTATGGGTCATGCAATGGATACAATTGTCAACCCTAAGCTACGGCGCTAGGGCTGAACTTGCGAATTATTTTAATGGTATCATCAGATAGTTTCACAGTATATGCTGCAGCATTGGGGTCAGAAGACTGGGCAAGGGTCTCTGCAAACTCTGTCTTGTCCTTGCCCCTGTGATACATCCCACCTGATTCTTTGATACACAATGGAAACTTTTGCAATTTCAAACCATTTTGAAATAGATGTGAAACAAAACCCATATAGGATTTTGTATCATACCAGTCTGCACTTTTCTCTTCACAAAGCATTATCCAAGTATCTATTGTATTTTGAAATAATGCTTTATTTCGTAATTCTTCAAGTGTCATCGATTCTATCTAAAAGTCTGCTCTTTTCATCTTAGAGCCGCATCTAGGACAGATGCCACCCTTGAATCGGTTGTTGCACGCAAGGCAGATATACTTTACACCCTGGCTTTGACCAAAGAATCCTCCTCCTCCACCAACACCAGAGTCAGAACCCATACCTCCCATTCTCTTTAGAGCGCGATTTCTCAAAAAGAGTGGAAATACTATGAATATGCCAAGGGCTGCCATCAGACCCCAAGGCCATGGTAGTAGCATCTGCAGACCAATGGATACAGCAAGCGATCCAAATAGGAATATAAGATAAGTTTTGTAATTAATCACTGGTACAGGTAGCAACAAAAAGCTTATAAATTTTTGTCACGATTTATCCGGACTTATCGCTATCTCAAGGGGATTTCCGTCTCTATCATAGGCAAATATGTCCCCGTCCTCATATGGTGCCTGTACTATAACAGATACAAACCCGAAGAAATTGTGTAGATCGGTAACTGATGGCTTGGCCTGGCCAGTTGGGTGGGAATGAACTGTTCCCACATAGCTTGGGTCAAATGGCAAAAACGAGTGGGGAAAGCCTGCAAAGGTAGGGCCTGAATGTGAAAATGGGGGAATTACTAGCCCATCTACAAATATCAGACCTTTTTTAGCTTTTCCACGCAATATCAGTATGCCTTCATTTGGGTGATTCATTTTGCAATATGACAAGATTCCGTCACGAATATCTTGCTTGATTGTAACAGTTCGCTTGGGTCTTTCTACCTTTATCAAACAATGGTATCTTCTGGACTGGAACTAATTAATCTATGATAACATCGTATCAGAACTTGATGGCGACTTTTCCACCATAGAGTGTTCCAAGGGATGATTCCAGCTCAGAGTGATACTTTGCAATCAAGGTCTCGCTTTGGGATATCTCTTTTTCCAATCTTTTTAATGATGATTCCAAATCAGATAAATTTGACTTGCCCTTTGCCAGGTCCCTTTCCTTTAAATCAAGCACGTGGGAATCAAATATTGCAAGCCCCTTTTCAAGCTCGGATAATTTTTTTTCATATGAATCCTTTAATGACAAAAACTCGTCTAGTCTGTTAACAGTCTCTTCTATTTGCTCTGCTGCCTTTTTGGAATCTTTAACTGAGATATTTCCAGCAAGTACTGATTTTGTAACTGCATGAAGTATCTCGATAATATTACCCTTGTTTTGAACTGTTATAACATCATATGGTTCTAGGAGCAGATTTTCTAATAGTTTTTTCATTGGTTTATCAAAGGACGAGACATAGCTGTATTTTCCAAGAGGTCTTGATATCTTGGATAGCTGGTCAGCAATTCTGTTTTTTATATCTAGTTTCTCACCGGAGAGTGACTGGATCTTCTTTTTTACACTCAAAAATTCCTGATACTCGGTTTTTGATTTAAGTGATGAAATATCTTGCTGTAACTGCTCTGTGATTCTTCTAGTCTTGTCTGCCTCATTGGTCTCATCAGATATTCTTCTGTGTTTTTGAATGGAATCATCTTTTAGTTTTCTTATTTTCGCGGCACCATCAATGATCTTTTGTGTCTTTGAGGTAAAGGACTCGTGCTCGTTTATTATATTTTGGAGATGTGTCCTATTTTGAGATAATTTGGCTAGCTCATTTTTTAGCTTGTCGGCATACTTTCTTGCAAAGACATGCATTACTCTAGTATGGGAACCCAAGACATCACCCATTCTTTTTAGCATCTGGTTTGTTTCAGTATAAAGTGAGACTATATCATCATAGGTCTTGACATCACTCAAATTTGATATGGTCTCTTTTTTTATTGAAGAAACAACCGTATCCCTTCCCCGAGTAGCTACTGCTTTTAGGTTTTTATCCACATCATCTAGTTTCAGGTTGTCTGATTCTAGCTGTGTAACTGTATCTTTGATATTTTCTTGGTTTGATTTTATGTCATTTCTTATTTTTCTTGCCCGTTCTATGACTTGAATCATAACAGGTGACTCGATCTCTTTTAAAATATCAGGTATGGTACCAATTGGAATCTCCTTGTGTGGTGCAGAAGAACTTTCCTGAGTCTTTTTCTTGCCAAACCCAAAAACCATTGGTACTTCGATATACTTGGTAACAACGTTAAATATTATGCATATGAAATTATGCCGTGAGTGATATCAGACTTGTCATGGCAGGCTCTGCTATTATATTTGCAGGCTTTGTAATAGGCGGTATTACGGCCTCGGAATACTCACAGTATATGGTTCAGGCAAGCCAGTTTGGTGACTGTTATGATTATTCCACTGGCAGTACTAGCCCAGTAAAATGTGATACCAAGTTTCAAGAAGAGTACTTGTATCTTGCCTTGTCAGTTGGTATTATAGCAATAGGGGCATTTGTTATAATAAAGGGAATAAGGGGAAGATGGGACCAAGATGTCAAAAGTGATGAGATGCTAGGCCCAAAGCACGGTTGAATTCGTTTCTAAGGATCTACTCTTTACGGCCTAAGTTATCCAATGCCTGACTTGGTATTTTCAGCTCAAATTGATACGGGCTAAAGTCAAGCACCCTAGTTTTAGAAATAAAAAGGTATTTGCAAAAAAATCTTCATATCATAACCAATTTTCTGAAAATAGATGTAATTTTTTTGTTAGATGAAGATCTGATCTTTCCGGTAATTCATTCACCGGCCAGTGGGTTACACTTCGTGACGCTAACGGTACTATAATAGCTACAGGTTTTACACCTGCGACTTTCAGTGTCACTCCTGGAGCCCAGTATACTGTTCACGCAGCAAATTTCCAAAATTTTGTCTTTAACCACTGGGATGACGAAAGTACAAATTCCTGGAGAATAAACACCACTACTCATAGTCCTCCTGTTTCGAATTATATCAAGTAGAATTTTGCTTTATACTTGAAATGATACCCGCTTGACTTTTTAGAAGATGCGGTTTCATTGATTTGGCAATAAAATTCCTAAAAAATCATCAAAATATAAATTGAGAAAAACGGGGGAAGAAAAATTTTCTAAATTCAGTAATACTGCCGTATGAGGACTTGGACTATATGGTGAGGGTTTGAGTGTATGTATCAGAATAATACATTAGGGGTTTTTTAAATTAACAAGCTAACCACTCTTAGTGTTACCTACAAGCCAAGAGCCAGAAAATGTTTCCAGCAAAAAGAACCAAACTGATGATTTTCTAGTTCAGAAATGTATCACATGTAATAAAAAAGTTGAACGCGTTGCAGACGATATCATATTTGGCGACAAGTGGTATCATAATTCATGTTGGAGTCAAAGAAAGTAACGTGTTACCAAAATTGGAAATTACCCTTCTCAAATCAGATTTCAAAAAAGTAAAACGTTAGATATCGGGCATGACTTGGAATAACATGCATAAAATTCTCTACTTTGTGCTACCGGTGATTTTAGTACTTGGAATCTATGGTAGTCAGACCTCTTATCAAATCAGTGATTTCTTTAAACCTTACAATGTGAAAAATTCTAATAATATCATGACTCTAAGTATTGACAACTCTACTTACAAACAAGGTCAAACAATTTATTTTGCCGGTAAGGTAAATCAATACGACCAAGGTGCCAAAGTACATCTTCAAATAATTGATCCCATCAAGAATACTGTCAGCGACTTTCGTAATCTGCTAAATAGAGCTGGAGTCTTTAGTGGTTCGTTTCCAATTCCAGAGACATTTTCAGACGGCAAATATATCATAACTGCATACTATGAAGGTGATCCAAACAAAAAACAAGTCTCGCTTAAAGTAAATATTTCTAGCACTCCAAAGGGCGTAGTTTACATCTTGATTCCAACAGGGGCATCAACTGAGGGAAGCAAAATAAATTTCAATCCAAAATATGTTACGGTTTCTCAGGGAACAAGAATTTTTTGGGTAAATAATGACAATACAATTCACACTGTAATCAGTGGAAAGATAAACGATAATGGTACGTATGATCCAGATAATCTTTTCAAAGGTGGCTTTATCACTCCCGGCGAAAACCTTGCCGCTTCTCCTAAACCAGGAAACTATCAGTATTTTTGTAAGATACATCCATGGCTTGTTGGATCTTTATCTGTAAAAGCAAACCCGGTGGCTGCTAAATCTAGTGCAAACATAGAGATAGTAAAACCTAGTTCTGGCATAGTTACAACTAAATCCAAAGATAGTACCGAGACAAAATCCAAAACAATCATAAATGCGGCCAAATCTAAGGCCGGCACACAGCCAACGAAATCAAACCCAGGAACAGATACGACTAAATCTAAGCCTATTACGCAGCCAACAAAATCAAACCCAGGAACAGATACGGCTAAATCTAAGAACAGCACACAGACAACGAAATCAAGCCCAGGCACAGATACGGCTGTACCGCTTCCACCAACGGGACTAGCAACCCCATTTGTCTCCTCTTCACAAATAAGTATCTCCTGGCACGCTCCACTAAACGACGGCGGCTCTCCAATAACTGGCTACAAAGTCGAGAGCTCAACTGACGGTGGTACTAAATGGGATACCATTGCAGCAAATACCGCAAGTAAAGGCACATGGTACTCTAATTACCATCTCTTAGCAAGTACGACTTACACCTACCGCGTCTATTCGATCAATTCCATTGGAACAAGTTCGCCTTCTAATACTGTTTCTGCAACCACCAAGCCTGCAACCGTGTCAGATCCACCAACGGGACTAGCAACCCCATTTATCGCCTCTTCACAAATCAGTATCTCCTGGCATGCACCGCTTAACGACGGTGGCTCTCCTATAACTGGATACAAAATCGAGAGCTCAACTGACAGTGGTACTGCCTGGAATATTGTTGCAGCAAATACCGCAACTACAGGCACATGGTACTCTAATTACCATCTCTTAGCAAGTACGACTTACACCTACCGCGTCTATTCCATCAATTCCAATGGAACAAGTTCTCCATCTAGTACTGTTGTTGGAACTACATCCAAACCATTCCCGGTATCAGATTCTATTTTATTATCAATCTGGAAGAATGATCGTGATCTCCAGAAATTGTATCCTGAAGCTGCAGATGGTAAGACGGAGAATCTGAAGCAGTGGGCTACAAGTACAGGATGGAATCAAGACAAGAGTCTCTCTGCATTGATTCCTTCAGGCAAATTTCCATTGTATCTTGATCAAGCTCTACTATCAATCTGGGTTGAACGAAAGGACCTTCAAAAATTATATCCCGAAGTTGAACAAGGCAATGTAACCAATCTAAAGAAATGGGCTTTAATACAGGGATGGAATGAAGACAAACGTCTTTCTGTATTGGTACCGCAAGGAAAGGTTCCAAAATACTAAGCTAGGAATTTCAAGCAAAAAAGTAGAGTAACAAAGTTATTGTCGACGTTTGATGTGAGATAAAACTTTAGCTTGCCTTTTTATTTCTTAACGTCGTGGTCGGAATCACAACTATGCTTGTATTTACCATTCGTATTTTTGTCTCCATTCTCGCATGCTTTGTGGTCATTGTCCTTGTCTTTGTCAGGGTCTTTTTTGCCTTTCGCATGATCGTCACCATTATTTCCGCCCGCTGATTTGCCTTTGTCATTATTCTTTGGTGGATCGTTCTTTGGTGGGCCGTTATTCTTTGGAGGATCACTCTTTGGTATATCATTACCTTTTAGAGGTTTACCTTTGCCTTGGTCAGCATATGCTGATAACGTAGGAGCAAATAACGCAGAGCCTAAAAGTATCGCTATTGTGACTATACCGGCTGACATTGACAAGTTTTTTATATTTTTCATACGCGACTTGAGAATGAAACACGCGCTTGGTATTAAAAGAGAGCGTGCCAATAATGGGAAAAAGCTGTTTTTTCATTTTTGAAAATATTACGTAATACTTAATCATTGTGGATCTTTTTTGTTTTTTTGTGCTAATAGTCTGCGTAATATTGTTCTAATGCTAAATCATAGAACGGTAATTCAGGAACACCTACTACAAAATCGTTTTATAATCCAAGATACGAGCACTCCTAATGGCGCTTGTTGATACAGTTGCAGAAAATGCATTTGGTACACAAAAGGAAGAAACACGCAAGTTCGTGACTCAGAAATGTGATGCGTGTAGTGAAACAGTTGAACTCGTAGCAGGAGATATCATATTTGGCGACAAGTGGTACCATAGTATATGCTGGAAATTAAAGAAAGCAAGCATTGCCTAGAATTGTAATTTATCTCTCCCATATTCCGAATCTTAGATACGTAAGAGATAGATAACAGAATTGACCTTAAATCGTATGGGTAAAATTCTCTATTTTGTACTCCCGGTGGTTTTACTGCTTTGTATATACTCCAGTCAGGCCTCTAACGAAATGAGTGGGTACTTTCAAGCATACAATATAAAAAATTCTAATGATGTTCTAATTCTAAGTATAGACAATTCCACTTACAGACAAGGCCAAACAATTTCCATTCTTGGAAAGGTAAATCATTACAACCAAGGTGCCAAAGTACATTTTCAAGTAATTGATCCTCTGAAGAATACAGTCAGCGACTTTAATGAACTGGTCAATAGGTTTGGAATCTTTGGCGGTTTCTTTGATATTTCAGAAACATTACAAGACGGCAAGTACTTGATAATCGCATACTACGACGGAGACCCATCAAGAAAACTACTCTCGCTTACCGTAAATATTTCTAGCACTCCAAAGGGAATAGTTTACATCTTGATTCCAACAGGAGCATCAACTGAGGGAAGCAAAATAAATTTCAGTCCAAAAAACGTTACGGTTTCACAGGGAACAAGAATTTTTTGGGTAAATAATGACAATACGGTTCACACTGTAATCAGCGGAAAGATATACGATAATGGCACATATGCTCCAGACCATCTTTTCAAAGGTGGCTATATTCCTCCTGACGACAGGCTTATGGCATCACCTACACCAGGAAAATATCAATATTTTTGTAAGCTGCATCCTTGGCTTACCGGAGCAATATATGTATCAAGCCCGCCGGTGCCAGCCAAGACTTCAGCAAAACCAAATGTAGCCCCCAAATCATTTCCTGTACCAGATGTTACCCTGACATCAATCTGGAACAACCGTAAAGACCTTCAAAAATTATATCCCGAAGTTGCAAAAGGTAATCTAACGAAGCTAAAGAACTGGGCTATTGCCACAGGATGGGACCAAACCACGCGTCTTTCTGCGCTAATTCCTCCAGGCAAGTCCCCATCATACCTTGACAGTGTTCTTGTATCAATCTGGAAAGACCGCAAAGACCTTCAAAAATCATATCCTGAAGTAGCAAAAGGCAAGTTAGGCAATCTAACGCAATGGGCTATAAAGACGGGATGGAACCAAGACCAACGCCTCTCTTTACTAATTCCTCCAGGCAAGTCTCCATCATACCTTGACAGTGTTCTTGTATCGATCTGGAAAGACAGTAAAGACCTTCAAAAATCATATCCTGAAGCAGGAAAAGGTAATCTGACCAAGCTAAAGAACTGGGCTATTACCACAGGATGGGACAAAGACAAGCGTCTTTCTCCACTAATTCCCAAAGGCAAGATTCCATCCTATACAGGTAGTATTCTTGTATCAATCTGGAAAGACCGTAAAGACCTTCAAAAATCATATCCAGAAGCAGGAAAAGGCACGCTAGACGGTCTAATGTACTGGGCTACCGTAACAGGATGGAATGTAGACCAGCGTCTTTCGGCACTTATTCCCCCAGGCAAGTCTCCAGCATACCTTGACAGTATTCTTGTATCAATCTGGAAGGAGCGTAAAGACCTTCAAAAATCATATCCAGAAGCAGGAAAAGGTAATCTGACAAAGCTAAAGAACTGGGCTACCACAACAGGCTGGAATGAAGACAAACGTCTTTCTGCATTGGTACCGCAAGGAAAGGTTCCAAAATACTAGCTTCATTATTATGCTTCGCGTACTGGAAATGAAAAATGTTATAGTTTCAACCAACTATAGGCAACAGTTGCTTGGCACCAGATTGTAATTTAATGACATAATGGAGGCAAAAACCGAATTTCCTGTATATTTATCTGTGATGATATTCTAATCCAGTTCTTTAGAGTTCTGCGTTTCTATGGTTTAAAGTCTTTGTCGGAATCGCAATCGTGGTTGTACTTTTGATTTTCGATGTCTTGGTTCAAGTCTGCAATTTCTTTGGCAAGGTGAGCCTGGCCATCTTTCTGCTCTTTGGCAAGGTGAGCCTGGTCACCGGCTATATCTTTCTGCTCTTCGGCAAGGTCCTCCTGGGCATCTTTCAAGTCTTTCGTGTCTTCAGCGATATCTTTCTTGTTCTTGATTGGATTAGTCTGGTCAAGAGCAAGATCGTTTTGAATCTGGACTATTTTAGCTTGTAATGCCGCAACATGTCCTTGGCCTGACACTATTTTGGCTTGAATGTCTGCAACATGTCGCAGTATTTCAGCTCGAATGTCTGAAATGTGTTTTTGATCTTCACTAATGTCCTTGTCTTGCTTGCATTCTTTTCTGTCGTTGTCATTATCTGGATCTTTTAGATTTTTTTGATGATTTGATGTTACTGCATATGCTGATAATGTTGGGGAGCCAAGTGCAGAGCCTAAAAGTATTATCATTGTAACGATGGCAGATCCAACCAAAAGTTTTTTTGTTTCTAACATGTCAACCCCTCGAAATCTTCAAGATTGATTACAGATTTAAACATTGGGTAATATTTTCAAAAATGAAAGTGTAGACAACCGCGGAATCTTTTAATACCGGGCGGAAATTGAAATCAAAAAATAATAAGGTAGAAACAAAAAATGACGGTCCAAATTGTTGTGATTCTAGTTTGACTGTTTATTTCTTAAAGTCGTGGTCGGAATCACAATTGTGTTTGTATTTGTCATTCACGTGTTTGTATTTGCCATTCTCGTGTTTGTCTCCATTTTTGCATTCTTTGCGGTCGTTGTCTTTGTCTTTATCAGGGTCCTTTTTGCCTTTTTTGTGGTGGTCATCGTGGTCGCCATGTGATTGATTATTATCATTGTCACCATGCGATTTGTCGTTGTCGACACCCTTATCCGCATACGCTGAGAAAGTCGGAGCAAATAATGCGGAACTTAGGAGTATTGCCATTGTAATGGTAGCGAATGCGTATGTTATTGTTTTCTTTATTATTCCCTGATTCATTTAATCGACATTATATTACGTAGTCTATTAAAATAGGGTGTAGTAATAAAATACTACAGCCTATTTCCACTTTTGGAAAGGCTACATTATAATAACATCGCGTGTCACAATTTCAAAGTACTAAAATCAGTTTCGGGTAAGATGCAAAATTAATTGTGGCATAAAAATATATAATTAATTTAGTTCTGCTTTTTCTGGTACCGACGTTTTGCGATGCTCGCAATTAATTTAGAGTGCTTGTCTTGCAACTTTTATCTGTAGTTTTTCTGATTCAACTATTGCAGTGTTAAGCTCAGCCAAAATGGAATTGTAATCAACTTCTTCTGTCTTACTTTCGCCGTTAGTTGGTTCGAATTCTTTTTGCATCTTTTTTGTTATTATCATTAATAGTCTACATTTGTGTGAAAGGTAGTTGATCTCACTTTCTGGGACAGGTCGTCTTGCCTCCAGATTCCTTTTAATCGCTAATAGTCTCTCCGAATTTCCTATCTCCATTTCCTGCAAGTCTTTTATCACACCCAGTGTCCAGTCTATCTTCTTTTTGACGCTCAGCATCTGTGTTAAGACTTTGTATTCTTCTCTTAGATATCTGGCCTCACTTTCTGAAACAGGCATCTCATCTTCAAGTAATTGCTTTATTTTTTCAAGCCTCTCAGGGATACCAACTCCAAACTCCTTTAATTTTTTAATTGTTTCCAGTGTCCATTCGACCTTGTTTTGGTGCTCCAATTCACGGTGTAGTTTTTCATAGCGTGCATTAAGGTAACTTACATCCCTTTCGGAAACTAGTTTTCCGTTTTCGACTGCTTGCTTTATTACTTCTAATTTTTGGGAATGTTTTATCTCGGCTTGTTGCAGTTTCTTAATTGCGTCAAGACTCCATGTGGCCTTTGTTTTACAATCTACTATTTGCTTAAGATGCCTTGCCTTTTCTTCCAGGTATTGTTTATGGCTTTCCTCAACGTTTTGTCCGCTTCTAAGCATCCTGCTTATCTCGTTGAGCTTGTCAGGTTCTCCGACTTTTGCTTCCTTTAACTGCTGGATTAGGTCTAGTGTCCATTTGACTTTCTTTTCATGTTCTACTCCTAGTTTTAATTTCGTAGATACTTCTTGGGCAAATCTCTTGTCAAGTTTGTGGATATCCTTTTCTCTTTCTAGTGACTTTTTGAGTTCATCAATAGTAACGTTTTGTTTCTTTTCCTTTTCCTGCAATTTTTGAACAAAATCAATCGCCCAGTCTACCATCATCTGGTGTTCAACTGCCTTGTGTAACTCTGAAGTCTTTTCTTGTAGATATTGTTTATCGCTTTCAAGTAATTCCTTTCCTGTATTAAGAGACTTTTTTATCGATTCTAATCTGGCAGGCTCTCCTAATCTGGCCTCTTCTAATTGCAGGACAATTTGCAGAGGTGATTTGTTTTCCTTATCTGTCATAAATTAAATCTCCTGTCCTACTAGTCCTGAATTACTGCTGTTATACTTTCTGACATCACAATCTGCACAAACCGACAAAGTTGGCACTTGCCTTTTTGATCCCAAAAATATTGGAACTATGCCAATGGTTAAGCTATGCGTATTGCCCTTTTGTAACAATTTTACCACAACCACATCAGTACTACCAATTTAGGGCTTTTCTATATTAAAAGATTCTGTAGTTTTTACCCGAACACTCTTCCAAATTCGGAAATCACGTCAATTTTTTGGCTACAAGATATAAAAAAAGTGAACACCTGGCTCCACAGATGTAAATCTAAAAAAATAGAAAAATAGAGTCAGAAAATGATGGCCGTTATATTTTGATGTGATTCTAGTTTGACTTCTTATTTCTTAAAGTCGTGGTCGGAATCACATTCTTTTTTGTACTTGTCGTTTCCCAAATGTTTTCCTTTTTCGCATCCTTCATGTTTTCCATTATTGTCCTTGTCTTTATCAGGGTCTTTTTTGCCTTTTTTGTGATGGTCATCGTGGGTTACATGTGATTGATTATTACCGTGATTGCCATTTGACTGATCATTGTCATGAGCCTTTGGAGAATTGTTATTCTTTGATTCGTCATGACCATTATCTGCATAAGCAGAGAAACTTGGGGCAAATAATGAACCACTTACTAATATGACCGCAACTAGGGATGCGACAAGCAATTGTTTGTGGTTTGTTTTGGTCTCGCTCATGTTAGCCGATCATCTTCCAATTAATATTAAAGACTTGTGCAGCTTTTCTTAGTGTGATCTTGTTTTCGAGATAGTAGCTTTTTGGCTCAGCAAACTCCGTGATTTTTAATTTACAGAAAGTTTAGATTGTGGTCAATAATGTGCAAAAAACAAATGCGACCAAATTCAAAGGGTTACGAAAGTTTTAGCATCGGAGGTACAAGTGAAGTTTCAAAAAAAGAGACTGGCGGTAAAAATAAATTAAGAAATAAAATTCAATGTAATACTGAAAAATGAACTAGATTAATTCAGAATACCAGTATGTAATATTCTATTACACATTATACGTTTTCCTTTTGGAGACACCCGGACCTTCCATACTTGATGAATCTAGTAGTAGAAGACTTCAAACATCCAAGAAGGCACCAAGTCCATGCTCCAATATCAGAATATTAAATACTCAGCGTACAACGAAGATATAATGCCAGTTTCTTTGATAGCCTTGTTTCTTGTCTCATTGGTGTTAGAATCAATTTCCGTTACAAATTCATCATTTACAGAGTCACTGTGTGGTTACGCTGGACTGAATGGCCTAAAATGCGGCGCTCAAGGGAAGAGACTTTGAAAGTTTCTATTATAATTCCAGCTTACAATGCCGAGAAATATATCAAACAATGTGTTGATTCGTGTTTATCGCAGACATATACGAATTTCGAAATAATTGCAATAGATGATGGTTCTACTGATTCAACTGTAAAGATTCTACAAGAGTATGGTGCGACGATCAAAGTAGTTAATAAAAAAAACAGTGGAACTGCTTCTGCTCTAAACGTAGGCATTAAACAATCAAATGGTGAATGGATTAAATGGATAAGTGCTGATGACGTACTCCTCAATGATTCCATTGAGATTTTGATGAATACCGCGGAACAGATACCAGATGCAAAAAACTGCATATTCTATACAGATTATTTTTACATTAATGAGCATGGAATAATAACAGGAGAATTCATACAGAGAAACTATAACTATTCCACACAAGAAGAGAGAAACAGGATTTTATTAAACCGGCTTCGCGGCAGAGGCTCAAGTTCATTGATGCATAGATCAATCTTTGATAAGGTTGGATATTATGACGAGAGTTTGAGATCATCAGAAGATTACGAGTTCTGGCTTAGAGCTTGCTTGATTTATGATATCAGGTTGTATCTTATTCAACGCAAAACGTTATTGTACAGAAGGCATTCAGAACAGCTTACAAGAAAAATCGTCAGTGATGACACTGCAATAAGGTCCAAGATTCTTAATATCTTGCCAGCAGAAAAGAGATCCATCTACGGCTAGACTTCAACTTGAACACAGCCAGAAACTGTATGAATTCTCAGCAACACTGTTTTAAATCACGTTCAGTGGTTTTAAGGAGGAATAACAAGTTCTCCAGTCGTGCCAGAAGGTAAACTTGTTCCTATTGCGTTGATAGCTAATGCCCTATATATATAGGTCGTACCTGCTGAGAGAAAGTAATTAGAATAGTGGTTAATGTACGACGCGCTACCTGTATTTGCTGCAAGAGTTGTCCATGTAGTACCGCCGTCAGTTGATCTCTCGATTTTGTATCCAGTTATTGGAGAGCCTCCAGTGTTTACTGGTATCCACCAGGAGAGATTGATTCGTGATGGTGAAACAGCTGTTGCATTGATGTATCTTGGTGAGTCTGGCACGGTTGCAGTACTGGTGGTAGCAAAGGCATCACTAGAAGGCAGACTTGTTCCTATTGCGTTTATAGCTGATACTTTGTATGTATAGGTTGTACTTGCTAAAAGAAAGTAATTCGAATATTGGTTAATGTACAGCGCGCTACCGGTATTTGCTTTAAGAGTAGTCCATGTAGTCCCACCATCAGTTGATCTCTCGATTTTGTATCCAGTGATTGGAGAGCCTCCAGTGTTTACTGGTATCCACCAGGAGAGATTGATTCGTGATGGTGAAACAGCTGTTGCATTGATGTATCTTGGTGAGTCTGGCACAGTTGCAGGACTGGTGCTTACAACAACAGTATTGGATGGGTTATTAGGTGTAAAATTGCAACCATTTACTGTACAGGTGTAGGCATAATTGGTTTGTAGAACCGGCGTATAAATTGACTCTGTTATGGGCTTAAATCCGCCTGAGACCATAATCTTGATGTTAATACCTCTTGGAATATTGTTGATGGTTCCACTATTTGTTATGCTACCAAGACGTGTCTCAGAGCCGTCTGCTCCCTCAAGATAAACAGTAGCAGTGCCAAGCGGTGGGGGATGTATATTTGTTGTAATTGTTCTACAAATCCACCCCTTGGCTCCCGATAACTGACAAGGGTGGCTGGTGACTGTTTTTGATACTGGAACAAGAGAGAACTTGTCGGCATTACCAGATGGCAATGCAGTCTGGGCAAAGGCATTATAGCTGACTGTAGTCATAAGCGATGTTGATATAATCAATGAAGCAAAAACTAGTGTCAGCCAACGCTTACTATTATTGGTACCTTTTAACATGCTTGCAATATCTTTGCTATATGACGAATTCATGAAAGAGTTATGCATAAGGTTCCAGAGAACGACCTAGAAGTTTTGGTGTGTCATCATTTCTTTGATTATTATTTCTTTTTTCAACGGAATAGTACATTTCATAGCTACCCTGGAAGTTTAATAAAAGAATTATTTGCCACAATTGGAAATGACCAAGTTTTCCTGTTTGAAATGCTATGTAAGACACAATCTTTTACCTTTGTAACTGTCAATTCGATGAGATAGGTCCTGAATTTTCGTAGTCCTTAGTTCTTTAGCTAATGATCGCAGAAGCTGGACTCGATGGAAGGCTTGTTCCAACAGAATTGATTGCTGATATTCTGTATATATAGGTGGTACTTGACAGAAGTCCGGTATTCGAATATTGGTTAATGTACAGCGCGCTACCGGTATTTGCTACAATAGTAGTCCATGTAGTCCCACCATCTGTTGATCTCTCAATTTGGTATCCAGTGATTGCAGAGCCTCCACTGTTTACGGGTTTCCACCAAGAGAGATTGATTTGTGATGGCGATGCTGTAGTAGCAGAGAGGTATCTTGGTTGGTCTGGTACAGTTGCAGGACTGGTAGTCGCAGAAGCTATACTAGATGGAAAACTAGTTCCTATTGCGCTTATAGTTGATACCCTGTATGTATAAGTTGTACTTGCTGAGAGAAAGTAATCAGAATAGCGGTTAATGTACTGCGCAATACCGGTATTTGCTACAACAGTAGTCCATGTAGTCCCACCGTCATCTGATCTCTCGATTTTGTATCCAGTAATTGGAGTGCCGCCAGTGTTTACGGGTTTCCACCAAGAGAGATTGATTTGTGATGGCGATGCTGTAGTAGCAGAGAGGTATCTTGGTTGGTCTGGTACAGTTGCAGGACTGGTAGTCGCAGAAGCTATACTAGATGGAAAACTAGTTCCTATTGCGCTTATAGTTGATACCCTGTATGTATAAGTTGTACTTGCTGAGAGAAAGTAATCAGAATAGCGGTTAATGTATAATGCACTGCCAGTATTTGCTACAACAGTATTCCATGTAGTCCCACCGTCATCTGATCTCTCGATTTTGTATCCAGTAATTGGAGTGCCGCCAGTGTTTACTGGTGTCCACCATGAGAGATTGATTTGTGATGGCGATACCGTACTAGCAGATAGGTATCTTGGCTGGTCTGGTACAGTTGCAGGACTGGTAGTCACAGAAGCTGTACTGGAAGGAAAACTTGTCCCAACAGAATTGATTGCTGATATTCTGTATGTATAGGTTGTACTTGCTAAAAGAAAGTAGTTAGAGTACGATATTGTTGTACTTGCGGTATTTGCCACAACAGTATTCCATATAGTCCCCCCATCCGTCGATCGCTCGATTTTGTATCCAGTGATTGCAGAGCCTCCATTACTTGCAGGAGCTGTCCAAGCTAGATTTATCCGGCTTGAAGAGATTACATTAGATGTCAATCCTATTGGTTGGCCTGGTGCTGCTAGTGCTTGTGGAGAAAGAAATGGATTCAAGTTATGTGTTATTGGACTTCCAAGACCAGTTACAAAGTCATATCCTGGTTTTGCATTGCAAATAGCACAGTTACCATTGTTGCCAGATGTAATATCTCTGAAGTTTATGCCATATTGGCTACCAATCGCAGCATTGTATATTGCGTTCATAGTTCCAAACGATGTTGAAGAAAGAGAATTACCATGTTCGCTATTTGCGATAGCAATGAAGGAGGTCCACAATGGAGTGGAAGCGCTTGTACCATATACTATATACCAACCTGATCGACCGTTTAGTGCAACACTGTCATATATTGGGAAATTTGTAGCAGAGGCTGCGACATCAGGCTGTGCCCTCATATTGCCACTAGAGATACCGTAATTGATTTGGTATGGAGGCTGGGACTCTTGTGTGCTATATCCACCACCACTCCCGCTCCAGGCAGTCTCACTTTGAAAGTTTCCTGCATTATCAAAGTTAAGTATTGAGCCACCTACAGAAACAACGTATGGAGATGCTGCAGGATAAATTGTGCCAATTCCAGAATCACCAGAAGCGCCAAAAAAGCTTACACCTGACACTTGAAAGGTGTTATCAAAACTATTTTCACCAGAAAATTCTGTTCCACCAAAACTCATCGATACCTGATGAACACCTGGAGACTGGGAGGCAACGTTTACTCCGCCAAGAAAACCGTTTCCACCTAGAATATCATATATACTGTTACTGGCAGGATTAACAAGAAGAATTGCAGCACCTGGTGCTATGGCATGTGCCCATTCTACATCAAGTGAAATCTCCAAATCTGTGGGCATATTATCTGGTACCTTGGGATTGGTTGGTGCCCCGTTCTCTACTAGAATATTCAAGCAACCATTTGCCGTAGTACATGAAGGAAGACCGTAATATTGACTAAATGTTCCAAGGTCATTTTCTATGTTAGCATCATAATACCAATCTACTATTCCTATTACTTGGCCGTAGCCGCAAAGATGAGAATCACCCCACTGGTACCCAGTCATGGAACAGTTAATGGAATTAAGACCATAGGCATTCCAAACTTGTGGTGGGCTGGTTCCGAATGATTGGCCGGACGAAGCAAAGGGAACTATTTCCGTTGGCAGCAAATGGCGCTTTACGTGAACAGGATTATGAACCTTCAGAGGGGAAGAAAACGCCTTATCAACTAAATGTTTCTGCCAACTGCTGGGTGATTTAAACGCAGATGATTCTGGATCAAGGTATAAAGTAAGATTCTTTGCAGACGAGATTTTGGAAAGGCTCTTGCCAAAATTATCGTAGGCAGAGCCATGACTGCCGTCACCCCATGCTTGCGGTAATAGTATGGCACTGAGGAAATTACCATAAATGCTAGTAGGTAAAAATAAACCGGCAATCAGTAACATGCTTAATGTTTTCTTATATTTCATAATTCAACTCTGTGCATTTACAGTCTGTGTTATCGCACCTGATGTGCTAGGTAGATAGTTTGTATCCCCAGAATATGATGCTGTTATACTGTACGAGCCTTGTGCAAATGCAGACGTGGAATATGTGGCAGTGCCGCCTGAGAGTGTTCCAGTGCCAAGTATCTGTGTTCCGTTGTAGAATGTTACGGTTCCAGTTGCACTAGCAGAGTTTACCGTAGCAGTAAATGTTATGCTATAACCAAAGATTGATGGGTTTGCACTGGAGGAGATCAGAATGGTTGTGGCAGCAGATTGCACTGTTATTGAAACAGTAGAGGCAGACGATGTAGCACCGAAACCTGTATCGGTTACTGAGATTGTATCAGCGCCTGAAGCAAGTGTCTCAGTAAATGACCATACACCTGTTGTTGCGTCAGCCGTAGTAGTATCACTTACGCCATGAATATCAGACAAGTTGACCGTGGAACCAGCTTGCGCAGTACCAGCAATTGTAACATGGGGCATGACTATTGAGCCAGCCGTTGGACTGGTAATTGTTGGAGGTACTGGTTTTAGTGTGATTGTTCCAGTGTTTGTAATTGAGCTCAGAGCAGAGTTTAGTGTACCTGTCCCTGAGATGGTACCCGAATTGGAGATGGTACCCAAGTTAGTAATGGTGCCACCGCTGCTGATGGTACCAGAGTTGGTAATAGTACCACCAGAGTTGAAGATTGCACCAGAGTTGTTGATAGTAGCAGAGTTGGTAATGGTACCACCAGAGTTGTTGGTAATGGTACCACCAAAGTTGTTGTTGATCTTTCCGCCGCTGTAGTTCTTGATAGTTCCAACAGAGTTATTGGTGATGGTACCAGAGTTGTTGATGGTACCATAGGAGCTGATGGTACCAGAGTTAGTAATGGTGCCGCCAGAATTATTGGTAATGGTACCGCCGTTTCCAAGGTAGCCGGAGTTGTTGAGTATACCAGAGTTGGAGATGGTACCGGAGTTGCTGATGGTACCAGAGTTAGAGATTACGCCCGTATTGGTAATTTTGCCAACGGATGAGATGGTGATGCTACCACCATAGTTAGTGTTGATGGTACCAGAGTTGGAGATGACACCAGAGTTGGCAATACTGGCGCCGATTTTGATGGTGATGAGACTGCCGTAGTTGTTATTGATGGTACCTGAGTTGGATATGACACCAGAGTTGGCAATGCTGCCGCCGGAGTTGTTAGTGATGTTGCCGCCTGATTTGATGGCGCCGGAATTTTTGATGATGATGGTACCAGAGTTGGAGATGGAAAGACCTGAATTGATCGTAAGCGTGACACCTGAATCTATTGTAAAGCTGACATCTTCTGGTACTATGACATTCACTTGTGCAGCAGTACTAGTCCCCAGGGTACATTCTGATTCAATCACCCAATCTCCAGTAGTAGGTGGCGACTGACATAGATTGGTATGTTGATTGACATACTGTGTTATTGCAATCGAAGTGCTGGCAGCATTATTTGTATCACCAAGATACTTGGCTACTATACTGTGACTGCCACTAGATAGGGAGGGTGTGGAATATGTTGCGGTGCCAGATGATAGTGCACCAATGCCAAGGATTGTTGGGGGTGTGGTGCTGGTGTCATTGAACTCTACAGTTCCAGTTGCAGTAGTAGAGTTTACTGTGGCAGTAAATGTAACTTGTTGACTCGGTGTTGATGGGTTTGCTGATGATGATACTGTAGTTAAGGTTACTGACTCACCGACGGTCAATGGATTTAATGATGACGTTAGTTGAAGGGGATAATGGTTAGGAATGTAGATGCCAGGCAGCACCAAAGGAGATCTTGGTGACTGGGTAAAATTAAATGCATCTGTAAGGTCGCTGGCCTGAGCATCTCTTTGTGTCAGTGGTGGCAGTGAATATAACGTTTCAATGAATTTAAGAAAAGATGTATGATCGCCTAGTGTATGATCAATGAAGCCCTGTTTTGCATATGGCGATATTATAAGTAATGGGGCTCTGAATCCATAACCAAATCCATCTACCTGTAGTGGAGGAACGTGATCATACCAGCCTCCATAATCGTCCCATGTTATGAAAACTGCCGTTGAATTCCAGTAAGGACTTGTCATTATAGCATTTAATATTGACACTGTAGCATCTTCACCCAATTTGATGTCTTGTGGTGGCTGATGCTCAGATTGAGATGGCGTCGTAAAAGAAACGCTAGGAAGATTATTTGCCGAAATGTCTGTAAAAAGATTTCCTTCTGGCACGTCGTTTGCCCTGTCTTGCGTGTTGTTTAGTGTTGAGAAATACCGCGGTGCATCAAGCCAGCCATGATAAAATTTCCACGAAATGTTTTTTGAATCAAGCACATTCAAGATTGTAGTATAGTTATCCATCGACGCTTGTTGATCATATGGCGGATTGTTAAGAAATTTTGGATCTGGATTCATTTGGGCTGATAAAATATACTGATAGTTTGGAACACTTATGCTCATGGCCGACGTGAAGAAATTGTCAAAGAGAACAAACTGCGAAGCATAATCCCAATAATAGGGAATCTGTGTGTGATCATAATAACCAAATGGTGTGGTAGTGTTTTGACTCGATGTGAGATAGTTGAATCTGTCCATTTTCCCGTTATCATAGGCTTTGTGAGCACTCTGCCAATTAGCACTTAGTCCCGTGAATGTAGAATCAGGATTCGTGTCGTTCAAGTGATAGAGATTATAACGATTGACAAGAGTAGAATTTACTCCGTTTGCGTTTGGATAAGTTCCAAAATAATTATCAAAGGTATGATTTTCTTTAACTATGATGACAATGTGCTTTATGGGATTGGTGGCCTGAACAGCGTGCGTATCATGCGGTAAAAATAATAAAACTGTAATCAATACAACAAATATCGGAAGAAAGAATTTTTTCAATCGCCACCTTAACCCCATGTGACCATTCTTTTAAGCTGTATAAAACAATGCTTTCCTATTACTTTGAAGACACATGTAAGAATTTGTAATTTTGATTTGAAGTTTGTAAAAAGTTAAAAAAAATGAATTATTATTGGATTTTAAACCACTGTAATCAACCACTGTAATCAACCACTTTATTTATCAAGTTTGAATCCAAAATCTCTTGGAAAATCGATCGAAGTCCTGTAAGTTCCACAACTAATTGAGAAATAATTTACTCGAGCTAGTTTAGCAGATGTTATTTAACATAAATCAAATTCCCTTCCATTCATCTTCTTTGATTTTTTCTGGTTCTGGTTTCTTGTCTTGAATTTCTGGTCTCGCATTTTTTTCTTCTTCTTTCACAGGAACAGTGGTTTCTAAAACGTTTTGGGTCAAGCCCTTACGAGTTTTTTTTGCAATTAGATTGAGTACAATAATCACACCTACAAGTGAAATTATGATCCCGACGATAACGAGGGAAGTTTGATCTATTTTTTGAATTCCTTGTATCTCTTTGGTATTTGCGTTGTTGAAAGTAAGATTCAATTTGTTTAACGCACTGGTATCACCGGGATTGATAGCTAAAACCTCCTTATAGTATGATATTGCTTGGTCATGTTTGCCTAAACTATCAAGTGATACGCCTTTGTTGTATAATGCATCAGTATCAGTGGGATTGATAGCTAAAACCTTATCATAGTATGTTATTGCCTCGTCATGTTTACCTAGTTTGTCTAGTACAAGACCTTTGTTGTTTAATGAATCGGTATCTCGTGGACTAATGGCCAAGACCTTATCATAGTATGTTATTGCTTCACCAAGTCTGTCTAGATTATCAAGTGCAAGAGCTTTGTTGTAAAGTACGTTGATATCAGTTGAATTGATTTGTAACGCTCTGTCATAATACGTTATTGCGTCCGTATAATTGCCTTGGTCAAAGAGGCTATTTCCAGTTTTGAAGAACTGTTTCTCCAGTAGTTGACGATATTGTTCAGATGAAGTGCTGTTTGTAGGTGCTGTTGTTTGTGCCTGACTATATGTAGGAATGAACAACAAAAACAGATACAATAGAACTAAACCATACAATTTCATAAACAAAGAAAGGAATAAGGAATTGAAAAGTGTTTACGTTAAACTAATAGAAGGAAAATTCGTTAAAAAAACGAATCCTACCGCGTTTTAATTGCCAACATTGTGTTAGTCTACGACTATTCTAGCCTCATATAATTGTAGGATAATCTGGTAGGAGATTTATGTTGCGTGTCGGTCATAAAGTCAAACTCCACCCCATTCATCGTCTTTGATTTCTTCTGGTCTTGGTTTCGTGTCCTGAATTTCTGGTCTTGTACTTTTTTCTTCTTCCTTGGTTGGAACACTCATTTGTGAAACTTTTGACCTCACGGCCTTCTGAGCTTTTCTTGTTACCAGACTAATTATAATAATAGAACATACAAGCGAAATTATGATCCCAAATAAGATGACTGATGTTTTATCGAATTGTTGGAATATGGTTAATTGATTTTTATCTATGATGTTAAATGCAAAATTCAATTTGTTTAACGCACTGGTATCACCGGGATCGACAGCCAAAACCTGTTTATAATACGATATTGCTTGGTCATGTTTGCCTAAACTATCAAGTGATACGCCTTTGTTGTATAACGCATTAGTATCATTTGAATTAATAGCTAAAACCTTATCATAGTATGTTATAGCATCATAATGTTTTCCTAGACTTTCAAGTGAAAGACCTTTGTTGTTTAATGTATCGGTATCATTTGGATTAATAACTAAAACCATGTCATAGTATCTTATTGCCTCATCGTATTTCCCTAAACTTTCAAGTGCAAGGGCTTTGTTGTATACTACGTTGGTATCAGTCGAATTAATTTTTAATGCCCTGTCATAAAAAGTAATTGCATTTTCGTACTTGTTTTGGTCAAAAAAAGTATTTCCAGTTTTGAAAAATTCCTTCTCCAATAATTGATTATATTGTTCAGATGATACGATGTTTGAAGGTCTTGTTGTCTGTGCCTCGCTATACGTAGGAATGCAGAGCAAAAACACACACAATAGAACTAAACCGTACGCTTTCATAAATAAAGAAACGTAATTGCGAATTGAAAAGTGTTTACACTAAACTAATTGTGACAAAAAATCGTTGAAAAAAGGATTCCGGTACAATAATTGGCAACATTATGCTAATTTGAGTGGTTATATCAAATATTAGTAACTATAATACAACTTGTCCAATTCTTTTTTGCAAAATCCATGTTGAGTCATTTTGTGCCAGTCAATTTATTTGTTCTTTGACAACGAAAACTAATTGTTTAGTCATGAAGGAGAGACAAAGTGAAAATTTGATACTGCTCTAATTGACATTTCAAAGAGCCAGATACAAATAGGAAAGATCATTAGGATTCCGTTCGTATGTCTTTTCAAGTAGGTTAATCCAATTGCTGCTGGTATTTGGAACGGAATATCATAGAGCATTCTAGATTGAATTACACCATCACCGACCAAAATCGGTAAAACCCCCAAAGCTAGAAAAACCAGCATAAAAATACTGGAAAGTTCCCGTGAATTAGAACGAAAAAGCCAATAAACGCCAAGTGCAAGAATTATGAAATTACTGAATATGCCGCCGCTATAATTTTGTGTAGTATCTGTTAAGTTACTCCATAGCGAAACCACTTGTTCTGGTCCTGCTACCCTGGCAAGACTAACATCACTCTCTATGCCCGCGCTAGTACCTGTCAAACTTGATCTAGCAACGTCAATCGCAACAGAAGACAAGACTATTATAAGAAGTATAATTATTCTTTTTTTGTTATAATAACTCAGCTTATGTAGTACAATAAGGAAAATTCCAGTAAACAATGCCAATATGGTCCATGTGTACGCGTGAGTAAACACCAAAAATATTAAAAGCACAGAATAAATTACTAGATCCAGTTTTCTACCTACTTTGAGGAATCTAACAAGAAAAACAAATGACAAGTACCCAATTATTAAGGCAATCCAGTTTGCGTAAATGCCTGAATATATCCCGATTAATGTGTGAAACGAGACCGTAGTGAGAAACGATGCTAATAATGAGGTAAGGTCGTTGGAGGTCACCTCGCGGGTAAAAAAAAAGACAACCAAAACAAGAGCAGGACCAAGTATAATTGGTACATGGTCAATCGTGTATGAGATATTAGCGGGGGAGATTTTTACTATTGCATATAGAAATAATGAAGATAGAGGCCTATCGCTGGAATCAGAAATAACAAAAGCCTTTTGGATGAATTCTTGAGGATTATTCGATTCCGTCAATTTGCTTAGCAGAATGACATAATCTCCGCTGTCGGAGCCTACCTGCTGATTATCGGTGTTAATTGTAGGCTGATGTGGAACTAACGTAATTGTAAGAGATAGTAGCATAAAAAACAAAAGATAAAGAATTTTCGTTTTTGAGCTTATGCTATCACTACTGATTGCCTCAATCGAATTTTTGATCCTTACAATAATGAATTTTTTCATCACCAATTTGAAAGTAGAGCCCATAATTATAAAAAAAACCAAAAGCGGAGAAAGACTAGAAAGTAATAGGAATATTTCATACGCATAATCGTGAATTGGCATTGACTTTTGCATAACGGAAAGAAACGGCGCAAATGACATAATGATGCCAACAAAACCTATTGCAATGCCAGTTAAAGCAAAGTAATTTATTGGTAAATTTGTTGTACATAGAATCTTTTTGGTGGCAAGCTTGTCATAAATTAAGAACGATACTACTATAGGAATGGAGATCAAAGAAGCTATATCAAGAAGAATTTCAGTTTTAATAGATGCGCCAATTATCGCTATTATGCCGTAAATTGCAGCAGAAACAATTCTCGCTCTCCCCATCACGGCCAAAGCAAGCCATAAAACTATTCCTGATGCGATAATTAAATGGTCAAAATATTGATCAATTATATGGATAGCAAACGATTCATGATAGTTCACACGGTTTTCTAAGGGAGATACAACAAGGTGAAAATAGGAACCAACTAAAAAAATATAGAAAAATGTAACCAGTACTAGTACTCCAGAAGATATGATCAACGCATGCGGGTTCCCATAACCTACCACCTTTCCTATCTTGGCGACGAAAGTCATCTTTAAAGCCATAAAATGCCAGAGCACATGAGATTATAAATCCATATTAGAGGCCTTTCTAAATATGAAAATCCGTTACGCTGACCTATTTCCGTTATAGTTTGCATCTAAGTGTTACACATAGATCGTTATAACGCATTTAAATCAGTTTATAATGATATTGTTAGATTCATCCACCTTGAATAAATACGACCTTAGTGGAATGCATAAAATTTATGATTGATGGCCCGAATTGGCACGAGAATCTTATGAATCAAAAGTAAATGCTATTGATTTTCAGAACATAGATAACATAGTGTTTGCTCGAATGGGCGGTTCTGGAGGTATTGGGGGGATATACTATCATCCATACTGTCAAATAAGAACAGCCACGTCAATGTGATATAAGGACACATTCTCCCAAAAATGGTCGATTCCAATACTTTGGTTATAATAACGAGCATTTCAGGAAATACCGCAGAATCTCTCGCTATATTGGATTCTGCACATGAAAAGAACCGTAAAATAATGTATTTTTCTGCTGATGGAAAAATGGAAGAGTACTGTACTAAAAATAAAATCGAACACCGAGTTTTTCCGCAAATGCACTTTCCGAGGTCATCATTTCCCATCTTTCTATATGACATATTGAAAACTTTAGTCTATTATTCCCATGAAAAAAGCTGAAGTTCAAGAATCTATCACAAACTTATACGAACTACAGAAAAAGATCAACTCATCAAATATAGGTGACAAAAATCCAGCATTAGATATCGCCTCATGGATCTCAGGAATTCCTATTATTTACTATCCATCTGGCCTGCAACCTGCAGCCACCAGATTTAAGAACTCACTACACGAAAATGCAAAGATCCATGTCTTTTTGGAAGAAATAGGTGAGGCATACCATAATCAAATTCTTTCCTGAGAAAGACCGGTAATGTCAGACTCATTTTGATATAAGGACATGACGACCATATTGCAACAAAGGAAAAATGGCAAATACTCAGAATATTTTAGGGCAAAAAGGATCGATTACAAAGAGGTTTTTTCAGTTCAGGAAACATTCTAACCAAATTAATTAATTTAATTTATCCACTTGACTACGTCACTATCTAATTGGCTGTTAAGGAAGGACTGATGCAGCTCCTTTGAATTCTGTTGATTTTGCAAAATCCAGCGCAATGGTGATATATCAGATTCCTGTTTGAGCTGGTAGGATGAAAAGTGAACAAAGTGGTAAAAGAATCTTAGTTTGCATACCAGCATATAATGTAGGAAAAGTCATCCGAAAATTGGTAGAGGAATGTTGCAAGTACTCATATGATGTCGTTGTTTGCGATGATGGCTCAGCTGATGACACCGAAACAGAAGCCAAGAGAGGTGGTGCCACCGTAGTAAGACATCCAAAAAATAAAGGTAAAGGAGCTGCAATGAGATCTCTCTTCACTTATGCAAAAGATCTGAAAGCAGATGTGATAGTGACAATAGACGGTGATGGCCAATTCCTTCCTCAAGAGATTGATAAAATTATTAAACCAATTTTAGATGGAAGAGCTGACGTAGTGATAGGAAATAGATTTAATGGAGAGAACAAAATACCCTCCTATAGAAAATTCGGAAACAAGTTTTTAGATAAGATGACTAGTATGGCATCGGATCTACCGTTTCAGGATACACAAAGTGGATTCAGAGCTTATTCAGCTAAAGCAGTAGAGCTGATTAGCTTCCACACAGATGGATTTGGCTCAGATGCAGAGATCCTCATTGATGCATCAAGAAAAGGTTTGAGAATTATCGAGGAAAAGGTCACAGTTCTGTACAATAACACCGGACAGGAAACATCTACCAAGAACCCCGTTTCCCATACGACAGACGTTGTAGTTTCACTCATAGAACTGATTGCGGTCAGGCGTCCATTAACTTATCTTGGAATTCCTGGTCTTACTCTGTCAGCCATAGGAATAGCTTACTCAATTATCGTAATAGTTCTGTTCAATCAAACCAGGTACTTTTCTATTCCCTCAACACTTGTAGCTTTAGGCTCTCTCGTAATTGGAATCATACTAGTCTTGATGTCTGTAGTTTTGTTTAGCATTGGTAGAGCTTTACGAAGAGGATATTCATAACGTATGTAGATTGTGAAAAGCGGTTTTTTCTTTGATATTACAAGTATGCAAGACAAAATTGTTTTTCGCGATTCGCCTCTTAGTTTTACGCAAGTCAGCAAACACCTGGTCCATCAGATTTTCGATTCAATCATAGAAAACTTGTAGCTTGAAAAATGTCCAAATCCTAGTGAGTGCAAACGTTCAACATATAATTCATATTCACTAATAGCTATTCTCATTATGTCAAAATTTTAAGCATGAGCAATAACTTCATTGAGATTTGGCGATAAAAATATTACGTAATTTTTTCCAATACGTTGAAAATTTCAGCGTTAGAAACTGTAATGTGTATAACGGGTAACTTTGTGTTTTTATCTTCAATCATGATAGACAAGATCCGAAAGAGCTAAACCTTAACTTGAATGTCTTCCAAAGTTTTTTGAACTTTTTCGAAATTTTTCGCACAATAAAAAAAATCAATTTTTGGCATCTCATCAGCTGAAAAGGCTATGAAACCCTTTAGGAATGGCCTTAGGATTTCCATCAATATTGCAAAAATAATGTTACCGATCCTAAAATTGAATAGTGTTAAGAAACGCATTAATAAGCTCCCTTTTTTATTAAAGGGTAAAATTACCACAATCTCTTTTCCTTCTTCCTTGTTATAATTGACTGTAAAAAGTGGCCTATATCCTATTTTCAAGTGAGTTTTTATAGATATTGCATTAGTAGGTTTGAATACTCCGACTAAAAATGAAATTCGCCTTTTTTGACATTCCTTCAGAATCTCTGATAATAACTTTTTTCCTAATCCCTTTCCTCTAAACTCTTCTTTTATCTCAATCCCATTCGAATTTAACAATCCTCCAACAAAACAAGCTCCAATAATTTTTTGATTATTAAATTCAACAGCCAAAAATTTGGAGTTAAGACAGTTATCTAAGAAGAGTGGAGTAAAATCACTATTCCTTAACTCTTCTGCGACTTCGTCAGTTACCTCGACAATCGTCATCTGGAACAGAGTACGTTTGCAGCTATTTAATTTAAGCATGAGAAAATGTTCAGTTCAAATTGAGAATGTGTATGGCGTCTCATGAAAGAACAGTTTCGCGAACGGATGAGAAACTGAAATTCTTGAGAAGAGATTCAAATTTTTTTTTCGAATTATCGAGCCCCCAATAATAATACCAACTGTACTCTGGGATACGAGGCGTTTCCGGATCCAAGTCTTTGGGATGAACATAACACATTGCAGGATGCCCATTTTTGTTTATTTTTTTTATACCGCTTTTCACAATACTCAAAGGCAAGAATCTCATATGAAAACCACCCGCAATTGGAATATTACCTATAATGGGTATAGGTAAAGTGGCAGGGGGTATCTCCAAAAATTTATCGTTTACGTCCTCCTTGAGGGGATTGTCATGAGAAGGATGATATGGATATCGTTTTGCGCCAGCAATACCGTAAAGGGGTGTTCTAACTGGAAATATGGAAGAGTCATATTCCAAATATTTTTTCAATACATCAAAAGTCCAGAAGTTTCTTTTATCAATTGAAAAAAAAGGAGCCCTGAAGCCCAAAATCTTTTCTCCTGAAATTTGTTCTAAAATTTTAAGCGATTTGGTCAGATCTGTTTCGAAAGTTTTTAAATCCATTTTCCTGAGATCAGTGTGGGAATAGCCATGAGTTGCTATCTCATGACCTTTTGACTTTATTTCTTCGATCAGTTCAGGGTGTCTCTCGGCTACATAACCTAGCGTAAAAAAAGTAGCGTTGACCTTATGTTTATCGAAAAGTTCAAGGATGACTTTTGTACTTCCTACGACTCTACTTTCATATTTTGACCAACTAGAAAAAGGAAGATCGCAGTAATAATCTTCCAAATCTACCGACATTATGTTTTTGATCAACAAATATATTTGTGGTTGATGATTTAAAACTGCTTCCAAACAATCTTATCTAGGAGTTCATATATGTGAAGGAACAATTTTTTGTCCAAAGATAATTACTCACATCCCTAAGCGCCTTTGTTTTTGTATGAGGGTTTGTGGATTAGTTGAGGAGTGCCTCAAGTATTCCGATGAAGTCATTGTTTGCGATGATGGTTCCATCGATGATACTACAACAGAGGCAAAAAGAGGTGGCGCCACTGTAATTAGTCACGCTAAAAACAGAGGTAAAGGAGCTGCATTGAAATCTCTTTTCAATGTTGCAAAAGATCTGAAAGCAGATGTGATAGTGACAATAGACGGTGATGGCCCATTCCTCCCTCAAGAGATAGATAAAATTGTCAAACCGATCTTAGACGGGAAGGCTGATGTAGTAATAGGCTATGGGTTTGAGAAAAATAATGAAATTCCGGCATATAGAAAAATTGGAATGAAGATTTTAGATAAGATAACTAATATGGCATCTGAGTTACCGTTTCGGGATACTCAGAGCGGGTTCAGAGCTTATTCACATAAGGCAACAGAACTTATCACCTTTGAATCAGATCAGTTTGGCGTAGATGCGGAGATCCTCATGGATGCATCACGCAAAGGATTGAGAATCGTACAAGAAAAGGTCACAGTTCTATACGATACCGGAGAAAAGACTTCTACCAAGAACCACGTTTCTCATTCTGCCGATGTTGTCAATTCCCTATTAGAGCAAGTCGTGCTCAGACGTCCTCTAAGATATCTTGGACTTCCAGGTGTTAGTTTGACTATCGTAGGAATAGCTTTTTCTATTGTAGTGATATCACTTTTCAATCAGACAAGATACTTTTCTATTCCATGGACACTTGTTTCCATGGGTGCTGTCTTAATAGGAATACTGCTCATTTTGATGTCGATAGTTCTGTTTAGCATTGGCAGAGCTTTGCGAAAAGGATACGCATAATTAAAACAGACAACTCCTGAATAAGATATGGATACCTGGTTTGTATCATTTGTAGTAAGGGTAAGAAATACACCAAAGCATTTTTTATTGGAATGTTTGAAGAGTGACCTATCACAGACTTCGTATTCCCTTGAGGGAGAATCAAAACCCTTTGGCAAAAGAAAAGATATTGTTTTCATCGGAGGATTTGGTCATAAGCCACACGTTGATGCTGTAGAATATTTCATCAACAATATTTTTCCTTTAATTCGACGAAAAATACCTGAAGTAAAATCCTATGTATTGGGAAGTAATATTCCTAGCAAATTGGCAAAACTTTGTCAAGAAACCAAAAACTGTATTTTAATAGGTTATGTGGATCCTTGGGAGAAGTACTCTAAAAATATGAAAGACTTTGCAGAAGCTCATTATTCACGTGAAATCTCGCGCGAAATATTCAAGACAATTTTTAAAACTATTTTAGAAAAATGAGAGATCTCATATCTTTTAGTTCGAAATATGATGGTACTAAAGTAAAAGTAGTATTTTTGGACCGAGATGGAGTGATTAATTTTGAACGAAAAGATTATGTAAAAACACCAGATGAGTTCCAAATTATACCTGATGTCGCATTTTGGTTAAAGTTTCTTGTAGACAAGGGTTTCAAACTAATTGTAGTTACAAATCAATCAATGATAGGAAGAGGATTATCTACACATGAAAATCTTCATTTAATACACCAAAAAATGCAAAAAATATTCTCTGAAAATGGTTTTCAGATTGATGGCATATACTACTGTCCTCATAAACCTGAAGATAGTTGTTCATGTAGGAAACCTGAGATTGGACTTTACAAAAATGCAATAGATGAGTTTTATGTCAATATAAAAAATTCGTGGGTTATTGGTAATGATGTAACTGATGTGCTTGCAGGTGAAAGAATTGGATGTAAAACAATTAAGATACAAACCAACTCTAGTCTCAAAGACGTCATATCAGAAATCTTGAATAATTCTACATGATTGGTATGCAAGTTGTAATTTTAGCTGGTGGTTATGGAACAAGATTGCGTTCAATTATTTCTGATAGACCGAAATGTATGGCATTAATCATGGGAAAACCATTTTTAGAATATCAAATTAAATTCCTGATGAGTCAAGGATTAACCAATTTTATTATATGCACTGGCTATAAGCATGAACATATATCAGAATATTTTGGAGATGGCAGAGTTCTATCTGCTAATATAACATACTCGGTAGAAAAAGAACAGCTAGGAACAGGCGGCGCCATTAAAAATGTGTTGCACTTGTTAGAAAACAACTTTGTTGTCTTAAATGGCGATACAATTTGTAATTTATCATATGACACATTTATGAATTTTCATAAAGAAAAAAAGGCAAATGTATCTATGGTTCTTGCTAAAGTCGTAAATAATTCAAGATATGGTATTGTGCTTACCGATAATACTGATAGCATAATATCATTTTCTGAAAAAAAACATGATCTTTCTAATTCCTTTATTAATGCAGGAATATACCTGATTGAGAAAAACTTTATTGAATGGGAAGCATTTCCAACAAAATTTTCTCTAGAAAAAGAATTATTCTCTATTTTGTTATCCAAAAATGGGTTTTTTGGATTCAAATCAACTGGTTACTTTATTGATATAGGCATTCCAGAAGATTTCACAAGATTTCAAGAGGACATCAAATCCTGCTCATGGCTTTTTAAAAAAGATTTTAACAGCTAATTATGTGTAGTACTCGTGGAGAAAATTTTCCGTAGCAGAGCACCCTTGAGAATTAGTTTCGCAGGAGGTGGTACTGACGTTCCTCCATATCCTGAACTTTATGGAGGCGCTGTGATTAGTACTACGATTGATAGATATGCTTATGTTACAATAAAAAAAAATTTAAAAAAAGGAATACGTGTAATTTCGCAAGATTATAATCTACTTGAAAAACTTAAAAGTATTTCTGATTTAAAAATTGATGGGAAAATGGGAATTGTCAAAGCAGCAATTGTTCATGCCGGTCTTAAAAACGAGGACATTGACATAATTATTCATGCTGATTCGTCTCCAGGTTCTGGTTTAGGATCTTCTTCCGCAGTTTCAGTTAGCTTGATAGGCTGCATGGCAAAATATTTGAACGAAAATTTGAGCACTTATGACATAGCGGAACGTGCTATAAAGCTTGAACGAGAAATAGTCGGAATCAAAGGTGGTTATCAGGATCAATACGCTTCTGCTTTTGGTGGATTTAATTTCATGGAATTTAAAAAAACTGTGACCGTTAATCCACTTAGATTAAGATCTGAAATTCTACATGAACTGCTAGCCTCTTTGATTTTAGTTGACACAGGGAAAACTAGATTATCTGGAAATATTCTGAAAAAACAAATACAGCAATATGAAAGAAAGGATGTATCAACTCTTGAACATTTGGAAGTAATCAAGAGTTTGGTTCATGATGTCAAAGAGTACCTATTGAAAGGAAAAATGACTGAGATAGGACATATGTTGGATCTTTATTGGAAACATAAAAAAAGCATTGATAAAAGTATAAGCAATCCCAAAATAGACAAGATCTACGACAAGGTGAAAAAAGCGGGTGCACTAGGAGGAAAAATATTGGGTGCAGGAGGAGGAGGACATATGTTATTTGTATGTGACCCAGACAAAAGACATCAAATTACACATGTGATTGATAATACTGATGCTACTATAGTAAAGTTCAATTTTGATAAATCAGGATTGCAAACATGGGTATTACATGACAAGAAGGTTGTATATTGAATAACAAAATTACTGATTACATTAATCAAAGTATTAGGACTAAAGAAAAGCTAAAGGAACAAGCACTGTTAATTGAAAAAGTAGCTGATGTTATTACTCGATCATTTCGTTCTGGAGGAAAATTAATCCTACTTGGAAATGGAGGTAGTGCTGGAGATGCTCAACATATTGCTGCAGAATTTATTGGAAAATATGGAATTAAAAGAAAAGCTTTACCTGCTATTGCACTTACTACTAATACGTCAAGCTTAACTGCCTTGGGTAATGACTTTGGTTTTAAAAAGATTTTTTCAAGACAACTGGAAGGACTTGCATCAGTAAATGATGTGATTATTGCAATAAGCACGAGTGGAAACTCTTCTAATGTGCTTGAGGCACTAAAACTTGCAAAAAAAAATAAGATAACTACAATAGGATTGACCGGTAAAAGTGGAGGAAAAATGGTATCCCTGGTAGACCTAGCCATAAAAATACCTTCTTCCAACACACAAAACATACAAGAATCTCATATTATGGTAGGTCATATACTAGTTGATTTAGTAGAATCTAAACTACAAAATTTAAAACAAATCTAATATCTGATGTAATTATATTTTTTACCATAACTTTGAATGAAAAATTTAAGCTTTTATGATTAAAGATTGACCTGCTGGCTGATAAATCGGTTTTTCATTTTTGTCTGAAAAAAATTCATCCACGCCATCCTTTCCCTAGGTGTACTTTTCCATCCGTAGTCATCAAATAACATCACCGCTCCCTTATGCATTCTAGGATAAGTGAAATCGAACATAGAAGATCTTCTTATCAAAATTTTGGATAACAAATTTAGGCCGCTACTTTTTCATAAAGTGTGAGATATTCCTCTGCCACGATTCTCCAAGTTCGATTGCTTGTGGCCTTTAATCTCTGCTGAAGGGAATTTCTTAGTTTCTCATCACTTGCAAGTTTAAGGATCGCCTCCCCTAACTGATCTTTGTTCTCAGGTTCTACAAACATAGCTTCCTGAGCGTTTAAAACCTCGGTAAAGGAATCGACTCTACTCACTATTACAGGTATGCCATGTTGAACGGCAAAATGTATAGCGCCAGAACCAGCAGCTGAAGGTAGGTACATGAATAGAGCCATTTGAGCCATGTCAAAAATAATCTCAATTTCGTCGTTGTCAACAAAGCCTGTGAAGAATACTTTTTGATCCAGTTTCAGATCCTTTGATATTTGATGAAGCATGTTCTCATAATATTGAAATTCAGGACTGGCCTTTCCTGCTATCACCAGGATGTGATCTGGCAATTTTTCATGAATCTTACTAAACGCTTTGATAACAGTTGTCAATCCCTTCCTAGGTGTGATCACTCCAAAACAAAGGATGATTTTTTTTTCCTTGAATTGAGTGACAAATTTTTTCTTTTTCTCTAGATTTACCCGAGGAGTATCTGAGAATCCTTCCCGTATCACCTCAATTTTGTGCTTGTCAACTCCATAAAATTCGTTCAATCCTTCCCGGCCTGCTTCAGTTGCGACTACAATTTTACTGCTAAGCCTGCAAATGGACTTGATGAAAACCTTCACTAGGATTACCAATATGCCATGCGGTATCTTCATAGGAGAGTCACCTAATACAACCCATTTAGAATTCTCCCTGAAAACAAGAATGGCATGCATTGTAATAACTGTCTTGATATTCAAGTTTTTTATTAAATATAGTAAAATAGGGAACTTTATGGCAGACTTTAATGTTCCAAATGTTCTTAACTCAAAACCAAATTGAATAATATCTGGCTTGTTCTTTTTTATGTAGCCATAAATTTTTCTGACATAATGACCCTTTGTCCAGATCTGTATGGCGTTTTCCACCTTCCAATTTGAAGTGAAATATGAGAATTTTTCATCAGGTCCAAGAAAAAAGATCTTAAAATCTCTTTTGGTCTCTGTTATCAAATCCTGCATACACAGAAATATATTGTGTGAAGCGCGTGTGAACGCATCTATATAATAAATTTTCTTTGTCATGGTATCATTAAGAACCTCAATTTATTTGACATAGATAAACATCATAAAGCTTCTTTTTGTTCCTCTGCAAACCACTAGAAAAAACTATGTGTGTAATTATGTATGAAAACAAGGTACATATCTATTTAATAATGCCCCTTACAGGAGATTGGATTGAGAAACTAAAATGTTAAGTTCTGGAAAAATTTGGTGGATGAGAATCTCCAGTAGGTTAAACACTTGGTCGATGTTGTTTCTAGAGATCTTACAAACAACCAAAATCAGAAGAAATCAAGATAATGGTTGGGAGAGAATCTAATTTCTGATAGAAGAACAACAAATCAAAAAAAACTTGAAAACAGTATGTGATTAACCATAAATCCTTTCCAATTCAATTATGAATAAACATATGAAAGATTTGTCATCTATTCTTTCGTTTTACAGGATCCGACTTGACGCAATTATTGTCTATTTTTCAAGTCGGATTTCTTTACAAACTTCGCATTCCTTATAGGATTTCTTAGTAACCCACTTGTGTTTATGCTCGGCTGCCACTCGAAGAACTGGGTGCTTCATTATCGCTTCACCGAGAAATATCGAAATATGCAATAGTATGTCTTGTAATCTTACATACTCGTGTAAAATATGATGAACTTTCCTTAATAACCTCCCATAGAGAACAATGCAATGGTGGAACTTATGATCCAAAGGTCATTTTGAATATGATCGATATTATCAATCGAGGTGAGTCATTCATCTGCAGGCAAGATGAACATATAATTTAATATAGTTTATTTAATTTCTTAGCCACCACATTCAGTATGCGAAGGATGGGATTTGCAATTTTCGATGGCAGAATACTCATGGATTCTTGAACATCATTCCTGGTCACAATACGCATTTTCAAAAACAATGCGTATGATGCTACAAAGGTAATTGGGATCCCTGCAAGATAATTAATTCCTACGTAGCTTAATCCAAGTCCCAATCCGCTTGGAAGTATAAGAATTAAGAGAAGATCCTTCCAAAATATTTGTAAACCAATCATTCTCGCAAGCAGAATTGAAGCGGCAAATCCAACGATAGAACCTAGTGTGTAACTAATCGCCGCCCCACTACTACCGTAAAGGGGAACTAGTACAAAGTAAAGTAGAGTACGTGGAATACTAGAGGCTAGTCCTATTGATAGAACCTGTCTATAATTGCCACGTGAATAAATTAGAGAATTAACTCCGCTTGTTATCACTGTAGGTAGAGCGGATAACAGAAGTAATTGTAAAGAAAAAGAACCCTCTACATATGCTTGGCCAAATAATTGCATGATATCTTTTGAATAAAAAATGATAGATGAAGAAATGGGTATGGTGACCATTAAACTCATTTTTATGATTCTCCAAGTAAACCTCTTTCGCCCATCATTCATAGCACTTAAGGCGGGATAGGCGACCAACAATAATACCGAGGTAGCGGCAGATATTGCTGTGAATATTGAAAATGCTATAAAGTAGATTCCAGCATGACTTGCCCCTTTGGTTCCAAATACAACAATAGTTCCTAATTGAGACCCAACTGTTGTTATTAATGCAGGTATCCAGTTTGCTAAGCTAGAAGAAAGGGTATCTTTAAATGGGTATGCAGGGTTGGCTTCTGGTTTGTAATTCCGTGGTCTAAGAATAGATATTATAGTAATAAACAAAAGAACCGAGGCAAGAATTGGGAATAATGTGAAACCGATTGTAATACCTAATGCACCAGTTCCCATCAACACTAGAATAATTCCTACGCCAATCCTGGCTGAGGTAGCCATTAAAGTAATAATCGGCAGCATTTTAGTTTTCAATGAAGCAATTATGATTGATCTAAAAAGATTGTATGTGGAAGTCGAACCTATTAATGCTATAGCTATAAGCATCAAACTGTCATCTATTGAGAAGGTGTTATGGAAAAAATCCTTGGCAATTATGATTGCGACTATACAGCCAAGTATTCCAATAGTAACTAGAACTAAAGAAGACCTGACGAGGGCATTAGATTCATGAATTTTTTGCTCCGAAAAACTTCGTCCCAAAAAACGTTGCACACCAGATGGAACTCCAAGAGTTGCAACCGTTGAGAAAATAGCAACCAGAGAAACCAAAGCAGAGGCAGTCCCAATTACCTCAGTTGTACTTAACTTGGACATGATGAACCAAAAAACGTAGCCAGAGAACATAGACACGGTTGTCTCGATAAAGAGGTAACCAGCTCCTTTTCCTACGTTACCTGTGCTAAATTTCTGTCACCTTCATTAGATTTGAAAGAATTACCTAATTAAGTTGTTAACACATACAAAAAGTAAGAATTTTAGTTGGAATATGTTATCTGTGTGATATTTCTTGTAGAATCGGCAAATAGTAAAAGACATCTCATGATATAAAGTGAAATCTGAGTATGTTCCTGGTTTTCTTCAGGGTAAATGAGTTAAAATATGATTGGAGTTTATTGGTTGATGAACCCTTGGTAGATATCGCGATAATAAGGTCTAATTCGATAGTTTATGATCCGAGAGTCAGAAAAATAGTCGGATCCTTATCTAAGAAATACTCCTTGGCAACCCTTGGATGGAATAGGGAAGCAAGACCAATTGAAAAGACCGATGATTTCAGTGAACTTGGGTTGTTTAATCTGCAAGCCCCCTACGGAAAGAAAACATTGGTGTTATATTTTCCTGCTTTCTGGATATGGATTCTTTTTAAATTAATTATTTGCAGGCCAAAGGTCGTCCATGCATGTGATCTGGACACTATTTTACCTTGCTATATTTACAAGTTAATATTTAAAAAGAAACTAGTATTTGATGTCTTCGATAGATATGCAATGGGGTACGTTCCAGAAAAATTCAGCCTATTAAGCTCTGTTATTAATAGGGTAGAAGAATCATTGGCGAGCCGCTCAGATGTGCTTATAACCGTGTCAGATAAGCTTTTAAAAACATTTAGAAAAAAACCGCAATATTGCAGGATAATTATGAACTGCCCAGAAGGTCATCGCATAGAAAGGACAAAATCCACCCAGTCCTCTTTCACTCTTGTTTACACTGGTACCATCATACGGAATCGTGGAATAGAAAGAATAACTGAGGCAATAAAGGATCTGAAAGGAGTCGAACTGTTAGTTGCAGGTAGAGTAATAGATCAGGATTTTTTCGACCAGATGACAACACTACCTAATGTGAAGTACAAGGGACTATTACTTCCCGTTGATGCATTAGAGCTTGAAGCAAATTGTGATGCGATGGTTATTTTATACGATTTGAGCCTACCAATTAACAACTTTTCGATGCCCAACAAATTTTTTGAGGCAATGAAATTTGGAATACCAATGATAACAAATGTAGCACATGAGTTAGTTGATGAAATTAAATGTGGCATCAAAGTAGATTACAACGATTTAAATCAGATAAAAACTGCGATAATTAGTTTGCGTGATAATAAAGAACTTCGAAAAAGATTGGGAGCAAATGGACGAAGAGCATTTGAACAGAAATACAACTGGAATAACATGGAACAAGATTTACATAGAATCTATCACTATCTGTTGAATGAATAGGACTTTTGGAAATGACTAGCTCCGTGTACTGTATTTTGACATCAGGCTATATTCATGAGATGCCTTATGGGGAGGAACGATTCGCGCTTGCCCTTGGTAGATGGTTGCTGAAACAGAACCAGAATGTAGTTCTTATTGGCCGAACATTTACAGGAGTGAAAGCAGAATATTTATCCAAGGTTGAAACTAATCAAAATAAAAAGAATAACGGAAAAAACATCAGAGTAGCATATCCACCACATGTTATCTATATGATGTCAAGACTACTCTTTTCGCTATTTTGTTTCCTACAAATTCTTTTGATAAATAAGAAGTCGCCGATAAAACTAATTCATGCGCAGGATACTGGATATTCAGGTCTTGCAGCAGTAATGGCTGGCAAAATGATGAAAATACCAGTGATATTATCCTCACATGGAATTAGGCACAAAAGTCTAGAGTCAATCCTTAAAGGAAGACTTGGAAGAATATTGCTGAAGTTTGAATATAATCTCGACATTTTCACATTAAAGCGAGCAGACAGTATCATAGCTGTCAATCCAGAAATAAGGGACTATTTGAGGAAGATTACTGCCAAAGTTGCAGAGTTCATTCCCAACCCAATAAAACTAGAAAATTTTGTGTTCTCCCAAACTAATAGAGATTTGATACGCAAAGAGCTAGGTATAGAGAAGCATACAATAGTGGTGGGATTTGTCGGCAGATTGTCTGCAGAAAAGAATCTCCTTACACTGTTAAACTCATTTGTCCAGGCAATAGGACACTATTCTTCCATGAAACTAGTAATAGTAGGAACAGGTACTCTAGATCCTCAACTTAGAGAAGAGGTCGGAAGACTTGGTGCTAAAGACAAAGTAATCTTTTGTGGTATGCGACATGATATTTCTAGAGTTCTTTCTGGGTTTGATATTTTTGTGCTTCCTTCATACACAGAAGGTCTCTCCAGCGCATTGCTTGAAGCTATGAGTTGTGAGCGTGCCGTGATATGTAGTGATATTCCTGCTAACAGATTATTGATCATTCATAAAAGAGAGGGATTGCTCATTAGTCCCCATAGCTGTCAAGAGCTAAGTGAGGCCATCCAGTTACTTGCTAATGATGAATCACTGCGGTCAGAATTAGGTACCAATGCCAAAATCAAAGCAAGTGAGTATGACGAAGAGGCGGTTTTCTCTAAAATTCTACAACATTATTTAACATTGACCAAAAAGGTAGATTCATAATTTGTTGAAAATATTAAAAGCTGCCCTACCGATTTTTTATACTATAACAAACCGTCTTATTCTTAGTCAGTACAAGGAGGATAAAATGTGTATGGTTGGAATAATTAAGAATTACATCCAAGATACGAGATATCTTTCACGAAGTATATCAATATATGATAAATAATAAGCAAATGCTGGCAAGGATTCCAGTTACCGCTTTTGGTGCCGTAATAATCGTCAGTACTTTATCTATAATTCTTTTTGTTATCAATCATCAGATAAAATATGTACTCTTTACTTTTGCTGTACTCTTAACATGGATTTTTGTCCTGTTGTCATCTCGATCAAACTATAGACTAAGGACGGCCACGTCATTTTTGTCAGCCAATGTGGTAGACTATTTCCTGGCAGGGTGTTCAATTATCATTTTTGTCTATAACATACTTGCTTATCCCAAGATTGACATTATGCTCCCGTTCTACATGATCATTTCTTTTTTCTTGCCTGGATGGGTTCTGCTTAGACTCCTTGGCGTTGCTGATCGCCAAATATCGACCTTTTCAATTCTCCCATTATCCTTTTGTCTAAGTATTGGATTAACATCAATAATTTTTATAGTATCATTATTTTCCAAGGAGGTTACAACTACTCTACTTTCTGCAACTTATGCAGTTGTCTGCCTGTTTCCAATTCTAAAAGATTCTTTAGGGAAAATCAAACTAAAACAGAGTCTTACCTCTGCAAGTACTGAGGTCTCATACAATCTAGTTGAATTCTTGGTGCTGCTGTGGATAATTGTATTTTTTGCATTTGTTATTTCAAGTCTTTATCCAAACTTGGCATTTGTTCCAAGTTCAGACATAATTGCGCATCTTTCACTAACTGAAACACTTACTGAGACGCCCGATATTTATACAAGTGAATACGTCTGGTTCCATTCTGCTTTGGCTGCTGTGAACACTCTATCAAACACCCCCGCATGGCTTCTTCAATCTGCAATTGCATGTTTGAGCATATTTCTGATTTTTTCTTTTTATGTCATGGCAAAGGCGTATCTAAGTGATATAGACAGGCGAGCTCATTTGGTGGCCACTATTTCATTTTTTGTTTTTTCAGGATTTGGTTGGCTTTACGTCGTTCAGCAAAAATTTAGCCCGGGAATTTCTATTAATTATCTTGATATTCTTAGCAAGTCATATAACATAACGTATTTCGATGTAGCTGCCGGACAAGGTTGGCTGTGGCTCTGGTTTAGACCACTCACAATGGGATTTACCATCTTCTTCATCTTGCTTTACCTCATGAAACGTAATGACCTGTCTAGCCGCAACTACATAATTATTGCATCATTTTTATTGACAACCCTTAGTCAAGTCCACCTCCCAGAATTTCTCATGTTTCTAATTCTACTTTTCATCGTGACGTTGATTCGTCCTGCGATAAAATTACGTATCAGAGAAACAGCTATATCAGCGTTAATAGCTCTTGCCGCTTCAGCGATATTGACACTCTCATACGAACAATTTAATCCACACTATCAAACAGTTTCATTCCAGTACGTCCCCATCTTGGCCTTTCTTGCATTCTTTGTGCTATATCTGCTAAGACACCAGAAAAGAGCTAGCCTAAGGCTCAAAATCAATTCAGCCCTAGTCTCTTCTATTGTCTTGTTTATTTTTTCTATTTTATTAATTCATTGGATCTTAAATCCAGACGCATTTTCTCGAACTAACTTTCGAATTTTGGCAGTTCCTTGGGAATTGTATCCTGTCCTGCTAGGGGTAGTGGGCGCTACTGCTATATTCGGGTCTATTGTGGTAGTAAAAAAATACCGAGACCATCCAGTTTTAATTTTTGTGGCTTTTTTGGTTTTCGCTATAGTTTTCGGTAGAATTTTAACCTACGTTAACGCTAACTTTACTGATACAGGATATTGGGAGAGACGAATAATTCCATATGCATACTTCAGTTGTGCGATCCTTTCTTCTCTAATCATATTGAAGTTAATCCAATGGCGAGAGGAATACAAATCCTCAAACCGTCTCAAAAATGTTCTGACCGTCAGTCTTTTATCATTATTAGTTTTAGGGGGAATATTCTCAACATTCCTAAGCATCGATTACCAGCTTGAGACTTTCCAGAAAAGATCTCTCAGTGAGAATCAAAGTACTCTTGTAGACCATCTAACTGGTACCGATCCATACTCAATATTCCTCACAGTCACGGACAGCTCTAGAAATATTGCTCAATTCAAAAATTTTGGATATGTTGTTGATTACTATAGATACCAACTTTGGCCCTCAAAGAGTCCTGAACTACCATTGAATGTCTTCTCTTCCATGAATAGCTCTACAGTCATATTGCTTCAACAAGCGGATTTCAATAAAATAACGTCTCAATATGGAAACGGGTACATCGCATCACATATTTTGAAAGTGGCACCAGTGACGTACAGAGGCCCCGCAGAGGAAATCCTTGAAGTTCCTAGGGTTTCACCTCCTTCATCCAACAGCGATATGGTTCTAGTCCTGCCAGAGAACCAAAATAGAATCTACTATGCATATGACATATTATCTCTTGGAGGCTACAATTATACAACTGCTCTTGAATCTGATGTTAGTTTCATAAGCAAAGCCAAGATAGTAGTTGCTCCAAATGATGATACAGCTTTGAAAATGATTCATTATAAGAAAGATTATAATTTTCAATTCAAAAAACTACTGGTTCTTAATCTTGACGGCAATGGTACCTTGTTAGATGCACTAGCTGGAGTATCTAATCAAGAGAGAATCAAAGGGGGCTATCCTTCAACTGTTTGGAGCTTCGTAGGAAATAACACTAGGATATATTCAGAATTCCCTAATAATATTAATCAAAAAGGAGACGGAGCAACAACTCTTGATCTAGGTGAGCCTTTCATTGCGTCAGCTACTTACGAGGGATATGGAATCTTTTATCTTAATGCAAAACCAATAATTCAAGAATTAGATGCCAGAAATGCCGACATACAACAGCTTCTTCCTTCTCTTAGCATGTTGCTAGAATCAGCTGATGCCAAATTTCCGGCTTACAAAATGACAAGAAATTCGCAGAGCCTTGTATTAGGAGGAGTCACTGTTTTTCAAAATGCTACTTTCACAGGCGATATTGTGCTCAACTCATCTTCAGCGATAGTAAATGTTGATTCTCCTTCTCTAATGATTAAGATTGATGGAAAGAGTTCAGATTTCAAATATGTGTCGGAAATAATTCCCATCGACACTGATAAGACCATAATAAAAAGTCACGGAGGAATTATTAACGGAGGCGAGGGCTTTTATTCGCATGCGTTACTAAATCAGTCGTCGATAGTAGTAGCAGGGCATCCTTCGGTTCTCTTACTTGTCTACAATAATGGAAGTTCAAATACAATAACGGGTAATAATATCCAAATTAATTTGGGAGGGTCGGATGTATTAATTAGGCAACCAAGAGTCGAATCAAGTGGTATGACCATATTCGAGGGCTTCTATGGATATGGAGATACCGGCAAAAGGGTAAGAGTACTTGGAGATTATCTTACAATAGACGGAAAGGTATCATACGATATCAGATACTCTGATTATTTTACCGTGGTACACAATAGTTCATTTGAAGGCAAAATATCAACGCCTAGCCAAATTTACTCCTTTGATGAGCTTGGTAGTTTAGAAAATATTTTTACCACGCAAAGTATGCCCTATATATTAACAATAGGTCTAGCATTGATTCTAGGTAATGTTCTTATTTTCAATAGACGAAGACTAGAGTCTAGGAAATTGCTCCCAGAAAGTACTACAAACTGAAGAATGATAGTTTTGAAATTTATTACCTTAGGTCCCAAAACCTGCTGCCTGTCCATCTTGCGACAATATATTGAGTACTTTCTTAAGTGTGATAGTTGTTTGATCATATGATCCGCCTTCTAGATGTTTTCTAATTATGAATCGTATGATAACATATCGAATAAGAATGTCTAGATTAAGTTCAAAACCAAAGTAGCTTTCAACTTTGGCTTTCATTTTCTTCACGATGGAGGCAACCCTTCTGCCTTCATCGAGGTAATGGCCAAATTCTTCTACGCTACCTCCTAGCAGTATCACATTTATAATAAAAAATATAAAATCAAAGAAAGGGTTTCCATCTTCTCTATAATGGTCCCAATCGATAACATTGATCTTGTTTACGGATTTGTCAATCAATATGTTTCCCTGCCAGAAATCTCCATGCTCAGCAACTTTACTAATCCTGAGTCCTTCCATAAATTGTTGATAATCTTCTATCCATCTTACGTATTCTAATTTGTTCAGATCAGGTATTTTCATGAGTTCAATTTTGATGTAATTTACTTCTGATGTTATATCATTTGTAGTTATGCTTGGTCCACGAGTTTTATCTTGAAAATCAACGAGCCAGTTGATCGCCGCCGCGATTTCATCAGATTTGAGGTATGCCAGTGGCCTTCCAGATATCCAATCCTCTAACCAAATTCTCTCCTTTGGAATATGAGAATTAGGACTAGTTTTGTCATAAGAGCGCAAAACAGTAGGAAAATCGTTTCCGAAGCGCTTTAGATGAGCAATCCTTGCTGGCTTGCCTCTTTTGTCGTAGAGTACATACTTTATGTCACTACCTTGGCTTATTGTAGTGAAGCTTTGAATTGCTGCGTTACTAACGATGATTTCGTCAACTGAATCTGGTGAGTTGCTCTTAAAACAATAAAAGAGAAAACTAGGACTAAGTAAATTTGCTGTCAATCTTATTACCGACTTTGGCATTTTTTTTATTATCGAAACAAGAATTTTGAATCGCTTAACAAAGTCCCCCTGATATCGAACAAAGGCCTTTAATCCAATTTTATCCTCAAGATTTCCAGAAAAGTAAGGCTCATTATATGAAGGGAACACCCAATAAGATTTGAGTCCAAAACCAGCTTGCGCAAAAAGTTTTTTGTATCCATATATGGTGTAGGTATAAGTATGGTATCCCCTCTTTTCCCTAATCACACTTGATTTGTCGCCATATACTCCGCCAGCACGACCGAATTTTTTCACCACAAAATTTGCTAACCATCTAGGTAGAAGACTAGTATATGGAAGGCCACTGTGGTCTCTTTCACCAAGAAGAAAGGGCAGTCCCAATCTATTTTCGATTCCTACATAAAGACAGCCATTATTTGATAGTACTCTTTTCACTTCTCGAAGAAATGAAAGTTGAACTTCACGGGGAGATACGTTTGTATTCATCATACCTACCCATTCAAGAACACCATTGCAAACTATTAAATCGAAATAATTATCCGGAAAGGGTAATTCTAAAGCGTTACCCCTAAGTATGATAATATTGGCTCGATTAGAATTTTTATATCTCCTTTTTTGAAATTCGATTCGCTCTTTTACCGCTTCTAACGAATATACTTCTCCGTAAATGCGAGAGAGATTCTCAGAAATATTACCTAGCCCGCTCCCAATATCTAAACAGCGTGAATTGTTTTTTGTTAAACAATGGCAAACCCAGTCTATCCTTCTAACACTTGTCACATAATCTTGAAGAGAGGGATTTTGTTTAAAAAACCGGCTAATTCCTTCTTCATATCCTAACGAATCAATTTCTTGTATCAATATTTCCATTTGTTTTTTAGATACCTCACCTGCGTAGAATTCTGATTCTCCGATAAAGTCAACATAGCCGTCTCGCAAAAAATATACGCAGTTGCAATTTTGGCATGAATAGCCCTCAGGCGTGGCAGTAAGAAATGTTTTACATTTCGGACAACGGTATTCTGCATTCATGATACAAAATTTCCATCGATGTACCTGCATTTATTTAATTGTACTGAGGGCACAATTACAAAAAGCGACGATTTTGATTATGACGTCTTACTGAGACAATGGAATTTTGTGTGAGTTAGATGTAATTTGATTTCATCATTTTAGTTGGACATTAGTACCATGGTCATTAGGGGACTGACACAGTTCCACTTCAAGTGAACTTTGCTTCAAAATGTCTTAGATAGTGAAGCAACAAGGATACACAACTGATTAAAAGTTCATGCCAGAATAGGGTATATATTGGCAAATAATTATCAAATCAAGAAATTGAATACTAGAATATTATTCATTTTTGTAGCATGTTTTCTTCTCATAGCGTCTACTTGCTATTCTAATATATTAGCTCAAGATGTGCCTATCAAGAATGTCGTTGTTATAGTTGAGGAAAATCACACATTTGATAACTATTTTGGCACTTATCCTGGAGTAAATGGACTGAACAGGCATATAGCTATACCGACTGCCAATAACACAGACGAACTTGTCACACCGTATCATATCTATACTACAGCTCTACCCAACAATCTCTGTAACAGCCTTAGATGCGCGCACCTATCATATAACAACGGAAAAATGGACGGCTTTGTCTTGGTCGAACATTCAACTTTGCCAATGGGCTATTATGATTCAGCTGACATACCATACTACTGGGATTATGCCTCGCAATTCGTTCTTTCCGATAATTATTTTAGCTCGGTAATGGGCGATAGTATGCCAAACCATCTCTATCTTCTTGCTGCGCAATCAGGTTCAATTCGCAGCGATCTACCTCCGGGATCCACTGTCACTGCAAACATTCCAACGGTAACAGATGAGCTTGATGCAAAACACATCTCGTGGAAGTACTATCACGGATATTTTGAACCTACGCAATACATCGAATCATTCAAGGCAAAATCCAAGCTTGTTAACGTAGTACCAGAAAAGCAGTTTCTCTCTGATATTGCAAACAATACTCTCCCAGATGTTGTTTGGATAAATCCTTTCAATAGCGAACACCTACCACAAAATATTACAGAAGGCGAGCATACGGTGGTATCTTTGGTAAATGCAATTATGCAGAGTAGTTACTGGAACTCGACTGCAATTTTCATAACATGGGACGACTTTGGAGGTTTTTATGATCACGTTCCTCCACCTCAGGTAGACCAATTTGGCTATGGATTCAGAGTCCCTCTTCTTGTATTATCGCCATACGCTAAACAAGGTTTTGTAGACCACACACTAAACGATCACACATCCATACTCAAGTTCATTGAAACATTATTCTCTTTATCGCCTCTTGCGGAAAGGGATGCAAAAGCCAACGACCTTATGGAGGCTTTTGACTTTTCACAATCGCCCGTAGCCCCTTTAATCCTTCCAGGCAAATATATGGCTGATCATTATCCTCTTGAACAGCAGACTACATCGCTTCCAGGGTCTGGTGAGCCCTCTCTTTCAATATACACCGACAAACAAGTTTACGAGTATGGAGATTTTCTATCTGTTAGACTACAGGTATCGGAGATAACCCGAGATCCAGTAGTTCTTCACATGGTAGACCCTTATGAGCAGTCGAGTTCGGCCATTCCAATCCAGATATCAAAATTAGACAGTACGATAATTACTCCAGTGGTTTTCTATAAGACGAATTACGTCCCAGGCAAATATCAAATCACTGCAGAGTATTCGGGTGCGAAAACCACTGTTTCTATTGAACTGATAGACTCTGACAAAATTGCAATTCCAACAGAATACAAGTCCCTTGCAAAATCATGGTTCCAAGGAACTCCTCATGAAAGCGACTTTGCTAGATTAATCGCAGGGCTAATTAATTCTGATATTATCAAAGTACCAAATTATAATGCTGAGAGCGCTATACACATACCTAATTGGGTGTTAAATGAGGCAAAGTGGTGGTCAGATGACTTGATATCAGATAATGAATTTGGGAGTTCGCTACAATACTTGGTTCAAAAGGGAATTATCTCAGTTTAAGTTTCCCCTGGTGTGGACTTTCTATTATTAAAAAATGCGATACAAAGCTAAAAATGTTCTTTTAGTATTTTGATTATCCGTTTTGCCGCATTTCCATTTCCAAATGGGATACTTCTTGTCCGAACTCTCGGATTCTTCTGGGTTCTTTTGATAGCTGAGAGGATCTTTTTTTCCTCCACTCCTACAACTTCGGCTACTCCGGCCATAACTGCCTCAGGACTATCTGTTGTTTTGCGAGTGACCAACACCCTCTTTCTTATTTTAGGAGAGGTTGCCTCCTGCTGTATTCCACCAGAGTCAGTTATTATAAACAAGCATTTTTTCATCAGCTCTAGCATATCAAAATATCCAACAGGTTTTGTTAGATGAACATTTTCAGAATCCCTTAGCATTTTGTATAATCCGAACCTATGCAGTTTTCCAACAGTACGTGGATGCACCGGAAATATTATTTTTTGATTTGAATTTAGTATGGCCCTTACAATTCCTGAGAGAGCCTCCTTATTATCAACATTTTCTCCCCTATGAAGCGTCATCAGAATAAAATCGTCCATGTCACCAGAAAAATGTGATTTTTTTGATGCCAGGTCTGCGTACATTTGTATCGCATCTATAACGGTGTTTCCTGTGACGAAGATCTTTCCATGAACCCGCTCAGAGAGTAGGTTTTTCTTTGCATATTGTGAAGGGGCAAAAAGAAGTTCTGCTATGTGATCTACTTCGATTCTATTATGTTCTTCCGGCATCCTCCAGTCAAAACTACGAGGCCCAGCTTCTACATGACTCACTGGAACGCCAGATTTTAAGGAAGCAACGCTTGCGGCTAGTACTGTATTCGTATCTCCTTCCACTAGAACCGTATCGGGCTTTAATTTTTGTAGAATCTTTGTGAGTTTTATAATTATCTCACCAACCTGTATGGACGGATTTGCTTTAGTTATTTCCATCCAGTAATCGGGCTTGCGGATATCTAGTTCTTCTATGAATTGCAGGCTCATATTATAATCGTAATGTTGACCTGTGAAAATAACAAAGGCGTTATTTTTATTCAATTGATGAATTATTGGAGCCAGTTTGATGATTTCAGGTCTTGTTCCCATTACTATGGCTGTTTTCATGTACTAATCATCTAGGTGTCCTTGATAACCTTTTTACCGTATCAAAAGAGATTAACAGATGTTTAATGCAATTACTTTGATAAAGAAGGGAGAATGCATTGAATAAAAGGTTCATCGGTAAATATTATGAGGAGAACGACGCAGTTTTTTGAAAATCTGGTCACAATTAGCGTGATAAGCCGAGAGTATGATTTATTGGAACCTTAATTTCCCAGTATTCTTGAGTTATTCGAAATGAAAATCATAATTTCCTTTATCGTACTCTTATTTTCACCTACTTTTTTGTTTATGGATACGTTTGCTCAAAGTGTGGATTTGCCAAATAATTTTGACATTGTCGTATACGAATTTGGTGGCCTATACTATGCAAAAGATTCACAAAAGATCATTATCAGCAGCGATACACCTGATACTGTAATCAAGACTGCACTAGCTAGAGGAGGCGAGATATACATAGCTGGCGGCGAATACCATCTATCAAAAGATTTTTCCGGATTTGATCTTAAATCTCTCACACATTTGAAGCTAGCAGCAAATTCCGACATCATTGTTACATCTGGATATGCAGGTTACGTATTCCGATTCAGCAATGGGGTAGGGCAGTGTGTAATCGAGGGCGGTCAGATATTGGAGGCAAACCCCGTTAAAAGGAACTGGATCGGAATTATGATGCAAGGTGGACCAGACGGTGTTTTCTTAAATCTCATCGAGAATATGGTTATAACCAATCCATATATCGTGATTGATTTTAATTCGTCCACTGGACAGTGGGTAAACGCTAATACATTTGTTAACATCAAAGGCTGGAATTTTGTGAGGGGTATCGAATTTGATTTCAAGGGCAAACATACAGACGATGTAGATGGTTTTGATGGAAATACATTCAGAGACAGCATGTTTCAAAGTGGTTCTATGACTACCTATGGTGCCAAGGATATCAAGCATCAATACAATGCCTTTTACAATGTTCAATTTTGGGATTTGCCTGCAGGCGCAATTAGTTCAACAATTGACGCATCAGCAAAAAATACTATAATTATTGGTGGGATAATGACTCACAAGGGCTTTGTAGATGACGGAAAAAATACAATAGTTTTAGATGCATGGCACAGCAACTTTTTATCAAATTCGTCGATAAGTTCGGATATAATCAATGGTAAATATCAGCCTCAAGTGAACCTGTCACTTCTCCCAGCGCAGAATAGCTTGAATATGAGTATGGACCAGCAGCCAGCGGCCGGACTTGTAACTGCAAGCAAAGCCCAACTTGGGGTATCACAGAAACGGCCAACTCAGATAAACGTCTATGGAACAGTGAGCAATTCTCAGGGAGGTAAGGTGATTTTATACATTACAAGACCAGATGGAGTTGTTGAACACGACGAGACTTATGTCACATCCAAGGGAATTTTTTACTCACCTATTGCCTTTGACAAAAATTCCTTACTTGGGCAGTATAAAATAGACGTGATATATCAGAATTCCAATTTAGGTTCAATCTTGCTTAATGTGACATCTGATCAAGTACTATTGCCAGTTCAGACTTATCCAAACACCGGCACAGTACTTTTGTCTGAATCTAATACACCCGTTTTAACCCTTAAAAGCAATGCAAACTTGTGGTCTCAAGGAAAGATAAGCGATAGTACTTTTGGAGACAGCATTCAATACCTTGTCAAAGTCGGTATTATAGAAAAACCCAATGGAACTCAGACGCTCTTGCATCAATCACTGCATATTCCAACATGGTTCAAAAATAGCGTCGGCTGGTGGGCAAACGGACAAATATCAGACACTGATTTGATTTCAGAATTACAATATTTGCTTGATAGCGGAATAATACAAATGTCATAGCAATAGGACAATTCAACTAAATAAGAATTCATTCAAACTCAATTGACTTGATAAAGAGAAAACCACATTAGCTATTTCACGGAGTATTTTTTTACAATAGATTTTGCATTTCTTACCTTTCTAACATATGCGTTGTTTAGTTTTTTTATCAAGTTCAGTGTCTCATGGTGTATCAGGTCCAAGTTTGGTATCAAACAATGACCGCCAATGAATCCAGGAAACATCTTTGGCCTATTTCCTAAAAATCTGTGTATCTCATCTGCAAAGGACCACATTTCATCATAATCTACTTTATTTTTGATAGCTATCATATTACTGAGCTGCGCATATGTTATTAGCCAGCCATAGTATGAGGTGTCAACTACTATCTTTGCAAGTTCCAGTGTAATGGGCTTTGACATTCTTTTTGTTCTAACTTTGCATCTTCGCATCAATCTCTCATATGTCAGGTCTGCCCAATGTGCTCTTGGCGCATTAGAATCGATGCCATAGAACTTGGTGTATCTTTTCAAATCATGGAGCATTCTTTTGTGAACTCCTCTTGTTGGACTAAAAATTACGGGGACGGGCAATTTTGCCTGTATCTTACTTGTTGTGCCAGGACTTATTGTACTGTGGATGACGACTCCCTGAGGATGGAATTTTTTATATAGCGACATTACACTTGGGACAAAATTTCTGTTAAAGGGAATGCATACGTGCAAAAACTGGGTTTCCAATTCTTGATATCTTTCGAATTTTTTCTTGTCCACTAGTTCTTTTCTAATATCAAATCCTACTGCAGGACAAGCTCTTGATACAAGCTGAAGTATTGGGCTACCAATTTCCCCAAGGCCTGCTACAACATCTTTATTTGTCATTTGTGAAGGCTTGTTTTTACTCATAAATTAACCAATGGTTTTTAATTTTAGTTCATTTCTGTGACACAATTTAATTTCCTATCACCTGTTCTACTTTCTGACTCCTTTTGGAAACGAACTAGCAAATCAAAATACTAGAACGCTATTTTTGATATGCGTATCTTGTAATCTCTGCTGCATACATGATATATGTGTAAACCGTATAGCTCCAATCAGGTTTTGCCAGCTCAACCCAGTGATCCATCTCTCTGAGGTCATACGAGATTCCTTTCTCGTTAAATTCCCGGAATTTTTTTGCTATCATTACTCTATCCTCGTCGCTTAAGGTGGAAGTATTGATGTTGTGGTCTCTTAGTGAGCGAAGAAAATCCAAGACCTCGTTTGGAAGTGACATGTGAAAACTATAATTTATAACGGATATAACCTGTATCATTTAGAAATCATCAATTGATATGCCAAAAATAGAAGCGACGAGTTGGGGCTTACATAATTCCAAATTAGTTATAACTAAGATGATATCGTGGGATAAATACCGACTTTGGAAATACAGATCTAAACCGCAGATACAATTTGAGGAAGAACACGTGGAATTGAAATAGAGTCCAAGCTCCATCAGCATTAAATAATAAAAATCAATGAAATCACTAACGAAATGAACATTCTGGCAATTGGAGCACATCCAGATGATATAGAATTAGGATGCGGTGGTCTTCTGATAAAGTCCGCAAGACAAGGACACAATGTCTACATGTATGTGATAACGCGCGGAGAGGCTTCAGGCGATCCTCGGCTGAGATGTATGGAACTAATCCAGTCCGCTAGATTCATAGGGGCAAAGATGCTCTGGATAGACAATTTCGAGGATGCTACACTATCAGTTAATAGTAAACTGATAAATCATTTAGAATACTTTATTCAAAAGGTACACCCGGACTTAATCCTTACACATCCGATTGAAGATTATCATCATGATCATCGTGCAATAGCCAAGAGTACTCTTGAAGCAGCTCGAAATAGTCAAAACGTCTTAGCATACGAGATACCTCTTACGCGAGACTTTAATCCACAACTATTTTTTGACATTTCGGAAGTAAAGGACGATAAGAATGAGCTCGTCAATATATTTGCGTCACAAAAAAATAAGAATTTTATGGATCAAAGTGGTGTTCAAGCGCTTACCAAATTCAGAGCCCAGCAGAGCAGATTAAACTCGAATATAGAGTTTGCAGAGAGTTTTGAAGTAATGAAACTTTGTTTGAACAGTGACTTTAGCATATTCAAATTTCCTATGGGAGATACATATCCACAAACTAAGAAGATTATCACAAAGGGAATTATCGAATATGTAAATGACATGCCATATGATACACATGACACCAAGAAACCAATTGAATTACAAGGAGAGGTGCCACTCCAATTTACACAAGAGGTATCAAATGCTTCAAGTCCCACTGCAGATGATTATGAAAACCCCATGCAGTTGGGAGCGGAATGGAAAGCAGAGTCTATAGTAAAAGGTATAGCAGGCGAATATGACGTAGAAGGGCATCAAAGTATCATAGATGGAGTATCTTCCATTCTTGAAGCAACAGAAAACGATCTTGCATTCTGCTCAATGGAAGGAGAAAAGGCAATATCTGCAATTGCCAAGTCAAAGGCCGGCATTATTCTTTGCAAAAAGAGCCTGAAGGGAAAGATATATCCAAGAAACGGTAGCCAGTATATTTTTGTCGACGATCCCAAATTAGTATTCACTCAATTCGTAAACAAAGCAAGAAGAGATGAAAAAAGGGCAGGAGTTGCAGCAACTGCGGTAATCGATAAAACCGCGAAAATAGGGCCTGGTTGCTACATAGGAGAATTTGTAAAAATAGGTAAAAATTGTCAAATTGGAAAAAATGCGACCATCCATGCTAGGGTAATCTTGGAGCAAGATTGTATAATTGGGAACAATTGTATCATTCAGCCAGGTGCAACTTTGGGTTTTGATGGATTTGGATTTGAAAGACACTTGTCAGGAGAGCTGGAAAAGTTCCCTCAACTAAAGGGATTAAGAATTGGAAATAACGTCGAGATTGGTGCCAACTGCTCAATTGCTCGAGGATCTCTTATTGATACTACAATAGGCAACGGTACAAAGATGGATTCACTAGTGCATATAGCACACAATGTCAGAATAGGAGACTATTGTCAGCTGACAGCAGGTACTGTCATTGGTGGAAGTGTTACAATTGGAAATTCGTGCTGGACTGGTCTTAATTCTACTATTAAGCATAAAATTAATATCGGAAATAATGTCTTGGTTGCTGCGGGAGCAACTGTCATAAATGACGTGTCTGACGATGATATAGTTGCAGGCGTCCCAGCAAAGTCAATAAAAAATAAGGTTACAACCGACGAGCTATTCTTGATGGTAGGAAGGCCCTCAATAACGGTTCATCGAAGAGGTGTTGTGATATGAATAAATTCAAACGTACGATAGAATCTCTTTCAATTCTGATAATTGTTATTCTTTCTATTCCAGCTGTATCAGAAAGCAGTAATATAATGCCGCAGGCAGCAGCTCAAGTGGTTCCGGCTGTACCGCTTCCTCCAACGGGACTTACAACACCATTTGTCTCCTCTTCACAGATAAGTATCTCTTGGCATGCGCCACTTAACGGGGTCTATCCGGTTACTGGATACCAAATCGAGAGATCAGCTGACGGTGGGACTACATGGAATATTATAGTACCAAATACGGCAAGTACAGGTACGTGGTACTCTAATTACCATCTCTTAGCAAGTACAGCCTACTCCTACCGCGTCTCTGCAATCAATTCTGTTGGAACAAGTTCGCCTTCTAACACTGCTTCTGCAACCACCAATCCTGCAACCGTCTCAGACCCGCCAACTGGACTAGCAACACCATTTGTCTCCTCCTCACAAATCAGCATCTCCTGGGCTGGGCCACTTAACGATGGTGGCTCTCCAATAACTGGATACAAAGTCGAGAGATCTACTGACGGCGGGACCACCTGGAATATTATTGTACCAAATACAGCAAGTACAGGCACATGGTACCCTAATTACCACCTCTTAGGAAGTACAGCTTACTCCTACCGCGTCTCTGCAATCAATTCTGTTGGAACAGGTTCGCCTTCTAGCACTGCTTCTGCGACCACAAGTCCTGCAACTGTACCAAACCAGCCAACTGGACTTACAACACCATATGTCTCCTCTTCACAAATCAGTATCTCCTGGGCTGCACCATTTAGCGACGGAGGTTCTCCAATAACTGGATACAAAGTCGAGAGATCAGCTGACGGTGGGACTACATGGAATATTATAGTACCAAATACAGGATTGCCAGGCACGTGGTACTCTAATTATCATCTCTTAGGAAGTACAGCCTACTCCTACCGCGTCTCTGCAATCAATTCTGTTGGAATAGGTTCGCCTTCTAGCACTGCTTCTGCAACCACCAGTGCTGCAACTGTGCCAAACCAGCCAACTGGACTAGCAACACCATATGTCTCCTCTTCACAAATCAGTATCTCCTGGGCTGGGCCACTTAACGACGGCGGCTCTCCAATCACTGGATACAAAATCGAGAGATCAACTGATGGTGGAACTACTTGGAATATTATAGTACCAAATACAGCAAGTACAGGCACATGGTACTCTAATTACAATCTCTTAGCAAGTACAGCTTACTCCTACCGCGTCTCTGCAATCAATTCTGTTGGAACAGGTTCGCCTTCTAGCACTGCTTCTGCGATCACCAGTGCTGCAACTGTGCCAAATCCACCAACTGGACTTGCAACACCATATGTCTCCTCTTCACAAATCAGTATCTCCTGGGCTGCACCACTTAACAGCGGCGGCTCTCCAATAACTGGATACAAAATCGAGAGATCAACTGATGGTGGAACTACTTGGACTACTATTGCACCTAACATTGCCCCAAGTCCAAGATGGTACTCTAATTACCATCTCTTAGCAAGTACAGCCTACACCTATCGCGTCTCTGCAATCAATTCTGCTGGAACAAGCTTACCATCCAGTACCTTTTCTGCAACCACCA
>Ga0209237_1000013_pt1 | contig 66852 bp, 75 predicted proteins | sample GraSoi013_1_40cm_2_FD_185820 | JGI IMG/M metagenome (GOLD analysis project Ga0209237, IMG submission 185820) | Grasslands soil microbial communities from the Angelo Coastal Reserve, California, USA - Sample 10_02_2013_1_40cm (SPAdes) (version 2) | ecosystem: Environmental > Terrestrial > Soil >...
AATTGACGAATGGTTCTGGGCATGTCAAAACCGAGAGTCAATTCTGGAAGATTCGTAAAGCTTTGAAACTGACAAACGCTTGGCAGTGGAAATTTTCACCGCTACCTTACGTTTCGCGGGAAGCGGCCGCCTTCACTTTTGAGAACGCGTTTGGAGTCTATCTCATCTACTTCGAGTATCCGAAAACTGCGAGCACAGCGCCAACGATAGTCACGCTCACCCCGGCCGTGAGCGTTGGCTCAGTAAGAGATCGAGACGCGCCGCTGGGTAGAGGGAGCCCTAATCCAATCATAATGACGCCAATTAGGAAGAGGACTACTCCGGCTGCGAACTGAGGTCTTCGAACCAGTGCCAAGAGAGGACCCGAAGTGTAGTGCTGCTTCGACTTTAGATTTATGTTGCTCGGTCATTTTGCAAGTCAATAAGGCCATCCAAGGAGGTCGTGTCTTTTGGACAGATTTGCGCGGCAGGTTACCAAAGCAGTTGTGTGACGCCTTTGTCCCCCTGCCCGGTAACTCCATTGTGCAAGAACTGTGAGACCATGATGGTCTTGCCCGTTCCGGGTTCGCCGAGAACCAAGACCACCTTACCTTCCGGGAACCCTCCATCCAGGAGCGTGTCCAGCCCTGCTATCCCAGAGCTGACCCTGCGTGCAAGAATCTGATTTCCGGCCTTCTGAGCAGGTAGAGACATACGAATCACCTTGTCCGATAGACCTTTATGGATTCTGTCGGCGGAACCGCGTTCGGTATCTTCACACCACATTCGTTTTGACGTGCAATTGCTTTCGTCTTGGAATCAAGAAAGAAGTTACGAGGATGATTACGCCTATCTGAAGCAGTAACCCTGCGATGAAGGTCAGTGATGCGAGGGTTGGGCTAGCTTCAGCGACTGAGTAGTGTTCTGGTTGTGGGAGAGAAACCGCAAGAGTTGCGATCGAGAGAATAAGGGCTGCGGGGTATACCTTTTCGCGGCCGGTTGCCACTCCAATGGAGACGACCAAGTAGAGCCCCCAACCGCCAAGAATTGAGTAGAATAACCAGGAAGGGACCATGAGCGCCTATAGCTGCGCTAGGAGAGCTACTCCGCCAAAGACCGATGCGTAGATGAGCCAGTTGACTCCGCGTTTCATCAGCCTCAGCCTCGTATCGAGTGACTTCAACCAGTCAAACTCCTAGTCAAAGGAAGGACCATTGGTTGCTCATATCTCGTCCATCTATACCCTCACGATCATTTGCGTCCGGACGGTTTTTCGGATTTACCCACGGAATTCTTTGCAGTCGCAGCGATAGTCGAAACTTGAGTAGGAACAGCGAGGCGAATGAGTCGACTTCGCGTGACCGCAGTTCGTACAATATTGCTGGCCTCCAACTTGGGCCACAGGCTCACTCGACGGGCATACCTTGTGGACCATCCTATCTTCGGTTTTGCCTTTTCCAATCTTCATCCGTACAACCGTAACTTCTTCCTGGGGTATCCTGATTGGCTTGTGGCACTTGGGACAAAGATTGTCGCTCATTTGAGTGACCCGACCGCGACGATAGCTAGCCCTGCTCGAGCTTTAGGGTCTTTACCTTATCTGAGGAAGGATCATGCCAGGCCGAGCTTTGTAAGCGGGTTCACCGATTCCCACTGCAATCATCGTGCTCTTGTCCCCGGCGTGGGGCGAGAAAAATTCTGTAACAGCATCGTCAAAGAAGGTTGAGCCGGATGCTCCGAGTCCTACAGCGTAGGCAGAGAGGTAAATTTTTCCAGCTCGTATGCCCGCCTCAAATTGCGCTGCCCGATAACCTCTGTTGCCAAGAGACTTGAGAACAGGGTTCAGCTCCGTCATTAGGAAAAATACTACACTTGCATCGCTGAAGAGCTGTTGTCCGAGACAAAGATATCCTGACATAGAGCGATTCCTGAGAACTTTCAGTTGTTCGACCGAATTTGTGTCTACGTTGTAGAAGTAGGATCCCGGCGGGAGTCCTTGGACTTCATTGTCTATGAAGTAGAAATCAATCAATGTCTCGTTTTCGGGAAGGAAGTCCGCAGGGATCTTGGTCGCAGAAGCCTGGATAATTGTCGAGAGATGATCGAAGGAGACTGGTTTCCGGGCAAATTTTCGAGTGGACCCTCGGAGCAGAATGACTTCGTCCAAGGATGGAGACGAGTCTTCTTCCAACTTTCCTAATGGAAAGGTCGGCGCAACGGGTGGAATTGTTCGTTTGGATAACCTTCGCCTCCTCCTCCAAGAGTCAGTCTCCGATTTGCTCTCTAGTTGCGCGGCCTCGTTTGTCTCCCATATTGTCGAATAGTCAACCTCCTCCTGTGAAAGCGGGTTGATCCCTAGGGAGAGGCTCGTAATCGGTTGTTGCATTCTGGGAGCCCTTTCGGCGTGTTCTGCTCCGACAACAGCAAGCGCTACTGTCGCCTCTTTCCTTGTCTCTAGACCGAGAAGCTGGTCGACATCGGAATCGACGAAGCCTAGTGCAACCTTGGTAGCCAGGCCGGCTGAGTTGGAGGTGGCGAGAAGGTTGGCGACGATGACCCCTGAGTCCCAGAACCAGTGACGGTAGGATCGGGCTTCATACTTCCATGCATTCCTCCAAGCCAGTGAAGTGAATGCCAAGGTGAAAGGCGAGGACAGGCTGTCAGGGCTACCCGCGTCGTCCAGTTCAGATCGATAGTCTCCCTCTCGCAGGTTCACCAATGAAAAGTGGAGGGGATTGAAATGATACACTCCCGCGTCTAAGCCCGGGATTGGACCGGATATCACATAGAGTTCGATGGGATACAGCGCGCCTGTCGCAGAAGCTGTCCGCATGTAAATGAATTCGCTGCCAAATCTCATCTTCCGTGTAAGACCCGCAGAGAAGAAGAGAAGCTCGGCAAGGTCACCTAGGTCGATCTGCTTGACCCCTTTGTCCCGCAGCTCACCTCTGATCGCGGTGATAGATTTCCGTTCAGGATGGGGAAAATTCCTGGGAAGGGTGACTGAGGGGAGATTCTCGTACTCTTTGAATTGTGCCGGCTTGTTGTCCCAATCGAGGTAGTGAGCTGATGCTCCGATACTCACTTCGGAGTGTTTCGTCGCCTCGTGGTAGGTGAGAGCTGAACTGAAATCGTTGCCAGTCATTAGGTAATCCTTGCGATTTCTCATAATTAGCCTTCCCAGAAGGCCATGGAGAATTCTGGCGATTCAGAGAAAATTGGCGTCAGGGGCGCAATGAATTTATTCGTGAACAGAGATTCTCCGTATGAGGTTGAGACGGTAGCTTGGCTAAGTATGCTGACATCGCGGTAAAGGGTTCGGTGGAGAATATTCAGAATCTGGTCTTGCAAGCGTTCACATCGAACGGGTTCACGATTCAATGGGATGGTCCGACGAAAGGGAAGGCGGATAAGGGAAGTAAGGGAGCCAACATACTCCTCGGGGCAGCGGCCCAGCACCATTCCGTTACCTTCGAGATTTACCCCGCTACCGAGGGCGGAACGCTGAGGTTGATGAAGGTTGGTTCAGGTGCTGCTGGAGGGCTTCTAGGAATGAGGAAGGTAAACAAGCAATTCGACAAGCTGACAGATACTCTCTCCTCCTGGTTCAACCAGCAAGGCCTTCTGCTCAATGTCAAGAAAGAGTAGCCCAAAAAGAACCACTGCTTGCCGACTGGAGTCTCCGAGGCTATAATCGATCTCTGTCCATAAATAGAGTACAACGCCAGAGCTGCAATCTAGACCGTCATGCCTTGGGGGAACCAGTCGCGACTAGTGACATCGTAGTCCGGCTTAACCGATTGTACGAGGATTATTGGGAATTCATCCTCAAAGAGTATCCTCTCACCGCAACCTATCTCGGAGATCATCGATTTGACGGAGCCTTAGAGGACGCATCTGAAGACGCTTTCCACCGTCGAGTCGCTCAGTCCGAGAAATATCTTGATCGGCTAAGAGGTCTCAAGAAACCTTCCGCGACCCCGGATCTTCTGAACTACGAACTCTTCGAACGTGAACTAGAAGACAATCTGGAGTCGGCGAAGTTTCGTCCTTATTTGACGCCTATGACCCAGCAATCTGGGCTGCAGATCGACATACCCGAACTGGTCACTTATCATCCATTTGGGTCGGTCTCGGATTTCGAGAATTTTTCCAGCCGTCTTCGAGCCTTTCCTCGACTTGTAGACCAGGTCATTCAGAGCATGCGGACTGGAATACAAGCCGGAATTGTTCTCGCCAAAGGTACGGCCGAAAAAATCATTCCCCAATTAGAAGCTAACGTTGTCCAAGATCCAAGAAAGCTCGATCTTTACAAATCCGTCGAAAACATTTCATCAGGAATCAATCCCAGGGACGCTCTTCGAATAAGGAACGATATCGGGGAAGCGATTCGACAATCAATCGTTCCGGCTTTTGAGAAGCTTCTCGGATTCTTCAAAGAAGAATATCTCCCAGCATGTCGAAGCGACGTGGGCATCTGGTCCCTTCCAGACGGGACCGAACGATATGCCTACACGGTCAGACATTATACTACCACAAACCTGTCACCCGATGAGATTCATGATCTGGGTTTCAAGGAGCTGTCGCGCATTCACAGGGAAATGCGCGCAATTGCAGATCAGATCGGATTCAAAGGCTCATTGCAAGAGTTCATCTCATCCGTGAGACGGGACAGATCCCTCTACAATTCCTCGCCAGCCGAGCTTCTAGACGGATTTAGGAAAATTCTCCAAAAGATGGACGAGAAGCTTCCCCTATTATTTGGAAGACTGCCAAAGGCGAAATATGGGTTCCGAGAAATTGAAGCGTTCAGAGCCGAGTCCGCGCCAGACGCCTACTATTACCGCCCGCCCGAAGATGGTTCGCGTCCGGCCTATTTCTACGTGAACACTTTCCGACCTGAGCAACGGCCCAAGTACACGATGGAGGTGCTGGCGTACCACGAAGCCGTGCCCGGACATCACCTGCAATTGGCAATCCAGCAGGAATTGACTGACCTGCCCAAGTTTCGACGCCATGGAGGCTATACAGCGTTCATCGAAGGCTGGGGTCTCTATTCGGAAGAACTCCCTAAGCTGGTCGGTTTCTACAAGAATGCACTTTCTGATTTTGGGAGATTAAGCTTCGATGCCTGGCGTGCAGCCCGACTTGTCGTTGACACAGGAATACACCACAAACGATGGACGCGTGAACGCGCCATCCAATTCTTCCTAGAAAATACTGCTCTCTCAGAACTCAACATAGTATCCGAGGTAGACAGATACATCGCATGGCCAGGTCAAGCACTCGCGTACAAGGTCGGCCAGCTTAGGATCAACGAGCTACGGGCCAAAGCGGAAAAGGCGCTGGGACCAAGATTCGACATTCGCAGATTCCACGACGAACTTCTCGGCGACGGTGCGCTTGCCCTGGATGTTCTGTCAAACAAAATGGAGCATTGGATTGCAAACGAGTCCAAGGTCAAAAGCTGATGGTGATTCGCCTATGACTCAATTCTCTTTGTAGCTTACGCTGGTCCCTTTCTTCCTATTTTCCCACACTCGAATCTCATGTAGCTCCTTGATTGATGGTTTGAGCTTATTCCAGATCCATACTGAGATCCGTTCCATCGTTGGATTAGGAATTATCTCATTCAGATTTTTCTTGTCTAATTTCGCTATTATCTCTTGGCTGACGATTCTCTCGATAACGCGAGTGTCTAGAATCACCCCTCTTTCATCGGGCGTTCCTTTGACGACGACTCTCAGCTCGTAGTTGTGGCCCTGCATCGCCTTCTCGTCAACATCGAGCGAGGCAGCCGATGAGAACTGGAATTCTCGCATCGCAAACATTTCCATTTCTAGCAGCTCTAGTTCCTATAGTTCATCAAGTATCTGAGAAAGATATGACTCCCTGAGACCCCTATGGCTTCTAGCTCTGCTAGTGGGGAGTCTTCGATTCCGAAATGGACCCCCGTGACAAAGCCAGGTCTCTTCCTGCCTACGGAATTGAGGTCTCCCATGACTTGAGGTGAAACAGTTAGCCTAACCTCATCGACCAACATCGCCTTAACCACACCTCCAGCCAAAACTGGCCCGCCCTGAATGTCCAGGAGCTTTGTCCTATACTCCTTCCTCAGAATCCCTACGGCTTTGACAAGGTCTACGCCCGTCTCTCCAATGGCGTACGTTTTGGTAGACAGAGGATGGTTGTAGCCTCGGGCTTGCATCCGTTTTTCTTGATTCTTCAGCTTCTCTTCTCCTTTCTTTGTCGTAAAGATCACCGCCTGCCACTCGCCCTTCTTCGGGTTGAACAAGGGATGTTTCAAGTCAACCTCTCCTCTACCTGATACAACTGCCCTGACGGGCTTGCGATTCCCTTTCGCCAAGATAGCCTGGAGGTCCTTGTCTCTGGGATACCAGGTCGCCGCCGGGTTGTCTCTCAGGATTCCGGCCCCTCCCAACACGGCATCGGCCGTCGCCCACCCATACTGGAGCGCTCTATTGTCGGTAAGACCTCCTGCTGCAATGGAGTTGTCCCTTAGATGTCGAAGGGCAATTTCGGATCCCCCGCGTTGCCCAGGTTCGAGGGGAACGGCAATCCCGTCAATCGTTGTTACAAACATCAGGTAGGTGTGGGGACTTCCCTCGACCTTGTAGAATTCCGACAGCTGGTCTATGGATACGTTTGGGTCTTCAAATAATTGCACCGTTCTGACCATGGTCGATGGCAATGCTAACGGATGTCTATATTGAGCTTCACGTCCCAGACTTCAAGAAAGCAATCGAGTTCTACTCAAGACTCGGTTTCAAGCTACTATGGCGAACCGAAGACTATCTCGTGATGAAAAGAAAGAGAAGCGTGTTGAATTTCTATGGCGGTAGTGAGAAGGTTTTCCGTCATTCCTACTTCGGGCGCTTCAGCAAGAATACGAAACGCGGTTATGGGGTCGAGATAATCATCCCAGTTGATAGAGTAGAACGATTCTACCAGAGTGTGAGGAAATTCGCAAAAGTCGTTCAACCATTAGAGTTGAAAAAATGGGGGCGTCGCGACTTCAGGATAGTCGATCCATTCGGGTTCTATCTACGGATAACAGACAGATACGAGTGGGTGGGAAAGCTGGATGCGAGACAGAGGAAATTGATCGATGATTACAAGATGAAACTCAGATAGAAGGTTGCTGAGTATTGGGCGGGAACCGAATCCGCCACGCAAAGCAACTGACAAGTAGAGATTGATTAATCAACAATCTCCCTCTGTCTATGAGTCTCGATGATAATGTTAGTAGCCAAAGGGCAACCCGCATCGCGACTTTCAAGCCCTCGGCGTCCGGATCGGGTCTCCGAAGCAATTGCGTTGATGTTCATGCCTCAAATGTCATCTGCTTATGCCTTTCTCGCTTTGTCGATCGCAGGTGGAATCGAAAGAACCTCGTTGTACCTTCTGTTTTCTATCGTATTTGCTAGCCTCATTGAGTTGCGTTCCCTTCTGGTGTATGCACGCTTTTTGAAGAGAGACCCGAATGTGCAAGATCGAGAAGATCGACCAATACTCTTGGCAATAGCAATTTTTTCATATCTCATCGGCTTCACGCTACTCAGATATGTCGGGGCTCCCTTCATATTCAGTGCTTTGATGTTCGCTTACTTCGCCAACACTACATTGGCGGCCGTAATCACAAAATACCTAACGAAAGTAAGCATCCATACCTGGGGCATAACTGGTCCTTCTGTTGCCATACTTTACAGCTTTGGAGCCTTCGGTTTCCTGCTGATGCTGGTTGCCGGTGCTATTGTTGGCGGCACAAGAATAGGGTTAGGATATCACACCTGGAGACAAGTGGCTCTTTCATTCGTTGCATCAATTCCTTTGACATGGTTCATTGTGTACATTGTCCCGGCGATCACTCCGACCATTTTCAGGGCTTAGTGAGAACATGGATCAGCTAATGATAGGAGACCAAGAAACATGGTGTTGTAGAACAAGCCGACGCAGCGGGTCTCAATCTTGGTTATGAGGATGGGCTAGATCGTCGCGTTGCTCTATGTCCAATATGTGGCCTAGTTTTTTCCTTTTCGTCTCCAGGTAGAACTTGTTGAACTGATTCGGTGGCATCACAACTGGGATCCTTTCATCCACCTTGATTCCGTGAAGCTGGAGATCCTTCAGCTTGTCCGGATTGTTCGTTAGAAGCTTAACCGATCTTACGTGAAGCGACATCAGCATGTGGGCGGCAATGTCGTAGTCTCGCTCGTCGGGCCTGAAGCCCAGCTTCTTGTTCGCCTCGACAGTGTCAAACCCTGCGTCTTGCAGCTGGTACGCCTTGATCTTGTTTACGAAGCCAATTCCGCGGCCTTCCTGTCTCAGATAGAGAACGATCCCATTTTCCATCTTGCCTATTCGCAGAAGGGACTCTTGAAGCTGCTCACGGCAATCGCAACGTAGCGAGCCGATAGCATCGCCTGTGAGACATTCAGAGTGCAGTCTTACTGGAACGTCCTGTTTCTCGAAAATATCGCCATGAACAAAAGCAGCATGCTCCTTCTTGTCGAAATTGTTCCAGAACGCGACAGCCTGATAATCACCGTATAATGTCGGGAGGTTCGCTATAGCCATGACCTTAACGCAGATCTCAGGCGCTTCCCGGCATGAGTGGTCTTCGCTCTCCTTCAACAACTGGTCTACGGCTGATTTCGGGATGCCCATCAAGGCCGAGGCGAAAAACGGGAAGAGTCCCTTTTGAGGATTGCTTTCCAAAGGCATTCTCTCGCTCGTAGTCAGCGCAAAACAACCCCGTGGGCTCCAGATATCGAGTCTCTATTTTCTCACATAGTCTTTTGTTATGACAATATCAGCGAGATTCCAGACCCATAATGGTTCGAATAGCTGTTGATGAAAGGGAGAAGCCTTCAGGAGTTCCCGATGAACTCCGCTCGAAAGGAGCCTCGGTTGAGTATAGGGTCCTTGAGGTCGCCGACTACATAGTCGGCGAGTATGCAGTGGAGCGAAAATCTGCGCGAGACTTCGTCTCCTCATTGTTTAGCGGGAGGCTTTTCGATCAAGCCTATAGGATAGGCGAGTCGTATAGGGACAAGATTCTTGTCGTCGAAGGAAGCCTGGACGATGAGCTCAGGAGATCCCGGAACCCGCGTTCTCTTTGGGGTGGCCTGATTTCTGCGGTCTTGGATTTCGGATTACATTGTTTTTTCACTCGCGATGCGAAAGAGACAGCTGAGTTTTTGATCACTCTTGGGAAAGGTGGGCGCTACAAGGGTCATCGCGGACCGCCTCCTCTTGTCGTTCGGAAGCCTCGGTCAGAAGACGTCAAACGGCTTCAGGAATCGATTGTTAGTTCTGTACCTGGGATCGGACCTCGAACCGCTGAACAGCTGTTATCTCATTTTGGGTCTCTAAGACGGACATTCAGTGCGTCCGTGACTGAAATGGCCGTCGGAGCAGGGATTGGCAAGGCCAAGGCTCTGAACGTTAGAGCTCTTCTGGATGCATCTTACAAGCCTTCAAAAGGGGTCCACTCTCAAACCCAGCTCCACGACGAGGCATAGAACCCATGGGACTCTTCCTGAAGGATTGCGACTGGGTAATCACTCAGAACCCTAATCGAGAGGTTCTACGGAACTCCTCTGTCAGCATTGATGACAGTGGAACCATTCGTGACATGGGCATAACTCAAGGCACCGGAAAGGACGAGGTGATCGATTGCAGAGGTAAAGCGTTGATTCCGGGCTTGATCAACACTCACACTCATCTTTCAATGACGCTCTTCCGAGGATACGCCGACGATCTCGAACTTCAGCAGTGGCTGGAGAAGAAGATCTGGCCATTGGAGAAGAGACTCACAGGCGAAATGTGCTATTTTGGCGCGCTTCTCGGAGCGATGGAGATGACGAGAACCGGAACAACGTCTTTCGTTGACATGTACTTTCACATGGAAGACGTAGCTCGGGCAACAGAGGAGGCAGGGCTTAGAGGAATACTCTCCTATGGAATCATCGATCCGCCAACCCAAGAGGGCAGAGAAAAGGAGCGAAAAAACTCCTTGAAACTGCTCCAACACATCCGCGCAATGAAGTCTCCGAGAATCTCGTTCGCCTTCGGTCCTCACGCTCCCTACACCTGCAGCGAGGAAACCCTTCTCTGGTGCAGAAAGGAAGCTGAGAAGGAAAACGTCCTTGTGAACATTCATATCGCCGAAACCCGCGGGGAACAGGCGCGGTTCGAACGAGACAAGAAATCTCGCGAGGTAGATTATCTCGGCAAGATAGGCTTTCTTAGCGATAGGGTGCTTGCCGCCCACTCTGTCTGGTTGACGAAATCGGAGGTCAAGTTGTATGGAAGGCGTGGTGTCAGAGTGGCTCACTGTCCCGTCTCAAACATGAAACTGGCAGGAGGGAGCGTGGCGCCGTTGCCGGAGATGTGGGAGGCAGGGGTTCCAGTCGGGCTTGGAACAGATGGACCCGCGAGCAATAACAGCCTTGACATGTTCGACACGATGAAGATTTGCGCCCTAGCACACAAAGCGCACCGGTGGGATGCAACAATCGCTAACGCTCAGAAGGTGCTCGACATGGCCACAATCGATGGAGCCCGCGCGATAGGTAAGGAGAAGGAGATAGGCAGTATAGAGAAGGGCAAACGGGCTGACCTAGTTCTTATCGATCTGAAAGAGCCGAGCATGATGCCTATTCACGGAAAAGATACGGTGATTTCTGACCTCGTCTACTCCGCGAGCGGCTACAACGTAGATACAACAATAGTAGATGGGATGGTCCTGATGAAAAACAGGAAGTATACTAGGTTGGATCCTGCGAAGATCGACGAAGGAGTCAACGCTTCAGTTCGCAGACTTACGCAGTAACGAAGCCTTTTCGATAACCAAGTAACCGCTTTGTCCATCCCATCGGTTAGTCGCCTCGTCGACACTAACCCGACTTTTGAATTGGGACGTGTCGAGCACGAAGGTCTCGTACTCGCCACCCTCACCCGTCAAATGTATTCCGTGCTTCCTTGACAGTTTCTCCAGGATAGTCCACCGCTCGTCCGTCATTTCTTTTCCCAACCACGTCTCGTCAAGACCGGCAGCTCCGACGCCTGAGACAATGATCTTGAATCCAGCGGTTTTCAAATCGTTTACCAGTGTTCTAGGGTCTTTGTGCCAGAGAGGGGCGAAGCTCTTGAGTCCCAGCACGTCACAGATTTGGTCGATCCGGGTCTTTTGATAGTCGCTTGCGACCGCTCCGGTCACAACCGCTTCGACTCCAAGCTCCTGTCGTATCTGTTCTAGTCCTTCCCGGAGGCTCAACAGTTCGTCTGGACCCGCCTTGATAGTCCGATATGGAAGGCCCATTGCCTCGGCTTGAAGCTTAGTCCATCGCATGTTGGGAAAGTGAAACATGAATGACTCAACTCCCTTCGGCAGAACGCTCACGAGGCTCTCTACGTCCCAGCCTTGGCGTTGAGCGATCCATGTGGCGTAGGTGCTGTCCTTGCCTCCGCTGAAAAGAACAGCTACCTTCAAGGAACTTCCTTTAGCAATCGTCCCTTGCTTTCAAACTGTTTCTCGTACAGCTTGCGTAGCCTTTGAATCGTGTCGGCATCTTCGGGCGCCTTGTCATCTCTGAACTTCGCGATTCTTGCAAACCGCAGTGCAAATCCCGATTTGTACCGGGGGCTCTTCTGAACCTCGTTGTGAGCAATTTCGACAACAATTTCCGGTTTCACATGAACTGTCCATTTGGATTCCCTGGTCTTCAGCGCTTGAAGCCGTTTGGTTATCATGTCAAACTCCGCATCTGTCAAACCCTTGAACGTCTTCCCAACGACAAGGTACTCACCGGTCTCATCATCCCTAACTGCCAGATGGTAGTTGCTCAGCCAGCCCACCCTTCTGCCGCTACCCCAATCTGCGGCAACGATGACCACGTCGAGCCGGTCAGCAGGCTTGATCTTGAACCACTTTTTGCCTCTGGCGCCAGGAGAGTAATCGCTTGTGAGTGACTTGGCCATCAGCCCCTCATGACCTTCCTTCAGTGCTGACTGCAAGAAATCCTCAACGACCTGAGGGTTCCGGGTCACGACTCTTGGCGCGAGAGATTCAGTTGGAGCGAGGCTTGCGAGGATCTCCCATCGTTCGGTATATGGGAGATCGATCAGGGTCTTCCCTTCGGATTGTAGGACATCGAAGAGATAGAGGCGCAACGGGATTCTCTCGACCATGTCTCGGATCCCGTGGACTCGTCGAAATCTTCGCATCAGATCTTGAAAGGGTACCGGCCTTCCGCCTTCTCCGAGAGCGACAACCTCTCCCTCTATCAAGAATTCCGACGCCTTCACCTTGGTCTTGGCATAATCCACCATTTCTGGAATACTCTCTGTGACATCGGTCAGCCGCCGGCTGAAGATTCTAACCTGATCTTTTTTTCTGTGGATCTGGATTCTGGCGCCGTCGAACTTGTACTCGAACGCGTTGCCCTCTTTGTGCTCGGAAAGGACTTGAGGGATGTCTTCTGCCATCTCGGCGAGCATTGGCTTGACCGGTACGAATAGTCGTAGTCCTACTTTCTCAAGCGCTTCGGAACCTTCAGTCATAGCCATTCTTGCAACGTCGCCGATATCTCCGTGCAGCATGTGTGCACGCCTAACCAGCTGTCGGGAGACTCCTGACGCTTCTGCGATCGCGTCCAGCAAAACTCCCTCAACGACGCCGATCCGCATCTCACCAAGCAACATTCGGCTGAGATATTCTGTCTCTAACGGTGTTGTCCTGTTGAGCAAGGAACCTAAGAGTGTCAGCCTTCTTTCCTTGGACCCCGACCCTTTGACCTCGGCAAGTCTCTCAAGCGTACCGAAGATCTCAGCAATCGTTAGCGAATCCGTGTCTTCTGTGAGAAGTGACTGGTTCATGGTCCTTCCTGCGGCTGAAAGAGTGGAGTAGCTTATCTCTAGAACGCGAGGATCGGCTTCAGGGAACGCCTTCCCGGCCAAGAATAATGTCACATAAGCCACGTCCTCTGGTCTGATTTTTCTAAGGACCTCGCTGATGAGCCGGATCTTCTCGTTTCTCTTAGTTGTCTCTTCAAGAGACCGGCACAATTGCGCAACGATCGAGAATCGAGCTGGCTGATTCTCTAGTTGAGCCACTGTCCCAACCCATCATCCATGTTCTCTCTTGTCCTAGTGAGCCGTTCCGTTAAGCGCTCAACTCTCTCCCTGTTGAAACCGCGTTCCCCTGACAGGAACTCGACAAGTCCACCACGACTAGGTGGAGACATCTTCAGCGTGTATTTTTCGAGAACTCTTGGTTTCAGAAATACTTGACGAACACTGTTCAGATCTTCTGTTAGTTTTGATCTGATCTCTTCAGGCATCTTTTCTATCGAACTGTACTCGCGGACTAGTTTCAAGGCCGTCTTGGGGCCTATTCCCTTTACACCTTGGTTGAAGTCCGTCCCGACGAGAATCGCGAGATCAACTAGCTGTTCCCGGCTTATCCCTAGTAGAGCGAGATTCTCGGAGAGTTTGATCAATTCCGGGATCAACGGCCGAGACCGCCGTTGGGCTGGAAGCCACTCTCGTCCTGTCAACGTCAGATAACGCGCGAGGACGGGGGCGCCGTAGAGTAGGCAGTCGTAGTCTTTGCTTCCAACAGCCCAGACATCGCCTTTTGCCGCCATATAGCTGGCCTGGGCTTCCGCGTCTTCCAGCGCTTCGAGCCAAGGGATCCCCATCAATGTCAGCAGATGTTTCGAATCGTCGAGAACTGATCCGGTGACGCGACCGGTCATGACAGCCTTGGACCATGCTTTCGCATAATCCTTGTTTGAAACGGCCTCGACATACTCCACTTCTGCTTTCTTTCGCGCTTCTCTCCTCATCTCGATCGTTCTCCTCTTCAACGGGTTTGGTTTTCCGTCAAAGACGAAGACTGGCTTCATGTCGAAATCTGCTATCAGCCGACTGGTTCTCGCGAGCAGACCAATAAGGTGCGAGGTTACTCGTCCTTGCGAGTCGGTGAAGAGGCTCCCATCTCTCTTTCTGACGAGTGCCAAAAACTGGTGGATTTCAATGCTGGCGTCGATCGCGAAGGACGAGCCCTTCAGGGCCTTAAGGGTAGTCCGCTCTCGTTTCAAAATCGGCGTGAGCATTACTCCCAGTTGAAGCCCTCTCCTTTCCGACCACCTAACTCACTCTAGGTCGAGACTCTTTAAGCACAGAAACAGTCAGAGAGGGATCTTGTGGAGAAATGTAGAGGAACGGCTGGGTGCGAGGAGCCGAGCTACTGTTTTGTCGGCTCTGTCGAGCACTGATTCGTGACTTGGGAAAGAAAGCTAGTTGTTTCCAGGCGGAGCGGGCTCTGGCGGTGGGGACGGGTTGAACGGCTCGTGGGGGAAAACGAATGAGCCTGTTTCGGCGGTCGGCTTTGTCTCATGGCCTGATTCGCGGTGACTTGTGTGAGTACTCTGCTGGGTTCCCTTGGTCGTGTGTGGGCGACTCGCCTTGGACGAGGTGGTTTTCTTCTGGAAAGTTGATGTCTTGTTTGTCTTTCCCGAACCCGATTTTAGTCTCTGGACTTCTCGTTTTAGGCTGTCGATCTCATTAATCGCTGAGTTTAGGTCGGCCGTGAGTTCTGACGCGAGCTTGTTGAACACCTTAGCTAACTCCTGTAGTGCTTTCTTTGTCCTTGTGGGTGAAGCTGGCATGACCAATCCCTCCTCCAACCGGCTAGTGTAAACGTGCTGTAACCAGCGTCAATAAAATACACGGACAAGAATGCATCTGGAACGGCAGCCAGTTGTGGGGTTTCTGTGGAATCTTCATTCGAGGCTAGAATCGGGATTGTTCTGAGCGTGTATTAACGGAAAACGTAACCTCCATCGGGATACACAAGCACTAGCACACGTTTGTTCTCGTTGATACAGTTGTTCTATTGGCGAAGGTTCGATGAGAGTCGGTGGAAGAAAAGTAAATCCTCTTCTCCTGGCACTCTTTGTGAGCCTGAGCATCGTCGCTCTTAGCGCTGTAACTCCGGCCCATGCAAAAGGAGGTAGCTCACCGTACTCGTGCACAGTTAACGTAACCACTGCGAGTGGAAACTTCTACGTTAAGACCACAGTTAATGCTGCAAGCGGATACAACCTTCCAGGTCCAACCGAACAGGACAACGTGAACACATATCGAAGCGGTGTTCTGTACAACACTCAATCAGTAACGTATGCGGTTACCTCGGGAACAATGACCACCTCGGTTATCATACCGGTTCCGACGAATGGGGCGGGGGCTTACAGCTTCCAATCCTCGATACTCAACAGCAAGGGGAGCCAGCTGACATCCTGCGCAGGGACATATTCCCTGTAACCTCAACCATCCTTTCTTTTTCTGTATCCAACTACCTATGGAAGATTGGCCTATTTCTTCGCTAGAAAACCTAGAGGGAGACGCTGTTTGATAAGGACTATTCCTTTGCCCGTGACTATCTCGAACTCGGTTTCTATCGAGGAGATCTGACGGCCCGATATTTTCTTCACCATGAGAAACCTAGTGAGGGACTTGGCCCTTTTCACTAGGCTCAGCTCTATTACTCCGTCCGCTAGCGATTCTATCTTGAGCCGAGCCTCTTCCGGAATCGACCCCTTTGTGGCGGTGAACATGAAAATGCCACCGCTGTTCTTGACCTTTGCAGCGATGACTTGGAGGAAGTTGATACAGTCTTTGGTTGTGGCTGAGTTGAACATCGGAGTGACGGAGTCGAGAAGCAGTGTTATTGGGCCCTTCGACTTATCGATCATGTGAGTGGTCTGAATACTGATCTCAGTGAAATCGGTCGGCTCCCTAATGGTCGTTCCCTCTACCCCGGCCAGCGCGGAGTAGATGTCGAGAATCGCAAGGTGGCCGTTTTCAAGGTAGGGCGTAATGTCCCATCCCATGTCCCTCATTCTTCGTTTTATCTCGGCTGGAAAGGCATCATAAGATAGAAGCCCGCAATACTTTCCAGCGACGAGATCCTTGTGCAATAGTTGCAGCGCCATAGTAGTTGTCCCAGAACCGGAGTCTCCTGAGATCATTACTGCAGAGGGAGCCTGTATAGCGCCACCCGTGAGCTTGAAGAGGTCATCGAAGGGAGTCCTTACTTTGTTGAACTGTCTTGCAACAACGGTAGCTCCTAGGCCTCCCCCAAGTGCGAGTGCGGCTATGGCGAAGTAGAATGGGCTGATCGCCGCAGGAGTTGATGAAGAAGTTGGTTGGCGTACCTGAAACCGATATGTCACTGACGAGCTGGGGCCTACATTGCCGTATGAGTCGTTGAGACTGTTGGTGGGGAAAACGAGTTCCCAAGCCCCAGCGGGGTCCGATGATGATATCTGGAAACCAGATGGATCGTAGAAGAGGTCTCTATTTGGATCAAATATGGCAAGAAGGTTTGCTAAGTTTGTGCCAGAAGGGTCTTTGACCTGAAGGTTGAAGGACCCCTGTTGGAGGAATCCGGAACTCGAGTAGGCTATTCTGAAGGTTGCATAGAGGCTATCGCCTGGTGAGAAATCTGCCGTAGGGTTCCCCTGTGCATTGAAGGTTGCAAGGCTTGAGACGATCAGCTGAGCTGGCAGGATCGTTGTATAGATAGTGCTGGAGCCGTAGTTTCCGCCGGGCATGGTTCCGCTAACTGTAAGATTCCAGTTCCCCAAGGTATCTCCGAGCTGGATCTGGTATTGGGCGCTGTAGGTTCCCGGCGAGGATGTTTGGGTAAGTCCTAGTGTGCTCTTTGGAGTGGAAGCCAGAGCAGATCCTGAAGTGATCTTCTGACCGTTAACGTCTGTCAGAGATGCTGTAATTGTAACAGTGTTACCCCGATAGAAATTGACGCTGGGCGAGGGAGAAGTGATGGCAACCGAAATGTCGTGTTTAACTGTGAAAGTGGTCATTGCAACGCCAGTTGCCACCGGGTTGGGCGCGGTCTTGTCAACCGTTACGCCGTACGTGCCTTCGAAATCTGTGTTGACCGTACCCGACACCAACGTCCATGCTGACGCAAGGTTAGGGTACGTTACCGCGACAGATTGCCCTCCCGTCGAGTTAGCAACTCTTGAGGCGGATTGCCAAGCCGAGCCGACTCCTCCGGGCTTGTTTACCGTAATCTTGAACGAGTAACTCGCACCCGCTGTGCCTCCGTTCCAAGAAACGGTGATGGTCACGTTCTGTCCCAAGTTGACAGTGGACGGAGCGGCGCTCACTGTGTATGTAGGTGCGCCCCAAGAATTCGGGACCATGACGCTTAGGAATGCGACTGAGCAAATTACGCAGAGTGGAAGAATGACTTTCTTCTTCAAGTGATTCTAGCTACCGCTGTTTGCAGAGGGGACTGCGGCTCTGTCTCCCACGCGGAGTGCAGTAGCCGAGCGTGAAAGGTTATGTTACCTTGTGAAATGCCTCGTAGTTACAACCAGCCGCATTTGACAGAGTGAAAAACTGTAATCGGGATAATATCCCAAGAAAAAGTGGGCTAGGGTTCAGGCCGCCAAGGCAAGCTCGGTAATGCTAGTTACCGTCTTTCTTGCCGAGGTTGTGCCGCTTTACGTATTGCCAGAGTCTCTTGGTCATCTCGGATGGGGTGACCTTCTGTCCTTCCTTCCCACCGAGTACAGTGGCGAGATGCTCGTCTAGTTCGATCCCATAGCCACCGAAAGACCCTCTCTTGTTTGGCGTCAGGCTCACCTCCTTGGCCTAAAATCCTAAGCTCCGATAGACTACGACGCCCAGGCATCTTTGAAATCCGCATTGTAACTGCTTCACAGCCCTCACTCGTTACAGATACGCCCCAGATCAGATCAAGCTTTCCATGCCAAATGCCGATTCTCTCGATTCTGGTCCTCCGTGTACGACCACGGGTTACAACAATTTCTTGAGCGGAACCTCGTTCAACATCTCAGTGCCTAGGTCATTGGACACTGTCGCGGTTGCCCTAGACGTAATTGCCATCGGAGCGGTACTTGTCCTCACAACCCTATCTCTCATCCTCTCAAGAGGATTGAACGGTACAGGACTGAGAAGGGGCTTCGCCCTCACCGCTGTCGCAGGCTTTGTCCAGATTATCGGAAGCGCGACACAGTTCGCCGTAGACCTCGGATTCACCAGCTCCAGACTCCCCACAAACATCTTCTCGGGAATCCAGGTCTTGTTCCTCGTCCTATTGGCCTTGGCGATGCAGAGTTTCTTCCCAGTCTGGTTCAAATCGTTCAAGAGCGACAACAATCCATCGAGCCAGCCACGAGAGGACCCCCACTCCTCACACGGACCTGTTCCTCCAACTACAAACTAGAACATGCAATGCAGAAACCCGGTAGGACACGAATCCTTTCTGGGGTTGGAGAGAGGCTATTTCTTGGAGAAGCTCATTGAGCAGCCGTGTTCGCCGCGAAGCTTACCCTGGAATCCAAGTTCCAGAGTTTCAGCGGCCTTTCTGTAGCTGCCTATGCATGTGCTGCAAAATATTGACCTAGCCTGGGGCTTTGTCAGCCCGTAGGCGTCTGCCTGGGCCAACACGGATTCTATGCACCCGCACCTGTCCAGCTTAACCGTCCGGACTCCATCACCTGTTTCAATATCATAGTCGCTGGCAAATGTCTCGCCCATGCTTTCAGCTAGGTTCTGGGAAAGAGCCTCGACCCTACTTCCCTGGTTCTTCGCCTTGATCTCCTCAACTTTGAGATTCGCCTTCATATCCGTCAGCATGTTCATCGCAGGCCCAACCGCGTCAAATCCCGCAAGGCCAACGAACGTCCCTACCTGGAGGAGAAGGTAATGAGCCAGCGTTTTCCTCAACATCTCATAGCGCTCCTCGAGGCTACGGGTTCGCTTCGATTGAATCAGCTTGGACATTCCGATATCGATGGCCAATTCCTAGCGACCCGTTTTTAAGCTATGGTGAACTCTACCTCTGCAAATGTCGGACGCTGGCAAACTACACCTGGCGAAGACATACCAGCCGAAGGAACAGTATCTCTCTCTTCAAGAAGATTCTCTCCGAGACCCAGAATCCTTCTGGGCCAAGATTGCCGGTCAACTTGTCTGGCACAGGAAATGGGACAAGGTGCTGAAGTGGGACCCGCCGTTTGCCCGATGGTTTGTTGGAGGAACGCTGAACGCGTCCGAGAACGCTGTGGACAGGCATGTGAAATCCTGGCGTAAGAACAAAGCTGCTTACCTCTGGGAGGGCGAATCTGGCGAGCTTCGCTCGATCACGTATCGAGAACTCTATCGAGAGGTGAACAAATTTGCCAGTGTTCTTCAAAACCTTGGCCTCCGGCAGGGCGACGCAGTGGCGATCTACATGCCGTTGGTCCCCGAGTTCCCGATCACGATGCTCGCTTGCGCAAGACTCGGACTCCCCTTTACCGTTGTCTTCTCGGGGTTCAGCGCGAACGCGCTTGCGGAACGGATACAGGATTGTGAGGCAAAGATCGTTGTGACTGCCGACGGTGGTTATCGCAGGGGAAAGATCTTGGAATTGAAGACCGTTGTCGATGATGCTGTAAAAGAGTCTCCCAGTGTGAGGCACGTGGTGGTTTTTCGTCGGACTGGACATGTCGTGCCGATGACTGAGGGTCGAGATTATTGGTGGCATGATCTGATGGCGAAGACGTCCAGCTACGTTGCACCTGTGCCTGTTGAGTCAACTCATCTTCTCTACATTCTCTACACGTCAGGGACAACTGGGAAACCGAAGGGGGTTGCTCACGGCACTGGAGGCTATCTCGCTTTCGCCTATGCTACCCAGGAATGGGTTTTCGATGCGAAAGATGATGATGTTTACTGGTGCACAGCGGATATCGGATGGGTCACTGGGCACACGTATGTCGTGTTCGCTCCGTTGATGCACGGACTCACTTCAGTAATGTACGAGGGAGCGCTGGATTATCCGGGACCCGATCGATGGTGGGAAATAGTAGAGCATTACGGCGTCACGATTCTCTACACCGCCCCGACCGCGATCCGGTCGCTGATGCGGCATGGGGACGATCTTCCCCGACAGCACGATCTTGAAAGTTTGCGGTTGCTCGGGACGGTCGGCGAGCCAATCAACCCTACTGCTTGGCAGTGGTACTTCGATGTGATAGGACAGGGCCGTTGTCCCATCGTTGATACGTGGTGGCAAACAGAGACTGGCGGGATAATGATCTCGCCGAGCCCTCGCCTGGGTCTGGTCCTGTTGAAGGCTGGCTCCGCAACGTTCCCCATGCCTGGGATAGAGGCTGATGTTGTTGACGAAAAGGGTAAGCCACTCGCACCTGGCGAGAAAGGATTCCTAGTCATCAAGAAACCCTGGCCCGGCATGCTGATGACACTCTACAAAGACCCGGAACGGTATCTTCAGGTCTACTGGACCAGGTTCCCAGGATTTTACTATCCTGGAGACTACGCGCTCCGCGACGCAGACGGCTACTTCTGGCTTCTTGGCCGAGCGGATGAGGTGATCAAGGTTGCGGGTCATCGTCTCGGAACAAAAGAAGTGGAGGACGCACTTGTCAGTCATCCATCCGTCGCCGAGGCCGCAGTCGCCGGTAGACCTGATCCGGTGAAGGGCGAATCGATCGTCGCCTTCGTGACATTGAGGAAAGCGGCTGACCCCTCCAAGAACCTCTCCGAAGAGTTGAAGCAACACGTCCGCAAAATGATTGGTCCCATCGCAACTCCAGAATCCATCTACTTCGCGCAACATCTCCCCAAGACAAGGAGCGGCAAGATAATGCGACGAGTTATCAAGGCCGTCGCCGCTGGTGGCCCGATTGGAGATCTCTCAACACTCGAGGATGGGGCATCCGTCGATGAAGTCCGACAGGCCATTGAATCGCTTCAAATGGCGGAAAAGACGGCCAAATCCTCCTGAAAAGGCCTTTTGCAGAGAGCTAATCGTTTCTATATGATGAAGTTGAAGATTATGAACATCGCCCACAACGGAATAGCTATTCCAAGTCCGACTGGAATGCCTTTCCGGAATATCTTAGCGCCATCGAGTAGCGAAACAGGCAGCATGTTGAAAGACCCGAGTCCCACATTTAGTAAGAGCCCGTAGAAGGCGACAGTGGAAAGGAAACCAGCTGGAACTGATAACGACAAGAGTAGAAAGCCGATGGCGAAAGCGAGGTTGATCCCTGCACCGGCCGCCGAAATTATCATGTTATCCTCTTCTGGATCCACAATTCCTCGACCCGAATCGTAACCGTAAACCGCGGCGGCCGCCGGGGCAATATACACTGCTCCTGGAGCGCCGAAGACGAGTCCACCGCCCGATAGGGTTACGATTGAGATGGTGAGGACGACCCCCAAATCCAGAGACGGAAATGGGCGATGTATCCTCGTCTTATTGCGACGTACTTGTGTCCCATCTCGTGGAGGATGAACCCCGTTGCGGTGGCGACGAAACCGGCTATCACAACATCGAGACTACGTGTTCCCGTAAAGGACCCGACAAGACTCTGGTACGTGATAGCGACAGAGAGCACTATCCAGGCCATGATGATGGAGAGGATCTCTCCGGAATTGAACTGGGACGGCAAGGCCGCAGGACCGGAATTGAGAAGACTTCGGTGTCGATATTTCACTTTGCTTCTCTAGATGAACACATCTAATGAACTGACTCCCAAGTTAGACAAACCAGTTAACTCGAAAGTGCCCGGATACGTTGGCCATGATCGAGTTTTTGCAGCCCTTGCAAACCGGCGCGAGTGTCACCCAATCATGAGCCCAGAGGGTTGGAGTTTAATTAGACAGGCGATGGATAATCGTCCATGATCTTCGCTGGCGTGGTCGGAAGAAAAAGGAGGTTTCCGGAGGGTCCGCTGGTGTCGGGCCTAGAACCGTCCGAACTTTTCGGGCAGGTTGTAGGAAATGAGGGTCTCGCTGGCCGTAATCCCGTTGATACTACTTATTTTCTCAATGGACTTTTCCAGAAGATCCTCTGAACTGTCGGCCCTGAAGGCCGCCAGTATGTCGAACGCTCCAGGTACGACGTGTGCCTCTGCAAAGTTCGGAATGGTCTTAAGCTTCCGCAGAATCGCATCGAAGCTGCCTCTAACCTTCAAGAGAGCGAATGCCAGTGGGCTCTCGCTGTCTGCGCGGTTGGAGCTGTTGATAATGCTCTCGAAGGATATGGTCGTCTGAGTGTTGGTGATGCTTGGGATGGTCCTGATCTTCTCCATGGCGGTGAATGCCTTGGTCGGCTCGTTGGTTCGCAGCTTGATCACAAGGTCGAACCTTCCCGTTACGGGCGTGCAGGATTCGACATTGGGAATGCGTTGGATCTGGGAAACGGTGTGTGCGCGTTCTCCTTTGCATTTGGCGAATATGTAGCCTGTTTGATCGTTTCTTGCCATTTTTTCTACCGTGAAGGCCCTAGATGGTTCAGGCTATTTCTCCCAGCGCTTACCCTCGACCCTTAAAGTCGGTAACGCCAAGCGCTAGCTCGCAGAAAAATCTGGCCTCGTCAGCGGTATTCAAGGGCCCTTTTGCCATACGTGCGGATCTTCCTACAGAGACAGTTTGCAATACATCAAGACCGCTAGACAACTGCATCTTCCTTCGTGAAAATCGTTCGGGGAAGGGAGAGGGGTATGTGAGGCCGAACCCCGGATTTCAGTGCTACCGCATCGAAGAAACATTCCAATTCCTAACTAATCGTTTCTCGCAAACTTTCCTATTTCTGTAGCTATTTTTCCGCCTAACTTTCTTTTTCGCTAACTATTCTTTTCATCTAACTAATTTGCGACCCCCTGGGATGGTCGATTTTCCCGCGCCCCGCCCTTCGTGGAAACGCTCAGAATCCACGTTCACCGGCCCCTGCCTACCCCTTCTTCCTCCGTGGCCGAAACCGAGAGACCCCTTTCTCTGCCTTGCGTTGCTTTCTAGATTGTTGGCACCCTGTATTGGAAGAAGACCCAGAAGGAGAGGACAATCCCCGCAATGGATATTCCCAATAGAAGATAGTCGACTGGCTTGAACCGGAGTTCGAAGAGGGAGGTCCGGCCCTCTTTCCCCGGAAACCCGCGCGCCTCCAATGCCTCCGCTAGCTCCAGACTCCTCCTGATAGCGATCAACAACAAAGGAATCAAGATCGGGATATAGTTCCGGACCCGCTTCAACAAGTTCCCCTTGTCCAGCTCTAACCCCCTCGACCTCTGCGCGTCCACCACAGTCTGCGCGTCCACCGCCATCGTTGGCACAAGCCGCACAGCCGTGGTAAAAGTGAATGACAACGCGTTAGGATAACCCAACCATCTCCGCGAGAGCCATCGAATGAAGCCGACCTTGTCAATCGCCAGCCCAAGATCATCCGGGGAGGTGGTCATGAAGAAGAAGCTGAAAGTCGTCATCAACAAGAGAAACCGAAGGGTCAACGCCACAGCATTCGCCAACGGTCCCGTGAAGAAATTCACAACAAAGATCAAAGCTGAAAGGAACACACCGGCTCTGAGAGATTGAACCCACCTCCTCGTTACGCGGCCAACCAGAAGAAGCGGAACCTGCACCAGCAGCAATCCGACCAGCAGGTAAATGTTGGTGAACAATAGCGAGGGCACGATGATCCCGATTACGAGCGTGAACTTTGCTCGCGGGTCCAGCCGGTGGACCGGTGTTCTGAGGCTTGAGAATTTGAATCCGTTAAGAACTCTGAGCGACACGAATCTTGACCTCCGACAGTCTTTCCTCTAGAAGCATCTTTGCCCGATGAACATCAACCACGTCGCTCGGAAAACCGAACTCGCCCAGTTGGCTGAACAGCTTGGCCATCTGAGGCTTAACCAGCGAGGCTTTCTCGATCAGACCATCATCGGACAGGATTTCGTCCGCTTGGCCCTGCGCTAGAATCCTACCCTTTGACATCAATACGACCTTGGGGTTGCACTCTGCTACAAACTCCACGTCATGAGTCACCATTACGACCGCCTTGCCCTGGGAATTGAGTTGAAGGATGAAGTTGCGTAGACGCTCCTTCTGCTGGTAATCCTGCCCGATAGTGGGCTCGTCCAAGATCAGGTAATCAGGCTCCCAGGCCAACACAGCGGCAAGGGCCACCCTCTTCCTCTCTCCGCCGCTCAACAAGAACGGAGATGTGTTTGCATAATGAGTAAGATCTAGAGCCTCGAGAGTTCGCTCTACCTGTTTCACAACCACGCTCGGCTCGAAGCCGAAGTTCTTCAAAGCAAAGCCGACCTCCTCCTTGACCGTCTCCGAGAAAAGCAGATGATCCGGATTCTGAAACACAATCCCCACTTTTCTGGACAGCTGCGCGACGCTCTTCTTTGTAGTATCGTCTCCATCAACTGTCACCTTCCCTAGGCTCGGCTTCAACAACCCATTCAAATGCTTCGCAAGTGTCGTTTTCCCGGCACCATTCTCGCCCATTATCGCCAGAAAATCACCGCTTTTAATCCTCAAATCGACGGCGTCAAGCGCTTGCTGACCGGAGGGATATGTGAAGGAGACTTTCTCTGCGAGGATCAGTTGCGAAGCCTCTCTGAAAGCATCTTCACCGCGGACTCAACGTGAGTCGGTAAACGTTCACTGACTAGCCCATCTCTTTTGAGCAGTGACCAGAGAAGGCTCACCTTGGGAAGACCAATCCCCAACCCGCTCAACCGGTCGAACTCCGCATCAAGGACATCCTCAAGCTTTCCATCGGCCACAATCCTTCCGTGATCCATAACGACCATTCGTTCCGCGTATCTCCCCACTAGATCCAACCTGTGCTCGACTACGATGACTGTGATTCCATTTTCTCTGCGAAGATTGTCCACGGCTCCCATCACTTCCTCGGCAGTCCTCGGGTCGAGGAACGATGTCGGCTCGTCCAGAACGATCACACTCGGCCTCATAGCCAAGACCCCTGCCAGCGCAACGCGTTGTTGCTGTCCCCCGGACAACTCGTATGGCGCGAGATCCTTGAGCGCAACCGTTCCGGCGGCATCCATAGCCCAGTCTACTCGATCTCTGATCTCCTGCCTGGTTAGGCCAAGATTCTCTGGTCCAAAGGCCACATCTTTCTCTACCGTCAGAGCGAAAAGCTGGTTCTCCGGATTCTGGAAAACATAGCCAACCTTACGCGAGAGCTCACTGGTCGTCTCAGCAGCGACACTAACTCCATCGACCAAGAGTTCCCCGGACATCTCCCCAGGATGGAAGTTCGGTATGAGACCGTTCAAACATCGGCAAAGAGTAGTCTTGCCGCAACCACTTGGGCCTGTCAGTAGAAGGAATTCCCCCTGACGGATAACGATGTTTAAGTCGTCGAGAGCTTTTGTTGTTGAGCCCGCGTATTGAAAACCCAGGCCCTTGGCGGCGATGATCTCCGGTTGGGTCCCAGCCAAATCTCCTACTCACTCTTGAGTTAGTACTCTATAATGGTACGATGGCGTCCGCGCTATTTTAGGTCTGAAGCGGACCGATAGACTCTCTGAGACGATTCACACAAGCAACCAAGGCATCGTCCACAGTTCCTGCCGCGGTTAATCCTGCAGCCGTGGGATGCCCTCCGCCAACTCCTCCCAACAGCTTTCCTAGAGGAATGGCCACATCTCGCGCCAAGTGCGCTCCTGTCTTTTCATAGAACTCTTCTGTTGCCCGCATATTGACCCGAACCTTCTCCTTCACCTCTCCTGCAACAAACGCCACATGCGCACCCAGTGTCAGAAAGGCCCGCGCGGCCGACGACTGATACGAGCCTAGCTGCGATGTAACAACGATCCAATTCCCGAGCATTGTCACGCTCGAGCGCTCTGCTGCTCTTAAGCGAGCAACTCTCTCTGAACGATTCATCGGCGAGCTTAGCATCCCAGAGAGACGCCGCGGATCAGCCCCGGCTTTCACGAGCTTAGCCGCAACCTCAAACGTGGAATCTCTCGCCAGTAGGAAGTGCTTCGTTTCTACAAAGAGGGCCGCCATCAAGGCGGTCGCTTCTACTCTTTCTGGTTCTTCCTTAGATGCCTCGAACAACCGGTAGACAACTTCCGCGGCAGCGGCGGCCGACTCGTCAACAATCATCTGGCTTGCGATTTTCACCGTATCAGGATGCGGATGATGATGGTCGACCACGATAAGACCATATTCCATTTTCAGCAAAGTGCCAGACGCTCGTCCAAGCTGGTCGAGCGAGTTAGTGTCAACCAGCACCGCCAAATCAGCATCAACCGGGATCTTCTGATCAGGCGCGGAGATGCCGAGGTTTTCCAATAACTGCCTGGTAGGAGCACTAATTCCCTCGGGACATGATATCGTGGCTTTGGTTCCGGGCGCAAGCCTGCGCAGAAGTGCCTGAAGAGCGAAGGCCGAACAGACTGCGTCAGGGTCCGCGTTTTGATGGCATAAGAGAACGATATGATCTGCCGCGCGAGCAGTGCTTGACAGTGACCGGAGAAACCCTTTCCAGGTCGTCTTAGTCTTGACGGGGATCGTCGGTACGGGCCGGCGTTCAGTTGGCCGCTGCAGTTGCAGGTCGGAGCTTCTCCTGAAGCTTGGTTTGAAGCTCTTTCATCCTCTCTTTGGTTCGTTCTTCTTGTCGTCCCAATACGGTTATTCGCGTGCTAAGCAATTCCTTCCTCTCTTTCAGCTCTGAGAGAACAGTCTGTCTCTCGGATTTCAGCAGGAGGCTGCCCACGCTCTTGTAGACGGGAGTCTGATCGGTGATTTTCTCGAGCTCGGCGAGCGCCCTATCGCTCTCTGAAAGCTCTATCTCAAGCTGTTGTTTCTGTGATGATACTGCTTGCAGCGTTTGTTGTAACTGCTGTAATCGGGCTAGCTGTTCTTGCAGTTGTGGTGGAAGCTCTACTTCTTCGCTCAAGTTTGTTATGCGCCGCTCGATCGTTGAATTCGGCGCGTCCTATAAAAGGGTGCGACAACTTCGATCGCCCGCAGACCGGCTGAGACGAATCGCAGGAACGAATTGGACGCGGCCCGTAATGCAACCAGATCCTGGGCTTGAATGTGCATAACAAGAACACGTCCACGGGTTTCTAGTCTCGTTGAAGATCTGTAGCCCGGAGTTTGTTGCGTCTCAGGTGCCACTGAGGAGACTATCGTCCTGGCGATCTTTGGTGAGTTGAGGACTATGCATATTCTAATTTCTGATTCTTTACGCGTCGTCGGTTGGCTGTTTCGCTGGCGTAGCTTCTGCGATTGAAGCAGGCTGCGGGTCCTTGACCGGGGCTTCCTCGGCTTTCTTGTCGGCCTCAGGGGTCACTACCTTCTTTCGTCTTGTCCTCGTCTTCTTGATCTGCGGTGTCACTGTAACGGCAACCTTGGCGCCTGCGCGGAGGCTGTCGAGCTCGGTTGACAATGTCGAGGGGCTCATCAGACCCCTTGTGGCTCTGGCTGCGATTTCGCCGAGCTTGGTTCTCGGCGTGTATGCTCCTCCAGCGAACTTGTATCCGCATTTTCTGCAGTGCCAAACACCGACGCTCCAGCGTTTGACGGTTCTAAACATGCATCTCGGACATTCGTGTTTTCCTCGAAGTCCGGTGACTATCTCCACGTACTGTCGGCGTGTGACCGTTCCGTATCGAGCGCTAAAGCCGCCCGCAAGTCCTATTTTCTTTCCCATCAGCCCTTCGCCGCGGCCAATATCTTTGCTCTGTTCTCGGCAGCCTTCTGCACTGCCAAGTGCACTATCGTCTTCAGTTCGTCTTGGGTGAAGCCTGATAGACCTCCTTTTTGCATCGCGCAGATGTTTCCGTTCTTCTCAATCGTGACTGTCAGCCTTGCGTTCATGACTTGCTCCTCCTCTAGGACAGGGTCTACGACGATTGTTTTGCCGACCTTGGCGAAGGTGACGGCAACAGGGTGGTTATTGAGAGGTAGAGGATGGAGTCCCGGCTTGTATACGACCTCGTCTCCCTTGAGCTCAGCCTTCAACAGCTTGGCGCTTGCAAGGGCGGCTAGTGCGCCTATGGACGCTGCATCTATGAGGTTGCCATCATGATCCAGGATGTAAATGTCGACGAATACTACCTGGACTTTCTTTCCCTTCAAGAGGACCAGCGACTTCATGTCCACGGCCTTGGACTCTCTGATTCCCCTGTCGATCACGCGTGCTAGTTCGATAGCTTGCTCGCTTGGCGGTCCTGTTTCGAATAAAGGAGATGCTAGGGGACCGAGTTCGGCGTTTACAGTCAGGACTCCCTCGTCCGGAGTGTCGGGGAAGGGAGTTCCCGTTTCTACTTTGACGCCCACGAGAACTTTCGATTTGCCGAGGTATACTTGGGCTGAGCCGTTTGCTTTCTCTATCAAACCCACTTGTATCTGTAATGGTCGATAGCTGTCTGCGGTTCTATCGTCTATCCTCTTTCCGTTTGCCACAAGATCAATAACAGTCTTTTGTTCGAGCTTCGCGACTGGCGGGAGCTGGGGAGTGAATGACACTAGGCTACTACCTCGGTTTCCTCTCTCTCCTCAGCCACTTCTTTGATCACTAGATATTTCTTCTTCAGTGCTTCTTGTTGCATGCCATGAATTGTCTTGCACGCATCCAGCGCCATCGTGAGTCCTTTTTCGAACTCGCTGGTTGTGAGTATTCCATCCATCTGGAGAAGGGTCACCAGGTTTGCGTTGGGGACCCAAGCGACTGGAAGATCAGCTTCGCCATACTTGTCCTCTGCATCTGATAGATCGAGCGCCATGTGTCCCTGGATCTTGCCGACGGCGCATGCTGCGACCAGCTCTCTCATTGGTATTCCCGCGTCTGCGAGAGCTAGGGATGCGGCAGTTATTCCGGCGCAGCGAGACCCCCCGTCCGACTGCAGGACTTCTATGAAGACGTCGATCGTTGTTCTCGGGTAGAGATCTGTCAAAACCACGGACTCTAGTGATTCTCGGATTACCTTGGAGAGCTCCATCTCTCTTCTAGAGGGTGCCGGGTTCTTTCGTTCATCTACCGAGAATGGGGCCATGCGGTATCTACACCTCAACACTGCACGATCTGGAAGAGCGATATGTTTCGGGTGTGCTTCCCTAGGCCCATATACACCGACGAGAATCTTGTTCTTTCCCTGTTCAATATACGCGGACCCGTCGGCTTTGTCTAGAATGCCCACCTCGAGTTTTATAGGCCTCAGCTGGTCTAGCCGGCGACCGTCTATCCGAATGCCCTTATCGTCTATCAGTTTTTCAGGCTGCTTGGGTTCTGGCAACTTCTCCAACCACGTTTGATTTTGCGATCATTTCTCTAATCCTGTCTGTTAATCCTCTTGTATGAGCCTCACGTTCAACCATGTATATGGCTTCTACTGCGACCCGCTCGTTCTCAGGAGACTTACCCCAAAGCATGACTACGCCGTTCTGGCCTACAGTTATCTGGCAGCCTGTTTCTCTCTTGAGCATGCTAATCATTGAGCCTTTCCTGCCGATCAGACGAGGGATCTTGGCGGCAGATATCTCGACTACTCTTCCAGTAGAGATCTTGCCCAGTCCAGGGCCTTTTACGGTAAGAAGAGGGTCTCTCGTTCTATCGAACGCGAGGACCTGAGACAACACCATATCTCCAACATCAAATGACTCAGAAAGATCTCGTCGCCGAGGTCCCCTCGGACCAGGGGTCTCAGATGCGGGCAGCATCGCCTCGTAGGGCGCCCGTATATCTACTGTCCAGCCTGATAGACCCACGTCCACGATTCTCCCACCGACGAGATCTCCGACTCGTGGAAAGTATCCGCCCTTGAGAGGAACGACAGTCACTCTGTTGCCATCGACCTCAAAGATTCCAATGCAAGCGGAAAATATCCGGGTTCCTACCTTGAACGAGTTGTCGCCGAGCTGATGGTCTCCTTCAGCGAGGAGCTCGCCAGGTGCAACTACTTGTTTTGGTTCTGCTACAATCACCATAGTGTTCTCACCCTAGTTGAGGACCTTCATCTGGATAGTTCCCTGTGTCATCTTGCTAACCCTGTCTGTGAACGACCCATACATCCCTGCGGGCATCTCTATAACTGCTACTAGAGCACCATCAGGCTGCCACTCTTCGCGCGTAACTGTCCCGAAGCTTTTGAACGCGTTGTAGGCTCTTGCAGCATGTTCTGGAAACACCTTTACAGCTATTCGCATCTGTTCCATCTTGATGGGAAGGACGGGTCTGAGGTCTTCTATGACCTGTTTCGCCTGCTCCTCAGCACTCTTGTAGGGATCAATTGAGATACGAATCTGTTCGAGGGCCTGCTCGATCCTTAGCGGCGGATGTGGAGCTCCACTTCTAGGGTCGATAGCATTCCGTGAAATTATCGATATTATTTGACGTCTCTTCTCGTCAATCAACTGACGACGCTGCTCGGTGGTGAGCTGAAGCTCACCACTCTTCATTATTTCTTCGGCGACTTTGACCGCGTCAGTCGTACCGAAGCTCTTTTGCAACTTTTCTTCTGAAGCCCTCGTTCCTTTGCCTGAATCCGAGTATACCTCTTCGATCATTAGAACTTGAGAAATAGGGATCGGCTTTCCCAGTTTATAGTCGAGGGCTGGTTGAGGTTTTACCAGTATCTCGAAACGGTCTTGGCCCTTGGATAGGCGTGCCGTTGTGAACTTGTCACTCATTTGCCAGCCGGTGCCTTTTTACCAGCATCCAGCTTTCGGAGGTATTTGTCGACCTCTTCAATGGGGAGTTTCTGGAATTTGCCCGTCTCCCTCGGGATAACTGCGACGCGTATCTTCTGGGGTTCAGCCTTTCCCTCCAGGACTTTTGTCATGCATTTCATGCCTAGTAGCAATGCTTCATCCATCGTCAAGTTGTCTCTGTACTCTGCCTCGAGTATCTCATTAGCTGCATCGCCACCGGCGCCTATTGCCCAGGCCCGATACGCGAAGAACGCCCCGCTCGGGTCTGTCCAGAATAGCCGGCTTCCCTTCTTGTCAACTCCTCCAAAGAGCATTGAAATCCCAAAGGGTCGCACACCAGCGTGTTGGGTGTAAAGCTGTTTTATTTCTCCGATGCGACGAGTCAGAATCTCAATATCGATCGGTTCGTCGTACATCAGTTTGTTGCTCTGAGCGTATATCCTTGCTTGGTCTACGAGAATGTGAGCATCGCAGCTTAGCCCGGCGACCGCAGTTCCTACGTGATCATCTATTTGGAATATCTTCCACATGAACGATAGATCTTGAAGCTTAGAACCCGCTCGCTCTTCGGCAGCGAGAATGACTCCTTCGGGTGAGGCGATACCAAGGACGGTTGCGCCTCGCTTCACCGTCTCGCTTGCATATTCAACCTGGAACAGTCTCCCGTCCGGAGAGAAGACGGTAATGGCTCGGTCGTACGCGCCTGGTACGGCAAACATTGACAAACTTTTGCACCTAGATGAAATCGCGGTGACGAGGGTGAGTGCGTACTAAAACCTTTCTCAATGGTACGTTTCGATGTCGAGCTATGTTTTGGGGTCGGCCCGTCGCTGAGGACATCATCCTTTTGGTCAAGCTGGGACTGGCTTCGTCATTCCCCAAAAGCAATTCTTGGCGCTTGAATAATAGGATGTGGGTCCAATCATCGACCCTGGTCTAGTCCTGAATTTCTTCTAAGGTTCTCCGAATATTGTCCATGAGTTCGTTACGCTTTGATGGCTCTGTCCTGAACGAGATTTCGATCTTGATGGGATCGGTGTTTTCGAGGCGTATTCTTCCTTTTAGTGCGTCTTGTTTGTCAATCCGAAGGAACATTGTACCGGCGCTATCAGTCCTCGAAGCCAAGCTAGAAGATACGTCTGTCCTGTCCAATTGGGATAAGCCGCCCCAAATGTTCTTGAGGAATCTTTCTGCGTTCTTCGCATTTCTTATCGTGAGTACAGAAGTTGCAATTTCATTACCATGATGACCTTTAGCTCGGTTCATGATGAATCCCAGAGACGTCTCACCGGGGGAAAGGTTTCGTATGGCTTGCGCAACTTTTTCGGGGTCTTCCGTTGCATGGGTAATGGTTGAGATTTTCACACTGAAGGCCCTTGCAGGCGAGTTCAATCGAGTCGACCAATAGGTCTCTCGCTCGTGTGTTAAAATACCATAACCTGCTGGTTTGTCCAAGTCATGTCAGAGGGGTTTCGTTTCAAACAAGTGCTCGTTGTCAGATTGGATCTGGACATGGGGCGCGGAAAGGCGGCGGTCCAATGTGCACATGCGGCAGTTTCCGCTGCGGAAGAGGCCCGTAATCATTTGCATAGTTGGTGGAAGTCCTGGATGGAGGAAGGGCAACTCAAGGTAGCAGTGAAAGTGCCAGACCTCGACAGCGTATTGGACCTTGAGCGTAAGGGTAGGTCGAAGGGAATTCCAGTCCACTTGGTGAGAGACCGGGGGCTGACTCAAGTCCCCCCGGGAACAATCACCTGTTTGGGACTCGGCCCAGCCCCGTCTGATATCGTCGACTCTTTAACCGGAAACCTGGCCCTTCTTTGACCGAGAGGCCTCTGATAGGTCGCTGTGTTTCATTGAAACGATCTCGAACCTACGCTTTGCGTCCATCACGTAATCTGTGAACTCCAAGTCTGCCGTCTCTCGGAACGTTGAGCCGACTCTCTGAAACAGTTTCTTCAAGATCAGTCGCTCGATCACTCTGGATGCACCCCCCAATGCCTTTCTTAGCCCAGTTGAGAACTCGTCAACCTTGTCGGGGATCTGTTCGCGGTCAAGAGAGTGAATTGTTGCAAGGTATTGATAGACGGCTTCCTTAGGCTCGTTTCCAAGGACGGATAATCCATCGTCGACGCAATCGAGAAGCACTTGATTGAAGGGTTGTGGTCTGCTCAATTGGAAACTCTTCCTGGTGAGCCTTGATTCTCGTCTTCGAAGGTCGGCTTCACACCCTCAAAGCCTGAGTATCCTGTGTCTTGGGTGCGAACTACTCTGAAGCCATTCATGTCGTATTTGGCTTGTGATCTGAAAAGGCCCCGTATTCCGTTTAGAGACCTTTCGTCTAAGGCCGTGAAGTTGATCAGCACAAGCGTTGAAGCCGACTCTGACTCTGACATCTCCACGACGGACGATAGGACACCGTAGCCTTTTTCGAATCCTTGGAAGAGAATTAGGTCCGTGAATACGTCGAAGACCATCCCGACAAAACGGCCGTGGTTCGCCTGTAGTAGCTTGTCAACTGCATCCAAGAGCAACGATGTATCTCTCTCCGGTAAGAGAACATGTTCTTCCGAGACCTTTGAAGGCGTAGACGTCCTTGTGCTGAAAGTAAACATTCGCAAGTTGTGCTGCCCCCTAAACTGTCTGAACGTTGGGCTTCCCATGCTGGTGAATATTGCTATTGGTTCGACATTCGCCTGGAATTCCCGTGCAAATTTTTGGACGGCAACTTCATAGTTGCTTGTAGGATCGTATTCCAGGAGGATTCTGCTCTTTGACAATGCCTGATGCTTGGTGTTGAGCAGCTTGGAAAAACTGTCTTGCTGGAGCGCAAGGTCTCGAACTCGGGCCTTCGGATTCGCTTCACGCAAGGCCTCTAGTGTGCCCGATTGCGCTTCTTCAACATTCAGAGCCCATATCCGCGGCTTTCGTCTAGGACCCGGAAGACTGTCTAGCGATCTCACCTTCGACATTATGAGGTTGCATTGATCTAGGCTCAATTCTCCGAGATCAATCAGTTCTCTCTTAGACCTGTGAAATCCCGGAGGAGCGGTCAGATCGTTAAGGGCGTCGCCCGTTCCAAAATCAATTGACTGAATCGCCATTAGCGGATCCTTTGCGTGCAAATGATCGGCTGCAGTTCCCTTCAGAATCGCTCTGTAGAAAGGGACCTCTGATTTGATGACGTAAAAGACCAATTCTTGTCCTGTCGCGATTCCGTCGTCCACGAACCTTTCAACAAGCCTCTTCCTGTCAGACTCAGTGTCGTACAATACCACCGTGTCCTCTTCCGAGCTCGAGCTAACTGCTTGGAGGATCGTTTCGCCTCCAGCGACAATTCTACTCAAGATAGTCGGCTCTCTTAGCGCAAAGGAAACGAGGACGAACAACGCTCCGTCCGCCAAGCTAACGAAACTCTTCACTAAACTGGCGTAAGCTCCTGTAACAGCTTCTTGAAAGAAAGTGATGATGCCGAAGCACGCCCAGCATATACTGATCAGCCTAATCGAGCTGGAGGCCTTCGGATCTTGTACGCGTCTTGACTGCTTGTAGAAGCAGAATACAGGAAGTGCGATGAACGAGGCCAAGAGTAGGGAGCCAACCAGTATGTACCAGCCTTGGTAGGAAAAGTAGTAGATCGTCTCCCCATTGGTCGTCAGATTATTCACAGTGAACGGTTGCCAAATCAGGGCCGCCGCTGCCCAGCCAACGGAGACGGCAAGAAACGCGAGTAGAGCTCTAGGTGGGCTCATGAGAAACCTGGTAAGTTCTGTGAATCCTCCTTTTCCCTTGCTCTCTCTCAAGAGATAGCTTGCGAAGCCGATTGAGACCGCAGTCAACACGATGAAAATAGTGTCTAGATAGGGGTTGGGAGGTTTGTTCAGAAGGTCTGAGGTTGTGTTATCAGAAAGGAATAGAATGAAGCCAGCATTTGCTGCAATAATGAAGAAAACCGAATCCAGAAAGTAGGTTTTCTTAGCGCGTATTGTGAATACCAAAGCTATGCAGGAAGCGCTGAGCGCTAAGAGGTCGAAGATCTGATGGACTAATTTTCATCGCCTCACTCGTCTTTCGCGATGACTTGTTCCGGCGATTCATCCTTCCTCATCTCATAGACGAGTCTGACAGAGTCTTGGTTCTCGTTCAAACTTAGTTGGAAGTGAGACGAGGCGGCTACGCCGAGGAGCCTTGCTATGTCCACTGGGATCAGCAAGTAAAGACTGTCTCTGAGCTTGACAGGTTTGACCTTAAGCGGCACGACGAGTCAACTTAGCCACCGCAAAGTGGCTGTTCGGCTTGAGATTGGCGTAACCCTACTAGTAGTGACTGGGTTACAATTGCAAGTCGTCTATTGATTCTTCGTTGCCCGATAGGCCCGTCCAGCCAAAGTGTTCCTTTAGAAGTTCGGCTGCTTGCTGCGAGTCGTTTGCCTCGATAACGGAGATTCTGTAGAGGGCTGCCAGTTTCTTGGCTTTTGCGCTTAGTCCTGGAATCGCGACGAGGATTGTTTGGGTTGGACTTACGTCAAATACTTTTGCGTAGAGAGATGCTATGGGCGTCTCCTCGATTTCTCGATCGCTCGCGACCACGTCAAGCACAACGACCTCTGAGGAGCCCTTTGAGGCAATGGCATCAAATCTGTGGAGGGCACCGGAACGGCCCGCGATCTGACCGGGCATCTCGACTTTGTATTGGAAGTCCTCGAGGGTGGCACCGATCGGTTTCATCACTAGAAAGGTCCGTTTGAATTCTTCCTCGGCATCGGCGCTTATGCGGTAGCTGTAGACGTTGACGAACCCGGTGTCTTTGATAGTGAAGATGTGCCCGCAACTTCTACACCTGTGAATTGGGCTGGGCAGGTCTGACCTCTTGCCACACTGTGAGCATTGAAACCAGGCTCCCAGCTTCTGGTAGTCCACGCCTGCTTCAATCAGTTCCTTGTTACACTTGGGGCAGTACAGGCCGCCTTCGATTAGGAAATTATCTACACTGTCTATGGTGCCGCATGCTGTGTGTTCAAGGAGGGTTTTCCGTTCTATGTCGATGGAGTTGCAGTTGGGACAGACGTAATCATTGCTGACGTTTGCTGACAGACAGCTCGGACAGACCAGGACCTTTTCATGAAATTTGCGTTTGAAAATTCCCACGTCCCAGAGCTTCTCGACAAGCTCTTTTGCGGCGGTTGTGTCACCGTCAACGATCTCTTCCACTTCAGGGTACCTGGCAGTTTGACTGAGATCAAAGCTAGGTACTAGTTCGACGATTTCTCCTTTGACAAACCGACCTAGAAGAAGTTGAACACCCTGATCCTGGTATAGGGTAATCCTATCTTTGGATGTCATTCCTGTTGCCCTAGCCTCCTCCTGGGTACCTGAGGCTATTCGTAGCCGAGACGGGTTTAGCTGGATATTCGGAGGTTGTACCTTGTTCGAGAGGTTGGACGTATCAGAACGCATATGGTTTGCGAATCGGTTCAACCCGTTTTGAAGACTTATGGCTGACGCTCCGGGCAATCCGAACGCTAGTTCTAGAACTCCCACCGGGATCCCGGGCCTGGACAAGTTGCTCACTGGTGGATTGCCGAAGAGTAGGACAATTCTGCTCTGCGGGGGGCCTGGGACGGGCAAGACGATACTTTCCTCTCAGTATCTCGTCAATGGGATCTTGGACTACGAGGAGAGTGGCGTCTACGTCAGCTTGGATGAGAATAAGCAACATGTTTTCGAGGAAATGCTTGATTTCGGTTGGGATTTCGCGGACCTTGAGAGCAACAAGAAGCTGATATTTCTGGAGGCCTCACCGATCAGGTATCTTCCGGCCGAGATAAAGGTTGGAAAACTGACCGTCGGCCGAAAGGAGTTCTCTATGGCAACTTTGATTGAGATGATTAAAACGAGTGTCCGCGAGATCGGGGCCAAGAGAATAGTTGTAGATCCTGTAACAACTTTGGTTTTTCAGTACGAAGGGTTGGCTGCCCAACGAAACGCGTTGGTCGAGCTCATGGAGGCGCTGGCCGATACCGGCGCGACGTGTCTGATCACGACTGAGCTTCGAAGGCCTGGCTTCGAGAGGAGCATCGATTACGAAGAGTATCTCGCCCATGGGGTCATACTGCTACAACAATTACAGGTTGGAAAGTCTCTACTGCGCGTGATCCAGATTGAGAAAATGCGCAAGACTGCTTTGGACAACCAGCCAAGGCCTTACCGAATAACCGATTCGGGAATCGAAGTCTTTCCGCGCGAGAGCGTATTGTGATCAGACTAGACTGACTTCTTCACGCGGGACTCTTCGTAAGGAACTATTAACCCCATTGAGGGGTCTCGGTCATAGGGCGTCCATGTGGTTATGTGTTGGACACCTTTCATTTTCGAGACTCTAATGAAACGTGCTAATCCATCCTTGGTGTCTTCAACTTTCATTTCAATCACGCCATCGACCTTGTCTTGTATTGCCGCGATAATTGCTGGATGAAATGCCTTCCTCGAAAGCGACGTCACACAGCTAGCCCGATTGCTCCTTACCTTTGCAATCAAGGTGTGCAGAAAGTCGAATGAGGGCCTTACTCCGCTTCTTTGAATGAGAGTTGTAAAGGAGTCCATCGCCAATAGTACATTGGTCGATTCGCGAGCTTCTGAGAGAGCCTTTGTTACGACGATACTGAGATCGGAGAGACGTTGGGGGTCCTCGCTGTACTGTTCCTGGCTTCTTACACCCACGAGGAACGAATAGCAATCTATGAAGACCAGTTTTCTCCTCCCTTCGACTTCATAGTCTCTCGGGTTGACGCCCATCAATTTCATGGATTCTCGGATGCTGTCGGGAAAATCATCTAGGGTTGCGTAGACGACGTTTCTGCCTTTTTTCAAGGCCTCCACGACCAACTGGATAAGCAGGGTTGTCTTTCCTGTTGCGGGGTCCCCCATGACTATCACCACGGAGGACGAAGGATAGCCGTCGGGCAAGAGTGAGTCGATCATCACGATTCCGGTTAGATCCCTGTTCGAGGAGGTCGACGTCTCTTCGAAGGATCCCACTGACACTAGTCTCTGGGAGATCTCTTTCTGCAACTCTTGATCTCTGTCCTTGCTGAAGGAGATGACTCGCACCTCCTGAAGCAAGCCTAGCTCGACAAGGTCTGAGACGTCTCTTTCGATTTCCTTGGGCTTACGCCTGATCTTGGCGGCGATTCCTTCTACTGTATCGGTAGAGTCGGGGTTGTCGTGGAAATACATCAACAGTTCGGCTTTGGTTTCGGACCCAATCAGCTTCTCAAGGAGGTCGGTTCTAGTGGGGGGCATTGTGTTGTTGTTGTCCGTTCTGGCAAGACCACAAGAGCGCTGTAGTGATGCCTGTCTATCCTTGGTTTATCGTATCTTGTCGGGGGGGATTGGGGTTGGTGCTAGGGAGAACCCGTCTCTTGTTATGTAGTAGTCGTATCCTTCCAGCCGGTGCTCAGTGCCTCGCATCTTGGGAATGTAGACTCTTCGGCGGACTCTTGAGTTGTCGAAGCTTGCATCCAAGATTACTAGACCGTCTCCAAGGAATTCTTCGAAGTTGGTTCCAAGCTGTTGTTTGCCCCATGGGACCTCGCTTATCATTATTGTTGTACAGTTCGCGGCCTCTAGGAATTTGACCATGATGTGAAGGAAGCTTCTGGCTTCGGCGTTGCTTTCGAAGGCCGTCATGAGTGCTGAAAGAGAGTCGAATACAAGCCTCTTCGCATTGGTGCTATGCAACGCTTCCAGAACTGTTTCTAGAGCCGTACTGACGCCGGCCTTCATGGTGGATTGGAGAGATACAAGGCGCAACTTGCCTTCGTTTTCGAGGCGGTTGAGGTCCCATCCGAACCTCAAACCGTTTCGTTTCAATTTCTCGCTGCTCTCTATGACGGACGCATAGACACCGTTTTCCCCGCATCTCGTGGCTCCATGGTATAGGAATTGTAATCCGAGAGTGGTCTTGCCCGTTCCAGGCTGGCCGGCTACGATGATACAATCACCTCGTCGAAGCCCGCCTTCTATGATCTTGTCCAGGCTGGTAATGCCGGTGGGGACTCTATCGTCTGATTCTTGGATACTGGGGGCGATTGCTCGTCTAACTTCCATTATTGCTCCTCCAGCGACCAAAGCTTTACGGGTCCAACTTGTCGAAAGGCGACCTTCTTCTTCGCGCGTAGAACATGCAAGTATTTTGATGCTGTCGATCTATTCACTCTTAGATCTTTTGCGATTTCGCTAATTGAGCTGTTCGGCTTGTCGCCTAGCGAGCTAATTATCCGCTCTTCAATGACCTCAAGCAACGTGCCATTCGTGGAATCGTTGATGTTCAACAATGACTTCCGGGTCAAATCAGCACTAGTGCTAATCATAAGTCGGATGTTACCCTTGAAGCGTCTTCGAAGTCACCCGAAGCGGCTAAAAGCAAGGTTCGCGCGAGATGCACCAAATGGACAGAGTTACGATCCTGAAACTCGGTGGGTCTGCAATTACTGACAAGGCTAGAGAGTGCACTCCCGATATTCCCGCGATTCAACACATGGCTGATCAACTTTCAGACTACGACCGTCCCCTCGTTCTGATTCATGGTGGAGGTTCGTACGCTCACCCTTTCGTCACCCGCTCGGGTATAGGTGGAGGCCTTCGCGATCGATCTCAACTTTCCTCCATTTCAGAGACGGAGTTCTATCTGGGCCAACTTACGAGGATAATTTGTGCGTCTCTCCTATGGCGAAACAAGCTGCCTGTTCCGCTTCATCCGATGAGTTTTGCGACTCTTGACAAGGGAAGAGTGAAAAAAATCATGTTGGATCCGATACGAAAGTCGTTGGGTGCGGGGCTCATTCCATTGTTGCATGGGGACTTGGTGTTCGACGAGTCTCGGGGGATCGGAGTCCTTTCGGGGGACCGCATTGCGTCTCTGATTGGATCGAGGCTGGGAGCTTCTCGAGTATTGTTCGGGTGTGATGTTGATGGAGTATACTCTGCGAATCCGAAGGGTTTCCTGAATGCCACCCTCATTCCTGAGGTAACCTCCGAAAACTTCCGCGTGGCATTGCACGCGTCTCGAAGCCCTTCCGGTGATGCCACTGGGGGTATGGGGGAGAAGGTTAGGCAGGCCCTTCGGCTCGCTAAGAACGGTTGTGAGTGTTATGTTTTCAACCTAAGAGGAAAGAACTCGCTTAGAAAGATCCTTGATGGAGACGGCGTCGTCGGGACCAGATTCGTCGCCTGGAAGAGGGCTAGAACGTCCTTGAGACAATCGCTTCAGAAAGCGTAGCCAGTCCGTCTCTGTAGACGGAGTTTCCTAGAACGGATAGGTGAGCCTTGGCCTCCTGGAGGTATTTGCTTGCAATTTCTCTGCAATCGTTCTCCGCGGGGGTCTCCATGACTAGTTGTCTCGCTCTTATGACCATGGCTTGAGACACTTTTTCCGATCTTAAGGTGGTAAGGATTTCTGACTTCTTGGCTCGGGGCAAGTATCTCAGGGCGGTCAATATCACAGCGTTTCCTAGCTTGTGTTCAACGATGTCTTTGCCAATCTGTTTCCCTGTTTCCTCTCCGCATATGTCCAGGACATCGTCCATTATCTGAAATGCGAGGCCTGCCTTCCATCCGAATACGCCTAAGGACTGGACAATTCGACGGTTAGCGCGCGCCGAGTATGCTCCTATTTGGGAGGCAGCTTTGAAAAGAGCCGCGGTCTTCTTCCCTATCATCTCGAAGTAGAGGGAGAAGCTGGGATTGAGAAAGCGATGGGACTGGAGGTAAGGATCCTCTCTCCCAGCTTGTTCGAACATAATGTCAAGTCTCTCTCCTTCAATGATGTCCTTCATCGCCTGAATCGCGACCACTCTTGTCTTATCGGGTGAGATGCATTTCTCAATCAGATCGTCGAGAGCTTCACGGTATAGCATCGCAATCAGTAAAGCGACTGAGTCTCCAAACTTGACTCTCACAGTTTGCTTCCCTCTTCTCACAACGCCTCGGTCTATTAGATCGTCCATAACTAACGAGTAATTGTGAATCATCTCGACTAAGGCGGCAGGTTTCATTCCGTCATCAATTCTTCCGCCGCAGGCAGCGCATGCGAGAAGGACTAGTGTGGCGCGCATCCTTTTTCCGCCGGTTCTGAAATGGTAGGTTACCGGTAACTGAAACTTAGAAGAAGAGGCTTGTGCCAATGTCTTGAAAATAATAGGGTCGACCTTGCGCCCGATCTTGGCTATCTTAGTCAATGGATCTGGATTCATCTGCTCCACTTGAGTCTATGATGCGCCCGTTACGCACTGGTCTTATAGAATTTCGTGGGTTCTCTCGACTAGCGATATCGTTGATTCTAGTGCTCGGCCGTTCCTTTCCTCATGTTATTCCGCGAGCGCAGGGTGACTCTTGTCCGCAAGAATCACTTCGTACCAATGGTGAATTCCATCAGAATACAAGTAGTACGAGTCGAGGATCGTCAGGTTGACATATTTTCTGTTCGCACGTTTCTCCGCTATTCTTTGAAGAGAGAGGCTTCTAGTGAATTTCGAGACACCCATCGCCTTCTGTCGTCTCCCCGAAATAGGTCGGGGTTTCTTGGCGCCGCCTCTTCTGACTCGGACTCGGACGAGCACGATTCCCTGTTTCGCTTTGTATCCCAGACGCCTTGCTCGATCCAGTCTTGTAGGGCAGGGAATCCGTTTGACCACGGGTTCCTTTCTCCAACCAACCACTGAGAGCCGCAACCATTCCTTGAGCTCGGGTGTTTTCTCTCTCCATTGGTTTGCCAGGTGGGAGTACGACAAGTCTTGTTCGCTGTCGCATCGGCTGGCGAATGCCTGATAAGGGTTACTGGGCCTCTTGCTTTCAACAGCGTTAAATCAGGCTAGTTTGCGAACCGGCTTTCCTGTAGAAGTGATAAGCCAGGATTGGCTCAAGACACGGCGTTGCTGAAGCGAGCTTATGCTCCGGCTCGGCTTTCAATGAAGTACCATCCTTTCTATCAGGGCAAGATCGAGATTGTATCGAAGGTTCCGGTTGATTCCTACGAGGATTTTGCGATCTGGTATACTCCAGGCGTCGCGGATCCGTGCAAGGAGATTCAGAGAAACCCAGACAGGGTGTATGACTATACTAACAAATGGAATAGTATCGCGATAGTTACTGACGGTACTCGGGTGCTTGGTCTTGGAGACATCGGGCCTGAGGCTGGGCTGCCTGTGATGGAGGGGAAGAGTCTCCTGTTCAAGTACTTGGGCGGGGTCGACGCTTATCCTATTTGTCTGGGCACTAAGAAACCGGAGGAGATTGAGAACGCGGTCCGATGGTTGCAACCATCTTTCGGTGGGGTGAACCTTGAGGACATATCGCAGCCAAAGTGCTTTGACATTCTGGACAACCTGAAGGGTAACCTTCAGATTCCTGTTTGGCACGACGATCAACAGGGAACAGGAACGGTTGTCTGTGCAGGCCTTATCAACGCCCTGAAGGTTGTTGGTAAGAGGACCAGAAACGCGTCAATTTGCATGCTTGGAGCTGGGGCGGCGAATATTGCGGTCGCGCGCATAATAATGGAGGCGGGTGTTTCGCCTGGAAATATCATCATGGTTGATCATTCGGGAATCCTGAATCGCCAGCGGACGGAACTGGAGAAGGAGTATCACGCGAAATGGGAGATGTGTTTGAAGACAAACTCGGAAAATCGCGCGGGTGGGTTCAAGGAAGCTCTGAAGGGAGCGGACGTCTTGATTGCGATGTCAACGCCGGGGCCTGGAGTGGTTCCGAAAGAATTGATCTCTACCATGGCAGATGACTCGGTTATTTTCGCGTGTGCTAATCCTATTCCTGAGGTCTGGCCATGGGAGGCAAAGGAGGCCGGTGCAAAGATTGTTGCAACGGGTAGATCGGATTTTCCGAATCAAGTCAACAATTCTCTTGGATTTCCGGGAATCTTCAGGGGTACTCTGGATGTTCGGGCGAAGATGATCAGCGACGAGATGTGCATCGCTGCTGCTAACGAGCTGGCTAAGATTGCGGAGGAGATGGGGATAGATGAGGACAAGATTCTGCCCAGCATGAGTCACTGGGAGGTATTCCCGAGGGAGGCAGCCGCGGTCGGAGCTGAGGCTGTCAAGCAGGGACTAGCGAGACTCAAGCTCACCCGAAAAGAACTCTACGAAAGAGCTACCACTATCATAAGCCATGCTCGAAAGTCAACAGAACTGCTCATGCGAAAGGGACTCATCAAGCCTCTTCCCGGGAAGTCGGTAGAAGGGAGAACAAAACGGAGAATCGCAAAATAGCTGTGTTAGGAGGAGCCGGAGAGGAGGGGTTTGGTCTCGCCCTCCGATGGGCAATAGCAGGGCACCAAGTATTCGTAGGTTCTAGAAGCACTGATAGGGCAGTTGAGGCGGCAAAGACGATTACTCAAACGGCTGGACGCCCCGTCCGCGTGTCTGGAGTGAGCAACGAGAACGCTGTCGCGCAGGCGGATATTGTAGTGGTAACAGTGCCTTTCGCGGCGTTAATTGAGACTCTTCGCACATTGAAGCCTAAATTCAGATCAGGCCAAATCTTGGTCAACGTGTCCGTACCTCTCGAGACCTCGATTGGCGGGCGAGCCACGAGGACGGTCGGAGTATGGGCGGGGTCCGCTGGCGAACTAGCTGCTACTGTTGTGCCAAACACGGTCGGCGTTGTGACAGCCTTCAACAATGTAAGCGCAGAACTCCTCAAAGATCCCTCTAAGCCAGTCGACTGTGATGTCTTCGTATGCTCCAATGATGAGAATGCGAAGAAGATTGTGCTCGATCTGGTGAAGGGAATTGCTGGGGCGCGTGGCTTCGACGCGGGCGGCCTCGAAAACTCTCGGACTATCGAACAGATAACTGCGCTCTTGGTCTCGTTGAATATTCGTTACAAGGTGAAGAGTGCTGGTCTGAGAGTCACAGGTATCTCTCCAGTTTCATGATTCGTGGTCTAGTGTGCAGGTCGGGATTGTAGGAAAGCCGAACGCGGGAAAAAGCACCTTCTTCAGCGCCGCAACTCTAACACTCGTTCCAATAGCAAACTATCCATTCACGACCATCAAACCAAACCATGGAATATCCTATCTCAGAACAAAGTGCGTTTGCAAAAGCCTCGGAGTCGAGGATCAACCTCAGAACTCACGATGTATAGATGGCGAACGTTTCATACCGATAGATATCATTGATCTCCCAGGATTGGTGCCTGGCGCGTCAGAGGGAAAGGGTCTTGGAAACCAGTTTCTCGACGAGCTGAGAAAGGCTGACGCGCTGATCCACGTGGTTGACGCGTCAGGGTCAACGGACTCCGAGGGCAAACTGACTCAACCTGGTGCTCACAATCCTGTTGAGGATGTGGTTTTTCTCGAGACTGAGTTGAGGATGTGGATGCTCCGGATAGTCGGTAAGGACTGGGAGAAGACAGCTCGAAAGATGGAGATGGCTGGAGAAGATCCCGGGTCTTTGGTTTCTGATCGTCTCAGCGGGCTCGGCGTTACAAAGAACCAGGCAGAGAGCGGAATCAAGCAAGCAGGGCTGAAGGGAAAACCTAGTGGCTGGACCCGTGAGAACCTGATAGCGCTGGTTGAGGTTATTCGGAACGAAGCGAAACCTCTCCTGCTCGCGGCCAACAAGATTGACTTGCCCACATCGATTAGGAACGTTAGCAACCTGAAAGAGACTGGTCAGATGACAATACCTGTTTCTGCTGAGGCGGAGCTAGCACTGCGGAGGGCAGCGGAGAAACGGTTAATAGAATACAAACCGGGAGATCCGGACTTTCGTCTTCCTGATCCAGGAGCTGTTAGCCCTGAGCAGAAGGCTGCTCTTGAAATGATTCGAGAAAAAGTCCTGAAACCTATCGGATCGACCGGAGTTCAAGCCTGTATCAACTCAGCCTTTCTGAATCTTCTGAATATGATTGTGGTTTATCCGGTTGAGAACCCTGAAAAGTTCACTGATCACGCGGGAAATATTCTCCCAGACGCATATCTCGTTCCAAATGGGACAACTCTCAAAGAACTGGCTCTGAAGATCCATACGGAGATAGGTGAACAGATGCTGTATGGCATCAATGCTCGAAACGGTATGCGTCTATCCGACAACTACGTACTCAAAGCGCAAGACATTGTGAGCATAGTCAGCGCTGCGAAGAGGGCTTGACGCTTACGTTCACGCTGGTCCGCGGAGACCACTTCATGGCACTCGGGACCCGCAAAGGATCCAAATTTTTTCAGGACTCTGTTTCTGTCTGAGTTCGATTTTGGGCTTGTTTCCGTCAGACTGGCGCGTTATCGGCTTGACAGGAGCTTTTTCGACCCCCGTGGATTCCCCTAGCGATCAGCGGGAAAGAGCGCGTATCTAGAAATCGAGGGGTTAGATTCGGAATCAGGGCCGACAATGGGCGATTTCCGCCAAATAGTCCCGTGCAAGGATAGTCGTCTAGGCTTTCGGCTTGCTGTCCGGCTTTGCAGGAACCTTTGCCGCGGGCTTCGCATTTGGCTTAGCCGCGGGCTTCGCATCCGGTTTCGTCGATGGCTTCGTTTCGGCTGGCGCTGGCTTTGACTCCTTGGCCGGGGCAGGTTTAGGTGGTTCGGCTTTCTTTTCTGGAGCCGGAGTCTTTGGCGCTGCAGGAGCAGGCTTCTCGTCTTCTGGTCCCTTCTTTCTGGAGACTCTTTGTCCCGGTGGAAGATTTCTGTTCTTCACGTAAGCAGGAACTATCTGGTCGGCAAGTTTTGAATCGGTATAGACTTCCACTTTGCAGATCGCTGAGGATCCGCCTGTCCTTGTCTGGACGCTTCGCACAAAGACCTTGTCTTGCGGCGTCTTGAAGTGATCAGAGGCAATCTTCCGGATGGCTAAACGGTCGGGAGTCCCGGTTCCCTCGTGGTGGACAATCAGCTTCGCATCCTTTCTGCCCAGGAGAGCGTTGATGTGTTCAGAGATTATTTCGACGCTCAACGCTTAGCCTCCACCGGTTTCTGAGCTGGCTTAGGTGGCTCAGCCTTCTTCTCTGGAGCTGGAGTTTTTGGCGCTGCAGGAGCTGCCTCTGCCATAACCACGCTGTTCACTTGCAACGTATCCTCGCCAACTACCCGTCCGCGAACTAACTTTCTCCTTCTTTCGCCACGGTCGTTTGGCTTGAAGCCTACTCCACCGGAAAGAATCGCTCTCTTCTTGGCCCCTCCCTGAATATCGAAGCGCATCGGAATTCCATCCTTGTCTGTACCGCCGGTAATTTTGAGTTTCATGTTTCCAATCCCGAGAAGTTTCCCATCGACCTCATCCCCGATCGACTTTCCTACAAGCGCCTGAGCCTTGGCTCCCTCAATAGTGGCGGCCTTAGAGGTCTTGCTCACGGGATCGGATACTATGAGCTGAAATTTGGCCATGTTTTGCTAGTGGGCTCCGGTTAGAACCGAGTTCCTCCGAGGCCGTTAATAAACGTCCTTCGAGTCATGAGGCGGCTCCCAAGGCATTCTTAGCCGCCAGATTGGCTAGCTCGTCCAGCAATGCGAGTTCTGCTGGAGAAAGATAGTTTCTGAACTTTGAAGAAAGCGTTTTCGCATGTTTCACGGGGACGTCGACGTAGAGGACGTCTCCTTCGAAGATGTGTCTACCGACGATGGGCTTGTCGATGGAAACGGCAACTTGCTTCCCCGCTCCAACCACTGGGACATCTTTCCCTTGGTCCTGAACTCTTAGAACTATACCGATACGCTTGCCACTGCTATTGATAACTGGATACTTCGGTTTGATTGTTCCTTCCAGCACTTCGACTCCGACTATTGCTGGATCGTTTCTGCGGAAGACGAATCCTTTGAGGATCTTCATCTTGCCAGGCAAGATCAGGAGCTCCATCTCGGCCTTTACCCCAGCACTCCTTTGCGCCTCGACCCATCTCGAGTAATCTTCCAAGACCCGGTAAATTATGTCAGCCTTGAATACTGGAATTCCCGTTTCTTTGATCTCTTCTTCAGCGTCAGGCAATACTTTGACGTTGAACCCGAGAATCGCGGCAAGGTAGGGGTCTTTTGCTCGAACAGCCTTAGCCTCGACCACGTCTCGCCTAGATATTTCACCCACGTCCGCGAGACGGATGGGTACTTTGGAAACCGTAAGGGATGTTGTGAGCGCCTCTAACGAGCCAAGCGCATCTGCTTTCACGATGACCCCGCTTCGATCGGTGCTGACTTTGACTGATTCCACCTCGCTAAGCACCCTCTTCTCTAGGTCCGCTCGCCGCGAGGGGGTATCTACGCCGTAAATGGGGGACCCTGCGATTGCATCATCGAGGCCTTGGGCTGCAATTTTGATCCCCGCTGCGGCGTCAACATGCTCAACATGGCTAAACTTGTCTCTGGGATCCCGGATCTCGTCAAGGGGTTTTGGCACGAGTAGCGCCCGGACCCTTGTTCGTATGATCCCGTTCCGTCCCGCAATTACAATTTCGTCGTCTACTTTGATCGTCCCATCATAGATCATCGCGTCGATGGTAACTCCCAGCCCGGGCTCTTCTTTCACCTCTAGAACGGTTCCTTCCGCTGGACCCGCAGTAGTTGTTAGTTCTCCCTTCATGTAGATCTGAGTAAGTCCGACAAGCATCGCCATGAGTTCTGGCAATCCCTCCCCAGTCTTGGCGCTTGAGGGTACAAGGGCGATCGTCTTGGAGAAGTCTTTGATCCTGTCGAACCGATCGGCGCGGAATCCGTACCGGGAGAGTGTCCCCATCAAAGTGTAGAGCCTGTTATCGAGATCGGTCAAGACTTCTGGTCTCTGTTTCTCTGTATTGGCAAGAAACGAGCCGTCAGGTGACGATTTCCACCCCGGTATCGCGTCGATCTTGTTGCAACATACGAGAAACGGGGTCTTGCGAGCCTTCAAGATATTCAGGGACTCCACGGTTTGAGGCTCGATTCCTTTGGTGAGATCGATGACGAGGACCGCGACGTCTGCAGCTGATCCTCCCCGCTTACGAAGGTTGCTGAACGTTTCGTGACCTGGCGTATCGATGAAGAGTATTCCGGGAACCTCGATCTTGAGATTAAATCTGGTTAGTAGGGGACCACAGATCTTGACGATAGTCTGAGCAGGTATGAGGCTGGCTCCAATCCACTGAGTAATCTGGCCCGGTTCTCGGGCGGCTACGGAAGTGCCCCTGATCTTGTCCAGAAGCGTAGTCTTCCCATGGTCCACGTGTCCGAGAACGACTGCGATTGGTGAACGAATGGGCATATCTGCGAGGGCTCCAAATTGCCCTCCGGTCTTCCTATGTCAGTATTAAACCATGATTTTTCGAAAGGAACCTATTTGCCTAGATTCCGTCGTGGAAGAATATTGATGCTTCTTTCTTCGCATTCTCAGCACTATCGGATGCGTGAATCATGTTGGCGGTTATGGAAAGCGAGAGATCACCTCTAATCGTCCCTGGTTCAGCGGTCTGTGGGTTGGTGGCGCCAACGACTCGACGCAGAACGTCAACTGCGTTCGAGCCCTCGAGTATCATCAGCACAACAGGCCCGGATGTAACATGGTCTACGAGTTCTTGGAAGAACGGTTTTCCCTTGTGAACAGTGTAAAGCGTCTCTGCTTCTTTTCTAGATATGTTGTGAAGACGCAACTGTTTGATGGAGAATCCTTTCTTCTCCAGCCTGGAGAGAACTTCCCCTGCAACCTTCGATTGGAGGGCTTCAGGTTTGAGGAAGGCGAATGTCTTGGTGTTAGACTGGCCGCTCAGTGTCCTTTCTCTCTCTTTCCGTAGTAAGCAGTCCACTTTAGCTTACGAGAATCCCTCTTGAATGACAGGGTGCTGACTCTGCATCTGCGCGAACAGAAGTAAAGAATTGTGCCGTCGTTCTTGACGTGCATAATGCCGGTGGAGTTTGGGAAGCTCTTTCCGCAGAAAGAACACTTGAACGTCTTTGGCGTCGCTTACGCCTCTACCTAATCTTTTTCGCTTCTCTCTCAGTCTCTCGAAGCATGAGAACATCGTTAAGCCTAATGGGGCCCTTAACGTTTCTCGTGATAATTCGTCCTTTGTCCCGCCCTTCCAACACTCGTACTCGGACTTGGATAACTTCTCCTGTGACCCCGGTCCGTCCGATAACTTGTGTGACTTCGGCCGGGATGAGTGGTTCGTCGGACCTGTCTTTTCCCTTGCTCACTTCCCTGCACCGGTCTTCTTGATATTTTCAACTATCTTCAATAGATCTTTCAGAGACTGCGCCCCATCACCGGGCTCTACGACCGAAATAGCAGCGGAACCGACGTCCAGTCCGGCAGATTTGCCTAGCTCAAGCTTGCTTGGGACGTAAAGATAGGCGATCTTTCTCTCTTCGCACAGTATGGGTAGGTGGGCCACGACTTGCGGGGGCTCTACATCCTCTGCGATTATGACTAGTTTGGCGATTCCTCGCTCGATTGCCTTAGTCGACTCGTTTGTACCCTTTCGCAGTTTACCGGTATCTTTCGCGACTTGCAGAAGTGAATAGGCCTTGTCAACGGCTTCTTTGGGAACTTGGAATCGTACGTAAACGGATTTTTGTGCCATCCAGACTCACTCTCATCGGCCAGCAGGCTGGGCGCTGCCCGGCTTTTATGAACGTTTCGACTAGCGTTGGAAACAACACTAAATATGGCGCGGGCCGGACGGCACGACGACATGTCCCAAGCACCGTCGCAGCCAAAGTCGCAAGCATCTGCACCTCCAAAGCCAAAACAGAAGAAACGGCGGATGAGGAGTGAGTTATACGAGACTTCCGGCTCCACGACAAAACTCAGGAACAGAAAGTGTCCCCGGTGCGGATCTGTTATGGCCTCTCACAAGAAGCCCACCGAGAGATGGGTTTGCGGAGCCTGCAGCTTCACAGACTACGCACCCAAATGAGTAGCTTCCTTCTCCAGAACGAGCGCTGAAGGAAAAACCCCTAGTCTTATCGGACTCTACCTAACTCTAATCGCGAACTTCCCAGGAACCTTGATCTGCATTAGGTGGGCGACTTCAGAGTTTGCCGGTTCCAGGATAACGACGAAGCCAGTCCAGTCATCACTAAAGTTCGTAGACTTGCAGTTGGGACATACTGGTCCCGCGCTTATCATCCGGCAGTTCTTGCATGCTTTGTCTGTCAAGCCTTATGCTCCAGCTTCGGGGGTTTCCCTTTGAGGTCTTCTTGAATCCATTCTAGCCTGCCCAGGAACGGTTGACGTAGTGTGATTCCGATTTTTCCTCCTGAACCGCCCCGCGGAAAGCTGACCGCGATTATTCGTCCTCTGACCATGTTCCCCTTTCCTAGGTTTCTGTGACTCTCGCGTCCCGCGAGTACTCCGTGCTTTTCATCGTAGGTTATGAAATCGTCCATGATCTGGGATACGTGAAGGAGTGCGTCCTCGGGACCTATTCTCACGAACGCTCCAAAGTCCGTGACCTCAACGATCTCTCCCTCTACAACCTCGTGGAGCTCCGGGAAGAAGGTGAGCAGTTTGAAGAGGGCTTTGTGATGGGTTGAGCCGTCGCCCGGAAGGATTTTTCCAGTCGTTTCGACATCGACGTCTGTGACGAGGATGACGTAGCCGAGTTCTTCGTCCACATAGTTCTCGTACTTCAGCTTGATCTGTTCACGGGCGACTTCGTCGATGGGCTGTCCGAACTTCTGCGGCGGAATACGCACTACGTCTTCGACTGTCACTATGCGGAACATATTCACGGAAGGCGGCTGAGGGCGTTATTTTAGGGCTCCGCTGGAAAACTAGACCTGACTGTTCGTTTCGGGCTTGGTTCTGATGTACCACAGTGCAAGTTTCCTGAAGGCTATGGCTCGGTGGGAATACTTGTCTTTGAATTCCGTTCCACCTTGGGCGAATGTCCTCCGAGCCCCTTTTGGAATGAATATTGGGTCAAATCCGAAGCCCTTTGTTCCAGCGGATTTGTGAGATATCGTTCCATTGACTTTTCCTGCGAATTCTACACAGGAATTCCGGGGAGATGCAAGTGCGAGGGACGCTTGAAAGTATGCTTCTCGACGCCTTTGTCGGCGCATTAAGCGCAAGAGTCCCTCAACGCCAATCGTGACGTGGACGTAAGATGAGAACGGTCCGGGAAAACCTTTCAGGGCGCGAACGAAGAGCCCTGAATCTTCGACCACGACCGTACGATTGTGTTTCTTGGAGGCTTCTTCCGCGGCAAACTTGGCTATCTCACCAAGGCTCGTGCGCTGTATCTCCGTCTTTGGATAATCAAGCATTCGGATCTTTATTCCGAATGGATCGAGAACCCTGCGGGCTTCCTGGTACTTGTGAGCGTTCTGAGTTACGAACCACAATGTTCGCTTATCGGATGGCGAAGTATCTGCCTCTCCGTGCAATTTCCGCTGCTTTACGAAGACTCGATTCTGCTATCTTATCGCCTGCACTTTCTCGGTATCCTTTCGCGACTCTTCTGAATGAGCTTGTGGGGTCGAGAGCATGGGTAGCTATCAGTGACCTTTGTATCAGGTGGAGGTCGGTCCCACGATCCTCAGGTTCTGAGGATCTGGAGGCCATTCCGAAATCTATGATGAACGGTCTTTCATCCTCTGGAAGGATTATGTTTGAGGTTGTCAAGTCGCCATGAACTATTCCTGCTGAATGTAGAAGGCCGACTTGTCGTCCTATCTCTTCAAGAAGATGAAGTCTACGGGAGTCAACCATCGTGTCGATTGCGTCTCTTGCGACTTTTCCATCTATGAATGTCATGATGATTGAAGATCGTTCGAGGTCGAGTCCGAGAATACTGGGGGTTCTCGCTCCCGCGATTTTTGCTTCGTGGATCGCGGATGATTCTTTGACTGTTCTCTCTTTTCTGATCTTTGCGTCAAGTTCTTCGTGACGGTAGGCTTTTCGAACTCGTCTCTTAACAACCGCTTTCCAAGGAGGCAGCTCTGAAAGAAAGAGATCCGCCTCCGCGCCTCTGTGTAGTGGATGGAGTTCTAAGGTCGAGGAATCCATGGTACATCAATCTCGTCGAGACGCCATCGCGGATTGACAAAGCTTTCCGGGACGGAGACGGTGATACCAGCTTCGAAGGCGAGCCTCCCCGAGCTGGCGATTTGGGCTCCACAATCTCCGGAGTACTGGAGGGGGACGGGATGGAATGTTGCTCCGTGATCCTCTGCCACGATCTGTACCATTTGTCGCAGACGCTGGTTAGCGGCGACGCCGCCGGCGATTAGGACCTCCTTCTTCCTTGTCTGAACTAGACTCCGTTCAACTGCTTCGGTCAGCATGGCGAACGAGACCTCTTGAATCGAGAAACAGATGTCTGACAGCGAATGACCTTCCTTGAGAAGTCGGAGGGCTGCGGTAAGCAATCCCGAGTACGCAACGTCGTTTCCTTTTACAGTGTAGGGCAGCGGGAGGAGAGTGCGGCCTTCTTTCGCTTTCGATTCGACAGCGACGCCTCCGGGGGATGGAAGTTTTGCTTCTCGGGCGAACATGTCCAGGAGATTTCCCAAGGTTATGTCCTCGGTCTCACCGTATATCCGCCATCGTTTGTTCAGATGGACGGCAATAGCGGTATGTCCTCCCGAGACTAGGACCGACAATGGATCGTGTGAATGTCCGGCATCCATGGCAAGGTCCAGGTGTGCTACGCCGTGGTGTACTGGGACGAGAGGCTTGTTCATGTAAAGAGCCAAAGCTCGCGAAATTGTTGCGCCTATTCTGAGACAGGGCCCCAGGCCTGGGCCTGCGGAATAACCAACCGCGTCTGGGAGGAATCTTCCTCCGGGTCCCTGAAGCGCTTGTTCAATTACACTGCTTGAGACTTCGTTGTGATGTTCTGCCGCCTTTCTGGGATGGATTCCTATGCCGGTCGGTGGGCGATAGGTAGAGTTCACGTTTGTAAGTATTCTGGCCTGATCGTCGATAATGCTCGCTCCGAAGGTGTGAGCTGTCGATTCTATTCCTAGGAAGAGCAACGATCGAGTCAGCGAGTGTGGTTCACTTGCAAAGGTTAAATTTTGCCTGTAGGACTATTAACGTCTCCAGCTAGGAAGTGTCTGTAGATCCAACCCGAAATTAACATTGGGACACGAAGCGAGCGCCTAATGTTACTCACCCATTTCTTCTAATTTCTTCTGGTCACGCTTGCTAATCCTCACAAGAACTTTGAGAATCTAGACAAGTTCCGATCATGGCGTCTTCGATAAGAGGATTAGAAGCCACGAGCCCCTACAGGACAGGGTCCTGAGACGTGCAGCTTTGACCTAGCTTGGCAACACGGGAGATCGAACAGCTGCGTAGGACATTCCCCGCGCCGAAGATTTTGTATGCAAACCGCGGCTGAAAAGCCGACAGGGTGGCCGCGAGCCTAGTTGGGCCGCAGATTTTCATTCAGACGCTCAACAAGATCGTGGAGGCAACGCGTGCAGACCCGCCTGACTGGAGGGCTTATGCGAGCTGTCCAGTGCCGAGGCCATCTATATGAGATCCAGCATAAAGAAAATCGAACTTTACGCACAAGTCCAATCGTAGATCGTCAGCCTGCACGCTTCGGCCCTGAGGCCAACTTCAATTTACGCATGTGCGTTCCTCCGTACAAGCCGAACAGGACAAATGCGGTCGACCAGGCCAAAACTCCAACGACCTCCAAGACGAACCGGATCGGTCTGTCAAAAATGACCATTCCGACAATGACCAGTACGATGGATGCAAATGTGAGAACATCGGCTCGGTCTAGACTTTTGAATTCTAGTAGTCCTGCTGTCGAAGCAGTGTAAAGCATTGCAAGGACGAAAACTGCAGCCACTAAACCCACAATGAAGAAAGACAACGTGCTATCGTAAGTCGTGCCCAATAAAAGGAATCCAGTCTCATCAGCCATTAGTCCAATTCCCATGCCGAAGAATAAGGAAGCGTCCCAACGAACCCGCTGTCGTCGACTGAGCAGCAGCACGCCGAGTGATACTGCTGAGAGAATCACGCCATAGTAGAAGTGATGGAATTGGAATTCCTCAATTCTCACAACCGGACAAGCTTGGACACAATGAGACTCGAGGGACACGAAGGTTCTGGCCATCGTCACTGATACGACATACCCCACTAAGGCCAAGAGGAATCCCACTGGTCCTCCAAGGCATACAACCCTAGAAAGAGCCATCTCCAGAGATAGTTTTGCGCTCAAGTCTCATTAGCTTTGGGATTCGGTCAAGAGATTGAAAACCATAGAACCAGCGACTAATCCATGTTGAGAGAGTTTTCCCCTATGTCCTGCAATTTACCCTCTCCTTTGCCCGGCTCCTTGAGTTCTAGGAGCCGCATCCGGGAAACAATCTGATATGCAGACAAAGTTGGCAAAACGAAGCTCTACGAAAGCGCGCCTCTTTGCATTAGTATCTATGTTGCTCCTCTGAAAAACAACATAGGGACACGAAGCGAGCGCCTAATGTTACTCACCCATTTCTTCTAATTTCTTCTGGTCACGCTTGCTAATCCTCACAAGAACTTTGAGAATCTAGACCCGGCGCGGTTGTCTCGCGGATCAACTCACACAATCACCCTCGGGAATCCGCCTTCGCAACTGATTTCTTTTGAGCACCGTTTCAGAGAACCCGAGAACCGGGGACAGGCCGTCAACTTTGGGCGGAACCGGCGCGTCTTCTTTTTCTAGGCTGGAGTCTGCCGCGGAACTTATGAACCCTGCCTAAACTTAAGAAGCCTTTGGGAATTGGAGATCAGGCCGAACCCGAAACTAACGTTGATACTGCAAATGGGCGCCTACCGTTTCTCACCCATCCAGGACGATCGGACCACCCCGAGCCTCGTGTTACCGAAACCGTCGACTCTCGAAAGCATTTTACCCTCGCCAGCACTCGCCCTTCTAAGGTAGCCAGTTGCCTAGGGCAGAGCGCCGCCTTGGCGCAGTAATTTTCACGGAAATGGTAGGCTACCAAGAAGCTCTCAAGCAGAACGAGTCCCTGGCGGAACATCGTCTCGCCAAGGAAAGATCGATAGTAGCGCAAGCAGCCTCCGCCAACAGTGGAAGGTACTTCGGAGACGAGACGGCCACCGGTAAAGGAGTAGGTCTCAAGGGCTGGCTAACAGGGCCCGGGCTGAAGGACAAAGAGAGAAGCCTACATTCAGCAGAGTGTCTCGTCCTCTTCGAAAGCGCCGTGGAGGCGACTCGATGCGCAATTGAGATTCAACGAGCCCTGCGCGAGTACAATCGTGAGGCCTCAGCTAGCAAAGACGTCCAAGTCAGGATTGCTATTCACTCCGGGGAAGTGACAATCACTGACGGCGAACTATCGGGAGAGGCTGTAGCAGTGGCCTCGAAGATAGCTCAGCTCGCCGAGCCCGAAGCGATACTGGTCTCAGATCGAGTCTTCGACCAGGTCAAGACCCAGATTACCCAGCCTCTCCTCAAGGTCGTACAGAAAGACCCGAAGAACGTCCGGTTCCCAGTAGAAGCGTACAAAATCCTGTTGCTACCGGAAGAGAGTCCCCCCGTAGATCAAGCACCGGAAACGAGTATGGGCCCGAGGCTGGCGGTGCTCCCTTTCGTGAACATGAGCCCCGATTCACAGGATGAGTTCTTTTCGGACGGCCTAACCGAGGAGATGATTACGGAACTGTCTGGGCTCGACGGATTAGGTGTGATAGCCAGAACATCCGTCATGCAATACAAGACCACCGGGAAAAACATTAGGGAAATCGCGAGTGACCTCAGAGTCGGCTACGTGCTGGAGGGAAGCGTCAGAAAAGCCGGGAACAAGATCAGAATAACCGTTCAGCTGATCGACGCGAAGTACGACAGCCACCTGTGGACTCAGCGATTTGACAGAGATTTGGACGACATATTCGCAATTCAAACGGAGGTTGCCGAGAAGGTCGCCGGGGCTCTTACTGTAAAGTTCCTGGCCGAAAAATCACATAGGGACACCAGCGATATGGCTGCGTACACGATCTTCATGCGCGCAAATCAGCTCCTCCAGCAAAAGACAGAATCAAGCCTCAGAGAGGCCCTCTCACTTTACACTCAAGCAACCGCAAGAGATCCTGGATTCGCCAGGGCGTATGCCGGTATCGCCCAGGCATGGTACAATCTAGGAGCGTCTGGATTCGAAGACTTTGGCCTAATGATCAAAGAAGGCGAGCGGGCCGCGATGAAATCCATCGAGCTCGGCCCGGACGAGGCGGAAACGCATGCCGCCATGGCAACGATTTACCTGGCAGAGGACAAGTTTGAGTCCCTTCGTTCTGAGCTTCGAAAGGCCCTTCTGCTCAACAGAAACCTCGTCGACGCCCACTGTACCCTGGCAGAGGTACAGGTGTCATTGGAGGGACTCGACGCTGCAGTCAAGTCCTATGAAACCGCTCACGAATTGGACCCTATGTCAATCGGGGTAGCCATGCACCTAGCTCGCACGTACCAGATGGCCGGAAGGACCGCTCCAGCCTTGGAGATTCTTCAGAGGCTGCTGCTACTCCACCCGACGAGTCCGTTGTCACAGATCGGACTCGCTAAGTACTACACGTGGAGTGGAGATTTTGCCAAAGCGCAGGAATCCATTGACGCTGCCGCGAAACTCGGCGCAGACGAATCCTCTCTGAAACTGTCCCAGGGCATGCTGTATGCGGTGAGCGGAAGGCGAAAGGAAGCCGAAGAAGTGATCGGTTATTTCAATGGACTAAACGGAGAGAGCGCAAGGCTGCTAGGCATATTTCCCATAGCCTCGGCACTAGGCGATCTGGATCTAGCTTTCAAATGCCTTATGCGAATGGCAGACCTGCACTCCTGGGATTCGGCGATTAGATACAATTACAACTACTCCTCGCTCAGAAGAGACCCGCGCTACAAAGTATTCTGCAAAAAAGTCGGCATCCCACCCTGATGTCATATCTCGCTTCACGAGGACCATTCCAATGGCCCAAGAATGAGCAGTAATGTCCCGCCTTATCATAGCATGGGTAATGCAAGCGGCCGACTAATGTCACCAGCACCTTCCGTATGATTTCCGAAGGCGTACACAGGTTTGGATGATTGTTCTCTAGGCGAGAGCTCCGATTTTCGGTTCCTGCCTGGAGCTTAGCGAGTAACCTGAGTCCTCAAGAATTTGTGGGAATCGAATCTCGGGTTTGATTCCCTTCTTGGGAGTCTGGTCTGAGCACTCGTTGCGAATCTGAGATGTTCGAGCACCGAGTTCTGGCACCCAGAGGTCTGGAAACTAGGCACAACATTATTACGTCCTATGTCTTTCTATCAATCTCATGTATGTTAGGGTCAAGAGGGTCGGATCGAGACGATACGCCTACCTGGCGAAAGGCGTGAGAGAAAAGGAACGCGTGAGACAGATGACTCTCTGCTACCTTGGCCCAGTGGCAAAACTCGGTTTCGGCATCCCTAATGACATCAGGAGAAAGGTGCAGCAACGGTTCCAGGTAAACTGGGAAAAGGTCGAGGATGAGATCCGCCAGATCCCACTTACTCTCGAAGAAATCTCCCAGCTAAGGCGCGAGAACTTTAATCCCACAGCCCGAACCCGCAGCGGCCCTCGCCGTTCCAGAGCCAAGGGCGAACTTTCTGCTTTGTCGAAACTCGCCGCGTTAGGTTTCAGGGAAAGATTTGAGAAAATCGGGGACAGAGAGTATCGTATGCGATGAGTTCTAGGAAGCGTCTTAGAAAGACTGTGTCCGGCTACAGCCGCTTTCGAAATGCACAGTCGGTAGTTCCAAGGCTCAGAAAAGAGCCTGACGAGTTAGCGAGAAAAATGCTTCTCATCGGATACCTAACTGAGAGGCTTGAAAGGAAAAAACCTGAGTCCGTATACCTAGTTGGCGGCCAGGCTGTAGAAACGTATACTGCCGGTCAGTTCAGGACAGGCGATATCGACATCGTGACTCCAGACTCAGAAGCGGCTGAGGAAATTTTGAAACGAATAGGATTTGAGAGAGAAGGAATGATCTGGCTCAACAAAACTCTCGGGTTGGCAATCCACATTGTAGGCCCAACGCCTAGAAACTTCGAAAAGGCACGCATCATTCACGCTGGCCCTTATCAGGTGAGGATTGTAGGCGTTGAGGATTTGATAATAGATAGACTTGCCGCCGCAAAATTTTGGAAGAGCCAAGTTGACTTGGAACAGGCTAAAGCTCTGTGGAAGGGGTTTAGGAAGCAAATTGATCTTCAATACCTCAGAAGGACAGCTAGAGAGGAGAAGGTCGAAGATGTTCTACCTTGAAGCGTATGAGCATGGTTCTTGTTTTTACCATGGGTCCCGAGGGTAGAACTAGTGCTCCAGGTTCATATCTCCCACTAGACGTCTGGAAAGCCCTGTGCGAATGCCCTCCATATCGCGGACTAGATCTTTGCTAGTTTTTCGAGTAATTTCTTGTCTCTACGAAGAGTTTCTTCTACCATCTTGTTCCACTCTTCGTCACTGATCGTTCCGTAGACTTCTTCCTGCTCTCTATCTTGTTTCTGGACCATTTGTGGATTACACGTTATTCTTTCCGCAGCTTGGCTAAATTTGTTGCTATCCATTTCTCGACTTGTGCGAGAGATTCTTTGCCTGCTGCGATGTCGGATAGGAAGTGGTAAATCCGCTCGGGGGCCGCGGTGAATTCATAATCGTTGACTCGAAGGAAGAGGGTTACAAGTTCGAAAGCAGTCCTCTTGTTTCCGTTGACAAACGGGTGCTGGACGACGAAATTGTAGAGAAGATATGCAGCCTTCTTCACGATCTAGAATTCGGCTATGCAATTCCTCGACTTGGTTAACTGTAGGATAGTTGAGTTTCCTTGTCGGCTTAGAACTGGTCATGGTCGCCCCCTATTCCCAAGCAATGCAGCATTTGCGCGTACAGTTCGTCCCGTTTCCTATCTGAATAGTTTTTGTAGGATAATTCGAGGACTCTGTATCCCTTTTTCCGCAATAACGACCGCAGTTCTTCATCATCCTTGGTCATCTGAGTCTTTCCTAGATGTACTCGTCCGTCTACAAGACTAGCAGTGGTCTAGGTTCTGCTGGAAGGTAGAAGTCGACAAATGTGATCGGTATCTCTATCTATGCCTGATACTGGACCCCGGAATCTTGCAGTTTGATCGCTAGTTCGGTTTCCATCCCCAAGTAAATCCAGCGTGACGCTGAAGGCATGTGAGAGAGCGTAATGCTGTTCCAGCGAGGATCGTCTAATATCACTGGTGCCTCCTACGTACAGTCGATGAACATAGGCGAACGAGAAGTGACATTGGGACACGAAGCGAGCGCCTAAAGTCACCTGCTCTTCACATCTAAGTTTAGGGTCCTCTTTTTCGGACTCATCTCGTACGCATTGGCCTAGCGAAATCGGTGGAGGGTATGGGCCCAATACCTAGATTCGGGGTCTTTTTGCGAGCCAAGCTTAAATAGTTATTACGTTATAACTATTCTCATGTCCCGAGTGTTGGCTGGAAAGGTCAGGAGAGTAGGGAATTCCATGGCGGTAATAATACCGAAGGAGCTGTTAGAGGAATCAGGTGCAAGCGAGGGAGACACCATTAAGCTCTCACTAGCGATTCCGAAGGCCAGGCGCGAGATCGGGTTGGAAAGCATTGCGGGCAAGGACCGAAAGGCCCGGCCGTTTCTAAGAGAGAAAAGGGACAGATTCTAGTTGCTTCTCGACACCAGTGCCATAATCGAGGTCCTACGACATCCAAAGACTTCAAAGGAGTTCAAACTGATCCAGAAGCACATTGGGGAAGAAGAACTCTACCTGCTTGTAGTCCAGCTCGCCGAACTATCGGACTGGTGCTTTGCTCACAATCTCCCTGTAAGAGAAAGAACGGAAGAAGTGAAGAAGCTTGCGAATATTATTCCACTCGACGAAGACATATGTTTGGAAGGCTCAAGGATCAAGAATGAGCGACGAAAGAAAGGCTTCGGAAGCTTCGGTCTTCTAGACGGACTTCTGCTTGCCGCTGCTAGATCAATGGGCGAACGAGTGCTGACCTTCGACCGAGACTTTGCAGAAGAACAAGACTGTCTCGTCCTTCCATAAAATACTAAGACTGCACTTCGATACAACCTAAGGGGTTTTGAATACACAGCAAATACGCACATAGGTACTGCAAGCGACCGCCTGAAGTCACCGGTTCTGCAGTGCTAGGGTAAGCCTTCAATTCGATCCTAATTATCGTTGACACTAACCTCTTTGAAACGGGTGAAAGAGGATTTTTAGAATGCCTTTTTCGCAGATCGCCCACGCGACCGTCAATCTCTTACCTGTGAGAGTGGAAAAAGTTAACGTCATGGAGAGCCGGGGTGGCCGGGACGACCCCCATATGGCAAGGCTAATATAACGTACGTCATATTTTCACTCACCCTTGACCCAAATAGAGAAGTTGTTGCAAGCGAACAAGGACTACGCCAGAACCTTCAAACATGGAAAACTGCTCATGCCCCCAGCGAGGAACCTGGCCATACTAGCGTGCATGGATGCAAGGCTCACGGTAGAAGACTTTCTTGGACTTCAGACAGGCGACGCGCACATAATCAGGAACGCGGGGGGAATCGCCACCAATGATGCTATCCGGTCGCTAATCATATCCCACGAACTCCTGGGGACAAAAGAGTTCTTGGTCATAAATCACACAGACTGCGGGATGTTGACCTTCAAAGACAAGGACCTCCAGACGAAGCTGCGGGACAAGTACAATGCAGACGCGCGAAAGGTAACCTTCCACGCGTTTGACGACCTAGCTGACAATGTGAAACAGCAGGTAAAGAGGATAAGAACGACTCCCTTCATTCCGGAAGATATACCCGTCCACGGTTTTGTGTACCACGTCGAGAACGGATCACTAGAAAAAATTGTCTAACACAGAAAGCATCTTGTAATCGTTAGCTCGACCAATGCTCGAAGCGATATTCCCGGTTAACAACCCTTTTGATAGTCTAGCTGAACGCGAATGAACTGAAAGTTGACACAGGGACACGAAGCGAGCGCCTAATGTTACTGCACCCATGAGGGACCTGCTGGACCACCATCACGTCGACAACTTGCTGACAAGATCCTTTGAACCCGCTATTGAGAGAAGGAAATTGAGTTGTGTCGATCATTCTCTCTGTAAGACTCGGTCGTAGCCGAGAATAACACTCTCTGGCCGTCTTCCAAACGACCAACGAAACTTGGGTGCCGACTGGACGTGAAGCACACTGGGAATGCGATTTCGAACCTCAGGTCCGGTTCCCTCTAAGGCACTACCGTCACGCTAGTGTCCGTCCTCAGTGTAGCGCCTACTTGGCACAATTTCGCGTAAAACTGGTAACGAGCCCCACGACTTAGGGCATTTGCGCAGAAAATGTCTGCGGTTCCCCTAGTTTCCGGCTCGCGGCCCCCCATTTTTGAGCACGGTTTTTGGACTTTGGGTTTTGAACTTTGCATTTTGCATTTTGGGTTTTGGTTTTGGGCCGTTTGCGATAAAAGAGATAACCAAACTCACGTCAGCAATGGCGTAAACGTAACTGAGAATATGTTCTCGGCATGCACTTGCAAATCTGGCACATTACATCCAGACAACGTTGTCGGGAATTCGATTGGTTCTCTTTTTAGTCGACCATGTGCCACTGAGAATCATGACCAAGCCTGGGATGGTGAAGGAGTTCGCCTGGATCGCGGTAGATTATGGCAAGGCACTCTATCAATACCACGAGTCGCTAGAGTTGGTGAAGCGTGAGAAAGAGAGTCTTCGAATTTTCCGGAAATGGGCCAGAAAACCGCAGACTCGAAAAGTCAGCGCGCACGCTCTCGATTCGTTGCGGCAGGAAATCCTCTCGACACAACAGCATATCTGGTCGGACTCAAGCACCTGCAAGTATCTGCGCGGGGAGGTCACACGGCTGGAGCGCGCTCTCGCAGCCCAGACTCGCAAACTTGTCGCGACAGAGTGAAAACCAGCCGCGACCCTGATCCAGACTAATTCGTAACCGTTGCCAGCTGAATATGCCAGCAGGTGCAAGCACAAGCACGAGCAGTTCTCTTAAACAAGCACAAGCACCAAATCGTGCTCAAAACTCCAGGCCCAGGGCCCCGGCCAGGCCTTGATCCCCAATTCCCGAGCGTGTTTGCCTGCTTCTGCTTCTTTAAGAGACTCGCTTCTGCTTCTGCCTCCGGTCGGTCTCTTGGCAACTCCCTCACGAGTCAATGTGATCACATTTCGATTCGTCCTAAGGTGCCAAGCTCTGTGCAGGAAAAGCAGGGACTCGCGCACAATGATTGGTCAAAGCCACTAACAATGTTTTCTTGATTCAACCAATCATTTCTCAGACTAACATGGGTACCAAAAGCGACTCCCCAATGTTACAGCATCGATGATCGACGCCGGAGGTTCTGAAACCGTCGATCATTGCAGGACTCAACCGTTCCCTCTTCTTTTTCGATTCTAAGAGCATTCCGTCGGGCTCAATAGGTGTAACCTCGGAGTTGGGATAGTTGGCATTGTCAACGACGGCAGACAGTTATTTCGCCAACTCGTCCAACTTCGTTGGCCATATTCTTGGCCCTTTTGGCCCGGATTTTGAAATGAATTACCTGCTCGTGCTCGTTTAAGGAAACTGCTCGTGCTCGTGCTCGCACTTTTGCAGGGATCGACAAGGCCTCAGACTCCCAGACCCCCGTCTCTCTGTCCCCTTCGGTTCAGCTGGCGTCTGAAGTCAGCATCCAGTCGTCTCCCACATTATTCAGTCTCATTTTTTCCTCAATCTCCCTTTTCAGCTTCAACCGTTCTGTTATCTGAGACAAACCCGTGTCCAGCACCATCACTGTCTTCTCCAGCATCTCTGCTGGGTCGGGATGCCCCCTTCCCTCTTTTTTCTTGACGAGAGGTTTCACGATCTCCTGCACTGCTTTGGTATACCGGATTTGCGGGAAAATGAGACAAGCCCTTAACAAGTCCGGAGGACGTTCTATTAATAGGTGACATTAGGCTGCAACCCGAAATTAACATTGGTACGCTTGGTCATGTCGACAATGGAAAGAGCACCATTGTCCAAGCGCTCACAGGGGTTTGGACAGCTAGACACTCTGAAGAACTGAGACGCGGTATCACGATTCGTATCGGATATGCTGACGCATCGTTCTACGAGTGCCTATCCTGCGAGCCTCCATTCAACTATTCGACGAGTAAGATCTGTCCGAACTGTAAGAGCGAGACCAAGTTCCTAAGGTCGGTGAGTTTCGTCGATTGTCCCGGACATCACAGCCTCATGGTCACAATGCTCTCCGGAGCGGCGATTATGGACGGAGCGATGTTCGTCGTCTCGGCCAACGTCAAGTGTCCACAAGCCCAAGACCGGGAGCACATGTTGGCTGCGCAGATGGTCGGGCTGCGCAAGATGGTAGTGGTCCAGAACAAGATTGACGTGGTGGACCGTGCGAGGGCGAAGACGAACTATCAGGAAATTCTTGACTTTACGAAAGGGACTGTCGCCGAAGGGGCGCCGGTGATACCTGTTTCAGCCCAGCATAAGCTGAACATGGACGTCTTGATAGCGGCTATACAAGAAAAGATTCCTACTCCCAAACGGGACTTCGCGGTCGCTCCTAGAATGTCTATCCTCCGGTCATTCGACGTCAACAAACCAGGTACCGAGGTGGAGAGACTTCTGGGAGGAGTTGTCGGAGGATCCGTGGTTCAAGGCGTCTTCAAGAGAGGAGAGGAAATAGAGATCAAACCGGGAATAAAAGTAGGGGAGTCGAACAGGATCACCTACGAAAGACTCGTCGCAAACGTGGAGACCCTGCAAGCCGGGGACGGAGAAGTCAAACAGGCATCACCAGGCGGTCTGGTCGCGGTTGGAACCGACTTGGATCCATCGATAACAAAATCAGACGGGCTAGTTGGAAATGTGTTGGGACGATCAGGCACACTTCCCGACATTTTGGAAAAGGTCAGCCTCGATGTTGACCTATTCGAGAAGGCTGTCGGTACAGAACAGCTGGTCCCGGTGCAGAAGATCAAGATGAACGAGCCACTAGTTCTCAACGCGGGCACCGCCGTTACCTCCGGATTAGTGGTCTCCGCAAGGGAAGACATTGCAGATGTACAGCTAAAGAAACCCATCTGCGCTGACGCAGCGTCAAAAGTCGCATTGAGCCGGAGAATCGGGGAAAGTTGGCGCCTGATAGGATTCGGAACAATAAGATAGAGCTCAAGGCATCACTATCAATGATAATAGGCTTCGCCAAAAGTCCGAGCAGAAAATCAAAATAGGACCAGCGAGACAGATCCAGATGGAATACGGGGTTCCGGGTTCGAGAATCGTTATCCTGGCTGTTGGGACCGGCCTTCTCGCTGCAGGGCTCATAGGGTACTTGACTGGAATGATGACGGTCGGTGCGGTATCCTACGCTTGTAGAGTCCAGGGAATCCCCTGCCCCGCGGGCGAGGGAGCTACTCTTCAAACAGGACAAATGGAAGAGTTCTGGGGAGCAGTCTCAATAGTTGCCGGGACAGTTCTCGCCGTGCTAGGGCTGGGAATGGGAGTACGATCCAATCAACAGAGTCATCTTCTGCCTAAAGCTCGCCCTCAAAGCGACTGAAGCCCCCCCAAACATGACGACTGTGCAAGCCAAGAGTCCTACCCTTTCAGAGAAATCCTATGATTCGGAACAATTCGATGAGTGAACTTATAGTTGGATATGTCTATTTATACCAAAATCTGTCCGAAATGCTGAGACAATAAATACTAGCCAAGGTCGGTTCCTTTCACGCGGAGTGGCCAAGCCAGTGAGGGGCATACTTCAATTCGTAAGCTTTCTCTGTTCGGTCCTCTGGGTAGGTTGTATTTGATGATCATCAAGAGACGATCGACGAAAGTTGCGTGGCTTCTCCTCGCGACTTTCCTTTTCTCATCTATGCTAGTAAATGCCATAGTTCCGGGGTTTGGCGCGGCTGGTCTTTCATCTTCCTCCGCGAGCACGAGCCCTGGCACATATTTCGACCATGTCGTAATCATCGTCATGGAGGACCATGGAATGATCGAGATCTGCGCGCGAAATCCACCGCCGTGTTCGAGCGCCAACGGGGATCCTTACGCGGCTTCGCTGGCGAACACTTACGGGATAGGTTCCCAGTACCTAGGTGTGTCCCACTTTAGCCAGGCTGACTACATCGCGCTGCTGGGAGGAGACATCTACGGTTGTGTCGGGTATCCATGCACTCCATCATCGCACGCGAATCTCGTGGACCGCTTGGAAACTGCAGGACTGACCTGGAAGGGTTACATGGAAAACCAGGCCGTCGCCAGTGGATGTGATCCAAATTACAATCAGCCGTATACTCCGGAGCACAACCCGTTTGTGTTCTTCACCGACATCACTAGCAACCCTGCCAGATGCTCCCAAGTAGTCCTAGCCAACCCGAGCGGCTGCTCTGCGACAGACTGTACTTTGATCAACGACCTCAACTCAGGATCAGCGCCTAACTTCATGTGGCTTACACCAAACGACTGCGACAACATGCATGGATACACAGGTGGCTGTTCCGCCTCGATTCCAGTCGGTGACGCGTACCTCAACGGTCTAGTGCCGAACATTCTGAACAGTCAGACTTTCACAACGCAACGAGCTGCTCTCTTCGTTGTCTTCGATGAGGGAAACGGGTACTGTCCGTTGAGCAATAGCTCGGAGGACTGCGTCTACGCAGTATGGGCCGGCTCAGGGACAAAGACCAACTTTGTCACAACCAACCTCTACAACCACTACTCGTTCACGAAGACAATAGAGGCGAACTGGAACCTGGCAAGTCTGGCCTCCAACGACGCAGCTGCCACGCCAATGACCGAGTTCTTCACGTCCACGCCACCTTCACCCAACTTCAACCTCACACCTAAACCCCCCGCGCTCACTGTGACCATCGGGGGGTCCAACACTTCCTCCATTGTCGTGTCCAGCGTGAATGGGTTCGCAGGCAATGTGTCTCTATCATCGTCAATATCACCTGTAGGGTCAGGTAGCCCATCAGCCTCCCTAAGCTCCAGCTCTGTAACGCTTAGCTCGGGAAGCTCATCCAGTTCAATTCTCACAGTCTCATCCACAAACACCACGGTTGCTGGGTCATACAATGTTACGGTAGCTGGAGCCAGTGGTGGGCTCTCCCATTCTGTCATCATCCCTGTTCAAGTCGGTCTGCCGAGGAACTTCGCCCTCATAGTCTCGTACGATGGTAGAGTCTACAGGTACTATTCTGACGGGACTAACGTTCTCGTCGGAAAACCTGTTGGTAGCCCCCTCCGACAAGTTGCCTGGAAACCCGATGGATCCTACGCCCTAATTGTAGGAGACCAAGGCGTTATGCTGACCTATGATAGCACCCAGCTCGCTAGAGTCTCGTCAGGTATTGCAGGAACTACTAACCTGAACAGTGTGGCCTGGAGGCCCGACGGTTCGTACGCGCTAATTGCAGGAGCCAATGGGCTCGTCTTCAAGTACAATGGTACTGGTGTCACTAGGATTGTCGATCCTAGCACTAACAATATTCGCTCGATCGGTTGGAACCCGCAGGGCAACTCTGCCCTACTTGTGGGCGACAAGGGAACCGCACTGTTGTACCAGGTCTCAGGCCAGATCACCGTCCTTTCCTCCGGCACTGGGCAGCCTCTTTTCGCGGTGGCGTGGAATCCTGATAGCTCGTATGCGCTGGCCGGTGGCGGAGGCGGGGTCATTCTGAAGTATGATGGCACATCCTTCAGAGCCCTCAACACTACTGGCATTGCTCCTGCTGCTAAAACAGTTCGGTTCAACTCATTTGATCCCACCGGCAACCTCGCTCTCTTGGTGGGCGACTCGGGCCTGGTGGTGACCTATGATGGAACGAAACTCGTCTCGCACAATAGCGGTACAGCCAACGCTCTATACTCTGCAAGTTGGTCTGCAGGGATTGCCTACATCGTTGGCCAGAAAGGGACACTCCTGTCCTATTCGGGAGGAACCTTGACGAAATTGCAGAGCGGCACTACAGCTAACCTGGGAAGTATAGATTGGAAACCTAGTGTGAGTGTTAGCAAGCGAGCCACTAGCACCTCTGTCGCTTGTGCTCCTTCAACCGTGGTGGTTGGCCAGTCCACATCATGCACAGCTAGTGTGACTGACACTTCACCGGGAACTGCGAGCACTCCTACGGGTATGGTGACCTTTACTCCCGGCGGTACTTGCACGCTTGCAAGTGGCTCCTGTTCGATAAGTATCACGCCAACAGTGGTTGGCACTCTCAGCGTATCGGCTAATTATGGTGGTGACTCGACGCATGGTCCAAGTACAGGTGGGACTGTT
>Ga0209237_1000014_pt1 | contig 66771 bp, 76 predicted proteins | sample GraSoi013_1_40cm_2_FD_185820 | JGI IMG/M metagenome (GOLD analysis project Ga0209237, IMG submission 185820) | Grasslands soil microbial communities from the Angelo Coastal Reserve, California, USA - Sample 10_02_2013_1_40cm (SPAdes) (version 2) | ecosystem: Environmental > Terrestrial > Soil >...
GAGATATTACTGATATTTATTACCAAAGAAAAAGACTTCAGGAAAATCAAGAACAAATGAAATACCAGTATTATCAAATCAAAAAGATAAATGACCTTCTTACCATAACCGAGAAAAGGTACAGAACCCTTTACGACAAAACTCCTGTATTATTGCGCACTATTACAACAGAGGGAGTACTTACAGACTGCAATGAAGCATATGCAAAAGCTCTTGGCTACACAAAAAAAGAAGCAGCGGGGATGTCGATCTATGATCATGCTGCGAAAAGAAGCATCAACGATATGAAAAATAATTTTGAAACCTGGAAAAGAACGCACGAGACTCAATCTTCTGAAATTTGGCTCAAAAGAAAAGATGGGAGCGTTTTTCCTACTTTGCTTAGTGGAACAAGCTTGTATGATGAGCATGGTAAACTCATCGGAAGAACATTGGCATTAACAGACATGACAGAAATTTACGAAGCAAGAAGCAAGCTTGAACTAAATCAACACCAATTAAGAGAACACTATGAGAAATTGCAAAAATTGGATTCGCTTAAAAATGATTTCTTGACGATGATAACTCACGAATTAAAGACGCCACTCGTTCCAATAAAGGGATACATCGACATTTTGCTGTCTGGAAACCTAGGTGCACTAAATGAGGAACAAAAGAAGAGAGTTGAGATAATCAGGTCAAGCACAAATTCACTGCTAAAGCTGGTTTCGGATTTGTTGGATGCTCAAAAAATTGAACTTGGAGTTCTTAAGATGAGTAAAGATGTGCATGATCTAGCTGAAATAATAAGAAATGCGGTAAACAGAATGAAGCCCAACTTGGATAGGAGGGGGATTACAATTACCACTGATTTGGAAGAGAGCATGCCGTTTCTATGCGATAGTGTGAGAATAGAACAAGTGTTGACAAACCTGATTGCAAATAGTCTTGATTTTTGTCCAAAACAGGATGGTAGAATTCAGATAAAATTATTTGTCGAGAATGGCAATGCAAAGATAATAGTAAAAGACAACGGTGCTGGAATATCAAAAGAAAGTCTTGACAAGATTTTTGTAAAGTTTTACCAGATTGACACAAGCATTACAAGAGAACATGGTGGAACAGGGATTGGGTTGTCTGTCTGCAGGGGATTAGTCGAAGGGCACGGCGGCAAAATCTGGGCAGAATCTGAAGGCCTAAACAAAGGCACCGAAATGCATATCCTATTGCCTAAATTTTGAGCTAAGACCTGTTTAGTACATTTGTACTGCACACTTTTACGTAACTCTTCACTCTATACAGGAATAGAATCTCATATGGCTTTAGAGAATTAGACATCGGCAGAGAGATGTAGCACTAGATAAAAGACGATAATAAACACGAGTTTTGGAAATTGACAGGCAAAAGCGAACCTTACATATCAGGCATATCAGGCTTCAAGGCGACCACAATAACAACAAGATGGAACGATTAAACGGTGAATTTAGAGATAGAGAGAAGGTTATGAGAGGAATCAAAAAGGACAATTCGGTAATGTTTGATGGGTATCAAATATATCATAACTATCTTCGTCCACATATGGGATTAAATGGGAAAACTCCAGCAGAAGCTTGTGGGGTCAAGATCACAGGTGAAAACAAATGGCAAACGCTAATCCAACAGGCATCGATGAACTCGAAGAAAAAAAGTGGTTAATATCCCGTATTGATTTATACCATAAAAATACAATAGATGTACTTCAAAACGATTTACGCAAATACGAAAGCATTTTTGAAAAAGCAATATCTGATTTTAAAATCAACAGGAATTTTATTTTATCAGGTCTAGGAATAGTTTTATCTATCATTGTAGGAATTATTCCAAATCCACTTAGCCAATGGTTCTTTTTTATTATTCCACTTATATTTGGTCTTGTTTCTCTTGGGATTATCATATTTTTTTATCTTATAATCAAAATATCAGAAAGCGTACTTGAACCATTTACACAGATTTATACAAATAATATTGGAATACTTTTACACTCACAAAGTTATATTATTACTAGAGCTACTAAATTATCAAGAGTCACATTAGATGTTGTTTCCAATTACCATGTTTTTACCATGCTTTTACCATGCTTCTTGCGCTAGCAATATCAATATCTAGTGGAAAAACCTTGAAACAATTTGCCAAAAAATACCCTAAAGTCCATGCAATAAAAACCGCTTTTCTGAGAGAAGCCAAAAGCTATCAAATAGATACGAGTCTTATTCCACAATATTATCAACTGTTAAATCGTTCTTATGATGTACCGAAGGAATTACTGGAGTTTGTAGATGAAACCCTTGTAGATTACAAACCTAAGAACTAACAAATGGATAACCTTAATTCAAAATGCGAGCAAACACCAATAATGACAGATGCACACTTAAGAAAATATTCTGAATTTAATCATTACGACACAAATTGGACTTTTTTATATGAATTATTAATTGATACAGAAAGACAATTAGGAGAATTTAATGAAAGAGTTCCCTTCAAGTACAATAAAGATGTATTTTCACCACGATTAGTTAATCTTTTACTTATGGCATGTACTCAAATCGAAGCATTATGCAAAATATTCATAACAGAATTAAAATTAAGAAAGCCTACTCGAAAGAATGGCATGAGGGGTGTAATAGCGGAAATTGATAAGAACGGAGTCTTATCAAATATGAAAATAGGTTCAGGATCAATCGGCTAATATGTATCTCCATTTTCAGGAAGTTATGATTGGTGGACAAAATACAATAAAATCAAACATGAATTAATCAGGAAGGGTCTTAAAGTCAAGTATTCTCATGTTGTTGATGGAATAGGAGCTTTAGTCGCATTGCATAGATTGGCAAATTCTATGATCCAGCATAAATATACTCCAGACTCAATTTTAGGCAAAAATAATTGGCATGATAATTATGAAATGTTCGTAACGCATTTGTTTAGAATAGATCAAGCATACAAAGACCCAACTTCCATATGATTATCATGCCATGCGATGACACTTGAAAAGAAGAATTATCCCCTCAATTAGACGTGTCAAATTTCACAACATTGAACGGGAATGGTTATTAACCAATTTACACACATAATTATACAGAAACATAATGGTAATGATACTTATTCCAAAAAAACAGTATAGAACAGCAAGAGTATTGTTTGTATGTAATTGTGGCAAGAAATTCAGTTATGCTTATGGTCAAGCAACAATACATAAAGAAACCTGCCCTAGAATAAAATGATCATCTCCCGACACTTGACAGGTAGAATTATCTCCCGTCAATTATACAGTTCCCCAAAAAATCATGCTTATTACGAACCCGTACCGTACTGCTAAAGCAAGAATCCCAACATGCCTGGGTTCAGACCAATAAAAGTCTGGTATGGAAGAATGGAAAGCGTTAGGTTCTCTACCCGGGGACTTCATAGATGTAAGTTTGATTCCCTTTGCTTGATTATCTTTCCAAGTGTTATGGTATCTAAATTTGATCTAATCTTACCTTCTTTAATTTTCGTATGCCACTCTTTTACCTTGCCAAACTTGTTGTTTTCACCAATTATCTTTGAGGCCAAAATTGGGTTAGTTGACCACCATGAAATCGCAGACTGCAGTACATATTGCAAGTCGGAGTCTGTAATTATTGGCCAATGTTGAGTTATCATATTCTCAAGTGGCAGGTCTAAAAGGCCTAGCCGCTTCTTTATCATATACATAATTTCTGTTAATCTAGATGGGTCTTCAAGGGCTGATACTGAAATCCTGATATCTGTCCCGTCTTGAATGCTTTTGTCATTTTCTACAAAAGTTAGTCTCACCGAACCGAGTTTACCTGACACATTAAGATGGTCTTTTTGAGTCTTGATTGCACCCCCCATTTCTTTAGTAGTATCCAGTAGAACTTGAAGGCGCTCCTTCTCTATCCCTTCAATTATTATGGGCATGTCAGTGTTTTTATTCGACAAGACGTTTATTGTCTCAGAAGACCTTACCAAATTGATCTTAATACACGCTAGTACCGTCTTTACAATATCAAAATCGTCATTTTCGAAAATCAGCATCTCAGGAATTCTTTTGTCTATAGCAGATAATCTTTGTACGACATTAAGAATTTCGTTAGGAATGTCGGCTAACTGTTTATTTTCAATAAATCCATGTTCATTGGTATCATCGCTTTTCCAATAAGCTTCGATGGGTTCAGCAAGGGTGCACATGATGTTATATGTTGCACGTTTTTCCATTGGTACAAGTGTTGTGATATCATTATTCAAATTAGTACGAAAATAGCTGGTTTCTTCAAGACTCGTATACTTTAAAATATTACCAAGATGAATCTTGACGACGAACCTCTCATTCTTTTTAACCGCTGTGAGCACGTCCCACTTCCTTGATTTAGGATTAAACTCCTCCCATGATTCTAGTCTTGGAAGTTCAACTTGTTCAAGTCTTCCTAGTTTTCTAATTTCTGGTTTGTAGAATTTTGTTAAAATTCTCACATGATCATCTAATGTATGAACAGTGACATTAATTCCCCATAGCGAATCAAGAAAATCCTTGCGCTTTTGCGAGTCAACAATACATGTCCACCGCCTATCGACTAATCGAGGTCGTACATCTAATCTATTAAGAATCTTATCTAGTTTGGCTTGCACTGAAAAATGTAGTGGGCTAATTTTTGTAAACGTGTTTTTGTACGTTTCGCAAATATTGCTCTTTCCTCTTTGAAAACAGAGATCACAAAATTCAAGTGGTTCCAAATTTTATCTCCTCAACCATTTTCATTATATCCAAATACCATTAATGCTAATTTCAATATTGTGCGATCTGAACCTGCTCATACTAATTGGACAGGGTATTTAATTTCTAGATTACAAATAGCTACGACGTGCTTTATCCTACGGACAAAGACAGATCATCAGCTAACATCTAATTTGTATCCTCTCAATAGTTATAAAATCTATTAAATCGTATCCTCTACAAAGTAATTTAAACGAATAACGCCATTGTTAGTAAAAAGCAAAATTCTACTTACTATAGTAGGAGACCAAAGTAGTACTCTGAGTAGTTGAAATTGTTCTCCATGAATTTGTACTTCCGTCATCCCAGTGGTTAAAGACAAAATGTTTGAAATTTGCTGCATGAATAGTATATTGAGCTCCAGAAGTTACGGTGAAAGTTTTAGGTGTATAACCTGTAGCTATTGTATTGCCGGAAGAGTCACGGAGCGTAACCCACATGCCTTTAATTAGATTACCAGAAAGATCTGCTGATTTCACAGTAACCGATACAGTTGTAGTCCCGATAGTATAATATGCAGTCAATGTTGTGCTTTGTGTCGGTGTGATTGCTCTAGATGGGTTTGTGTTTCCATCACTCCAGTGGTTAAAGACGATATTTTGGAAATTTGCTGCGAAAACGGTATATTGAGAACCAGAAGCGACACTAAAAGTCGTAGGGGTAAAACCTGTAGCTATTGTATTGCCAGAAGAGTTACGGAGCGTAACCCACTGGCCTGTAAATGAATTACCGGAAAGGTCCACCGAGTTTACAGTAAGTGATATTGTGGTTGATGTTGTACTTGATGTTGTACTTGTTACGGTAAATTGTGCTGAAGCTAAACCGGACGCTGCGTCTTTGGCTATAACAGTATGAGACCCTGTAGATGGGGCAGGTTCTGTAAATGTTGCTGTAAAGCTACCACTAGAATCGGTTGTTATTGTACCAGGATTGGTAGTAACAGCTGCACCGTCATATGATATCGTAACAGCAGAGTTGGACAAGAAGGTATTACCTGAAACTGCAATAGTTGAACCTGCAGGTCCAGTTGTTGGATTTATTAATATTGATGGTGGAATCGGTGTCAACGTAGTTGCAGAACCAGTATTAGAGGGAGAGCTAGTTCCTACACTGTTGATTGCTGATACCCTGTAGGTGTACTGGGTTGCAGATGCAAGCCCGGTATCAGAATATGTTGTTGCAGTAGTAGCAGTGTTGGATACGATAGTTGAAAATGTGCCACCAGAGGTTGATCGTTCAATTTTATACCCCGATATCGTTCCAGAAGGTGCAGTCCAAGAGAGATTGATTTGTGATGAGGAAACTGTAGTAGCTGTTAATCCAGTTGGTGAACTAGGAGAGGTAGGTGATGGAGGTGGTGTCGTAGTGCTACTTGTAGAGTAATATGCAGTCAATGTTGTGCTTTGTGTCGGTGTGATTGCTCTAGATGGGTTTGTGTTTCCATCACTCCAGTGGTTAAAGACAACATTTTGGAAATTTGCTGCAAAAACGGTATACTGAGAACCAGAAGTGACACTAAAAGTCGCAGGTGTAAAACCTGTAGCTATTGTATTGCCAGAAGAGTCATTAAGCTGAACCCACTGGCCTGTAAATGAATTACCGGAAAGATCTACCGAGTTTACAGTAAGTGATATTGTGGTTGGTGGTGTCGTAGGTGGAGTCGTAGATGTTACGGTAAATTGTGCTGAAGCTAAACCGGAGGCTGCGTCTTTGGCTATAACAGTATGAGATCCTGTAGATGGGGCAGGTTCTGTAAATGTTGCTGTAAAGCTGCCACTAGAATCGGTTGTTATTGCACCAGGATTGGTAGTAACAGCTGCACTGTCATATGATACCGTGACTGCAGAGTTGGACAAGAAACTATTACCTGAAACTGCAATAGTTGAACCTGCAGGTCCAGTTGTTGGATTTATCAATATTGATGGTAGTGCAGATGATGAACCTGTATCAAGTGCTGCAATTTCACTGGACAAATATGATGGAAGAGTATCGTAGGGATTTGAACCGCTGTCATCTGTTATCTGCATACATCCGACATACTGTGATGCCTGGGCAGCATATGTTGGGTCCAACGTGCTTATTCCATATGCATCAAAACAAAAACCTGACTTTGCTAATCCAAAAGTTCTTGATTGTAATGTTGATATGCTAGGAAGACCTTGGCTTTCGTAAATAATGATATTATCAACGGTTCCTACATAGCTTTGGATTGTGCTGGTTCCTGGGTTTCCTATGATAAGTGTATCGCCATATGTTGATTTCGCATAGTTTGTCAAAGTGCTGTAATAGCTCTCACAACCTGACGTGTTTTTCATCTCATCAAATAAAAATCCATCAAGCTTGTAGAAACTGTGATAAGTATCTATCTGTCCTTCCGCAGTGGATAGAGTCATTGCGCAATACTTTGTACCTATATATCCCAGTACAATGATACCAGCTGCCCTCAGATTATTTATTCCAGCATTAAAGTTAGAATCATAAGAGGTTCCAGGTCCGCTACTTGGATTGATCATTGCTATAATAGGTACTCTAGGGTGAGCTTGTTTTGCTGCGATAAGCGGCTGCCAGTTAATTCCATTGGTTCCTGGATTTAGATATAGAGATGACTTGAAGCCTGAAACGCCTGATAATGCTGCAACACCAGATGTAGTTGGGGGAGATGATGACAGTACCGTTGTAGCCGATGCACTACTTGACGGAGTGCTCGTTCCAATACCATTAATTGCTGATACCCTGTAGGTGTACTGGGTTGCAGATGCAAGCCCTGTATCAGAATATGTTGTTGCAGTAGTAGCAGTGTTGGATACGATAGTTGAAAATGTACCACCAGAAGTTGATCTCTCAATTTTATACCCTGATATCGTTCCACTTGGAAAACTCCAGGAGAGATTGATTTGTGATGAGGAGACTGTAGTAGCTGTTAATCCAGTTGGTGAACCAGGTAGTGTTGAAGTTGGTGTAGGTGAGGGTGTAGGTGAGCCTGTATCAAGATATGCAACCTCATCAAGAAAATAAGGCGGTATGGTATCGTAAGGATTTGGTTCAACATCGTTGGTTATATACTCGTATCCAACGTATGGCATCCTATCAGTTACATCTGTTTGAGTTATCGAGTTAGTATCATGAGCAAGCATAAAGAAATTACTCTTGTCATAGTTTGGATAGAAAGTTCTTGATTGTAATGTTGATAACGACGGAAGACCGGCACTCTCGGCAATCTCAATAGTATCACATGTTCCAACATAACTTTGTGGTACGCTTGTGCCAGGGTTACATACTGTCATCTTCATCCCATCAACGTTCTTTACGTAATTCGTTAATGTAGAATAGTATGATTCTGCTCCTGAATTTTTCATTTCGTCAAAGAATATCCCATCTAAATTGTACCAGTTTTTGTAATCATCAATTAGAATTTCTTTTGAGGCAATGCTATCTGCTGCATAATGCGTAGGAACATATCCTAGTACAGTGATTCCTGCTGCCTTGAGCTTGTTATACCCGTTCAAGTGAGTAGCATCAGGTGCAGTTCCAGGTCCGCTACTTGGATTTACCTTTGCTACCATTGGTACACTAGGATGTAAATTATGTACTGATATGATAGCATCATAACAATTAGTTGTTCCAGGTCCTCCATATTGTCCACATGTGTTTGAGGTTGGACTGATATACAGTGAGATCATAACACCAGTTCTTGTTACTCCAGTAGAGCTTGCAGCAGATGCATAGTGTGGCATGCTAGAAATCACGCTAAAAAGCAAGATAGCTGCAATTAAACCTGTGTAAATTCTGGTAGATTGTTCTATCATCTTGTTCTAGTACACTCTTCTAGTAAAGTAAAACAGTTGCACGTAATGCAACGCAATTACAGCTTTCGGTTTCCGTTTTTTATTTTGATTTCTTCTATCAAATTATTCTAGGAGAGTCTTCTATCATAAAGACGTGCATAGAAAAGATAAGTGTTGAAATTTTTGTCTTAATTATGAATAACACAATTGTCTTAACATAAAATTATTCTGCAGAAACAAGACAAACAGTAGTAGGATCGACACAGGTAATTTAAGATCACGTTTGTATGTAATGAAAAATTACACTCCATTTTTGGAAAATTAGCTGCACTTTCAATCTTATTTTTCAAATACATTCAAAACTAGTCCTTGACCAGGCCGCGTCAATCTGAGATTAAAATAACCAGCGCGAGGTTAACAGTACGTGACATGAAAGTTCAACGGATCGAGCATTTATCTCTAAGAAAGTTCGTACTAGATTGTTTGAAGAAAGTTATCATGGCCTATGTCAGTGGAGGCATTGTAACGGTATTAGTAGCTGTTCTTGCGTTTTTCGCTTCAAATCCCGCACAGGATTATGCGATCTCAGTTGATCCAGTTCTTTCCAAGGGACCGGGAGGAACCTATACACATGTCACCATAAAAAATACTGGAAAGCAACCTCTGACTAATGTGAAGGTCGATTACGGAGGACTGACCAGGCCAGAGTTTATACCTGTCCTAACTCCGGACGAGAAGATGATGCTCTCTCCTCCAGATGGTAGTGATTTAAGTCAAGTGAGGGTAACAGCAAATGATGGAATTGATATTGTACAGTCCTACAGGTCTCCTCTTAATGCACCACTGATAGGAAATGGAGGTTTTGGTCAATAATATTATTCATCTGTATTCATCTCCACAATCACCAATTCTTTCAAACAGGTTTTCTGATCTTGACGTAATAGATTTTATCTTTTCTTGGTCTTCTTTATCAAGCTGTAACGAAAAGACTCTGGCATTATCTGACTTGTGCTCTGCAATACTTAATCTAACACCAATTATTACACCTGCAACAGCAGGTTTGTCTAGGATGTACCTGGTCGCAACATTTGCAATACTAACACTATGCTTTTTTGCAATTGTATCCAGTACAACAAGTAATTCTTGAAACAAATTCCATCCACCCCAAGCATCTATCATGTTCTTGTATTTTTGTAAGCTCAGTGTATCCAGCTGAGCTCTTGTTGGCTCTTCTCTTCCCAAATATTTTTCTGCCAAGAATCCACCAAGAAGAGTTCCGTATGATAACAACTTGATATCATTTTTTTCGCAAAATGGAGTCATTTTGATTGCAGGTCTCTGGTCCACCATAGAATACTGTACCTGATTTGATATCAGTTTGAATCCCTGTTCTACCATTATTTTGATCCTTTCGGTATCAAAATTTGTCAACCCAACGTGTCTTATCTTTCCCTCATCGCGAAGCTTCGAGAGATGATGCAATGCGTCAAGATAACTTGTATCGTTATAGTCCCACCAGTGAAACTGGACCACATCAATTGTTTTTACGTTCATCTTATGAATGGACTTGTCGATATAATATTCTACTATACTTCTAGTCATTGGCCCAGGGTTTGGGACAAATTTCGTCAGTGCTTGTATCAGAGCAAGCTCTGTTTCTCCTTTTTGTTTTGATAGCCTTCTTCGAAATTGGCCAATGTATTCTTCGGCAGGCCCGTAAATGTCTGCCATGTCCCAGGTGGTAAGGCCGGAATCATGATACGAGAACATCTCTTGTATTGCAGACTCTGTATTGATGTGTCCATGGCCTCCTGCTACTTGCCACATTCCGTTTAGGATCCGACAGATTTGCAAGTCAGGTGCTAACTGGAAGGTTTTTTGGGATTGCGACATGTTAGATGGTGGTTTTTCTGAAAAACCGCTTCAAATAATGCTTTTTGTCGTTTTAAGGCCCAAAACGCGTTCATCGAGTCAGCAAAAACGCACAGCCCCTGCTTCGAGCCATCCTAGTTTAAGAGTAGAAGGATCTAAATATCAAAAATTTTTTATTAGCTTTGATGATCTACGCCACTTGCATCGCATGTGAGTTTGAGACGACTGGACAATCATTTGATGAATTAGATTCGAAATTTAAACGCCATTTTGTAATTCGTGGTCATGATTCTTATTTTTACATGGAGAAGAACATACAGAAGATAAGAAAAATTTCATAATATTTTCAGATAATATAGCGAGTGAACTTGTACGAATGGAGAAAAATCCCTTCTAAAGATAATCTTTCTTTGAGATCAATCCATTAACCTTCCTTACTATTCTATGATATGATGGATTGTTCTCATTGCCCTCAATTTGCAGCGTACCATCCTTGTAATAATGAATTGATATTTTTCCAGCCAAAGATATGATATCAAATGATTCTAGCATGGAATCGTGAAAAGATGGATAGTGCGACAGGATGTAATCTCCTTTGAGTGCTTTTTTTACCAGTTCATAAGCGTCTGGCGGCACTTTTCTATAATTTATCAATCCCAATTAGAAGAACTTTCTGTAAATTATAATACTGCCGATCATGGCAAAGGTAACAACTATTGGAGAAAGGAAACTAAATTCTGGAACTGCAATTGTTTGTTTTACATGCTCACTTAGAGAAGCAATTTCATCTGAATTGATCCCAAGGGCTTCAATGCACTGTTTAGATTTGTTGTAAACATCCCATGTTTTTTGATATTTCATTATAAAGTCGTGTTGTTCTTGTGCTGTTGAATTAGGATATGATCTAGTGTAAAATTCTAGCTGTTGATTTATTTGATTTACGACAGAGATGAAGATATTCGTTTCAAGTTCTTTCTTGAAAGGGTTGCAAACGTAGTTACCAGCGCTATCGAATTCAGCGTATACAGATGTTCTCCCTGTACCTATTATAGAAAATGAGAACAAGAGGATTATTAGTGGGATAAATACCAAAAATCTCAATATAGAAAGAAGATAGTTCAAATTGATAAGTTTTTGCGGCTCAAAAATCACAAACTGACCGCCTTATAAGCCATTGATCATTTCAATTGTGAAATCAGAGATAGATACGCTCTATTATCTCCCACTTTCAATCTTGTTACAAAACTTGTTCTATGCAAGAGCAAGCAAGGTGAACGAACTTTGTTAATCGAGATATAATAACGGGAAGAAAAGTTGGTTACTGAAGGTATGAAACGTGCAGAGTTGGACTGTATTCCATTCACCGAATATATTCCGAATGAGTGTTGGAAAAAAGTCGCATTTGGTACCGATCTTGGCATTATGTGGATTACTCTCCCATCATGTTCTGAAATAGCAAAAGTACTAGTTATCAACAGATTGGAAAAAATGGAGTTAGTTTTTACAAAAGTGAACTCTACGATCACAATAAGGGATAATTGTCTTTGTTATCATAAGAGTAATCTGATCAGAATAGACAAACTGTAATGGTTTCACAATAAACTAACTAAACTTTATAGACTTACGAGATTGACGCAATCACGCATTTACTTTGGATCCACTTTATCAATAACATATAGTTGTAGAATTCTCACTTATGATTCAAATTTAAAGATTATCTCTTGGAAAATTTGTGTGCGTTTTCGCTTTTAGCTTAAAGTGGAAAAATCTTATCTAACTTTGTTATAGAACATTGTAACCTTTTTCATGCATAAAATGTATTTTGATCATTTCTAGCTGTGTCTTGACGTACTGTGACATGCATCAACACAAATAACATGTAAACAATATGTTATGGTATGAGCCAGAAAGAAATCTCTGCAGTCTATGATTCAGATCATGTTTCAAAAACAGCAAGCGAATTCCTTCAAGTGATCGTCAACTCAAAAGACAGGCCAAAATTCCTTGCTCAGTTTAAATTCAAGGGTAGCAATGTTGCACACGAACAGTTGGTTACTCGTAGGCAATACCTTTTTTTGAAGGCAATGACCTCTATAGAATTCTGTAAAACTGTTTCTTGATTGCAGATAACTATTATTGCCATTGATGTACAATCTATAATTGTTCTGCCCGATTGTTGGTCTCTTCTGTAATCTGTTCTACCGAGAGAATTCCATCCTTGTTCCCAACTGCTTTTACCGCGCTACCTGATTTTATCAACGTCGAACTCTTGGCTTTCCAATACTCTCCAGCGATTACAACATAACCTTCTTTATCAGATGATATATCATCAGCAGCCCTACCTTTTCCTACCGGATATTTTGAAAGCACTCTCTTCATTTTAGTAGCCTTGAAGGCTTTGAACATCAGAAAGCCAAACAATGCAATAATCGGAATTAACATCAAGGAAAGAGTGGTAATAATGTCTGTTGTGTAGCTTGTAGGAACTAGCATTGGGGTGACTGGTTGTGCCACAAGCAAGACCATGCCGGCTGCCAAGGTAATCACGCCGCCAATACCAAGTATACCAAAACCGTGCACATGAAGTTCGAAGAGGATAAGTCCTGCACCTATTCCCATCAACACAAGTGCAGCCCAGTTGACATTAAATCCTTCCCCAATTAATCCTAGTATTAACAGCACGCCGCCAAAAACCTCTGCGCCAAATCCGGGATGACCTAGCCCTAGAATTATTGCCAAGACTCCAATTGAAAGAAACATGGTAGATACTATCGGGTCTGATAGAACACCAAGGAGATTTGCCCTCAAACTTGGTTCATACTTGATAATCTGGGCATTTATTGTATTTAGAACGACCTCACCTTTTAGAGTGCTGACCTTCGTTCCGTTAGCCTTTGCAAGAAGATCTTCAGGACTAGCTGCGATAACCTCGATTACGTGGTTTTTCAGCGCCTGCTCCGGTGTTAGGTTGTCGTTGTGCGTTACAAATCTGGCAACTTGTGTAGAGTTTCTTCCATGCAGCTCTGCTTGCGCAGTCAACTTTCCTATAATGGCGTTTACAAACTTTGATTCATTGGTAGGCTGACTTCCGATGACTGGCTGTGACGAGCCTATAGTAGAATATGGTGCCATTGCAGCAAGATCTGATGTCATTAATATTATGGTACCAGCAGAGAAGGCATGCTTTCCTGCTGGATAAACATAACCTATGACGGGAACGGTAGATGATTGGATGGCATCCATTATCTTGAACGTAGAATCTGCAGAACCGCCAAATGTGTCCAATGTAATGAAAATTGCATTATATTTTCCAGTTGATGATTCCTCAACAGCAGCTGAAACTTTTTCTGCAGAAGCCGGAGTGATAGGCTCGCTTAGTTCGACCCATAAGACCTTTTTTTCTTGTTCAGCTTCTGATGATATCATTGGAAATAAAATTCCTACAAGGGACAAAACAAGTACAAATCTCACTTGAATTCCTTTTTTATTCATTCTTTGCATCAAGCAGAACTACTTTCTTCCGTGTTACTACTACTGGTGTCTGCCTGAGAGTGTTGTAGCTTTTCCTTGACGATTCCCAATATTGGACCCAGGTTTTGAGAATCTCCTCCGGTTACAACGATCATATTTTTCTCTCTTGCAATCTCAGCCCACGTTTGCAGTTCCCTAAGCCTCATTGCTGCCATGTGTTTGCTGTAGAATATTGCAGCTTGAGACATTTTTTCAGAAGCTATAAGCTCACCTTCGGCCATAATTATTCTGCTCCTCTTCTCTCTTTCTGCTTCAGCTTGCTTCGCTATCGCTCTTTGCATTTCTGCAGCTATGGCCACGTCCTTTATTGACACGGCTGAAACTTTTATTCCCCATGGCTCTGTAATTTCATCAAGTATGCCTTGCAATTTTTTGTTCAATTCTTCTCTCTTTGTTAATACTTCATCGAACTCAACTTGACCAATGACATCTCGCATGGTTGTCTGTGCCAGAAGGCTTGATGAAGTAATGTAATCCTGAACTTTAACCACTGCCTGGTTAGCATCGTTTACTCTAAAGTAAACAACAGCATCAACGTCAACTGTTACGTTATCTTTCGTTATTATTCTCTGCTTTGGAATATCAAGTGTCAACAATCTTAGGTCTATTTTTCTAAATCTATCTATGACAGGCAGTATGATTATAACACCGGGTCCTTTCGCGCCAATAAGCCTGCCAAGCCTAAATACGACAACCCTTTCGTACTCTCGTATTACTTTTATCGATGATGCTAAAATTATGAGGATTATAATACCGACAACTGCAGCGGCTATTCCTGTATCATATCCGATCTGGAGTGCTATTGCGACTAAGGACATGTATGAGTTTAGTTTATCTTTGAATTAAGCATTTTATGATCTGGTCAAGGGAATTCAGCGACAATCAGTAAAAAGACAAACCCCCTTTTAACAAGGAAATTGAGTCACGACTATCGTATGAATCGTTTCCAAAGCTGGCACGACAATCTTAAATCTAAAAAGTTAGCATGTGAAAGAATGAAATCTCTGACATCTTTGTATGACGCACGAAGCGAGAAATACCCGATATACCATTCAGGTATTCTAGCCTTTGTCATAACAACATGCCTTCCATTGAACGTTGGCATCAGCCGACTTCCAGTTATTGATATTATTGCATTGTTATTGGCTGGCTTTGTTTCATTGTTTATGCTTGCTAGAAACGATCAAGTTGGTATGGGTCTTTTAAATCACCTACGGATATCTGACAGAAAGCAAACTGTCCAATTCTATAAAAGGCCATCTGGAAAAACTATGGAGAGATTTACCGACCGCAAACTATCTCAAGCTGAGACTCTCAAGCAAGACCCTTTCACTCTAATACAAAATGCGCTGGAACACATCATAATTACCCATGATGAACATCTTGATTCAACAACTCGTGTAAAGCTAGAAGCTGTTCGCCAACGATTGCACGAAATAGCCGGCGAAATTAGCAATGCCTAAAAGACATTGCTAATGATCCCAAAAGAATTAAGAATAGTGCAATAATAATCATTCCCGGCTCACATACAAAGTCGGTGTCATGATTGGCGTTATGATTACAATGTGATTTGCTGGAGAAGCTTTAAGATCAGTGCACAAGTTATGACTGTATGAAACGCAGTACAGTCATGATGATCATAGGAATTTCTATGCAGATCATAAACTGGGTATTTTCTTCGATTTCATCTCATTTGTTTGGCTTAACTGCTGAGAGTGTTCAGTCGATTAAAGGTATCTTGGGGATTGCATCAATTGTTGGTTGGCTAGTTTTTTTCGCTGGTATTGGAATGCGACAGTTAGACAAAAGGAAGTCATTGAATGGCTCCAAAAGGGGAAAAAAATCCCAAAATTGAACCTGTATGTATGCTTCACAGCCTAAGCTTTTTTGTTAGAAAAAATTTTCGCCAATTGAATCTTCCTTTAATTGAAAAAAAATTGCAAAAAGTAAGAAAAGTTATCCTAGATATTCTTACTTTCTGAGTTTGAGTCCTAATTTTGCAGCAAGTCCCCACGAAAGCACAGTAAGCCCAATTGGGAATACTCCGCTTGCTAGGACGGATGGAATCGCTTGTATTCCACCGTTGTTGCTGTATACTGCCAAGACTATTGGCAAAACTGCCAAGCCAATTACGCCCATCTTTTGTTGTCTTTTGGAGGCGTTGTCCTGGCTTGTTTGTATGTGTTGTGATGTCATTTTTTATCTAGCAGACTAGAATAGCGATCAAATATTTAGAGTGGGCCTAACTTTCGATGTAGTCCGAGTTCACATATTGAACATTTTGACAAGTTTAGTTCAACTTTTGAACTTTCGTGTCTATGTTATTATTTCTAGTCTGATGTGTAATGGATGAGCTTGACAGGGAGATTCTCAACCTTCTCATTGCAAACGGCAGAATTTCTGCAAGAAATATCGTAAAAAGACTCGCAGACAGGGGAATCAAGATGTCAGAGCGAGGTGTAGGCAAGAGGATAGAAAGGCTTGAGCGTGAGAAGGTAATACTAGGATATACTGCCATGGTAGATCTTGCAAAGGTAAACATGTCAGTTCCCCGCCTTGTAACTGTAAAATTTACATCTCCTAGAGATTTTCTCCAAAGACTAGAAGATATGAAAAAATACCTCACTGAGGCACCGTTTTGTGACTTTTCTGCACGCACAAACGGAGACATTGACTGGATTGAACTCAAGTTTTTCAACAATTCAGATCAGGCAAAAAAGGAAGAGGACCTGTACAGGTCTTGGTTTGGTGATATAATTGAGGATTTCAAATCATACGACCTTGACATACAAAAGTGGGGATGGCAGATATTTGATGAAGCAAGTTTCGAGCGATTCATTCAACAAATGGTCAGAAAAGAGGGCGGAACTGACACCGCAAGTATAACAGGAAGAAAAGGCCGCCAATTACTTGAATATCCCTTGTCAGGAAGGTAGGTCGTATTTTTGACCCAATCTCATTACAAGAGCTGAATACCGTGTGCTCTTCTATGAACCATTAATTCTTCCTCGCTTGATACAACGTATCCACACATCTCACATCTTTGAAAACCAAAGTCTTCAATTGGCACTTCTTTAGCAAGGACGAAATTTGTGGAATCCATTTTACGTACGCTGTATTCTTGTAGGTTTGTTTCCTTAAGAAAGTAACCTAGAATCTGTTCTATATCAGTGTCATTTACTATAACCTTTGATCCCTCAGTCTTTGCGCTAAAGCCTTTATCCCTTAGATAACTTTCTAGCTCAAGTGCTATCTTGTTGTCATACGCACAATCAATAACTATCATGATATGATTGTACAAGTACGTTGTTTCCAATATGTCTTACTTGAAATGTTCTTTATTCATCCTGTATGATTCAAATTCTGTCGAAAAAAGGAGGAATTATGGTAATTAAATTCGTTCCATTTCGCCAGTCCAACAAGTCATAATCTATGTAGTTGGGTGCAAAAGACAGCTTTACTAACTATCTTTCAATAAGGTTTGTTAGAGGCGATATGCTAATATTTTTTATTCGTTCACCAATATGAATTAGATCAGACATATCAGTAGTTTGGGGCACTAGTACAATCAAAATTTTATCATCATCTATCATTATTGAAAGAGTAAGAACATGTTTGAATATACCTCGATCCGTTTGTAAACCATCCAGAATCGTATCATAGCTCTCAACATCATAACGCATTGAGATCATTTTTGCAATGTCTGGCAGCTCACATAGGTCAACCACCTTTCTCATTGGCCCGTTGACAACCAATTCGAGAACCTCTCCTTGTCTATCAGCAATGATTACTATCTTTGGGGAGGAAGTAACTTGCTGGACCTGATTTATAATCTCCTGTTCTCTACTATCTACAGGCATAAAGTCCATACTGAAACAAGATTTTAGCTATTAAAAACTGGGTGTATAGTCAACTACATGACATATTGACCTCTTACACGTGAAAAAATCCGTTCTGATAAGAGTTTATGATTTGCTGGTAGTGGATTATAACCACACATGACGGTCCAATTCTTCTACGGCATAATGCTCACAGTCGCATAAATTGCAAATAAAACTTACTCAAGGAATCGAAAAGATCTGATATGTGAACAAATCGAGCTGGTTATATCACAATACAATATCAAAGATCCAGTACTCAACAAATCAAGAATCAGAATTTGATGAAGCGGCTTTAATGTACTGCGTAGATTTAGTCTTAATGAGAATATCGGGTCCTAATTATCACTTGGTACCGAATTTTTGTAAAATTATTGAAGGTTAAGCAAAAATGTGGCGTGATATCCACGATAGTATTCAGTTAACTCTTGAGTTGGGCAGTTGCATATATTCAATCTCGGATAATCTAGTAAGAAAATATTCAATTTGACCTTGGTAGGAAAATTCCTCCAATCTTTTCCTTAAAGATTGCCTAATTTCCTTGGAGAAACTTTCTCCAAGTTCTTTGCAGGCCCCGATTAGGTATTCAGGATTTTCGTAGCAGTTGGGCAAGTACGACTGGTACTTTTCAAACAAGATTCCAAGTACCTCGTTGAGTAATTTCCCTCCTCCTATTTCTAACAATGTCTGTTCTAATGACAAGGCTACCAATCCCTTTCTGACTGTATTTAGGTCAGTCAATGATATGGAATCAGCTCGAACAAACTATTTGCATGACGCAGCTATTTTTCAAAGATTGATGTGGGACTAAAATCCTGATAATTACACTGTTTTTTACTATATCAATGTGAATATTTTCAAATACAGGTCGGTACTTGTTTACTATCTTACCATCACGTGTTGTCATGAATCCCTCATTAACCAAGAGACCATTTTCAATTAGTGAATTTACCTTTCTGTAGCCCGAGGTTTGTGGTAACTTGCAAGTCTCAAGAATTTCTGAGATAACCTTAGATTCACCAAGTACTGCGTTTAGAATCTTGGCTTTATCTTCATCTCCAAGTGAAGTCAGAATTGAAGTAGCAAGAATCGGATCCTCAATTGTAACCCATTCTTGACTATGATCTTTCGAACGTTCCAATGAAACTATGCTATCTAAGAACTTCCTTTCCAAGCCTTCTGCTCCACCCCCGAAAAATTCTCGAAGAACACTATCCAGTTTAGGAAAATCTTCAATGGCCTTGGAGAGACTCATTCCATATCGTTCAAAAAGCCTTTGTTCAACTCTACGCAAGGTTGTTTCGCCTAGATTTTCTCTTATTATAGCGTCTAGTGATTTTCCTATGAGGGTGTCTAGGCCTGACATGAAATACAATGCAGAATGCCCCTAAAATCCAGTTGTCTGTCTTTTCAATTTATGACAGCTTCTAATTCATATATCAAAGATTATTTCCTAGTATGCCAGTTGATTAACTAGTATTTTTTGCAAGTTCATTGACAGAATAAAATTGTAATGCCCGTAATTTGCTCTGTTTTCTAGGACTCGAGGGCGTTGCTATTATTACGATTATTAAGATTGACAGACAACAGCTTATACCTGTCAAGAGAATAATATCGACATGGACATTCAAAATCTCATTAGTGGCTTTACGGTAAGCTTGTTAACTTTCATATTCGGAATAGCCGCAGCATTCCTTTTGAGGAAAAAATTATTTCGAACAGCTCCCAAAAAATCTACCACAACTACTTAACGACCCAAGTTATGATTTGTTGAGAATGATTTGATGATACAAGAATTTAGTAACAGCCAGATTCAAGTCTGAATCCAAAAATTAGTCAATATAAATTGTTTTCCGCAGAATAGAAAACATGGTTGAATCCTTATTCAAGTTCATGATGTGGGATCCTATTGTCTGTCACGATCACATCAAATTGAATAGTTTCAACAATCTTTTTACCAGAGTAATCATCAAACAAGTTCAATTTCGCGTCAACTATGAACTTGCCCAAATCTGTTATCCTGTAATTACCTAACAGAGGAGAGCTGACTCCCAGTAACGTATATGTTTGATTAGGTTGCACGACTCCTGCTCGAGTTGGACACCTCATGCTATGACTCGGATACTGTACTGCACCAGATGTAAGATGTATGGTATAGGATAATGGTGGAGACGCGCAGTCACCATGCAGATAAATTGGTTTGTCATACACGTTCTTAAATGTAACAGCGAAAACTGGCTGATCTCCAACTTCCAATATGGCCGGATGCATCTTAACAGATAATATCTTTATCATGCCAGGCATTGTTGAGGAAATATCGGTCACCACCACCTGAGGAGGTGTTGTTACTGAATATGTATCCTGATTCGGTGTAAAAGTTGTTTGACTATAAGTATTGCTTGTGTACGAGGGTGCGGGCAAAGCCCAGCCACGATCAACAAGCTTTTTCGCTGTTTGTGGCCTTACGCATATGGGATAGTTGTTTTCAGACTTTAGTATAAGCTCAAAGCCTTGTCTGCATGAAATATCCTTTTGAGCAATTCCTGATCCGAGCTGCTTTAGTGGAGCAAGTACCAAATTGTTAGGCGTTTGAGCCGTAGCAAGAGAAGTAGATAGCATTAGAAACACAACAAGAGATACCGCCTTCCATGGTGTGACCATCGGCAATATTTAAGACTGCATGAAAGATGAAAAGTATTGCGTATCAATTCTACGAAGCCATCTTAGTCAGATTTTGGTTTATAGGTGCAGAGTTTTCATTTTCCAGATCTTATTCTGTAAAACGCAAGCAATGAAACAAGGCTGACAAGCAAGATTGGAATTACATATGGAAATTCAGGCACTGGAGCTCCTAGCCATTGAGTGCCAACTATTTTAATTTCAACTGGTGAACCAATAGGGCTTAATAAAAATTCCAATTCCCTATCGAAGTCATTACAAGGAGTAAAAGGACTTACTTCAATTGGAGAGGAAGCTGTAACTCTGTCATTTACGGATTCGGAAATAAGAAATGGGAGTCTGGTACCATCAGGTTTTGCTGAATCAAGCAAACCAGTTGGTATACACACGCGTATTTTACACCAAGGCGCAGGTTTAGTTGCCACTCTTAATTCCAAAGCCGTATTTTCTGGAAGAGAATCCACACTCTCTGTACTACATCTGGCGTCATTGCCTGGATAAATTATCTCATCGGAAACGGCAAAACCAGTGCCAGAAACAGGAAATGTTTGGTTAACACTGAGAGCAAAAGCTGGATTGCTAATCAATGATAATGCAAGTGCAATTGCTAAGAGTAGAATCTTCAAGAATAGCTTCAATTTCCGTTTATAATTTAAAAGATTGGCGTAGGTTTTCTACTTTATAGATCTAGCAGAACAACCCCGTAGAATTAGATTTCTTTTTTCAGATGATTCGTAGAAATAGACATGAAACAGATATGGTTGTGTTGGAAAAGGTCAGGATACTTGAATGGAACATAGAAAATGCCTGTATCTTAGACTTTTTGTGCATCTAAGATGTATCAATATTTTAGGAAAACCATGCTGGAGAGTCCATGTTTCTCAGTGTGCGAAAAGATATGGGTGACATTGACAAATGCCCTAAATCACCTGATGGAAAACACAATTGGACACCGATAAACAAGTTTGTAGACAAGTGCACTTTTTGCGGTCAGACAACCCAAGTATTCTCTTGACGGAAACAAGAGACCAGATGAATTTCCTCGAGTCTACTTTTCCTTATTTTGACTGACTTTTTCCAATGTTTTCAAAAACTCGTTGCTCTTGAGTTTTTCAACATATAATCTTAGGCGTGTAATCATTTCTTGTTCTCTTTTGGCATGCACTTTTTTTTCGATGCGGCGATACAAGTCGGAGACGGCTTCGTTGGTTTTAAAGTGTTTCTCAACTATCTCTCGCTTGATACCAAAATCTTCAATGACTTTCCACATTTCGTACAGTGTCGGATGTTTCTCATTATGAGACGAGGCAATCATTTGGAGGCTATTACCACCTGTAAAATATTAACCCCGAACCCTCTTATTAATCACACAGTGTAAACTAGTTAACTATAGTTTTAGAACAAGATTAGGATGCCATTTCAAATGAAAATATTCTAGGTCTAGAAGAAAAATAATAACATCTACTGTTCGTGAGGAATCGTACGTCAAGGATTTATGAAAGAAGTCACATTATTCTTCCATGAATACAAACGGAATTGCCATGTGTATAGCAATAGGAGCTGTAGTCATGGTGGGCATGGCTCTCTATACAAATATAAACTAGTTAACTATTGTTTTAGAACAAGATTTAGGATACCATTTCCAAAGTGCAGGGAAAGGATGCGGTATCAAAGGCAGAAGAGATATCATCAAGTGTGAAAAGCGCGATAGCCAAGGTCAAGATACAAAATCCTCTTGGCTCAACGAAATAAAGATTCGACGTAACCAGAGCTAACTAATAATATTGCCAGCTTTGTTGTTATCCCCATTCTTTTTGACAAGTGAAACTGTAGGGAAAAATGATGTGGTGCTCGGGTTAAATGACTTTGCCTACAGCTTCAATCATGAAAAAGGCGTGATATCAAATAAAACTTGCTTACAAAAGATACGAATCATTCTTGTAGAATAATCTTGAGCAAGTCTTAAATGATTTGCAAAATAATTGTGATTAAATGACAAACATGCCGGACTTTAACACAAGACAACTAATCTCCAGCAAACATCTCCTCTCGCACGCATGTAAGGCGTGTATGGAATATCTTGAAGTCGTTCGAAGAATACTTTGGGATGAAGTGACAGGAGGAAGAGTTATGCGAGAATTAGTATCCGTGTCCCACTGTAATCACTTGCTAAAAGCCAGTATTAATTAGCAGGGATCACTTCAGACGAGGGGTTTGTGTGAGGTGACGCCTATTAAAGACGACTATATTACTATCAACAAGACACATTTTCGAAATTAGCTATTGGTGTCTTGGACTTGGATTTTCATAATTCCCGTATTGTTTTGTTGAAAAAACTTTATCAGATTTAATCTCAATTTCAAATACTGTTACTGAACCTCCATTACAACGAATTAGATAGTCTCCTGTCAAGGCAAATCCTAGGTCCAAGCCTTCGAAGATATTTTTGCTTGGAACCTTATGTCTCTTAAGAATACTCTAAATATGTCTGCCAACTTTTTCATCACTAAAGCAACCCCCGGACAAGTTTGCTGCGTTCCTCAAGAGTTGCGGTTCACAGCAAGTGCAGCCATCTGGAACTGTAAATCCGAATGAGAACAGATTACCTCCCCCCTCAAATAGTAACAATCAAGACGATAACTCAAGTTCCTCCGACAATCTTGACGTAGGCGGAAACGTAAATGATCCTGGTGTGAACGAAGATCCTGGTCTTGGCGATAACTCTCAAAATAGCCCGGCATCTGGTACATCTTCAAGCCCTAGTCTGACTAATATTCAGGAGTAATGGTATCATCGAATGGAATTCCGGCATGGGTAAGAGGAATTGCAGGTTGGTGGGCTGAAGGCAAGATATCTGACGACGACTTTGTTACAGCGATAAAGTTCCTTGTCCATCAGAGAATAATCAAGTTATAGAATTATCAATCTTGTTTCTTGTAGAGTATTGTGTGTTGTTGGAAACTGCTCAAGACCATGACCATAACCAAAGCACGGACTTTGCGCTCTTACTGATGAATTATGCGCGTTCCTTTTTAACAATTAAAACCAAATATTCATTGAGGCAAGCAGGATGATCTCTTATCAGAATCCCAACCTCGATATCATGTGAACCTGTTTGCCTGACACATTATTATGAATTGATCGCATTCAACCAACTTCCACTAACGATTTCATTTGTTCAAATTTCATCGCTAGCAAAATGAACGGTCCAAATGGTGATAGAGACTGATAATCTCATCGTATACTTTTGAGATGATGTAGGATCGTAGACTTTGCTTCATCGTCCAGCTCTATGATTTGAAATTCCGTATCTCGCTGAGATCCTTCCAAATCGCTTTCTGTTCGCCCCAAGCCTACTCTTTTCTCTAATTTCTCTATTCTATTTATCAGATAATTCAATCTTGTATCAATATCATTTTGTACTTTATCTGAATCGCTCTCAGTAATCTTTCTCTTGAGAAAATCAAAATCCTTAGCAGAAATCTCTCCCTTGGCAAGCCGACTCTTGAGAATCATCAGAGGATAATCATTTTCTAATGGCATCTTGGGTCTATTGCCCTGACTTGCATTATCACTAATTCTGGAGTCTGCCGATTTACTAATTGAGACTTCTGATATTTGCCTTCCTTGTAATTCTTTGAATTTTCCTTTCAGATACTGCTTGTCGCTTTGATAAACTGACCTGCCATTTTCTAGGGAAGACTTGATTGCGCCAAGCCTTGATGGCTCACCTATTCCCGTTTCTAGCAATTTTTCTATAAGGCCAAGAGTCCATTGGACTTTGTCATCCATCATAAATCAGATTCCTTTCCATCGTTCTTTGTTCATCCCTTGCACGCGTCCCCTCAGATTGAGATGACATAGAAATGAAGATGACAAAATTGTAACAATAGGAATTTTCCTCATATTTCTCATACTATCCGTGTGGTCATTGATTTGAAGAAATATATAAGTAGATCTTCTCACTTTTGAAAATATTAAATTTTTTTATTTCAAATCTCATATATCTGAAAATAATTCAAAGACATGGCTGTTGATTTGTTAATTACTTTGTAATCCATATTCTCAATCCTTCCAATCCCAATCCTCACAAGTCTGAACCCAAAAGTTGGAATCCTGTTAAGGTTCGGTTACAAACTATACTAGTTTTCATCTGAGTTATGATTTGTTTAAAAATAAAAAAGGAGAACCTATGGTATTACTGCCCGGATGAACCAGATGATCTTGGAGAAGATGAACTTGCGCTCTTATGGCCGTGTCCGTTAAGTTCGCTCCATAGTTGTTTTATGATACCGTGGGCATCATGCAAGGCATTCCAGACATCTGTCTGTTGTGTGCCCTGATATTTGCTTGTGCCAACGGCATGTAGGGTGTTTTGGGCATTGGTAAGATCTGTCTGTGCTTGTCCTATCAGGCTGCTGTACTGTCCGGAATTTGGATTTGATTTTATTTTATCAAGTGCAGCTTGTTCTGCTGTCAGTGTAGATTGAGCGGCAAAGTGGAAGTTTATGCCACTCTTGCAGCCATTGTACTGGCAATAGCTTTGCAGCGCAGCCTTTAGCTGTAATGAATTGGTAGCAGAAGAGAGGGCCGCAGCCAAGTTGCCAAGGTTTGTTTGTGCCTGACTGATTAGCTGGTTGAGCTGGGTTGTGTCTACTCCCTTTGATTGGAGAGTATTAGTCCTGTTCTGCACCCTTTGTATTCCTATACCGTATGCCAGAACTCTAGCATTTGCAAACTGTTGACCTGCAGTAAACATACAGCTTTTGTAAGTAGACCTCAGATTACTTAGATCATTTTTTAACTTTGTTCTCTCATCACTTGTTGGTTTTGCATTCTTGATTGCAGAACGTAGATCAAATGTGGCAGTTTTTGAATCTGTCCTAAATGATTTCAAGTCGATCTTAAACTGGGTCTTGTCTTTGTTGCTAGCATCTGTGTTTAGTGCTTGCAAATCTGTGTTTATCTTATTTGAATCAGAGCTTATTGTAGTCTGATCTATGCTTTGCATATCAGATATTGCAGCACTGGTAGAGCCAGTTTCAAGGTTTGCCTGACATGTAGTTCGTGCAAGTACAGCATTCATATATGATTGTTCTACTGGCATTTGATTTTGTTGATTGTAACCGCTGTCAGCAAACGCAGCAGCTGGAACAATCAGCAAAGCACATGCCATCAATGCAGCATATTGCATTTTTGTTTGTTGCATGGACTGGGTATAAGTTTTGATATAAAAGGGATTGCGTAGCTTTGTAACTTAACCAAGTTAACTAAGTATTAAAGACCAGCAATATTTTAAAAATTACAATTTTCCATTTTTGGAAATGACGATTAAATCGTGTGTTACAGAAATTGTTTCTATCAATTTAATATTTTTGTACAGTTACAATAAAATTAGAGTTTCAGAAAAAATTGTCAGACTTTACAAGCTGAGCCCAAAGGCTTGAGTCTTGTAAGGCTTGGATCTACCGTTAATATAGTATCTTCTGATAATTATTGCTAACGCATTTTAATTAGTAGGAACTACTTCAAATATTCCATGGTAAGAGATGAAGAACTTGTTTCATCTCCGTTTGCTTTTTTCAACTGGACGTAAATCGTATGTATGCCGGAGCCCATCCATTTTGAGACATTTACGGTCATATCCATTTCGTCTGCAGCGTTGCTCGTATTTTCGAAAGTAATATAGTCAACACAATTCTTCTCACTGGTAGACTGGATCTCTATTTTGCCAGGTGAACACTCTGTGTAATAATATCCAGGTGAAAGTTTGGGAGCCATGATGCCTGCAAGCGTTCCTGAATCATAGTGTCCCAAGTTGTATGGCGCACGGCCATCAAGATCATTGGCTGAAAGTGTGGTAGGGGAAGGATCAGTGTAAACAAGTATTTGCGATAATGAATATAATGCTGGTAATGACCCAGAGAGATGTAGTTCGCTTCCGACTAGTTGTACAGCATGCCAACTGATTATATTGTTTTCAAAATGTTCAACAAAGTAGAAACGATTGTTGTCAAACGCTATTCCAAAGTTAACAGCAGTATGACTTGGATCCAAGATATTGTCTCTGTGGCCCCAGTCTGATGACGCGTCATGGTACACCATATTGTATTCACTGTCTTTTATTTCCTTTAACGGATCAAATGCATTAGCGTAACAATTTCCTGAAAAGCAGTGAGCCACCACGTAGCTGATGTTTTCTCTTACATCACCCCTACCTCCAAGCATTGTATATGTCACGTATGGTTTGAGACCATCTGAATTCCAATGTGAAAAATATTGTACCTTTAGCATATTATCGGCATGCTCTTGGGCAGAACGCGTATTGCTAAGTGTTACAGGAGGAATCCCTTTAGCAGCTCTATCATCGTTAACTACCCTCAGTGCATATTGATACAATTCTTCGCGCGTGGCAGTTGGCTTTGGTTTGAGCGAATCTGCGGCAGAGCTTGCCTGACTTTGTAGTGAGGCACCAAGCTCCGATATCTTACTTTGTATCTGACCAATTGTTTGTGGAGCTGAACCCTTTACACTGGGGATATTTGGCGTAATAAGCGGCGTTATGATATACTGCAGCCCATATAGACAAATTGCACAAATTATTACAATAGCTAGTATCTTTACAACACCTCTTTTTTTCCGAGGTTGCTTTCTATTTTCGGTGATGCATTGCATGCAGAAGTCATCAATGGTGTCTACATTCTCTTTATGACAAATCTTGCATCTAGCCAAACTTCATCCTTTTACTGCTTGTCATCATTTTATATCATGATCCTAAAAATAAGATACTTAATGTCTCGGCTGTAACAATTTAGGATTGACCACCTAAAAATCGAGTTCTTGATTGTATTGAGACAAATTGATGGTAATTAGACCAATTCTAATCTATCTGGAACCACTTTGACGTTTGCAGTTTATCCTGTCTCTACAAAATTAGCTTAAACTTTCACTATAATTGAAACCATTACTATCATAGTCAAATCAGCTCCGGGCTGTCTTTACCATGCGTTCAAGAAACTGCGTCCGTTTTCTGTTAATTTATAGAGTTGAGTTCCTTTTTCACATCTCACAAGGCCATGTTCTTGTAAAAAAGTCAGATATTCAACTAGTTGTACCTGTGATAAATATGCCTTGTACATCATCTTTGTCTTTGTAGTCCCCTCTCTTGCAGTTTCCAGTATCGACGTAATGATTTCTGATCTGCTACGGTTCTGCACAGCTTGTATACCATCACTTATCATAAAAATAATTTGACAGAATATTCTGTATCAATGTTCTATTTCTTCACTACAGATTTCGTTTTCTTTTGGTTCTTCGAACCAGTACGATTAATGGCATACCATAGATTATCCCATTAATGCCATAAAATGCAATCCAGTGAAAATTAGTCTCCTGAGGGCAATTATTTCTCTTGTCTAATGTTGGATTTGTATTGGCATAGTTCGTAGTCGATGTTGATTCTTTACAATTGAAATTGTTAAGTGTATCATACCAGGCGTAAGAAACTGGAATGAAAACAGCGGACAAGGCAATTAAAAGTATTGGCTTGAGTCTTATCGATCTTTTGTCTTTTTCCCACATCTACGTTACAGCCTGTCTCCTTATTGAAGTACAAGCATTGTCTGAGACATATAATAGTTTAGAGGGCAAGAAACAATCGCATCCAGCGGTATCGGTGAAACGGTTATCAGATAATTATCCAGTATTTCCTACTACGATGAGAATCATAGATAGCCGTATATCGGTGAATCACATATAATTACTCCATGTCCACGTATGGAGGCAGAACTGAAGAGTTTGAACGAAAACATCACTATGGATATCTTCCAATAGCGGTGGCTCTGATGTTGATCTGCAGCCTAGTGACCATATTCGTAGTAAATCCCCAAGCGGGCGGATATGGCGGAGGTAATAACCCTCTATCCATGTGGGAAGCGGCAGGTCTTATTTGGGGCGGGGTACTCGTAGGATACATCGCTCTGGTCTTCAGGGCAACGTAAACTGAGAGGCTGATAGAAGCTCCAGTCAATCTAGCTTGAACTATATGTGATAAGTATTACTTGATGCTCTGTGAAGCCTTAGGAATTGAACTAGCCAGAACCTGGCTTTCGTCTCTTGTCATGCTGCCAAAACGCAAGACCTGAGTTCAAAACTAAGCATAACAACACAGCCACGGAGACAAAACTCAAAACAATGTTTGACAAGTCCAATTTTACAAATCCTATGAGAATACGGTCTAAAATAAACTCGATCATTGCATTTGAAAAGAAAACCGAGGCCTATTGAGGGCATGCCGCGCTAATGCCGATGCTGAATACAGTTGTAAGGATTACAATTAATGGAAGTTGTAGAGTTTTCATTTTGTGTCATTGGTCTACTTTAAATCCAAAACTATGGAGCAATCTATACGCACAACCTGGGCTAGCTCTCTGTTCGTGTCAGAAACCTCCATTCTTTTGTTCCGCAGAACCCTCAACAGTCCAGTTAGAATCCCTTCCACAGCCAAGTAAAATCAAGATCCTATAAAAAATTGCGTAAATCAAGGTGATAATATTTTGCAAAATTATCCTGGCCCAAAATTAGGGTTCTGGTCTCCATTACCTCTGGTTACCTATCATTACCAATGATTTATATTATAGATACCAAATAGAGGTTCCATGAGCAATACAAAAGAGCCCACAAGGGATATCTTTGCGGAAGCAAGACATAGCTTTGAGAAAATCAATAGCAATGTTGAGAAGGTAATTCCACAGTATCTGCAGTCATTTACCAATCTCCAGCAAGAATATCTTGCAGCTTGGACAAACTTTGTTAGCACCGCTATTTCTAGCCAGCAAGAATTTGTCCATAAGATTGGCATAGACACAAGAGCACCAGAGGCAACAATCAAAGTCATTCAGGACACTACTGATGAGGTTGTAAAGGCAGTTGACGTACAAAACAAAGTAATAACGACTAGCCTGGATGCTACACGACAGAACGTAAAAGCAGCAAATGCTACTTTTAGTTCACTTGCAGAGCTAAACCATAACATCGTCAACTCTTGGATATCTACGTGGAATAGAAAAAACTAAACCCCAACTTTTTCCTTTTTTTTGTTTCGAGTCAAATAAGAGAATTGATCAGTAGTATGGCTCATTAGATGCAGATTCCTTTCCAAGGCTGATTTCATTTCAATGACTTCATGATCATCTGGGCATCGACGGATCAATTCGTCAACATATGGTCTTGCCTCATTGAATTTACCTAATGTAATCAGGCAACTTGCCTTGCCGTAGATCGCCTGTATGTATGATGAGTCATTTTTCAAAATCTTGTCATATTTTTTTATTGCGTCTTTGTATTTTCCCCGTTCGAACAAGCTGAAGCAGATCTTATGAGGTCTTCTTTTGCTAACTTTACTAGCAATTTTTCTTCTAGGTTCTCTTCAAGTTGTCTTTCAAAGAGGCATCAGTGGCAAACCACAGTTACTTGTAGTTCAGTTGACGTTGTTAAAACAGAATAAGCTTGTCTTTTTTCTCATACATTCTGAAGGTATGTTTTTGCATTGCCTGGCATATCGTGGACATGGAATTTCTGTAGTTTCCATATCTCGAAACGTCACTGCCGAATTAGACCACCAGGCAAACGCCATACAATCAATTTGAACAACATGATATATGATAGAGTTAGCTATGCATCTAAGCACCTGTCTTTTTAGCAGAAAACCACGATTCAGCTTATATCTACAATTAAGCTGATTAAGGCGTATGAGATAGTGTTACGAATTATCTTTTCATGGTCGTCGTACTTGAAATAAAAAGACACTCTGTCTGGAGAGCGAAGGTGCGTGTTTCGTTTAAGAAAGTCATTGCCTTTAACGTATTATTTATGACAATCAGTGCAATGATTGGAGCATGAATAATCACAATCGTCCTATTCAGATAGAACTTTTTTTAAATTCTTAGATAATGAAATATTGTGGTGTAACCACAATGAACCATTGCCAGAAAAATAAGACACCATGCCATGGAGAAGAAAAAGTACAAAAAACCTTACAGAAGACGATATAGAGAGAAATTGAGCAGGAAAACCTCTCGTTGAATAATCTTAAGTAATTGTAGCAACATTGAGATAGCAATGATTTTCATAACGTTGATCAAATTCAGAAAGAAAGCAAGTGACGTAATAGAAGTGGGAAAAAAAATAATGCAAAACCTACCTCCTGACGTCAAAGTAATCGGTACATACTGGACTCTGGGAAGATACGATTCCGTCTGGATTTTTGAGGGGAAAGATCCAAAGGATGCAATAAAACTCTGGCTGCCAGGCGGAGAGGTTGTAAGAACGGAAACTTTGGTCTCGTTGCCCAGAGATGAAGCGATAAGACTGCTCTGACTGGAAATCTTTCAATCTAGTTCAAATGAAGGTCTGTATTGCACATCAAAGCCAGGGCAGTAGGCCGCAAATTCCTTTATTGTAATGATTTTGCATATTTTATCTTGGAATTCTGAATGTTCTGTGAATTTTCTTCTGCAGATAGGACACCGGTCTGGAAGAGTCAATAAATGAAATAATGGCCATCAATTATTAAAAGATGTATATTGCTAGAGTATTGCTGATTTCAAAAAATTTTTGTATACCATTTTTTCTATTTATTTTTATGACAGCGACTTAAACTTTTTGGCAGCTTCTTTTGCAAACTTTTCCAGGTCTTCTTTTGTTACTTTTGTCGGGTCTTCGGAAGCTAGTGCCTTCTCATATTCATCTTCAGTATTTGACTTCATCTTCTTTTTTTCTTCCATGGTATAACCCGGCAAGTCCTTCTCTATTATATTTATCAGAATGTCATTCCATCTTTCTGTTGGCTACAAAATGCTTGATTAGCGTCAGGATATACGACAAAGTCCTAGTTGTACTCTGGTTGTAATTTGTACCGACATACCTCCTAGTTTCTTCAATGGCACTTGCCTTGTCCCATATTTCGTGCATAGTCGACCTTTCAATTGCCCACAAGCTATTGCTTGATGTGGTTACAAGTATTCTTCCTCCAGAATATTTTGCCTCAAATTCCTTTGATTGTGATAGAAGGGAAAATTTCTTCGATGATGCCAACTCGGTTGCCAGTAGACTCCAAAACTCGTCGAATTTCAACTGCGGTACAATATCAATGCCCAACATTTAACTTATTATAGTCTTCAATGAAATGCCCTAAAATAAAAAATCATGTAACATGGCTGCTTTATGACTTTATGACTTTGAGACTTCTACTGTTTGCCTAGTTTTGGTCCTGACCTGACATGGAAATTCAGGCAGCATCTACATTCTTTTTCTAGGCATTCTTTTTCCATAAAGTGGCCACAAATGCCACAGTCGCAATGCCTAAGTACGTTTTCTACACTACTCATTTTTTCACCTGTAATATTATAACGCATCCCAAAGATAAAACTATGTAAGGTTGCATAAAGACACAAAATAGTTTGCTTCGTCAATTCCAGGTTACGTACAAATATTCTCATATGATCTTATACTTTTGAATATAGCCTGAAGTAAGAAATATTATCGATATAACTGCCACTGCAAATACTAGATAAGCTAGCGGGCCATATTCGCGTCTTTGGAATAGCCCAACCTTATACTACTGTTAGCGCAGCTTTGACTAGCCCGTCGGGTAAAACATTCACCGCTGCTACTATGACTAGTTCTGATGGTTCTTACCAACTATATTATTTTACTTCCCAGTCGTATCAAGCAGGATATTGGAATCTTAACCAACGAGGGAGCAAGTAGAGGATTTTCTATCTACATGTCATCTACTAGTCCTGGCCCGTATTCCTTTACAGCACAAACTTTGATGGTTCGTATGTCATTTCTTTTCCTACTTCACCTTCGTATGAGACAGGAAACTGGTACATCACTATTACCAACTGGGGACTAACCAAAGTGATCTCGATATATTTGGAACCGCGAAGCTAAGAATTCCGCTAAAAATACTATCAATCTGGCACAAAAGTAGGGTATCAAAAGAATTCAGTTGGTATTAAGATATCTTGTATTGGATTTTGGTTAACAAAAAATCCTTCTGTTCAGTTCTGTCGCGAGAATGGTATTACTGCGACTATTCCCCCAATTGCAGCAATGACGACATAGTTTAATGGGGGATGGAATATTTTTGCAAGGTACCCCATTTGCGGAATTACATAGGCAACTTTGCCGATATAATTATCCTTTGTAATTGGCAGGTCTATTCCAGCAATGGAATCTGCATTAGCATCACCCTTTGTTCTTATCTCCAATGGATCCTGGCTTATTATCTGGACAACCCTGTGAACTATGAGCTCACCTCGGTCACTTGGATTGATAAAGGCAATTACGTCGCCGATTTTTATATTATCAAATGGAACATTTTGCTGCACCAAAATTACGTCATTTACCCCAAGGGCTGGAGTCATTGAACCGCTTGAGACTATATAAAATGGGCTTCCTGCCCCAAAAGCTACCTTGAATCCAACGAATATTACCGCAACCCCTAGAGCTACAATCAAGATGCCTTTTATATGGTGACCCTTTGGTGCGTTAATTTTATTCAAATTTAGTCCCGAGTGTCTTTGTTCTACATAAAATTCATATAAAAATCATATGACTGATAGTTCCAGAATACTAATACGTATTTTTTGTACGTTAGCTACCGACTAGCTACGAGTAAGATTTGCACTTGCCTATTTCAACATTTTTGTCGCAAAAACATCTTAAATTGATATATAATTTTTCTACCAAGTGCTGGCATGATAGGAATACCAAGAATAGAGAGCAAAACCAAGTCACGATATGATACCTATTCTGAGCGTTGCGGTGAAGTATGCACTATATGTAACCACTCCTTCTGTGAAAAACACCCGGGGATCTTTTTGACGGAGCAAAGATTTACTTGCGCAAACCATTCAGATGAAGAAGTGGCTCTTGATCAAATTGGATGGAATAGTTTTAACTGCCCAAAATGTGGTAGTGATTATTCTATCGGGAGAAAGATAGTAGCAAGGGAAATGTCTGGTAACAATGACAAACCAGAGGCAAGACGAGCTCCTGACGTGGCATCATCAAGTAATCGCAAAGAAATCCTAGGAGACAATCTTGTATGGATGACTCTTTCTTAGTTTCCAAATTGTTAGAGCACGCCATTCAAATAATGCAATTTGTAGATGGTAAAGAGAATTTTTTTGCTCTGGGCAAAGTCATCTTATGCTCATTACTTCTAGGGGTTACCTAAGATGATAGAGGGAGGAAAGACCAGCAAGCTAAAAGAGATCAAAGAAACCGTCTTTGGCGCAGTAGAAATAATCCGGCAGGCAGGAAAGCCCGACGTACAAGAATCCTTTGGCAAAATGATGGATATTGCCATGGTTGCAAGAGAAATCATTGAAGCTCTCAAATCTCCCGAGATGGTAAAAAACATAGAGAATTTTCGCCTGATTTCAAACAACATCAACGAGATCTCAGCTAAGATGCAAGATACCCTAAAACAGCTAGAAGGGACAGGCGTCATAAACGAAGCCGCGGGATTGATAAAATCCACCAAAAGCGCAATCGACTTGTTTGGAAACAATGGCCAGGATCTTCTCAAAACAAGCGCTGCTGTCATGGAAATATTGCGAACTATCAAGGCAGCACAAGATACAATTCGTACTGTAAGAAATACAGCCGGATTTATCCGAAATAAAATTACATAATTAGAACTGCAAACCCTGCTCAGGCACAAAAATCTCACTGGCAAGCATTATAATCAAGTTATGATGTATTGGAGAAGATTCAATATCTATTAGCACGCCATAAGACATGAAATACAAAAACAACTCTAAAGAATTGAAGAAAAGTTAGCTAAAATTTACATGTAAATGGCACATAAGATCTGGAACTATCTACAGTAATATTCCTGCAGACGTATTAAATAGAACCCCTGCTATAGTAGATGAAATGACTTGTAAAAACAACAAAACAGAATCTGCTCAAATGAGGATTTGTATGCAAGCTGGTAAGAGAAGCTCTTTAGAAATATTTGTTAGTATACTTTCATGTCTAACTGAAGCGGAACTGAAAAAAACGCATATCACGCATAAAGCAAATCTTGATTCCCGTTTGACATCCAAGTACATTAACTCTTTAGTGGAACTTAATCTGATTTCTAAGAAGGATCCTTCTTTCTATGTCATAACAGCAAGAGGTCGAGACTTTTTGAAACAATACGAAGAACTAATTGAAATGATAGAGCCCAAAAGTGCAAAGACCGTGCAAAGTCGTTTACCAAGCGACAATTTTACACCTTCTTTATCTGACAATGTGTTGGCATATTCTCCAAGAATTCAATCATAATAACATCTAATCCAAGTCTTTTACGAGGACATGCTTGCGCTCAAAAATTCCTGCATCCAGATTATGTTGTATGTTATGATTCGTTGAAGATTATTTTTGTTTATCGTTCTTTGAAGATACGTTCTATCTCTTTGTATGCCTCGACGTACCTCTTTCCCATCTTGGTGGTCTTGAACATTTGCAATCTTGAAGAAGAACTTTTTACGTTTTCAACCAAATCGCGATCTTGAAGAAATCGTACGTATTGTCCCGTCTTATCCGAGCCAAGATTACATCTGTACTTTATATGAGTCTTCAAGGACCCATTTTCACACGTCTCTAAAATATTCTCCAGTATATCAATCCAGTCACGGTTTCCCCAGCCCGTTACACTCTGTTTTGAGATATTATCGATGATGTGCAATTTCCACTAACTGGTACATATTCCTGATATGATTTATTATTGTGGTATATTTCCAATCTAAGATTGTTATAGAACTTGGATTCCATTTTAAGGTCATTTTGAGAACGATTCTACCGACTACGCGAATTACCGGCTAATTCACGTACATTAGATTCCAAGTATGACACTCAGTTTGTAGCTTTAATTGCAGGTTTTAGAATTTTTGTTTTTTGAACCTTGTTTTATTAGTGCCAACCAAGAATCTTGCCCGTCTTTGCATTGATTGATACCTCCTTAGTGGCTTCACCAAATGAAGAGACATCTGCCCTTACCACCCAAACGTTGTTTTCAAATGAAATCTTTTTGACACCAAGAATGTTATAATGTTGCTGCAAAAATCTAATTGTTATGTCTTCTGCTTTTTTACGATCAATCTTGTACGATGCCGTATGCACCAAACCCATGCCCATATAATAATATAAAATCATATAACCATTGTGACACTCAGTTAGCTACGATTCTTCCTTATCTTTGTGATCTATTTCAAATCCCTGACCTCAGCCTTCCAGTCTATCTAGTTGTCATCAAGTTTTCTTGCTTCGTGATTAGAAATGTCCTTGTGAATCACAACACATGATTGAGCCCAAAATGCCAGGTTACAGCGATAACATATCCACATATCCTCCGTTTTTAAGCTCTCACTTGCCAATAATTCTCAGTTAATAGTTTTCTTGTAGTCTTACCTTATCTATTTGTGGTAAAAATGTTATAGAGGATTGTATAAGTTTTGAAATATCATATCTGATTGCAATTTTTATCAGAATCAGTATCTACATTCTCCTGTTGCATCATAAGCATTGACTATAAATTTTTTCTACAAGAAAGTTGGTGTCACCTTAAAAGTAAATTTATCCTTAATGTAGTTACTTTGCAACCCGCAATAGAGACAGAAAGAAATACAGAGAAATTTCCTATTGAGGAAATCAATCTAATTTATGAGAGAGGCATTTCCCTTTTCTGTTCAGGTAAATATGAAGAGGCTATTGCGTATTTTGACAAAATTATAGAGACAAGACCCTCTTCTAAGATCGCCTTTGCTTTTAAAGGCCTAGCTCTTCAGAGGTTAAAGCGAGGTAATGAGGCAGCCCAATGCTATGAGAAAGCCTTGCTAAACTGAAGAAAATCACTAGTACATCACATTGGATTACATGGTATTATTCATTGGGCTTCATTGCTTACCTTATCCATAATCTTATTTGCAACGCATCAATATCTTCTTGTGATTTTATTTTCACACGATGCATTCCTTTACCAGTTCCTCCAAGCAAATCCTTTGAATCCCTTAATCTTGTGCCTTTAAAGAGAAAAAAGGTAAGATAACCAACGGTATCGTAAATTTCCTCAATACAGTAGTAATCTACTGGAACATTGCACCAAACTACCTTTATAGCATATCACACCCTAGAAATTTGATGAAAAACCGCAGTAGGTTTGAGATTGTCTTTATGATCTTGGATGCGGTAAGATCAGGTGACGCGACAAGGACAGGGATAATGTACAAGGCGTATTTGTCACATATGCAGGTAAAAGAGTATATATCGCATATGGAACAAAGTGCGTTAGTCCAATACGAAGCTGGAACTCAAGTGTACAGAATTACAGATAAGGGAAGTAAACTTATGCATTTGTACGAAGAGATTGTCGAGACGGTATCTTCAGGGCAAGAAGATGGATTTCTCAAAGTACAAGTTTAAAAATCGTTTATCTTTTCATTTTTGTTTTTAGTGCTTTTACCTGCGAGCGATTCTCCATTCTCATAACAAGCGTTAGCAGAGTCAAAGAATGCAAGTGCCTTGTTAATCAATTTCGCAGCGCTTGTACGGTCATAATTTGCATTGTTCAAGTATGAATTTCCTAGATCTCTAAGAGCATTCGCTTTATTATACCAGGCATTGGCGTGATTAGGATCTATCTCGATTACTTTATCGTAGCAAATAATGGCCTCTTCGTATCTTTTCAATCTGTGCATTGCAATTCCTTTATTGTTCCAAGCACTGGTGTATGCAGGATTTACTTCGGTGGCCTTGGTATAAGCTGTTATTGCATCTTCGTTCTTTCCCTCCTTCATTTTGGCATTGCCTTCATTGTACCAGGAATCTGGGTCGTCCATTTAGGTAACGCAATGGACTTTTCTTTTAAATTTTTACTTGCGATACAAAGACAAAAGGAAGATCAGTGTTAATTCCAATACTAAACTGATACCGTAATTGTAGTCTTGATTACATTTGTTACAACTATTGGAGAACCCAAGCTTTGCCAAACAAAGATCTGTATTGTATATTGCCCTGGTTCTTTTGGGATCCAGGACTGTGAACAAGAAAACGACTGTCCTGATAACATCGAGGCGGAAAGTCCTTCTAAATGTTCAGCTTGCATTTTTTTGTTTAGCACCTGTACTATGTAAGTAAACTTTTTTTCAGAGGGAGCATGATTTGTCAGTACGGACGAGATCCCTACGGATTGATATATTTTGACGGTATTAAGCTCATGGCCATCGTCACTGACCATTTTTGGCTGCGTAAGTGTAATATCGCCAAACGATGCCGGAGATGCGCTTGAAGATGACAGAGCAGAGGCATAGGATTCTTGGATTTTTACAGCTGCTATTATAGCTAATGCAACGACAAGTATGATAACTATTTGTTTATTTTGCGTGTCAATTGGGTTCATTTTTGTATATTTAATAATTACTCAGAATTTTTATGAAATCTTCCTATGCAACAACCGTTCTCATCTATGATCTTCCGCCTACGTATGAAAGTTTGTGTTGTCAACCTGTGCTGTAAGCGTTCTTGCAGGACCAGGAAGAAGAGATGTTTGATATGCCACAATCAAGGATATTGTTACCGGAGCTATAAGCGATAATGGCAAAAGCTTCTTTTTTATCGTGATTTCCATTTTGGTGTGCCATATATCTTGACGCGTCTTTGAAGTCATTACCATGTACAGTAATGAAAATTGTTAATAAATCGTGCTCACTGATCTGCTAATTGACATTTGTTGCTAAAATTCTTCGTATCTCTTGTTCTTTAATTTTTGAAATCTAGCTTAATTATCATTAAGGTTTCTTTTGTAGAAATCATTACCCCTTTCACTTAAAACAATGGTTTCAAAACCATCTGCATCGGTTTCCCTATCAATTAAATCCATCATCTCAAGCCAATTCAGATACAGAACGCATTTGTCATAGCCTAGATTACATTTTGTGGCGATCTTTGTCTTTTTTATTCTAGCATTATAATACAGCAATTTAATGAGTCGTTTAACTACATGCAGATCTATTCGCTTCGGTTGTCTTTTATTTGGTACCAGTTGTTCCGCACCTGCCATATGCGGTGTTTTCCATTTCTTGTCTTTCATTTAGTAAACGTCAGCACTCAAGATCAATGATTATTAAATATTAAGTTACTTTTCTATGAATTCATATAATAGAATTTCTTTGTGTTTTCAAAAATAGGTACATCATTATGGAAGCTAGCAGTAGAACAATTTGACCATACTGATAAATACACGTATAAACAAATTATGTAAACCAGCTTGACAAGAATTAGATTAGAGCCTCGATATAATGAAAAGGATTCTTCTAGAAAGAAAATAGAAAATGCAAGAGGTCGATCAAGATATCCTCCATTTACTATTTCCGCATCAAAGAATAATAACGATGGCACTCTTTTTATTAAATTTGTCAAGCCAATAGTGCTTGCGTAGGATGCTGGACCCATTTTGCAGAAAAATCAGATTTTATACTTGTATTAAAGACGCATTCAAGGAGGCAAAATCTTGCATCTGTAGGCAGATGTTTGACAAGCTTCCAGAGATTGTTAGATAAACTTCAAATTTCTAACTTGGTAGGAGCTATACGAGGTTGAGTAAATGACAGAAAATGAGAAAATCAGTCGTTCATCTTGGAGAACACTTGCCATCTTAAGCTGTTTGGGTTTGATAGCAATGTATGGAGAGACAATGGTATTGCCCGCAATTCCAGATTTCATAAGGGATTTTAACATTTCATATAGCACGTCATCTTGGATACTTTCTTCTTACCTAATTGCAGGAGCTGTCATGACTCCGATTGCAGGTAAGCTCTCAGATGTCTACGGAAAAAAAAAGATATTGCTTACTATTCTAGCAGTTTATTGTTTTGGCATTTTGGCCGCAGCGTTTGCTAACAGTATAGCGTTCATGCTTGCAGCAAGAATAGCCCAAGGCATAGTGGTCTCCATATTTCCAATAGCTTTTGGAATCATAAGGGACATATTTCCTATGAAGAAGCTTGCTGTGGCCCAATCTGTATTTAGCTCAACATTTTCTGGAGGAGCCGTGATAGGGTTACTGGTGGGTGCCGGAATAATTCAAAACTATGGATGGCATGCCACGTTCTTCTCAATATTGCCTGTTTCAGTGGGCCTGATACTTGTGATATCGCGATTCATTTACATTAGAAGAGCCACAATAGTGCCAACATCAAACTCACTGGAAACGATATCAGACAAGAATACAGTCAGAGCGGACCCATCTTTAATGCAAATAGACCTTAAAGGGATACTTGCACTTGCTGCCACAATAGTTTTATTTCTTTCTGGCCTCACATATTTACAAAACAGTCTAGAATCCACAGGATTTGAAATCACAGGACTCTTTGCAGCTGCAACGGTTTCGCTTGTGTTGTTTATAGCTGTTGAAAAGAGAACAGAGTCGCCATTAGTAGACCTCAAACTAATTACTCACAGAACCCTTCTTCCGGCAATTCTCATTTTGATGATAGCTGGTCTTTCCACATTCATGGTGTATCAAACGATACCTGTCATGGTGCGAAGCCCTCAACCACTTGGGTTTGGAGGAGATGCGTTAGCTACTGCAAATGTGCAGCTTCCATTTATGATTGTCTTATTAATTGGCACTGCTACATCGGGTTTCAGCGTAAATAAAATAGGCAATACAAGACTTGCAGCGATAGGAACCGTAATTGGCACCATAGGATTCTTTAGTCTCTTGATGTTTCATGCAACAGAATTTATGGTCGCTGCCTCATTGGCAGTAATTTCTATAGGACTATCGCTTTCTATTACGGGTGGGTTTAATGTCGTATTATTATCAGCTCCAATAGAAGCCAGTGGAATAGTTCTTGGAATGACAGTACTGCTTCTCATGGTTGGCCAGTCTATTGGACCAACAGTTACAGCGATGTATCAGCAGATGTATCAAGGGACAACAATAGCCGGACGATTCCCCTCTGCCGAAGCGTACAGTCTGATATTTCTTACAGCAGGATTGATATCGATTGTATCGGTTGTTCTTGCGTTAGTGTTATACAGAAGAAAAATTATTCCCTCAGCTATTCCTGATACTGCATCCTTAAAAGAGAATGAAGATAGATAACGATTCCATGAATATTGACTACTGAATGCTTTAGTTAACTGTTTAATTGCATTTATTTTCAGAGAATCAGAGAATAACAGAGAGTAAAATTTGAAAGCTCTGGGAGTTTATAGCTCTCCTATCTTTTTTGTTCTAAAACCAAAGTTTAGCATATACTCCATCTGAAAGACCTGAATAGAACCGCCAATGCATCGAACTAGATAATCTCCAGTATTGGCATTATCAAGGTTAACTCCCTCTATTACATTCTGTTTTGGAAATTGATATTTTTCAATAACTCGCCTCAAGTGGTTCCTAATAGTCTCGTCTTTGAGGCAGCTTTCAGCTATGAAGATCTTGTGTGATGAATCTAAGATAATAATCCTCTCTGTAGAATTTTTCTTCCAACATTTGGAGTAATTAAGGGTTTATTCTGTTATTGCCATCATTTGACTGATTTCTTTCTGGCGTTCAATGAGGGGTTTGAGTGTTAAATTAGGGATCTAACTATTATAGCTAAGAATTTGCATTTTCAGCTAACTATTCCTTATGTGGATAACTCTTAAAGTCAACACTGGTAAGCAATGGTTGATACTTTTTCCGAGCAAAACAAGATGGCCTTAGTATTCTGTGTAGAGGCTGTCTTGATGAGAAGAGGAAATACTAACTATCACTTGATAACAGCCAAACTTAATGCTAATTACAACTGCACTATCATGGATTGTTATGAGAATCCGGAAGCTTTGCGTAATGTACTCAAAGACGTGTATAAAGAAGATTACAATTCCATTATAAACGAAATCAAAATACTTTTAGATGAATTGGCCAATGTTAGAGAAATAGCTAATTTTTTAAGACTTATGCAAAGTTAAAGAAAATGTCAATATCTTTGATTCTATTCGGAATCTGGGTGTCATTAAATTTGTTTACGGACTATCTATGAAATGTGTTGTAAAGCCAGCTTGAGGGCTTAATTCTACTTTAAATAGATGTATCACGTCTGAGAAACAACGAATTAGATAATCCCCCGAATTTAGAACACTGATGTTTACTTCTTTGATAATTCTATTTTCTGGCACTTGATGATGTTCTTTAAGATCTTTTAGAATATAGTCAAGTGTTTTCTTATCATTAAAGCAGCTTGGAGACAAAAAGACCTTCCTAGAAGTATCTAGCATAACAACTCCTTTGGATGGACTTACTCCCATCCGACAATTCTCCCAGTTCTTGAATCTAGCATTACTCTCATGTTGCGAAAGCCAAATGCTGAAACAGCCACTTCAACCGTCCAGATGCGCTTTTTTAAAGTTATATTTTTAACATTAACAATAGAATGATGTTGTTCCAAGAACCTCATCGCTATATCTCTTGCCCGAGAGGTATCAATATGGATAATGGATGAACTCATGTCGTATATCATTGCTATGTAGAATTGAATATTTATTTACATAAGTACAATTGTTAGCTAACAATCTTCGATTTGATGTATTTTCATTTATGAAAATAGCCAAACATGTCATCAAAATGTGGGTTTTGGATCCGTGCTTCCAAGACCAGAACTTTTGTATTGATCTCAAAGCTTATCCAACAAATCATGAATTTTACAATTAGAAATGCTTCAACTAAAGATATTTCATTAATTTTGGAGCTTCTCTATGAATTAGGAAGACCAAAACCGCATAAAGGCGAGGATGTTAACGATTTTTCGAATCTCGTAAAGAAATATCTATCGGATTCTGACAAGATGATTTTGGTCGCAGAGCACAATAACAAAGTTGTTGGCATGGTAAGCATCATATTACTTTCCAGACTGAATAGGAAAAGACTTGAGATGTACATTCCTGAGTTGGTAGTTGCAAAGCTCTATCAAAATAAGGGAGTTGGAAGGGAGCTTTTGAACTCGTGCATTAGGTGGCACAAAAGAACAAATGTTACAGAATCAGGCTAGAATCAGGAAATCAAAGAATGGATTCACATCAGTTCTACAAGAAAGAAGGTTTTGAGCAAACAAGTCTATCTTTTGCCAAGGACATTGAATAACTCTCAAGGAGAAGGAAACTACTGTGGTGTAAGTTAACTTGCAGGGACTACTTCAAACCAGAAAGTTTGGTGTGCTGGACTAAAGCCTTCTTTACTTGCATCTATATCAACTTCAAACGTTCCAGGTTTCGAGTTACCGCCTATTTTCCAAGATAATTCAAAAGCACCGTCAGAATCAGTTGTTCCAGTAAAGTCCTTTGTGGTATTACCTGAAGCATATATTACATGCACTGATACAGGGGCATCACTTACTGGATTTGTCCCATCTGTTACCTCAACTGTCATGGACTGGATACTTCCTCGCGCTATGTAATCCTGTTCTGCAAGATCAATGTGCAGTGTTCCAATTGTAGAATTTTGTTTGCTTGCGGGATTATTTTGTACAGTTGCACCAGTATTACTTGCAGATATCGTCGTACCATTTTGCAAAATCACCTCAATTGATGATACCGGATGAATCTCTGCCCAACTAGAATGTTCTAAATCAAACACATAGGAACCTGTCACCTTGACATGTGTGCCAACTGGTGGAATATCGATATTATCAATAAAGTCTTGGCATGATGCCACTGCATCTACCTGCTCTATGGGATTTTGGCATATTGTTTCCAGTACTATATCACCATGTTGCTGATCTACATTTGCTTGATTTATCATGTCATGATACTTGGGGTCTAGCGCTAGTCTGATATGATAGTCTCCGTCTTTTTCAGCCCTGATGTTTTCTATGGTTCCAGTAACCTGGGTGCACAGATCTATAATGTTGAGGCGTTGTGGGTGGTATACGTGCTCCCATAGAATCTGGTCGCACTGGACTGTTTCTACGACGATAACACCATTTGAGACAAGATACTGTATCCCTTTTACAAATTCGGAATCATCAATTTGACCTTCTGACCACCATTTTGCGTTGTTTTTAATCCACGATGGTATGCCCTGAGATTGAGATGAGCTTGGTTTTGCCTCAGATATCTTCATTATTCCTTGGTTGATTAGATACTGTATCCCTTTGGTAAAATCAGAATCTTTTATCTGTCCTTCTGACCACCACTTTGCGTTGTTTTTAATCCAGGCTGGAATAGATGGCGTCTGAGTCATTGCGCTAGCTGAAAGACTAACTAGAATCACTAATGATATGACGAGAATCAGAGAGGGATTGAGGTTTCTTGCCAATTTACAGTCTAGCTCAAGTAAACTCATAACAAAAGTGTTATTGTAGTTCAAATTTGGCTAACCCCATGACAGTAGCAGCTATAGATAACTGCAGTTGATTTGGCTATATACTAAGCTGTAATGAATGATATAACGAAAATAATAATGATAAAGAGGGATATTCCGTAACAAAACGCCAGATTGTTTTTATATTAATTTATGCCCTGAAAAATCAATGAAATACCGTAGTCGTGCAGAGATTACAGCAGTGATACTCCAATCTGCAGCCACAGGAGCGACAAAGACCAGACTAATGTACAACGCTTATTTGTCATATGCTCAGATAAAAGAATACCTGAGATTTTTGGTGGAAAATGAGCTCCTAAAATATAAAGAAGGAACACATCTTTACAAGGTAACTCCAAAAGGACGCGAGTTCCTGCGTGTAAATGAAGAGATCAATGAATTAGTCAATCCGGGTTATTATAATGAAAAATTAAAAACAATCGAGCTCTAGTTTTGTATTATTTTTTGTTACGATGATATCATAAAACAAAATTGGATTTAGGTCTGCTCCACAACGAACGCATTTATCTTTATGGTACAAAGTGCTTACAAACACACTTTTTTCCATCGGAGTTGGAATGTACGCAGTACCCGTGAGGGTGATGATCATATCGCTGGTGGTTACAGTCCATTTCATTACAAATGTCGTAAAGACTCATATCCCATATCGTGTAGTTTTCCGAGAATTTAACAAGTATCATTCAATATGCGACTAATACTTGCCAGATAGGAAGGAATATGGTAGCAAAGAGGCAATATTGGAAATGCAGTATATTGGGAAGGACGAATGCGAAACTACCATATCTACTCTCTAACTTTGAGGCATAGTATATTGTTTGAGATGAAGTGGCAGCATATTGCTATTTTATGCACTGATGAACATTGAACTTGTGGGAAAAAAGGAAGACCCTTTCAGGTCAATTTCTTCTTATCTTCTTCTAGTCTTTGTTTTTGATTTTGATTTTGCTTTCGATTTTGCTTTTGCCATGTAATATGAGAATTTACATTGCTATTAAGCGTTGAGAAAACTGATCAAAATTATACCGATATCAAAATTGTGTGAAATATAGTTAGAACTTTTGTCATATCATGAACTCACTAAACAAATAAGAATATTCAACCTTGAAAACCATATTTTGGCAAAACATATCTCCAGCTTGTGACAATAGGAAATAGTTTGGCAAGCTGTAATTTTAACGGTAATGCAGTTAAAAGCTCGTTTTTTCTCTACAGGAATGTGACAAGTCAGTACAATGATACCAAGACCTTAGATGCAGTTAGAAAACTTGTTCCCGACTACATGCAAGAAGATTCTTTAGAATCCCTACTAAAGTGGTTCAAAGGCTTCATGCACTGGATGCCAGCCAATCTAGTTTGCGGAAATTGTAATTCTGGTACCAATAATGCGAAGGATACTGGATTTATGCAAAGAAAACTAGAGATCGGAGACTCTTGGAAGATACCAAAGACAGAGGTTTATACGTGCAATCTTTGCGGTGCCATGCAATACTTTCCAAGACACAATGAGGTATTGAAGATTGGCAATTCTAGAATCGGCAGGTGCGGGGAGTGGTCAATACTCTTTGGAGCCGTCCTCAACTCGCTATCATATCAATCAAGAATTGTTCAAGACTATCTTGATCACTGTTGGAACGAGGTCATAGTAGATGGAAGATGGGTTCATGTGGACTCGACACTGGACTATCCGACATCTCTAGACCACCCGCACTACTATGAAAAGAATTGGGGGAAAAAATATCTGTATGTCCTTTCATTTTCATCAGACCAGGTAGAGGATGTTACCCAAAGGTACACACAGGACTGGGAAAGTGTGCTGTTACGAAGACAGGACTTGAAAGAAACTGGAAGTGATACACAATTGGGTTCCATCTCTGACTTGCAGAACCTATACTGCTCAATCAAGATATCATGAAATTAGAAAGATTTTATCGCGATATTAGGCCAACATAGCTCTTCTTTTCTTTTTGCCTGAAAAATGATAAGGCAAGAATCACGGCAGCAAATATCTCTATCGTGGTAAAGCTGCAAAAATAGAATCCACTTTTTACGAGCAAATTTGCGTTGGATTTCGCTAGTGACTAGATTATAACATATGTTATGATTAGTTGGAAATGAGATAATTCAGGTCCGTATTTTACTAATACATACTCACGCTATTAGTTTGATGAACAAAATTATGATGCATGAATAATGAATCTGGCCATACATCTATTTCCAAACCTAGCAGACCGTTAGGTATTACAATTATTGGTCTAGTTGAAATCTTGGCTGGAATTATCATAATTTTGTCTAGTATATCATTGTCTTTTCTGGTTACATTATCTTCAAAAAATGTGTCAAGTGAATCTGAGCCATCTACTCGAGAGATCACTTCTTTGGTGAGATGAAATGAAAATCGGTCTGAAAATCGCCATTATGTTCTCTTTATTTTCTCTAATGATCGGAGCTTTAGGCTATGTTTCCTTGATTGAATTGGACAAAGCGACTGAACCAATAACACTAGATAATCAGAAATTACTTGGGTCTAGCAAACAGATTATCTTCATTTGCGTATCAATTTTTATAATTATCGCAATTTGTTTGGGTGCTCTTATAGGACGCTCCATAGTAAAGCCAATGAGAAATCTCCAAAACCATGCAAACAAAATTGCTGGGGGAGAGGCGGAATTCAAAATTGATTCCATAGGAAATGATGATGAAGTTCATGATCTTGCTATTTCGTTCAAATCCACGGTAACTTCATTAAGAAAGTCTCAAAAACTTTATTCCCGTTCTGAAAAAAAATACAGAGATTTGTATGAAAACTCGCCAGCTCTGTATCGTACAATTGATACAGACGGAATCATCATTAGTTGTAATAAATCGTATGCTGAGCGTTTGGGATACTCAAAGGACGAAATTATTGGGGTGTCCATATTCAACCATGTCGCCGACAACAATATCGAAGCTATGAGAAAATCATTTGAAACGTGGAAAAGTACAGGAACTGTTAAGGATAGAGAAATTTGGCTCAAGACTAAAGATGGAACCGTTTTCCCAACCCTCATTAGTGCAAACAATCTTTATGATGAAAATGGTGGCCTGATAGGAAGTAACACCATTATAAAAGACATATCAGCAGTTTATGAGGCAAAAAAAAGAATAGAAAAAGAAGCATTAATGGAACTGCAATTTGCAGAGCTTAAAAAATTGGATAAATTAAAGGATGAATTTGCTTCGATGATAACACATGAGCTCAAATCCCCCCTTACTCCAATAATGGGTAGGTGTGACATGCTAAAAACACCTGGCTTGCTTGGCAATCTTAACGCCCTTCAATTAGATTCAGTCAATAAAATCCATAAAAACGCTAGAAGATTGGAACGGTTAATTCGAGATGTGTTAGAAGCCCAAAAACTGGAAATGGGTCGCGTGAAGTTTAATAAAAATAAAATCGATGTGACTGAGTTTATGACAGAGATACATAGGGACTATTTACCACTTATGAAAGAAAAACAAATCGATTCCATAAATTCAACGGAGGAAAAATTGATTCTAATAAGTGATGAGAACAGAATCAGACAAGTAATCGATAACTTGGTTCTTAACTCTGCAGATTTTACCCCTGCAAAGCAAGGAAAGATCGAGATCGGTGCAAGAAGTGAGGATAGCAAGATTGTCTTTTACGTAAAAGATAATGGCGCAGGTATTCCCAAGGAAATGCAACCAATTATGTTTAAAAAATTCTACCAGGCTGATACGTCGCTTACAAGAAAGCATGCGGGGACGGGCCTTGGACTGGTAGTCTGCAAGGGAATAATCGAAGGTCTTGGAGGCAAAATATGGTTTGAAAGTCAACCTGGAACAGGTACTAGCTTCTTTTTTACAATTCCAAAAGAAAAATAATTGGACTAATTTACTTAAGAGATTTTTTCGTAAACTTTTGGTGTATCCAAGTTGCGATTCCTCTTCAATGAACTGGTGTATGTTTATTTTTTTACATACGGATCCTTTTTTGATTTGATTCAAGACGTAAGACGTGACAATTAAAGAAAGAGTTTGGACTGGGGAGCTGCTGGCATGAGAGGTTTGCTGATTGACGACAATACAGAAATCACTGATATGATGGGCCAATTTCTGACTCTGCATGGATATGATTGTACCGTTTCAAATAATGCAGAAGAGGGACTACAGCAAATTTTGGATAAAAACTATGATTTTGTGCTACTAGATATGGCTATGCCAGAAATTAGCGGAATTGATGTCATAGAATTTCTTGAAAAACGAGGCGAGCTAACAAAACAGAAAATAATTGTTCTAACAGCATCTGCTGTTACCGACGAAGAACTTGCTGATTTGTTAATGAGAGGCGTTAGTAAATGCTTGAAGAAACCAATTGATCTAAACCGTCTGCTTGATGTCATTAAATCTTGTACTGGATCAATGATGATGAACTGATCATCTGACAAATAAGAAATTCAAACTTGAAGACCATCTGCGGTAAAAAAAACTGTTACAAGTATGAGCCACTGATGGTTGTAGTCTTGTAAGACACGTATTTTTTACAGCAAAACTCATAGCAGCCAATTGTAAATGCGAGCAAACGTTAGATCCAAGGAAATTGTCCCTATGTTATCTTTTTTTCTAGCTCTGTAATTTTCTTCTTAATGCCATACCACTGTTTTTCGATTTGATGCTCCTTTCTTTCTTGTTCTTGCAAATAGCCCAGAATCTGGGAATATTCGGTATAATTTCGTTTCTTGTCTCTAAGCTTCGTTCGAAGAGAGAGTACCAGTCTGTGCTTGCTTGATAATATTACAGATTTACGGTTAAGCTCAAACATGTATTTTTTTAAGAGTGAGTTACTTCTCATCACCTATCTGGGTTTTTGTTTGAACCTTAAACGTTTGTAACGTAACAGCTTGGGCGGACTAAACCGTGACTAATTTGGGATCTTCTAAAATTATTTTGTATTCAATTTTATTATTCTCATCCTTTGATACACCGTATGTCTTTTTTATGAGGTCTCTTACTAGTTCAATGTCAACTTCAAGCAACTCTTCGTATGGGTCTTTGCCCATGAATCTTTCAAAAAAGTCCTCTTTTTGCTTTGGAAGATCGGAATCATCATAACTGATAGAATATTCTGCAGATACCTTTGGCGATCTTTTGTCTTTGCCATACTGCAATTTTTTTATGTGTGATGGCAGCTTTTTTTCTATATCCGAGAGAATAATCAAGGGGTCGGTTCGTCCGCCTGCATAATAGCGCGAATCTACTGTAGTAAAACTGAATCTAACCTTGCACCACGCTTGCATGCACTGAATACATGTATGATCAATAAGAATGGTCGTAAAGTTCAAAAAATGATCCCGCAGCAGGTCTAAAGCCTTCCCAACTTTTTATTATAAACAACTACAATTTAGTTGAATCTATCCACGTATTAGGTCAGCCCAAGACTTGCGCTCAACCATCGGAATCTTGTGCGGTTTTCCTTCAGCTTTTTCCCTTATCAAGTCCACTGCAAATTCAGCCTCGACCTGCAGTTCTTTGGAAATTCTTCCAGGAAAGAGGTTTGCTGGTCCAGAGATGTTGTAATTAATCTGGACTTCAAGAAGTGTTGTGTTTCCAAGATGGGTCAACACAATATCCTTTGTTCCAGTTATCACACCTTTTGTCCAAAGTATGTGTATTGCTTCTTTTGGCAGGAGTGTTATCTTTTGGTGACACTTGTCAACTTTGCCAAGGGTAACCTCGCGAACTATCTCATTTTCATTTATAATTACATAAAATAAAAAAAGAAATAGGGGTTCTATGTGGTCAATTTTCGTTATTGTCGTTGGCATTGTTGTCTTCTGAATTAATTTTCAGCTTTTCAGCAGGCGCAATGTCAATAACACAGACTGCTTGAAGATTGTGGTTTGAATCAAATACTGGACTGAGTTGGAATGAAACAACATTCTGGACACTTGTTCCAGGTGAGATTGTTGTAGTCAAACCAGTCAGCGCGTCGGTTCCAGTAAAGGTTGATGGTATATCTCTCAATTGTATGCTGTTTCCGTTAACATTTACCTTACCTGGTGATTCAAATGTAATGTCAACAACTCCTGGCCCGCCACCGCATGCACCTTGAGATGCAAGCTTTACAAAGTGGTTGTGCCACACTGGGTCGTTGGCATTTTTCTGTATCGCGCTGTCTAATACTCCTCCATGAGTAGTAGCAACAATGATCCCATCAAGTCCTGCGCCTGTGAGTATGCCGTATCCAAAGGCACCGCCTGAGCCGTCCTTTGGAATTAGACCGTGAGTGACGAGCTCTGCTTCAAGTTCATTGGTTTCTGACTGAGTTATGGCAATTTTGATTGCCAAAAAGTCACCCACTGCGCCTGCAAGTGGAAATGCTAATACAGATGCCACAAACGCAGCAACTAAAGATGCTGCAACGTATTTTTTGGGCTTCATAGTTTTAAAAATTCTTCTCACGCATTATTAAACTTCTGTAGTCCACAGTTTCGAATAATTAATCTAGAGCAATTACTCCAGGAATAAAGCGATATTTTTGCTTATTTTCTAATTTATTATTGTCTTGCAGTATTGAAGAGTTGGTATTGATTTTAGATTTTCATATTGCCTGCGGGTCAGCATTACATCGTACTCTTTTGTCGAATCTTTGAATTTGAATCGAACCGCCATTTTCTTGCTTTGGTAGATTAGGACGTCATTGAGCTGTGCGGCTTGAACGCCTTCCTCTGTTTCAAACGCGCTTTTCATCATACCTAGTTATTTGTAAAGGGAGCAATTATCTAGGATGGAATTTTTGCCAAAAAATCTGTTCCACTTTGGAATTTCAATGGAAAAGCGTAGAACCAATTAGCAACTTTTATCACATTTTTTATTAATTCGTAATGATGACTAGTCGCAAAGATGAACGAGGCATTGTTCTAATAAGACGCAAAGCCTGACATGAAGCATATGTGATAAAAGAATTTCGGAAAATAGAGCAGGTTACGGAAATTCAAGGGATAATCGGAGAGCATGATTTGTTAGTCAAGCTAGACGTGTCCAGTGGAAGCGAGGAATGCGAGATAGCTAACAAGAAGATACTAGATGTGGACAAGGTGCGTTCTATTGAAAGTCTTGGCATCTATGGCAAAGATTTCGTGATGTTTTGCTGATATCTTCCACGATATATAAAAAAATAAAGTACCAAGTACTAGAACAATCTTGCATGGTTACTTAAGTAAATAAAGCGCGCTATAACGACCATGCTTGACCAACCAAAAGGAATCATGCCATTACTAGAGGGTCATGGTTATGATAAGGTAAGAAAGGGTCTGGTATCGGTGATTCTTGAAAGAGCTCTTTTGGAAATAGGCGTTGGCACTTACTACAAAGTGATAGATGAACTAAAGAAAAGATACCAGTGCTATCTTCCGGATTGCTACGAACATCCAGAGTACCTCAATGACATACTCAAAGACTTGTATGGTAATTCCTACGGACACATGATAAAATCAATTACCAAAGGGCTAGAAGAATTTTCCTATCAAAAGCCTATCGCAAAATTCATCGAAACAGTACGAAAATAAAGCACGAAATTTCAAATTCTCTTTGAATTAATTTTGCAGATTCAGGCCGATGGCTTAATTCTATATCTTAAAGACAATGAAATTGGCATTCCAAGCGGCGAACAAATTTTATCTACTCAAAAATTTTTCCAATCACAAATGACTGTGATTTAATGGATCTTATCTTTGAGACCTTCTTGAATTTTTATGGCGCTAGTTGGACAAACTGTCTCACATGCTAGACAGTATATGCAGGCTTTTTCCGCAAAAGGATCTGACTTGTCATACTCGTTTAGATTGTTGCCTGGACCGTTTGAAGTTGGGCCTTCTTGTGGTTTGAGATTCCAACCAAAAACCAAAACTGGGCACGCACTTAGGCAAGCTCCGTCGGCGATACAAAGATCAAAATCGACGGCTACATTTGTTCCATGGATTCCAAGATAGCCCTTTTCTGACACGCGTTTTTCAATAATTTCTTGATCATGTGAATTTATGCCAGTAAAATCAAGTTCTCTTTGAACTCCTTCGCCCCAAATATCATGACTCTCCGCTGATACCTGGTTCTTGTGTTGGTCTGTTTTTCTTGGCAGCGTTTTGTAAAAGTCTGGATCAATAGGCATGCTCCATACTCTTTTTGGTATCATTTAACACTATTCCTGGTTTCATCCAGCATTTTGGAATTATTGTCAAAGACTTGAGATATTGCCATCATAATAATACCGTATTTTCTCTTGTACCTTTTGCATAGGAGCTACAAGTGTCAAGAAATTCAGTGGGGCAAAAATAAATTATTCTATAACATTATTAGAGGATAATCTGTAGGAAAAATATTCTATCTTAAGTAACAAGACGTAACAGGACACACAGACAAAGATTCTTCAATCACTTGATCTATTAAGATACAACAGGAAAAGGTGAACTGAAAATGATGACATGGTATTCGCATTTGATTCAAAAAGGAAGTCACATAATAGGAATTTATCCTAACGAAGAAGCAAAGCTTGATGCCGCCCTTGAATTTCTAAAAGACGGGTTATTTCGTAACGAAAGTGTAATGCTGATAACTGATTCAATATCCAAGGGAAAAATAGTAAAGAAGATGAAAAACCAATGGAATTTTGACACTCAAAGGCTTGTTGCAACAAATGATATTATTCTAAAAAATGTTTCCGAGTGGTACTTTGAAAAAGGCAAGCCAGACTCCAAGAAAATAAAAGAACAATGGTTCAAGTTGGTAAGTCGTTTACTAGACGAGGGCAGAAGCGGTGTTCGTGTTTTTGAAGACACTAGGCCTTTTTTTAAGCGAGGATTTGCAAAGGAGTTGGTTGATTATGAGTCAACGCTTGAGCAAAAATTTGATTTGCCCTTGACTGCTGTGTGCGCCTACGAATATCAAGACATAGACACACTTACCCCCAAGCAGTTTTCGGTACTAAAAGAGCACCACGGTCTTGTATGGGCCTAAGTTTGATTAATCAAATGGCACAAGAGTATAAGCTGGAACTGGATTCGTTGTGTAATACTGTACTAGATGTTAACGAAAACATTCAGGCAGTCTCAGTTATCAACAAACAAGGAAGAGCAGTACACAAGATAGCTCGTACCGGAACCGATCTGCCCATGCAGGAGCAAGAAAATGAGATGCTTTTGATGCAGACTGCGATAACCATATCCATGGGAAGAGATTTTGACGAGCCTTTGGGTGAGATTGGATTTGTCCATGTAGAAAGAAAGAACCTCTCACTTTTCTCGGTTCCAATAGGTGACTATATTGTTCTGGTAACAAGCAAGGCTGCCATCGGTTCCATATCACTTGTCAGAAAGGTAGCTACTGCAATTAGAAATTACAAGATCCTCCCTTGAACCTATACGACACCAAAAACATCATCTGCTCAAAATGTAACAGGTTCATAGGGGAGATAGAGTATGACGCTGAAGTTACCCTCCCAAGATGTGGGCGATGTGCCAATCCCATACCAGAAGGGGATCCCACCTGGTCTTATTCTGTACCCACCGTGAAATTTGTTATTTTCTAATCATGTTTGCCATACCAACGAAAGTTACTACAAGGTAGACTTTTTACGTTTGATATGTAAAGTACTTGTTTTCATCTAAAAAAATGGCGTAGATTTTGTGCAGATGATAAGTCCAGAACTTTCATTTTGTAAATGTGAGGCCATGTTATGAATCCGTTGTAACTAAATTGCCATAATTGTCGATCATGAGGAAATGCAGCAGATCTTGTTCTGTACTTTTGACATCTATTCCAAAATACGGTATCATGTCAGGTAGTCATAAACCAGTTTTTTGGATACTGACCAGATCTAATTTGCAAATGTTCACGTAAATTTTCTTACTAGTGATATAAAGGATCGATATACAAAGAAAGCAATGACTATCAATATCAAACATGCCCACTTCAGGCTCTCGGTTGCAGCGGTCATGACAGCAATGATCTTGGTGACTGGCGTAATTGTTCCAGCCATAAACCAGGCTTATGCTACCACAACCGTTGGCGGCGAAGCTGAAGCCATATCAATAAGCTCACCGCTGGGACAAGTTAACTTCATGGACACTGGTCCGTTATTGTCATCAGGAAGCGAGATCGATGCGACTCCTATAACGATACAGAATCCATTAGCCACAGCAGATGGACTGGTATCAGTTACTATGGGTTCTTCTGATGCTGAAAGCCAGGCTGGATTAGGTTCACTGGTGTTGCTACCAGGTGATGCAAACCAGATAACTGCGTACTTTGCAATGGCTACATCACATGCTACTTGCTCTGGAGTTTCCGGATCGAGTGACATCACAAGTCTTACCATGGCAGGACAAAACATTCAGGTCACTGGACAGCCAAACCAGGTTGTGTCCGTGCCAGGAGTGTTGACACTCACCATAAACGAGCAGGTCATTACCCCTAACAGCATCGAAGTGAATGCGCTCCACTTGCACACGGCTCTTGGAACAGACGTGATAGTTTCCAGCGCATCCAGTTCAGTTTCCTGCTCAACCACACTTGGCGCTCTATTCACCCTAGGTCTAGTTCAGACCGCATATGGGTGGGAAACCAGTTGTATTGACTTCACTACAGGAGGAGGCTGGGTACAGCCACCACCTAACAAGGGAACCTTTGGCTTTGTGGCTGGCTACAAGAATGGCGGAACTAATCCAAGAGGAAACTTTGAGTATCACGACCATAACAATGGAATGAACCTGCACGCACTAGATGTGGCATACTACAAATGCGGTGACTTTGACAAGTCTAGAATATTTGGCGGTGACGCCAGGGTCAACAATGTCTCCGGATACTGCTACAAGGCCTACGTGCAAGACAACGGAGAGCCAGGTAAGAACACCGACTACTTTGCCGTGTGGGTATGGGCTTCATCAACTGGTTGCCCGACTGATGGTTCTGGCCCCCCAGCTGGGACGTCGTACTATGCAACCGGTAACTATCTGGGCGGCGGCAACATACAACTACATACTAAATGAGAGTCCTTCAACTCTCAACCCTATCTTTATTTTTGTTAGATGTAGGCGATTCATTAATGCGTTTTTTAACAATGAAAATCTGAAACTTTTGTAAGCTTCCATATCATGAGAACTTTGAATGTCATGTTTTTCTAGCGGTTATAACTAATGCTATTCTCTTCCAGCTGCAAAGAAATTTGAATTAATTTTCCGTTTCTATTGATCACCATTGTAATACTATTTCCTACGTGTTTTTTATGAATATACTCTGAGATTTGAGCAGGTTCCTCAACCTTGTTTTTGTCTATTTCTTCTATGATGTCTCCCTTTCTCATACCAGCATTGTCAGCAGGGCTAAAGGGCTCAATGTGTATTACAAGTGCACCCTCGCTTACAGGCAATCTATAGTATCTTGCCAAGTTACGAGTAATTTTCATGGATGTTATTCCAATCCACGGTCTCCTAACATGCCCTTTCTCAACCAGTTCCTTTAAGATTGCTTTCGCGGTATCAATTGGAACGGCAAATCCTATTCCTTGTGCGTAAGGCATGTTTGCAGTATTGATTGCCACTACCTCGCCTGTTGTATTTACTAGTGGTCCCCCAGAATTTCCAGGATTTATTGCAGCGTCTGTCTGGATCAATTCTAGCATTCCATTTTCCGTTTGAATGCTTCTATTAAGCGAGCTTACAATTCCCGATGTTACTGTTGGGCCTCCAGTCAAACCAAATGGATTTCCTACCGCAAGTACTATCTGACCAACCTTGAGGTTGCTTGAATTACCAAGCTTGGAAACTGGAATCTCTTCTTTTGTTTCTATTTTTATCACTGCCAGATCGGTTGGCGGATCCACTCCAACAACTTTTCCACTAAATACTCGGCCGTCAGACAAGGTTACTTTCAGCCTCTCTGCATCATCTATTACATGATAATTGGTGAGGATGTAACCATCCTTATCAATTATCACTCCAGAGCCTACACCTTCCACAGGAAATACTCTAAATATCTGATCCTGAATCATTCTCACACTTGCAATGTTTACTACGCTTTTGCTGATCTTTTCTACAGCTTCAACTAGAACCTCTTCTGTCACAGGTATCATTTTGTTTGAGATTCCCCTTGAATAGATTGTAGAATTTTGTATCCTAACTGCATGTTGTTTATAGGTGTGTTTCACATATTTTGACTAACTAATTAAAAACTGAGTCACACAATTTGCAAAATTATATAATCAAATTGACGTGACTGACTTGTACGAATCACAGTCAACTAATAGTGTGGATTTCACATTATTGGTAAGGCGTGATAAGAAAATTTGAAGTTCTATATTGAATTTGAACCATGCAGAGAATGCAAGGCAATCATTAGGGAAATGTCAGAGAACACGGACGAAATCCAAACAGATGAGGGTTCTAAGAAATTTTTGCGACACATAACATATAATCATAGTGAGATAGTACAAGCTATAATCAAAGATTTCCCGAAAGAAGCAAAAAAAGAAGATTTCCCTTGGTTCAAATAAAATATTTCTAATCTCTTCCTTGCTTTGAAACCAAAAACTTCTTCCACCGGGTTAATGGTACCTTTTTTGAAGAAGCAGGGTAAAAAGACGGAAGTTTGCTTCTTTTCTGCATTGTCGCTGCTGTTTTCCCTTTTCTTTTAAATTTTAAGTCTATGACTAGTCCTTGCAGATATCATAATTATTGATATCAAAGCAGCTGCTAGCACTAGTGTGACTACCGTGCCAAACTCTGGAATTGACGTGGTCTGAACATCGATCTTGACTAGCCCTGATGTCGATGTATCAAAGTAATTTCCAGTCTCTCTACCAGAAATAGAAATAACATAATGAGTTACGGGCGGAGGTTGCTTTATGGTTAGGGTTCTATCATCGTCTCCTACCGGCGCAAACAGGTATTGCCTGCCCAAGCTTTGAGCTTCTGAAGATAATTTGTTTCCTGCGTCGTCGACTGTGAGAATGTCATAATATACGTTTGAATACTTTTGGTTTGGGTCAAAATTCTTCTCAAATGAGAGTCTGAGCTCGACTGGGCACCCTTGTTTTGGTATTGATGGACTGTATCGATACTCAATTATCATATTACCAGTATCTGTGTTGTGAGAATCATGAATTGAATCCATCTGCATGTTTGGAGTGGCACAGTTAGTTGGAGGTGGAGGTGGCGGTGGCGGTGGAATAACTATTTTTATGAACGCCGGTTCTGTCAAACTATTTCCTGTTTCCAATAATTCAAAAGTATATTGTGCCGGAATTGGAGACTGTATCACATCTGCAAAGACTTGAGCTTTTACTGGAAAAGGAAGACTTGGTACTACCCAAATATTGCTGTCTACACCCTTGTGCCACCCTACCATCCAGGCGTTGAATGTTCCGGCAGGAACTGTTACATCGGCTTGGCCCTCCGGAGTTACCGGTTGACCTCCTACACCTCCGTTTCTACACCAAGCAGGCAAGCCAAAGTCTTTAGGCGACTCGCTTGTAGCACACGAGTCTAACCAAGCTATGGTATTTTTGTATATATTTGCATAGTCAGAAATGTTTGGATCCGGATACATTGGGTCGGGAGTTACCATCCCTATTGCGACTGAGCCCTTTTGAATAATCGAGCCATCTATTGCTGCGAATTCCAGATTCCAACCATTTCCATCAAGGGTTTTACTCTTAACCCAAAAGTCAATCTCAAAAGGAGCGCAATTATTATGGTCAGTCCAACAGACGTTATACCTGAAATAATCGCCTTGCTTTAGACCTTGGCCAGGATACCATGATTCTGCAAAAATAGGAAGGATGCCAGGAATGATTCCAGCTAGAATTATTGCTGTGTAGCCAATTGCAACAAGAAAAAACCAGCTCGCCACTATTGTCAATATGACATCATCCTAGATAAATTCGCTCATGGTATGAATTTTTGTGCCCATTACGCACGAAAATATGAGAGATATCAGGAATGATTCCAGCTCTAAATTATGTAAACTGATTGATCAAAACAATTGATACTGCCAATTATAATTTCAAATCAAAATGGAACGAAATGAAAACAAGCCTCTATCTGGCAGTACTAATGGTATCATTGGCGTTACTAATCCATACTGTATCAGCACAGGTGCAAATGGGGAACCTTGTGGTTATCGTAAAACCAGAAAAAAGCTTTGTTGAGTCAGGCCAGATTCCTGTTCTAGTTGGAAATGTTACAGACCAAGCAGGAAAACCGGTAGCAAATGCCCAAGTCTATGTCAGCACGTCACTTGGAATTTCCAGCCTTTCTACTGATACCGACGGCAAATTCAGATACCAGTATCCAAGTCCTCTTGGGCCTGCACAATACCTGGTAAATGTCCACGCCCAAAAAGCCAGTTATGGAACTGGTCTTTCCAGTACGACATTTTTTGTCAAAGGTGTACACTTGGTATCAGCTCAGCAGTATAATTCCAAGACGGTTTCAGGCGACAAGATAAATCTAGATCCTGTTGCATCTAAAATTCTCCAAAATATAGAGATTGCAAAAAGACAGCAAGCTGCACAGGAGGCAAAGCTAAAACAAATTGAACAAGAAAAGAAATTTGAAGAGGGGCAGCGCCAGCTTGCAAACTCGCAGCTCCAAATTGACCTTCAAGGGTGGTTTGCGCAATTAAATCCGTTTACACCAAGAAATGCGTATGCTACATTTGTTTCCCAGGTAAATCAAACGGTCCAGACAATTTTCTGGGGCCAGTTTAACTTTACAGAACAAAAAACAAATCAGGGTCTTTCCGCCAAGACTCAGGTTCTTCAAAACGGAGGCAGCTCTGAGCAGGCAAGAAAAGCATTCATCCAAAACTCCTCCAGCACTAGGGCTGAGATAGTCCAAGTCAACAAGGACCTCAATATCAGGTATGGTCATGCAGATAATGTCACCCAGGCCAAGTTTGACAAATATGGAAATTTGCCAAGATCCTAAAAATTTTCCTAGACCCGTAGGCTAAATGAGAGCGTGCCGTATCCTGGTGTAAAATGCTCTAGTTCATAAAAGGATCAAGCTCGGCATTTTTCAACCTGAACCGGTTCAACAATTCTAGCTGTTGTGAGGAAAGACTAGATGATACCTGTATTAGCTGCAGGGCATTTTCTACTGCGTTTCCACCATAATGGTTGTTAAAGTATCCATAAACTATTTTCGTCTTGTCTTGTATCTTTTCTAATTTTTTTGCAAACTCTGAGATCTCTGGTATAGAATACTTGTAATCATACCAAATCTTCTTGCCCCTGCCGTGATATCTAATATATGTCCAGTCTGTTGTGGTATCAAAGTTTAGCTCAAGCGGAGAATCTGTTATCACAGATGAGATTTTATATTTTTCAAGTAGCTTGTACGTTTCTTTTTTCTCCCATCTCTTATTTCTAAATTCTACTGCAAATGATATATCGCTAGGCAGGATTTGAAAAAATTCTTCCAAAGACTTTTCCGATTTGTCCGTAAATGATGGCGCAAGCTGTATTAGAACAGCACCAAGCTTGCCTGCATCCGATAATGGTTTTATCAATTGCAAAAATTGTATCAGATCAAACTCGACATGCTCAAGTTTTTTTTTATGCGTTATGATTTGAGGGAGCTTGGCTGAAAATCTAAAACCAACGGGAGTGTTTCTGATCCAGCCTGATACCATCTCCTTTTTTGGAATAGCGTAAAAGGTTGAGTCTATCTCAACTGAACTAAAAACTGAAGAATAGTACTTGAGTTTTGGTGTATTTCTGGTCCCATACACTGGACCTACCCATTCGTCGTATGACCACCCAGAGGTTCCAAGAAATGTCTTACTCATGTTACCTTCTCATCCTGTTTGCCATCTAATATTTTGCCTATCCGCCTGCATGCTGTTCATAGTTGCTTAAGATAAGAAAATATTCATTATCAGGTATGATATTTTAGAAGCCATTCTATATACTGAAGTTAAGCAATAACTACGATTATACTTTTTGAAGGTTTGAATCTGTTAAGATCGAGTTACCATTATGATACAATTCCAGTACCGCTAGCATATGCATCAATGGGACTCCTTTTGTTCAATTGATTTAATATCGATAACGAACCTGTATCGAACATCGCTATTAACGACCCGCTTGTAAGCTTCGTTTACCCTTTGAATTGGTACAAGTTCGACTTCGCTTGTTATATTGTTCTTGCTACAAAAATCAAGCATCTCTTGTGTCTCTTTAATGCCGCCTATAAGAGAGCCTGCTAGACTACGACGACCAGCGACCAGAGAAAAGGAACCAACAGGTGTTTGCTTTTCTGGAATTCCGACCACTACCATTACACCATCAAGGGCAAGCAGCTCCAAGTACTGGTTCCAATCAAGCTCGGCTGAAACCGTGTTGATTATCAGATCAAAATACCCTTTGAGTTTCTCAAAGGTTTTGGGATCAGATGTAGCATAAAAGTAATTGGCACCAAGCTTTTTTCCGTCCTCTTGTTTTTTAAGCGAATGGCTAAGCACTGTAACTTCTGCACCAAGCGCATGTGCAATCTTTACTCCCATGTGGCCTATACCGCCAAGACCAATGATTGCAACTTTCTTTCCAGGACCTGCCTTCCAATGCACCAGAGGAGAATAAAGTGTGATACCAGCACACAGAAGCGGTGCTGTTTTGTCTAGAGGAAGATTGCCAGGGATTTTAAGTACATAGTTTTCGTCCACAACGATCTTGTTTGAATATCCACCTTGGGTTCTAGTTTTTCCATCTCTTTCAATTCCATTGTAGGTTGTGGTCATCCCCTCCACGCAATACTGCTCGAGGTTCTTACGACAAGGCTCGCACTTGCGACAAGAATTAACAAAACATCCAACGCCCACCCTGTCACCTACCTTGTACCGAGTTACTTTTGGTCCAACCTGCGAGACAATGCCTGTGATCTCGTGTCCTGGGACCATTGGAAATGTTGATCCTCCCCACTCATCACCTACTTGATGTATGTCGGTGTGGCAGATCCCGCAGTAACTAATATCTATTGCAACGTCAAAAGGTCCAGGCTCACGTCTTTCAAAGGAATATGGTGCAAGGCCTGCTTTGGCTTGCTGTGCTGCATATCCATGAACCTGAATCACCATTTTTTCTCTTAGCTAGATACTTGGGCTTTCGTATTTAATTATTGACAGTCATGGACACGGCAATTAGCAGGAACTACAAGATGTATTCACCAAGAAACCTTATAATCGATATCTAGCTTGTCAAGTTGAACATGGCTGAGCTGCCTATATCTGAGCTAATTAACTTGGCAGGAGCAATTGGAATAATAGCAACATTGTTCGTGATTTTCTACTTCTCAAGGAAGGAAATGAAAAGTATTGCAGTAGATATCGAAACTAGCGTCCTCAATGATTTGGATGAAAAGATACATGCCATGTCTGAAATGCTTGTTCATCGTCCAGAGCTAGTCAAAGTGCTTGACAAGAATCAATCAAGCATCTCACCAGAGCAGGATTTTGCATATTATGTTCTGTACACGTGCGCCCATGCATTTCATATGCGTCAGAGAAAGGTGCTAAGCGACAATGAATGGGCCGGATGGCTGCGATGGATGAAAAGTGCTTTTTCTGAAGGGACGATAAGTGAATATTGGGGAAAGACCATAAAACCCGAGAAATGGTTTGATCCAGCGTTTCAAGATTTTATCAATAACGAAATAATCAAGGGAAACAAAGTATAGATTTTGAGCTGGTCAGGGTGAATCTTATAGCATCCCATCATTGAACTTGATACTAGCATGACTTCCATCGCAAAATGGTTTGTTCTGTGAAGCACCACAGCGGCAAAGTGTTACACGATTACGTGTTTCATAACGTGTACCATCACCAGACTCGATTGTTATCCCTCCGCGCACCCAAAGCGGGCCGCTGCATTTCATTGGGGGATCTTCAATTATAGCAACAGATGGTGGCAACTTGTGTTCAATCTCTTTGCCAGTCTTGTCATGTATGGTTAGTCTGCCAGATGGACAATGCATAGCTTCGCGTATAACCAGATCACGAATTTTGGGATCAGCTGTCTTTTCAATTAGACTCCAAATCTTACCTTCGGGGTCACAAAAGCGCGCAAAAGCACAAAGATTCTCGGCATCACTTAGTTGTAGTGTAGGCCCATCCATGGTTTGGGCTTGTTTGGCATATGGTTCTTTGGATGCGGTTTCTTTCCCCTTGAAACGTGTCTTTGTATGGGTACCATCACAAAACGGCTTATTTTCTGAACGGCCACAACGACATAGATAATACTCTGGTTTTGTTTCAAATTTTTTGCCTTGTTTCCAATCCCACGAAAAGCCATCTTTGTTGCTTGTAATTACTTCAACTGTAAGAGGAATATCTCCTGAAACTACACATGGACCATTATTACTTATTACAATCTTTTTTTCTTTAGAATTGCTCATGGAATCATATCTTTATGGAAAACAAGCTATAATAATTCTCTGTATCAGATTTAGATTTTCAACACTAGATTTCCTAGACTCGAGTCCGATGGCTTTTGAACGGACAGTCAATACGAGTCCAAGAGATTTTGTGAAGAAAATTTGATACAAAATGTGCAGTAAGCTATAGGAGTAGCTACAAACTCCTTTCCAACTTTTTTATTTTCAGGTATTTCCAATAAATTCTATTCAATTTTTCTAACCTTCTTTAGGATGAATTTGATGTGGTGTTTAGCAGTAGATAACACGGCACGAAGTGAATTTTATCAAAACCCCGATATACCAATCACGTATCCGTATGTTATGGGGAAGACTATTGATGATCCTATATGGGTTACGATAACGGACAAATCAATGCTAATTATGATTTTGCGCTCCTATCACGATGAGGACAAGGATAAAATTCTTGAGGCGGCAGCAAGACCAAAAACTATCCCTGATATTGTTGATGAATCCAAGTTATCTAAAACTTTGACATATCGAAAAGTACATTCATTATTACGAGATTATCTCTTGTTTCCAGTTGGTCATACCCTAATGAAAAATCGAAAACTGGTAACAAAATATGTTGCGCTGTTTGAGAAACTCGAGGTTAACATAGTAAAAAATGATATATCAGTCAGAGCAAAAATCAGTAAGGACAGTCCTCATATTTTTTTCAAGATGGTGGGTGACAGGCCAGGTTCTACTCTAGAAGAAAAAATTATTAGGAAAATTAAGCATTCCCAAAACGAACGAGAGATGATAAGACGCCTAGTAAAACATATTGAAAAAAGTGGTTCGAACAAGGTAAAACTAACTAATGGAGATTAATAGGAGCAAATGTAGCCTCTTGCAAGCTTTAAGCCCAAGGTTTGAGTCCTGTAAGATTCGAACCCGGTGATTCTCATCAGAAAGTTTTAGCGCTTCAGCCTCATTTTTTTATTTTCAAAGACCTATCATTTCAGACTTTCTGCTAGTTTGTCAAAAGATTGGTTCCATCCTTGCTTCATGTTATCTAGCATTGTTGTGTCTATTCCTTCTGTAGTAGGATAATTCAAAGTCATTTTTGTCTTGCCGTCATGATCTTCAAAAGTAATCGTAACTTTCATTTCTCGCGGGAAGGTTTCGCCCATTCCGTAGTAAGAAGCTGGAACTGCATTTCCTTTTTCGTCCGCAAAACTATCAGTTACTGCAATTTTTTCCAGCGGAACTATTTCACGATAAGTACCGGTACTGTAGAAATCCTTGCCGTCTGGACCACGCATAGCTACGAGATATTTGCCTCCTATTCTGAGATCAAGATTGGCTAAAGGGCAACTAAAGTATTTGGGACCCCACCATTTCATAAATATCGCTGGATCGGTCCAAGCATTCCACACACGATCACGCTGAGCATCAAAAATTCTGGTGATGTTTAATTCCATTTGTTATATAGACTGGTGAGTTCTATTTTAGTACCATTATGACACACAAGTCCTGTAATACCCGTACTCGATGGCTTTTGAACTGACAGTCAGTCCGAGTCTTACTAGATACCTATTATTCGGTAGCTAATCGTATCAATTCAGAAATTTGCTTTCCTTTCCCTTGAGAAAGTGCGTTTATTCCGCCATTCAAACTTTCAGCCACAATTCCTTTGCCCGCAAGTACTTTGGCAACCATAAGCGAAGTATTTCCCATCATGCAAACAAGCAATGACCTGCCATCCCCTCCTCCCAATGCGCTATCTAATTCTTTTGGAATCTCTTGGGTTGCCAGAAGTTGCGCCACATCTCTTGCCTTTGGAACAGAGATCTTGCTTTGATCAACGCCCAGCGAATTTGCAATTAGCTCTATTCCTTCCTTGCGTGGAGTATACTGTGTGTGAATCCAGAGAACTCTGTCATAGTTGCCTATGTCTGAGACAGCTTTCTGTAGGCTAACCTGCAGACGGTTCTGCTTCTCTGTCGTTGCCATGTTCTTTCTGTACTTTTGGATTCCATCAGCAATTATTACGACAAACTTTCCTCCATGACCAAAGTTTGCCATCTGCATCACCGCATAAAGCGCAAGAGCACTGCTTTCCCCAATGTCGTGGCCTTTTTCTACGAAAAGCTTTAGCAGACGTTTTGCCTGTGAAAAATCTACTTCATGTTGTCCCGCATACCGCTGGGGCTCGTAGAACTTTAAACCCGCCGCCTTGTCTTTTGTCCTTATTCCTGCAACATCTTGATTCTCAAGTGGAAAGACTACATGTAGCGACTTTTTGCCATATTTTTCCATCAAGTATCTGCTCAGGCCACCCGAGGTGCCACCTGTACCAAAGGTGCAGACAATTTGAAATTCGGCAAGCGATTGGCCTTGTTCCCGCAATTGCTGGTCGAGTTCCGCGGCAGTCACAGTTCTATGTACCTCGATATTCAGCTCGTTGTCGTACTGTTCTGGACAGAAACCGCCGTAGATCTTGGCAAGAAACTTTGCCAAGTTTATTATGTCCTGACTCGCAAGAAGTGCTTCGACCTCAGAGCTTGATCTATCAAAAATAGCAGGGTCAAACCCAAATTCAGAGAGCTGTGAACGAATATTTGCAGCTGTTGCTTTGGCAGCCAAGAGATTCGGGTTGTCCTTCATTCCCGGAGCAGGGCAGATGTCCATATCAAGATTCATGGTACGTACTTTCTCGTTTCTCAACTCCTCAAAGACTCCTTCCTGAAGCTTTCTTGATACAAGGGTAATGACATCTAATCCAAGCTTTGCCACCTGCCCAAGAGCTATTCCAAAGTTACCCGAGGTTGCTTCAAATATCGTCTGCCCGCGTCTAAGCTTCCCTGTGGTAATAGCATCGTGGACTATATGGACTGCCGGCCTTACTTTTATCGAGCCTGCTAGCAAGTTAGAATCAAACTTGCCGAAAACTTGCAGATCTAAATCAGCAAGGTTCAGGCCGTACTCTTTTCTTGCACATTCCCTCAAATCTTCAGTAATATCAACTAGCGGTGTTGCATTAACAACCTTTGCTTCTGGTTTTTCTAAGTGAGGAACCGTACTCCATATCTCTCGCTCAAAATGCTCAAGCAGAATTCTATCAATGTTAATCCCTTTATCTTCCTGCAACTTTTCCTCTGTGGTATAATGTGCGATTACGTCTTATAAGACATATGATATCCTTCCAATGGTCTTGGGCTGTTTTTGGGTATGTGATTGAATCATTCAAGTTAATGATCAAGTTCAAATGAAGGCCTGAATTGAATGTCAAAACCAGGGCAGTAGGCGGCAAATTCCTTTATTGTAATGATTTTGCAAATTTTATTTTGCAGTTCTGAATGTTCGGTGAATTTTTTTCTGCAGATAGGGCACTTTTCTGGTATAGGCAATTAATGACATCAATTATTAAAAAATGTTCTATTTTTACTTTTTCTCAAATTCAGGGTTTCACGTAAAACACTTTTTCTGGTTGAACTTTGAGAATAACTCTTTTCTCATTTTGCGAGCGAAATGGATACTTGTCAACTCCAAGATATCTTTTTGCCAGCTTGTCAATGTGGTCGTCCGCACCATTGGATGTCTGTTCAATCACTTTCCCTCTTATGGTCACCATGTTGTATGGATTATTCTGATCAATAATTGAGATGGCCACATGTGGATCTCTTGATACGTTTTTTTGTTTTATCCTACCTTCTGCTGTATTTATTAGAATTGATTTTCCGTCAAAATCAATCCATGTCGGGGTAATATGTGGCGAGCCATCTTTCATAAGAGTGGCAACGAATGCAAAGTTCTTTCCTGTCAGCAGTTGTATTACAAAGTCATCAATCTCTCGGTTAACCTGCATGTTTTCTTCACGGTACCAAATTATTAAAGTTAGGCGGTTTATGACAAAACAGAAGCTGGTCCGAGGGATTCTCAAGAATGCTGATGGAATCACAATTGGGCAGGATATCTGTACTGGAAAGGTTTTGCTCAAACTGGCGTTCGTTTCTGCCAGTATTCTTTCTTAATCAAAAGACTTTTTGTCTGTACTTGTTTTCACTTGTGCCCTTCATAGTATAACCAGTTAATGAAATTCTAGTAGAGATAACCCCATGATAAAAGCATGTCACTGTCAATAACCCATCTCTCCCCAATATCCGTCCTAAAGAACATGTTTGGTATTATAACATTCTCGACCCTATTGTAAGCTTGTCCTCTTGCATCTTTCATGTTCATACCGGATCCAGTTACGACCAAAGTGTACCCGGATTTGCCTGCAATATGCCAGTCACCGTTTGACGCCTTGACCTCACCCAAGTGTATTCCTTCTCGGTTATCTTTTTTAAAAAGAATCGTTGCCTCCTCAGAATATTTTCTAAAAGTCCTGTCATCA